>Ga0206919_1012_pt1 | contig 44633 bp, 29 predicted proteins | sample Alteio_BWOrgHeat_67_FD_152962 | JGI IMG/M metagenome (GOLD analysis project Ga0206919, IMG submission 152962) | Enriched cells from forest soil in Barre Woods Harvard Forest LTER site, Petersham, Massachusetts, United States -... | ecosystem: Environmental > Terrestrial > Soil > Temperate forest >... | reverse complement strand
ACCAGCAGACCGATGCGCGCCGGCCAGACGATCTCCTTGTTCGACTGGAGGAAATGCCCGTAGCGGTTGAGCGATTCGCCATGGTCCGGCAGGAAGATTTGGAGATTCCCCACCAGATGGGCGATGACAAAGCCGAACAGCGCCAGGCCAGTCACCGCCATGATGAATTTTTTCCCGACTGACGAATTTAAAAGTCCGGTGCAGAGGTTCATGAAATTAGGCGCGCGGCGCGGAACCGGATTACTCCGAACGCCTGCACAGCCGCGCAGCGAGCGCGGACATTGGCGGATGGAAGGCGGTTCATGGTCTTGCCGGTCAATTCAACTGTAGTCGGCGGCGGGAAGAAACGTCAATGTCCCCGCGCAAGTATAAGGGGGGCTTCCCCCAAGGTAACGGCGGCTAATCCGCAGTTGGGGTTGAGTCGGGCACGCTAGAGTGCGGAAGGCAGTCTTGCTCACTGATCTCCGTGCTGCCATGTTCCCACCCTTGTTTGCCCGCCTTGATTTCGAGGCTGCGATCGTGCCCGCAATAATCACCAACGCCAGCCGTCCTTCAACTCCCATGAAAAAACTCAACGCAATCTTCAGTTTGCCAGTGCTGGCCTCATGGGCTGCATCCACACCCGGGCGCGACGGTGAAACGCTCGTTCCCCGGCAATTTCACTCGGTCTTCCCACACGCCGCTGGTGGAATACACCCAGACGAATCCTCACGGCGTCCCTGTCGAATGCCCGTGACCATGCTTCAGTCCCTCAACGAAGGTTGGAGCAGCACTCCACTAAATTATTTATTACGAAGGAATTCGGAACGAATCCTGCCTCCAGTTTTAGCCGCGATCGCTGGGTAGGAGTTTTCCTACCCTTCGACCCGGTTGACGCTGGCATGGGGCAAGCTTAACTTTTTTGGAACTTGGAAGGACGTATTTATGAAGTACTGGACTCGTATCCGGCTGTTTGGCGGATTGGTGGCGGTTGTTGGCCAGTTGACGGTTTTCGCGGAGGGCACCACCAGCCCGACGCCCACATCCACGACGAATTCGCCGCCGATCGTTTCGATCGCGGCAACCGATGCCGAGGCGGCGGAAGTGCCGGTCAACGGCGTGACGAACACGGCGCTCTTCACCATCTCGCGCACCGGCCCGACGAATGATGCCTTGACAGTTTACGTCACCCTCGGTGGCACGGCCACCTTCGGCCCGGACTACACGCTGACTCCGCCGCTGCTTCTGCCCCCGACCACTGTTTCGACGGGAACATCGTCGGCCAACGCCACTCCGATCTACTTTGCCCCCATTTTCGTCATCCCCGCCGGCGCCAGCAACGCGACGCTCACCGTCTGGCCGCTGAATGATGACACGACCGCCCGACCGGACGCGTCGGGAAGCGACACGGTGGTGGTGCGATTGCAGCCGTCGTTCCAAGTTTACCCTCTGGCCGCAATCGCCACGACGAATCCGATTCCACCCATCCAGCCGAACTACGTGATCGACCCCTCGAATGCCTACGCGACCGCGGTGATTCTCGACAACGATGTTCCACCCACCAATTTCCCGCCATCGGTGGAGATTGTTTATCCCTCGCCTGATTCGACCATCGTCGCGCCAACCAATGTGCCGGTTTCCGCCGTCGCGTATGATCGGGACGGATCAATCCAAAGTGTGGAATTTTTTGCCAACGGCGTTTCCCTGGGCACTGTTCCCGGCATCACCCTGACCAACCCGACCGCCAACGCGTCCATCACAGCTACGTTTATACCGCTTTATTCGGTCACCTGGAACGTCACCAACGCCGGCAGCTACACGCTGACCGCCAAGGCCACGGATAATCAAGGCGCCTCCACAACCTCGCGGCCCGTCGCCGTCACGGTGCTCGGCGCGCCCACCAACCTGCCGCCGGTGGCAACCATCACCAGCCCGCCGTCCAATGCGGTGTTCACCTTGCCGGCCAGTGTCTCCATTTCAGCCACCGTTTCCGACAGCAGCGCCGCGATTGACTACGTCGCGTTTTTTGCGAACGACTCGCTGATTGGCGTGCTTCCCGGCAACAGCACGAACAACAGCTATGCCTTCACGTGGAAGAATCCCCCGGCCGGCAGCTACAACCTGACCGTGACAGCCCGGGATGAGCTTCGGGCCTCGGGCGTTTCCGCGCCCATTCCCATCACGGTCAATCCGCCGGTGCCCATTGGCGCCGGGCATTTGTTCAATCTCAACTTTGGCGGAGGAAATGAAACGGGCTTTGCAGCCATCGGCGTCAATACGAACGACCAATGGAACTTGATTCCGCCGGGTGTCGCGGTGCAGGGGACCAATCTCGTCATGGCCGATTCCAGCAGGTCGGCGATTGTCGTGAATCTCTATAATGCTGCCGGGCTGGGTGCCAACAATTCTGGCGACCCCATGTATGATTCGTATGTCTTTCCCAAGCCCCTGATCGTCGTGACCAATTCGACCGCCGTATCCGGTGTGACGCCCGCCAGCAGTTCGACCATTGTCAACGGCGCCTCGTCCGTCATCACGACGGTGCTGCACAATGTGCCGGTCGGGAAGTATGACCTTTACCTTTATGGCCATGCGGACGCGCTGCCCGGTTTGGAGAATGACACGATGTTCCAGGTTGCGGCCGCGGAGCAATCCTTCGGTCCGCTCGGTACGGTGTCTTCCTCAGGCTGGCTGGTGACCCAGCCGTGGGTGGAGGGCGTCCAGTATGTCGTGATCCGCGATGTCTCCGTCGGGCTTGAGGGAACCATCCGGATTCAGGCCTCGCCAGGATTCAACGGTGTGTCCACCAGTGATCCGCGTCATGCCGCGGTCCTCAACGGCTTGCAGCTCATGTCCGTGGATCCCTCCGCCAGCAATGCGCCACCGACCATTACGCTCGTAGCGCCGACCAATGGCGCCGTCTTCCCCGCGCTGGCGAACATCACGCTGACGGCCGACGCGGAGGATTCGGACGGGAAGGTGAGCCGGGTGGATTTCTTTGCTGGAACGCGCTGGCTGGGCGCTTCACTGCTTGGTTCCGCGATCAGCAGCACCGGTCATCTCTTTAGTTTCACCTGGACCAATGTGCTGCCCGCAACCTATCTCATCACCGCCCGGGCGACCGATGACGGTGGCAAGACCACCGTTTCCCAACCGGTGAAGATTGTGGTTGCGGAAACCAATTCGCTTCCGGTCGTAAACATTTTCGCCACCCATCGTTATGCGGTGGAACCGTCCTCGAACATCGTTGCCAGGGCGGGAACCTTCACCGTGACCCGGAGGGGTGACACCAGCGGGCCGTTGACCGTCTTCTACACCATCGGCGGTACCGCGACCAACGGAGTCGACTACGCGCAATTGGACAGCTCGGTCACGATTCCCGCCGGAACTAATGCGGCCGGCATCACTGTCACACCCCTGAATGACGGCGTTGCCGACGGTGTGGAGACGGTCGTGTTGACGCTGATTCAGCCGCCGGTTGCGTCTCCGGGCGCTACGCCTCCCGTCACCTACGCGATTGGCAAGCCATCACGGGACGTTGTGTACATCCTCGAGTTTTTCCCACCGGGTCCGCCCATCACTCCGGCTGGCGGCGAACCGCCGGTGCCCAGTTCCATCGGGGCAACGCTGGCGGGAGATGGCTTGTCCGGGCAGCTCTCGGTCAGCGGCGGCAACGACAACGTTGCGGTCATCGAAGTGTCCAATGATCTCATCAACTGGACATACCTGACGCACGGAACGGTCGTCAACGGCCAGCTTTCCTTCAGCGATGCGGATGCCACCGGCGATCACGCCCGCTTCTACCGCGCCGTGGCGCCGTGAGAGGCTGGCGGGAGGAGTTGAGAGGGGGCCTGACGAAGAAGTGCAGCTGTGATGCGCCGACAGAGCGAAGCGACGACCGCGATTTCGATCTCTCCCCAAGCGGTGTCCTGCTTCTCTTTCCACCTCACTCCTCACGCTCACGCGCTGTTTTTCGCTTCCTGGCTTCCTCCACATGCCTTTCACCTACATTATCCACTGGCTTGACTTGCGCTGGCGGCATGAGAATTATCGGCCCCGTTTGGGTTTATTGTATGCCGAAAAAAAGCAGCGCCACCAGCAGGTCCGCGCGTCCGTCGCCGCGTGATCTGGATATTGAGATCGGTTTTCTCGAAGGAGTCGTCCGTCGCGACCCGGAGTACCTCGAGGCCTTGCAGGTTTTGGGGGATGATTATACGCGCCGCGGCAAATATGCCGATGGCCTCCGCGTCGACGAGCAACTCGCCCGGCTGCGGCCGGAGGATTCACTCGTCCACTACAATCTGGCCTGTAGCTATGCGCTGACCGATCACTTTGATGAGGCGGTGGCCGCCCTCGACCGCGCGTTGACACTCGGCTATCGGGATTTCAAGTGGCTGTCCAAAGATCCGGATTTGACGAAGCTTCGCGAGCACCCGCTTTTCAAAAAGATCCGTGCCCGGGTCAAGGCCCTGAAGGTAAAGCGCGGTGAGAATTCCCTCCGGGCGTCGCCGCTTCCAATCATGAATGTCACCCTCCGCGGACGAACCCGCCATTATCGCACCGTTACCTTCGCGGCGGACAAGAATGCCGTCGTGCTCGTCGAGCAGCGCCTGCTGCCCCATCAATTCCAGACGGTGGCCACACGCACGTACCGCGAAACCGCAGCCGCCATCCGGGACATGGTCGTGCGCGGCGCCGGGGCGATTGGAGCCACCGCGGCATACGGCCTCGCCCAGGGGGCGCGGGCCTTTCGCGGCGGCAACCTGAAGAAATTTCACGCGTACGTGGATCAGGTGACGGCGACACTCACCGCGGCGCGTCCCACGGCGGTTGATCCGGTCAACGCCATGTGCCAGGTGCGGCAGCACATGAGCGCGGGCGCCACGGTCGGGGAACAACAGGCGCTGGCGCTGGCCGCGGCGGAGGAGTTTGCCAACGAAGACGCCGCCCATTGCGCGGCCATCGGCGAACACGGTGCGCCTTTGATTGCTGAGGGCATGAACATCCTCACGCACTGCAATGCCGGCTGGCTGGCGTTTGTGGACGTTGGTTCGGCCACCGCGCCAATGTATGCGGCGCAGGCGCAAGGTCGAAAATTTCACGTGTATTGTGATGAAACGCGCCCGCGCTCGCAGGGTGCCACGCTTACCGCATGGGAACTGGCCCAGCAGGGCGTCTCCCATCAGATCATCGCGGACAATGCCGCGGGCTTCCTGATGCAGCGCGGAGAAATCGATCTGGTGATCGTGGGGAGTGACCGCACTCTCGGCCGCACAGGTGAAGTAACCAACAAGATCGGCACTTACACGAAGGCCGTACTCGCACGCCGCCACGGCATTCCCTTTTTTGTCGCCATCCCGCTCTCGACCATCGACTGGAACCTCAAATCCGGCGCGGACATTCCCATTGAAGAGCGCAACGAGAGCGAAGTTCTCGGCGCTTGGGGCGTCAATGACGCCGGCCGGCGGCAGTACGTCGGGGTGGCCAACCCCGGCAGCGGCGCGCGGAATCCGGGCTTCGACGTGACACCGCCGGAATTGATTACGGGCATCATCACGCCGGTGGGCATCTTCAAGCCCAAGGAACTTTGGGGGCGGCGGAAGCAACTAAGTGGAGCACACGTTAAACACTGAAGCGCCTGCCGGCAATCCAGCAGGCCCGATTGGGATTGATTTCAGACGACGGGAGGGGATAGAAACGGCGATGCCAGCGGATGGACAAGTTACCTATGAATCCAAACCGGAGGAAGTGTGCCCGGTGGAATCCGGCCAAACGGAAGGAGAATACTGGCGCTGGTGTCCGCGTTGCGGCCGTGAACTGCACAATGAGAAGTGCAAACTGCGCTGCCCGCGCTGCCACTATTTTATGAGCTGCTCGGATTTTGATTAACATCCCACGCGGTATTAAGTTATGCAAATCCATGGAACACTCCGTCGCGCCTATAACCGGCTTACAGCAAATTGCCGGCATCCGCTGGCTCTGATGCTCGTCCTGGCGATGATTGGCTCAATCGAGCGGACGCTGGCGGCGGACGCACCGAAACCGCCCGACATCAACGCGCGCAAGGAGTACCAAGGGGTCGCGAAACGGGCGGTCGAAGCGAAGCTTTATCCCGTGGCGGAAAAGAATTTTCTGGCGGCCTGGGAGGCGTCGGAGGGGCTCGGTCCGAAGGACCAGAGGTATCTTGAGAGCCTGAAAGATTTGGCCAATTTTTACGCGGAAATCGGCAAGGCAGCCAAGGCGGAACCGCTTTATCGCAAAGAACTCGAAGCAGCCCAGGCCAATCATCGGGAAAAGTACGTCGAGGGTGGTGAGGCCATGTCCGATCTCGGCCTGGTGCTCTTCCACGAAGGAAAAGATGCGGAGGCCGAGAGTCTGCTGGCTGGTGCCCGCGACATCCTCGCGCGCCAGACGGGGGCGTTTAGTTTTAGAGTTGCCGTTTGTTTGTACGATCTGGCGCGCGTCTACTCCGCGCAGGGGCGGTTTGCCGACGCTGAAACGGCGCTTCAGAAGACCATCAGAATCTTCGAAAATCCCGGGACGATGGTCAAAGTCAAGGCACCGGATGCCGGTCATTACGGATTCCAGGTTTCGGGGACGCGGTATCTGCCAAATTACGAGACGGTGGCTGAGGCGCGGCTTGCGCTCGCGCGTGTCTATCTTCAGTCAGGAAAGTTGGATAAGGCGGAAGCAGCCTGCAACGAGGCAATCAAACAGATTGGCAAGTACCTGGGAAAGGAGAGCCCGTCGATCGCCCGGGCGCAGGTGCTCCTCGCCGGCATCAAGATTCGGCAGGCCAATTACCCGGAGGCGGAGGCATTGCTGAAACAATCGCTTACCTTGCTTGGGAATTCACTTGGCCCGGGAAACATCCAACTGGCCGGGGGGCTGCAAGGGATGGCGGCAATGTATCTGGCCCAGCAAAAGCTCGCTGACGCGGACCTGTATCTGCAACGCACCCTGGACCTGGTGAAAGGCGGCGGTCCGACGCATCCCCGCTCCAGCAAGATGTACTCGTTGCTGGTTTTTTATGCTGATTCCGGGCGGCGGGACGAAGCGGAGGAGCTGCTCAAGCTCGTGCTGGATGCCGAGTCAAAAATCCTTGAGGACAAACCTTTGGAATTTGCCATGTACTTGATCAATGGGGCTGATGCCTGCCGTGAATGGTCGAACCATTCTGAAGCGGCCGGCTTGTATCAGAGGGCGCTGGTCATCGCTGACAAGAATGCAGACCCTCACGACACAGCACTGGTCCCCTTTTTGGAACATTACGCCAAAACGCTCAAGACACTCGGCCGCCGCACGGATGCCACTGCCGTGGAGGCGCGGATCACGACGATCAACAGCGCGGGGAAGTAGCTCGATGGCGGGCACTGACTGTCTCCACGCGGTCAATGCCGCCGGAGAATCAGGCGGTGATTAATGCGCTTCGTTTGCTGGAATTCCAGCGCCGGGAGATCGATCAAGGTGGGTGACTCGGTTTCGAGCAAAATCGCCTGGGCCATCGCCTGCAAGGCCGTCCACCGCGCCCAATCCAGCGGAGGCGCATGAGAGATTTGTTGCAGAAAACTCCGCCATTCAATGATGATGCGATCAATGTCTCCGGCGCCGAGAAACTCGTTCACCCAGCCGTGCTTGTTCAACGGATTCTTGTGAACCGCCGCGACGATCTGTTCGGCGCCCGAGCCATATTTCGGCGGCACGCCGTTTTCCAGGTAGCCGGGGATGGACTGGATGCCGTAGGCCTGCTGGCAGACCATCGCGAGGCGTCCACCCCAGCGATTTTCCTCGCCGCAAAAACGGTAGCCCGCATCAAGATTGGCAAGGTCGTAAATCAATTCGTCCAGTTTGTAGCGTTCGTCCTCGAGCGCGGCCGCGAGGGCCAGTCCGTCGCCATGGGAAAAGTAGCTGACGATCTGCCCCCGGCGCGTGGGCACTCCGGCGGCGTCCACCAAATTCAACCGCCGCCAGAGCAATGCGACCCCCGTGGCGGTCGGCAGTTGGCGGCAGACGTCAGTCAGGGAGCATTGCGCGCAATCCGGCGGCATCACCTCGCGCTCAACCGGCTTCCATAACGGGACCCCGTGCGTGTCCACGGGAACCTTCATGGTCAATTCGTCGAGACTTACCAGGGCGACAATTTTGTTTGGATGCTGCGTGAAGCGGACCACGGGCGTCTTTTGTTGGGCCAGACGCTTTTCGACCAGCGGGACAATTTTCTCATTCCACAACTCCATGGGCGCCTGGCGGCCGTTCCAATTGGTGAGCCGGCGAATCCACTTCGCAATGATCACGCGGTCTGCGCTCAATTTGTCGGCGACGGTGATGCCGCGGCCATAAATCTTGTCTGAATCGTCCTCGGACAAGACGACGAGCTCGCCCGAGCCGATTTTTTCCAACGCCTCCGGGTCGGTCAGCACGGAACGCAACGCGCCTTGGTTTATAGAGGCCCCGAGTTTGACAGCCTTTACCGGAGCTTCCACGGGATTGGGAACACGCTCCCATTCACCGCGGCTGTTGAGCATTTCGCGGACGCGCTGGCGGATGCGCCGGGCGCGTTCGGCGTCGGTGTGCAAGCCACACGGAGTCACGGGATGCTTGAGCGATTGTTCGACGCCGAGAACGATCGGCTTCGTGGTGAAGAGACGCTCCTGCACCCGGACGGCCTCGGTGAACGGATCGCGCTTTTGCTGCGCGGCGGCGGTCATCAAACCCAGGAGCGCACCCCAGTCGACCATCCCGCTGCGGGAGAGATGGCACGGATGGCTGTCGCGCAGGCGAATCTCATTGGCGGTGACGAGCACGAAGCCCGTTTCATCCAGTCCCCGCCGGCCCGCGCGCCCGAACATTTGGAGGATTTCATCCCCGCGCAATGGTTGCTCAACATTGTCGCGACGGTACGATTCACCCGCGAGGGCGACGCTGCGGAGCGAGAAATTAATGCCCGCCGCTAATCCCATGGTGGCCACCACGACGCGCAACTGGCCGGCCTTCGCGAGCGGTTCAATGACGCCGGCGCGCGCGCCATAGCTCAACCCGCTGTGATGATAGGCAATTCGCGCCTTCAGCATTTTTGCGAGGTTTTCGCCGGCGATCTGCTTTTGTTCCGTGCTCAAATTGAGCGGATTTGGATTGGGCAGCCAGCGGGCGAGTTCGGCCGCCATGCTCGCGGCCGCCTGACGACGCGGCGCAAAAATCAGGATCGGTCCCAAATCCTCCGCCAGAGCTTTTGCGACAAGACGCGGCCAGTATCCGCGAATTTCGCTGGGTACATGAAAATTGAGATTGTTCGCCTGCACTTCCTCCAGGGGAACCGGACGATGTTCGTAGCGAATCAACACGGCCTTGCGCCCGAGGCGTTGAAGCCATTTCACCACGTCCTGCGGATTGGCCACGCTGCCGCTGAGCAGGAGCAGTTGCGTTTGCGGCGGCGCCAGGGCGAGGGCGAGTTCGTAATTCAATCCGCGGTCGGCGTCGCCGATCATCTGGTACTCATCCACCACCAGCAACGCCGGGCCGTCACCCGAGATCAGGCGGTTCTTCTGGGTTTCCAGAGTGGCCACGATGACCGGAGCGTCGAGATTGTCCGCGAGATCCCCGGTGGCGATGCCCACATTCCAGCCACGCGCGCGCCACTCGGCTAGTTTGTCATTCGCGAGGGCGCGGGTTGGAACGGTGTAGATGGCCTGCCCGCGGTTCTTCCCCTGATTGGACCACAACTCGAAGATCAGCGTCTTGCCGGCGCCGGTGGGCGCCTGAACGACCACATCATTGCCCTCGCGCAAGGCGGTCACGGCCTGCTGCTGCCACAGATCGGGAACCGTGACCTGGTTCAGCGTGGGGAGTTGATCAAACTGTTCGGCGAGCGTCGGCACGGGGACAAGATAATCGAAATCCCCGATTCGCAAACGGGAAAACACCAAAAGACTGGGGGTTGAAAAACTCGCCGGACAAATCTGAGCGCTCCATCTTCGCGCCAGCGTCCGTCAGGCCCCGAATTTTATCCCGCGGTTGGAAATGCCAACACGAACTGATGCCGCCGCTGCGTGGGTGGCTTACGGCGTGAACCGGTCAGTTGCCCGTGTACGTGATCCACATCGGCGAAACCCAGACCAGTTCACCCAACTGATCAGCCTTCTCTGGCGCCTGCTCGCCGCGCACGTAGTAATACGAGGTCTTGCCGGCGCTGGGCTTCGGATCGGTCCACGAGAGATCCACCGCCGCCGTGTTCGGCGTGAAGGTTTGAATCTCCACGTCATCCTTCACGATCACCACCTTCGCGAACGGCGCGGTTCCGTGCAGTTTGATCTTCAACGTCGGCGCTTCCTTAGTGGAAAACTCGTCGCCCATGAAGTGCTCCTTGCCTCCTGCACTGCAGCGATAATCCGCCACGATGTTGTCCGTGGCTCCATAAACGTGCCGCGCCTTCATGCCCTTCAAAATCGCATCACGCGTCGCGTTCTCCGCGTACACGAGCGCATAGCTGATGTGCGTCGAGCGATGATCGCTGCTGGATTCAAAGGCGAACTTGTAGCCCTTCTGGAAGGCCAGGTTGATGAAGCCCTTCGGCCGCCAGCCGCCGATGGAGTCGCCCTCCGTCGGGCAGCGCGGCGCGCCGGGTCGCTCGTAATTCTGACGGCAGCCCTGGTAAATCTCGACCATCGGCTCGACTTCCGGGTCGTTGTCGCGCCAGTCGGTGCCCATGTCCGTCGCGCTCGTGTGCGAGGCGCACACGCCGCCGAACAGATGCAGGTACTTGTACAGCATCTGGGTGTCCGGCGCGTGGCCGGGATCAGATTCATTCACCTTCGGCAGGCGCGGCAGCGTCCGGATGCCGCGCACGGGGAAGACCACGTTGCGATGTCCCTCGGGATAAACCACACTGCGCTCATAGGTGAACATCGGGTCGAAATGGCCCGGCAACTGGAACGCATCCGTCGTCTTCTGCGTCAGCCACCACGTGTACTCCCGTCCCTGGCCGTTGTCGTGATCGCCGCAGCCGATCCAGTCCATCGCCGCCACGTCGATGGCATACCGCCACATGTCCATCAACGGGCCGTCCTGGCCGCCGTCGCCGCTGATCTCGGTGTGGCGATGGAACTCTCCGCGCAGGATGCGGAGTTCCGTGCCGTTCAGCGATACGCGCTGCGCCCGGCAGCGGGCGATGTCTTCCCGCTCCTTCAACGTCGCCGCCGATGGTCCCGCGTCCACCGGAGCCTGTGCCGCCTTGAGCGCCGCCGCCGTCGGCTGGCCGCTCATTTCCAGACGGCTGAAGTAAATGTCATTGTCCCACGGATCGCGTTTGCCGCCCACGCCCCCGGCGCCGTTGGGTCCAAGGATATGCCGGTCCACGCGATGATCCGTGGACTGCGCGATCACCAGCCCGCCTTCCGGCGAACCGATTACGGCGGGAACGTTGTAGAGCAGATTGTCCGAGTTCGGCAGGAGGATCGGTCCCGTCCAGTTGTTGCCCTCATAATACGCCGCATGCTCCATCCAGACCGAGCCCTGCGCGGGCCGGAAGAAATCATTGGCGCGCGAACGGACCAGCAGCCAGACGCGGCCATCGCGATCGCACACGATGCGGGAAAGATTGTTGTACGGCACGCCGGCGCGGGTTTCCGCCTCCTGCGCCTGCTTGCGGGTCTCGCTCTGCGGCTCGATGGCCGGCACACGTTGGGCGTTCACCCGGCGGCGCCGCACCGATCCCGGCAGCGCCTTTGTAACATCGCCCTCCGGTTCAAACCACTGACCGTCCCGGAGAATCCGCAGCCCGATCTGCCGGTCCGCATAAAGCGGAATGCCCTTGCTCTGCACCAGTGCGCCCCAGTCCTTGCCCCACGTTGCGCCGCTCTCTTCCCACGCAATCCACAGGCCGCCGGAGTGATCATAAGTCATGCTGGGCCGGGCCTCGTAACGCTCGGTGTTGGCCACCGGCCGCGCCGCCCCGGCCTTGCCGGAGGCGTCGAATTCGCGGACCCACACGTCGTAATCACCCTTGTCGTAAGTATCCCAGCCGATGGCCACCTTGCCGCCCGCCTTCGCCTCGGCGGCGATGGAAGGGTCCCAGCAGTTGCGCGACTGCGTACTCACCAGCCGCTCCGGCGACCACCCGCTCCCGGTCTGATGGCGCTCCAGAATCCGGAACACGCTCTCGCGGGCGCCCATCCAGGCCACCCACACATGCCCCGCGCCGTCTGTCGTCGCCACCGGTGACACGTCGTTGCCCTCCGCATCGGCCAGTTGCACCGGGTCGGACAGTTTCCCGCCCTTCAGCGAACGCGCCCAGATGTCGAAATTGCCGTTCATCTTCTTGCCGTAATTCTTGTTTTGCGACCAGACGATCCAGACGGTGCCGCCGCCATCGACCGTCACCGCGCACTTGCAGAGGTCGAGTCCCGCCTTCGTGATCGCCACCGGTTCCGCTGGCTGGCCGCCCTTGACGGCGCGCAGCCAGAGCTGGTCGGCGCCCGGAGGCTTCGCCAGATACGCGAGATCGGCCGGCTCCTGGGTGAACGCCTTGGCGCGCTCTTCGCGATCGATGCCGGGCTCATAACTGATGTACGCCACATAAACGGTCCCGTCGGAGCCCGTGGCGATGGCCGGAAAATCATCATCGGTGTTCAGCGCGGTGAGCGGCTTGGTGGCCGCCACCCGCTCAACCTCCACCGCCCCGTCAAGCCGCTCGGTAAACTTGCCATAAGGAATCTCCGAGAGCGGGACGATGAAATCCCCGGCCGCCGTCTTGACCGAAATCACCGAAGCGTCCGTCACATCGGCGAGTTGAAGGAACACACCATTGTCGCCCAGAATTCCGCCACCGGCCTGCTTGCCTTTTTTGCCTTGTTTGGCCGCCTGTTTGCCCTGCTTCTGGGCATTGTTGGTGCGGCCCCCCGCGCGCACCGTCAGCGGCCGCGTCGAGGCGGTCCAGCCGGTCGTCCCATCGACGGCATCGGTCTGTTCGAAGCGCCAGCCGGTGATGGCCGTCACCCGCCCCGGGCTCACGGTGGCGGTGCCGTCCCACTTCGTGTTGGATTCATCTTTCAAGCCGAACCGGATGCGCACGCCCACCTCCTTGGCGGGAGCGGCGGCGGCGAGGAAGGTAATCGCGGCGCAGAGAAGCAGACGGAATGAGGTGGTGTTCATGATTTTTTCGCTTGGCTGATAAATGAGAATTCAGATCACGGTCACTTGCCCTGATAGGTAATCCACATGGGCGAAACCCACACGAGTTCGCCGGGGTTTTCCGGCTGGTCTGGCGCCTGTTCGCCGCGCACATAATAATAGGACGTCTTTCCGGCGCTCGGCTTCGGGTCGGTCCAGCTCAGGTCCACCTGCGCGGTGTTCGGCGTGAAGGTCTTGATCTCCACGTCGTCCTTCACGATAACCACCTTCGCGAACGGCCCCGTGCCGTGCAATTTGATCTTCAGCGTCGGCGCTTCCTTCGTCGAAAATTCCTCGCCCATGAAATGCTCCCGTCCGCCGGCGTTGCAGCGATAATCCGCCACGATATTGTCCGTCGCCGCGTACACCCGCCGCGCCTTCATGCCGTTCTCCACGGCGTCGCGCGTGGCATCTTCCGCATAGACCAGGCAGTAGCTGATGTGGGTCGAGTTGTGGTCGCTGCTCGATTCAAACGCGAACTTGTAGCCCTTCTGGAACGCCAGGTTGATGAAGCCCTTGGGCCGCCAGCCGCCGATCGCGTCGTCCGAGGTCGGGCAGCGCGGCGCACCGGGTCGCTCGTAGTTCTGGCGGCAGCCCTGGTAAACTTCAACCATCGGCTCGACCTCCGGATCGTTATCGCGCCAGTCCGTGCCCATGTCCGTCGCGCTCGTGTGCGAGGCGCAGACGCCGCCAAACAGGTGCAGATACTTGTAGAACATCTGCGTGTCCGGCGCGTGGCCCGGGTCCTCTTCGTTGACCTTGGGCAGGCGCGGCAGCGTGCGCACGCCGCGTTGCGCGAAGACCACATTGCGATGCCCTTCCGGGTAACGCACGCTGCGTTCATAAGTGAACATCGGATCGAAATGTCCGGGCAATTGGAACGCGTCCGTCGTCTTCTGTGTCAGCCACCACGGATATTCCCGGCCCGCGCCGTTGTCGTGATCGCCGCAGCCAATCCAGTCCATCGACGCCACATCGATGGCGTAGCGCCACATGTCCAGCAGCGGGCCATCGTTGCCACCGTCACCGCTGATCTCGGTGTGCCGGTGAAATTCACCGCGCATAATCCGGTAGGTATTGCCGTTGAGCGTGACGCGTTGGGCGCGACAGCGGGCCACGTCTTCCAGTTCCTTCAACGTTGCCGCTGAAGGCCCCGGATTGGCTTCCGGCGCTTGCGCCGGGCGAAACACCGCCGCCGCCGGCTGGCCGCTGATTTCCAGACGGCTCAGGTAAACGTCATTGTCGAAAGGATCGTTGTCGGTGGCGAGGCTGATGTTGCCGCCGCCGGGCCCTTTGCCCACGGCGTGGCGGTCTTGGCGATGATCCGTCGAATGCGCGACCAGCAGGCCGCCGTTGGCCGCGGGCGTCACCGCCGGCACGTTGTAAAGCAGGTTGTCCGAATGCGGGATCAGGATCGGCCCGGTCCATTTTTTTCCTTCGTAATACGCCGCGTGCTCCATCCAGACCGAACCCAGCGTCGGCTGGCGGAAGTCATTCGCGCGCGAACGTGCGAGCAGCCAGATACGGCCATCGCGATCGCACGAGATCTTGGAAAGATTGTTGTAGGCTTGCCCGGCGCGGTTCTCGGCTTCCTGCGCCTGCTTGCGCGTCTCGCTCTCGGGTTCCAGTGACGGCACCCGCTGGGCCGCGATCCGCTTGCGCCCCTGCGATCCGGGCAAGGCCAGCGTGTGCGCGCCCTCCGTCTCGAACCACTGGCCGTCCTTGAGGATTCGCAGGCCGATCTGCCGGTCGCGATACAGCGGAATGCCCTTGCTCTTGACCAGCGCGCCCCAATCCTTGCCCCACGTCGGGCCGCTCTCCTCCCACGCGATCCACAGGCCGCCCGAATGATCGTAGGTCAGGCACGGACGCGCTTCGTAACGGTCGGAATTCGCGACCGGCCGTGGCGCGGCCGGCTGGCCATCGGCGGCGAACTCGCGCACCCATACATCGTAATCACCCTTGTCATACGTATCCCACGCGATGGCCACTTTTCCGCCCGCCTTGGCGTCCGCCGCAATGGCCGGGTCCCAGCAATTGCGCTTCTGCGAACTGACGAGGCGTTCCTCCGTCCAGCCGCCGGCCGTCTGATGCCGTTCCAAGATCCGGAACACACTGTCGCGCGCGCCCATCCACGCCACCCAGACATGGCCGCTGGCATCGGTGGCGGCCACGGGCGCCACATCATTGCCCTCCGCCGTCGAGAGCTGCACCGGCGCGGACAACTGGCCGTCCTTGACCGAGCGGGCCCAGATGTCGAAGTTGCCATTCGATTTCTTGGGATAATTGCGGTTCTGCGCCCACACCACCCATGCCTGGCCCTGGCCATCCACCGTCACTGCGCATTTATAGAGATCCTGACCGCCGGGCGTAATGGCGATGGGCTCGCCGGCCTTGCCGTTCTTCACCACGCGCAACCAGATTTGGTCCGCGCCAGGCAGCTTGGACAGGAAGCTCAGATCAGTCGGTTCCTTGTCCCACTGTTTGGCGCGGTCATCCCGGTCAAGGCCCGGGGTAAAACTGACGTAGGCAATGTACGACGTGCCATCCGGGCCCGTGGCCGCGGCGGGAAAATCTTCATCCGCGCGCTGCCCGGCCAGCGGCGTGGTGGCCGCCACCCGTTCCACTTCCACCGCGCCGTCGAGCTTCTCGGCAAACTTGCCATAGGGAATCTCGGCGAGCTTGAACGTGAAATCACCCTTGAGCGTTTTTACCGAGACCACGGAATCCTCGGTGACGTCCGCCAGGGCGAGGATCACGCCGTTGTCCGTCACGATTCCTCCGCCCTGCTTCTTCTTGTTCTTGCCACCGCCCTTGCCCTTGCCCTTCGGTGCGGGCTCCGGAACCGGCGTCCCGTTCTTGGCCGCCTCCGCCCGCGCCTGGGCGGCCGCCTTGGCGGGGTTGTTGTTGCGTTGGGCAGGAACATTCGACGGCCGTGTCGCCGCCTTCCAACCGGTCGTGCCGTCCACCTTGTCGCCCTGGAGGAAGCGCCAGCCGCTGATGAGACTCACACGTCCTGGGCTGACGGTGACCGTGCCATCCCAGTCAGTGTTCGAGTCATCCGTGAGGCCAAACCGGATCCGCACACCCACTTCATTGGCCGGGGCGGCGGCGGCGAGGAAGGTGATGACGGCGCAGACAAGGAGACGCAAGGAGGTGGCGTTCATAATTTTACGGTTGGCAAATGCACGAATTTCGGGTCCCGACAATAGACGTGCCGGAGCGCCAAAAGGTTTCGGCAATAATGCTGCCAAACCGGCCGATGAATGTCCAGACCGGGGAGGGAACTCAACGAAAGCCAATTCGCGCTCCCAACCCCTGAACCGTAGCAGCCGATGTAAGTCGGCTCTGACTTCCCCCGCGGAAACAGGATGAGCCTCCGCACGTCGGCTGCTGCCAGGTTCACACCTGAAATGCCGTCCGAATTTCGGACGGCCCACTCTGATTTGAAAAATTCTTGCGCATATTTTGCGCATATTCTCAATTCCCCCGTGTTTTTCCGCGTTTCCTCCCACCCCATCCACGCAACCTGCGCACCCGAAGCATGAATTCGTCTGCAATCTCCAGATCGCTCCGCTTTCCCTCGGAGACGGTAGGGACCGATTCCCCGTCCGCCATAGCCTCCGGGCGAAGGCGGGCACTCGGTCCGTAACTTCCCCTGAGTGCGCCCATCCTCTCGCCGCCAAACCACGGGAAGCCGCACGCGACCTTCCCGCTTCGGTTTGACTCCCATCCGCCGAAGCCCCGGCGAAGGCTGGCCTGCCCGCCATAGCCTCCGGCGACGGCGGGGGGTGAGAGGGCCGACTGAAATCCAGTGCAGCCTTCATCGTCCCGCCCTTCTCATTCATATGTGTTATATTGCACAGTATGAAAATATGACCCGGAACCCTCCTCCCGTCAAATGAAAACACCTCCGCCCTTTCCAACCGGAGAACTGACAACCGCAGATGCCGCCCGCTGACGCGCCAGCCTATGGACTGCGCCGGCAGAGCTGCTCGCGAGAGCGAGCCGTCTCTCATGTTGTTCCGTTCTCCAGCGACGACGGCGCTTTTCCCCGAACCCGCCCGTTTGTTCCCGGGTGACACAACACCCGGACGGGGCTGGCTCAGGTCAATGCGAATGCGGCTTCCCCGTCCCGCACATCCCGCACGAACTCGGCGTGCCCGAACACGATGGCGCCTCACCCCCGCCGCCCGCCACGCTCGATGCAAACACCGAGAACTTCTTCGTCAGTTTGACCGAGCCGCAATGCGGGCACGGCGTCCCCTTCCACTCACTGGAGCGCACCAGGATTTCGCTGTCCCGCTCGCACCCATCGCAATGAAATTCAAAAATCGGCATGGCGGAAATATAGCGACGATCCACCAAAAGCTCAAGAGTGACGGTGGCACTGGTTTTTCAAACAATGAACCGCGAAAGAGAATCCCGAAGGGATTCCGGCTTCCAGCCCAGGGTTGCCGACGTGCCACGCCGTAGCGCAGCGAAGGCGGGGTCGCGAGGCTACCCTGGGAAAAGAATCCAAATTCCCATCAACCCCAACGTGGGTTGTGGCAGCTCGGAATGAAAATGGTGCATCCTTTCGCAGTGTCCTAATCTGGATTCACCGGCCCAGCATCAAATCTAAATCGCTTTCCCCGTGAACTCGGATCCCATCCGGCGCGAATGGCATGTTGAACGCATTCGATGAGCCGACGATCTGGAATTCGAAACCGCTGATGGGAAATCATGCATCTATGGCCGCGAGGATCAGCCGAAAACTCCACCAGCAATTCACGCCTACTAAGCTCCATCGTCTCAATCAAGATCGCCAGACCCACCGCCCCGCGTGAAGTACTCCAGCTTGGTTGACGGTAAACACTCCAACGGTATTCTACCTCTTCAGCTTGAAATGTCCCGGACTTCGGCATGGTGAAAGCACTATAGATGTTTCAGTTGAAAGGCCACTTTGTTCCACGCGAGGACTCTACCGGCTACTGCGGATGGCGGCCAACGCAACTAAAACTCCCGCGCTTCCCTTTCCCTTCACGTTGTGGCACTCCTTTTGCCAATGCGCCGCGTCCTCGCCATCCTCCTCGCCCTGGCCTGCGCCGTGTCGCTCCCCGCCGCCGACACCCGCCCGCGCCTGCTCGTCATGACGGACATCGGCGCCGACCCCGACGACCAGCAATCCCTCATCCGCCTCATGGTCTACGCCAACGAATTCGGCCTCGAAGGCCTCCTCGCCACCGGCTCAAACCTTCCTGACAAACCAAAGCAGAAATCCGTCAACCCCGCCCTCATCCACGAAATCGTCGACGCCTACGGTCTGGTGCGCTCGAATCTCCTGCTCCACGCGCCCGGTTACCCATCCGCCGCCGAACTCACCGCCCTCATCAAATCCGGCAGCGTCGAGCGCGGCTGGTCGGCCGTTGGTGAAGGTCACGATACCGAAGCCTCCCGCTGGATCATCGCCGCCGCCTCCCGTGAAGACCCGCGCCCGCTGAACATCAGCATCTGGGGCGGCCAGACCGATCTCGCGCAGGCCCTCTGGCGCGTGCGCCAGGATCGCGGTGACGCCGGTTTGCGCGCGCTCACCGCCCGCCTCCGCATTTACGACGTCGCCGATCAGGACGGCATCGCCGAACGCATCATCTCGGAATTCCCCGGCCTCTTCTACATCCTCGGCAACGCCCCCGCCGGCCGCGACAAACGCCTCGGCGTCTTTCGCGGCATGTATCTCGGCGGCGATGAATCCCTCACGTCCGCCGCCTGGGTCACGAAAAACATCAAGGAAAACCACGGTCCGCTCGGCGCGCTCTATCCCATGAAAACCTGGACCCAGCCCAATCCCCACGGAACGCTCAAGGAAGGCGATACCCCGTCCTGGTTTTACTTCCTCCCCAACGGCGCCGGCGATCCTACGCATCCCGAATGGGGCGGCTGGGGCGGCCGTTTCGTGCGCGAACACGACACCGTGTTCCGCGACGCCATCGACACCGTCGATGGCAAAACCGAGGCCCGCGCCAGCGTCTGGCGTTGGCGTCCCGCCTTCCAGAGCGATTTCGCCGCCCGTATGAACTGGTGTGTCCAACCCCGCAACGCCGGCTTCCATCCCCCAACCCTCCTCGTCAACGGCCAGCCCGGTCCCGCACCCCTGCGCCTCACCGCCCGCCCCGGCACCAGGCACGCGTTGGACACCGACGGCTCGACCGACCCCGATCATCGCCTGCTCCATTTCCACTGGTGGATCTATCCCGAAGCCACAACTTCCGAGCCGGCGCCTGCGCTGGAGAACGAAGCAGCCGCCACGGCCTTATTGATCATCCCGAAGGCCGCCACTCCCGGTGAAATCCACCTGATCGTCGAGGCTGCGCCGGCTTCCCCCACCGGCAAACCCGTCTGCACCACCTACCGTCGCATCGTCATTACCGTCAACGCCTCATCAAAAAAGTAGGAAACGACGTGAGGAGTCTTTGATTTGGAACTTTTCCAGTTTCAGGTCCAGATTTTGGAGAATTGGAGCATCTTGACATTTCTCATATATGCATCAAGATGTCTATATGAGAACCACCTTGACGCTCGACCCGGACGTGGCCGCCAAAGCAAAGCGTGGTGCCGCGAAGCTCGGTCGACCCTTCAAGGACGTGATCAACGCCGCACTTCGCGCCGGTTTGGATGAAGTCCTGAGGCCGCCGACCGCCAAACCCTATCAAACCCGACCGCGCGCGCTGGGACTCCGTCCTGGCCTCAGCTATGACAATATTGCCGAGTTGCTCGATCGGGCTGAAGGGGATCACCACCGATGATCCTGGTGGACGCCAATCTGCTGCTCTATGCCGAGGACAGCTCGTCGGAGCGCCATGACCTGGCGCGGACGTGGTGGGACGCCCAGCTCAGCGGCGATTCACCAGTTTGTCTGTGCTGGCCGGTGGTTACCGCCTTCGTCCGAATCTCCACCAACACCCGTCTGCATCAACGCCCGCTCACCTTGGACGAGGCGATTGAGCGTGTGCAAAGCTGGTTGGACCAGCCTTGCGTGCGGATCATCGGGCCCACCGACCAGCATTGGACGATTCTCCGTGAAATGCTGGGAGCGGGAAACGCCGTGGGAAACCTGGTTTCCGATGCCCACCTCGCCGCCCTGGCGGTGGAACACAACTGTGTTTTGCAATCCACTGATTCCGATTTCGCGCGGTTTCGGGGATTGAAGTGGAACAATCCCATTTCAAGAAGGTAACCGCCTCACCACGCGGCGGTAATCGGGGAACGCCGGGCACCCGCTCGGCTCGTTTCTTCCCGCACCCCCTCACCGCTTCCCCACCCACTGAATCGCCTGCGCCACCAGCTTCTGATAATTCGGATTCTCGTACGCCTGATGATCGTGCCCGAGTTGCAGATACACCACGCGTGATTTCCCCTGCGTCCGCGCCCACGCCAGCGGCTTGCCGGATTTGGGAAGCGTCGTCGTGATCAACGGCGTCACATCCGCTCCCACCCGAAATCCCCAGTAAATCTCATCGTGAATCATGAAATCCTTCAACCCCGCCGTGACCGGATGATCCTTCGCCACAATGACCACCGGCACGTCATGGTCGTGCTCCCACCCGACCGCCTCCGTGACCTTGCCCGCCTTGCCATCCTCCTCCGGATACCGGCCGCCGATGACCTGCTCGAATTCCGGCCAGTGCTGATACGAAACCAGTGCGTGATGCAGCACCAGCAGCCCGACGCCCTTGTCGAACAACGCCATGAACTTCGCCTTCCGCGCCTCCGTGATCACGCTGGGCATGTCATAGAGCACCACCACGTCGAACGTCAGCAGATCATCCCGGTCGTACACACTCGCATTGGTCTTCGTATGCGAATCCTCGAAGAACAGGATGTCCGTGTTGTCCTGGAAAACCTTGAAGAACTTCTCCTTTTCAAACCCGTGTCCCCCGGTGATCAACAGGACCTTGAGCTTCCCGCTCGCCTCGCCCGCCGACACCGCGGCGGGCAGCAAGATTGCGAGGCATAAAATGCAGAACCATTGAATTTTCATTTTCATACTTTGGCTTTTGGAATTGGAAACCAATCGTTCGTTTCAAAGAATGTCTCCTCCCAACCGATCCCCCATCTGTGTCTATCTGTGTTCATCTGTGGTTAAATTCCCCTTTCCGGGTTCTCTTCATTTTCCCTTCTTCTTCGGCGGCTCAATCAAAAGATACGTCAGCAAATCCTTTTGCTGCGCCGTGCTCAATCCGTTGAGCAATCCCTCCGGCATCAGCGAAATGCTCGATGCCTTCATCCCCTTGATCCGATTTTTCGCAATCGTGATCGTCGTTCCATTCGCCTGTCCCAGCACCAGACCCGCCGGCGTGTCGTCCAGAATCACACCGTTGACCGCCTCGCCATCCTTCAGGTCGATGTTGTAAGCGAGATGATCGGGATTGATCGCCGCACTTGGCTGCGTGATGTCCTTCATCACCGACGCATAGTCCCGCTGCGTGAGATTCGACAAATCCGGCCCGATCCTGCCGCCCTCGCCGTGCAACTGATGACACTTGAAACACCCCGCCTGCTCGCTCAGGAACACCTTCTTTCCGCGCTCCCAGTCGCCGCCTTCGATTTCCGGCACCACCCGCGGCCCCGTCGCGAACACCTCGGCCGCCCGTGGCGTCGCCCACGGCAGCAGCACCCGCCGCAGCGGCAGCGCCCGCGGCCGGGAATCTTCGGCCGTGAACCAATGAACATCCACATTCGGTTCCGCTGGTCCCGTGGCCAGCGCGAACTCATACTGGAGCCAGTCGTTCTCTGTGCGCGACGTCGTGAGACGAAATTCGTGATCGTTCAAGCGCTGCATCGAGGCTTTCACCGTCCGCCGCAACCCCAGCGGGTTCGCCGATTTGAAAACCACCGTGACCGTTTCCGGCGGATACTCGTAATCCAGCTTCGCGCCCGGCTGCACGGCCGGGTGCAGCATCGACCACACGTCCAGCTGGCCGCGCACCGTCAACGTGCCCGGTGTCTTCATCAGTTGAAACAGCCGCTGATGTTCCTCGCTGGCCGCCGTCAGTCCGCGCGCGACCGTCAAATCCGGGTGCGGCAGCCAGCCGCTCCAGCCAACTTTGCCTGCCGCGTCCTGCCAGGTCGCTTCGACGCCGGTGAGATCGGCGAGCAGATCGATGCCCGCGTACTGCCGCAGTTCATGCCTCCCTTCATCGCGCACGCGGGACGTCCGGCCAAATTCAGGCAGCGTAAGGCCATAATTCAACGCCTCCGTTCGCGGCGCGCTCCGCACCACCAGCGACCGGCCATCGGCGCCCACCTCCATCGACGACACCTCCACCTCATACCGCGGCACCGTCATCTGATTCTTCACCGCCTCGTAGCCGGGCCGGAACGATTCGAATTGCTCCCCCGCCGTCACATGCCTGCCCATCGTGATGCGGCACTGCTTCGCCAGATTCCGGAACTGCGCCGGGTCCAGCGGACGGTCAAACACCACGCGGGTTTCCGTCGGGCTCGCGGCGTACACGAACACCGGCTGCGGCACCGCCTTGTCCAAATAAGAGATCTTGTAGAGCTTGCCCTTGCCCGTCGGCCCCGTGCCCCAGTCCGGCTTGCCGCTGTGGCAGGTCACCAGCAAATCCCCTTGCGGCGTCGGCACCGCATCAATCGTCAGCATTTTCAAACAGCCGATCAATTCCGTCTGGGCCACATATCCCGCCGCACTCTTGACCAGTTTGGTGCGCCACAGCTTGCCACGTGATTCACCGGAGACCAGGGCATCCCCGCGCCACCAAGCCGGACCAAAGGTGGTGTTCGCGCCCGCCACCGGTTCATTGAAATGCAGTCCACAAGTGGATTGATGCTGCGGCGCGTAATCGAAAACGCTCGGTTCATCGATGACGCCGGGCAGATACTTCGGATGACGCGGCGGAAATCCGTAATGCCGCCCGGGCTGGATGTGCAGCAGCTCGTCGAACGGATTTCCATTCGGCAGCCACGTCGCGCCCTCCTGATCCGTGCAGAAGAGATCGCCCGCGGCGTTGAACGCCAGGCACACCGTGAAGCGCAATCCCGTGGCAATGACCTCGCGCTTCCCGCCTTTCGGCCCCAGCTTCAGGATCGTCCCCCGCTCGCTGTAAACGTCGTAGTCGGATTTGCCCGTATTCGGGTTGACGCGATACGCCTCCCGCCAGTTGTCGCAGCCGAGCCCGAAGAAAACATTGCCCGCCGGGTCCACCGCAATGCCAACCGAATCGAGACTGGAGCCCGCTTTGCCCGTGGGCGGAACCCAGCCCTCCGTCAGCGTCTCCAGTGCGCCCGTGCCATCGCCAGTGTCTCGCAACCGGATCACGCGTCCCTGCGACGCGATGTACAGTCCGCCCGGCCCCCACGCCATGCCGATGCTGGGCTTGATCTCATTTTGATCGTTTTTGTAGAAAAGCGTGGAACTGTCCTCCAACCCATCGCCATCCGTGTCCTTCAACTGATGGACATTGCCATCGTACCCCAGCGCGAACAGCCGGCCATCCGGCGCGTACACGAGGCTGTTGATGTTGTTCAGGTCGAGCGGCAGCTCGCGCACGGTGAACCCCGGCACCAGCATTTGAATCGCCGGCGGATCGCCCACCACCGCAATCGGTTTTTCCACCGGAGCAGCGGCAGCCACAACGGCCCAAACGCAGGCGAGCAACAAGGCGGAGCGTTTCATGATCGATGGAACTCTAATCGGAGGCGACCGCGAAGGGTAGTCGAAAACAATCCAAGGCGGGGCGAAAGTCGCCCGGTCAACGCGACGCTTTTTTGGGATGCGCCCCGTTCCGTGATTTGATCTCCAGACGGGTGATCAACATCACGTCGATCCACTGATGCGAACTGTCCGGGAGGTACACGATGATATCCCGTCCGCCGGGACTGAGGGCGACAAAATCTTCGTGCTTCACCAGCACCCGTCCGCCATCGGCCAGGTGAATCCAGAAGGGATGGAACGGCTGCGCGTGGAGGACTTCCCGGATCTTGTCGATCTTCATCGTAAATTCATTAGCCCATGCCACGCCGGGTTGCAAGGGCGGAACCCGCCGGATGTCTGGGGAACGGCATCCTGTTTACGTGCGGACCTTTTTCAACGCCCGCCGCGCCTTCTCCAATTGCGCCCGCTTGCGCTCCTCGCCCGCGCCCCCGGCAAACTCCCGCCGCCGCGCTTCGTGACGGATGAACTCGTTCAACATGATGCCGCACCACTTGAGCTGATATACCGGCAGCAACAGCCGGGCGCGTTCAACAAATGAGGAATCCAGCGCGAGTCCTTTCGCCACACCGGCCGCAAAATCCGCCCAGTGTCGCTCATCCACCGGCAGTTCCGGCTGGCAGAAGAAATCTGACACCAGCTTGGCCGGATCGTCCCAGCCAGCGTACTCGAAATCAAAGAACACCAGCCGGCCATCGTCCCGCAACAGCGCGTTGTGAAATCCGAAATCCGACGGCGACACACAGCGTTGAGTCTGGACGAGAACCTGATCGGGCATGAGACCAGCCGTCAACGCGCCCTCGGCGACCGAATTGCTGACCGCCCGCCACGCCGGTTGCAATTCCGAGCGGATGAAAATCTCCGCCTCCCGGTCGGTGTCCGAATGCACCTCGATCTCTTGCAACCGCACCATCCGCAGTTCCACCCGCCGCAAATGCTCGCGCAGGCTGAAGCACGCCTCCGACGCCACCGGCAGGTCGGCTGCCGCGCGATCTGCCCGACGATGATTCAGTTCCAAAATGAATTCCAGCGCCTGACCAACCGCTCCTTGATCCACTTCCAGTGGTTGCAGCTTGCGCCCGGCAATGAAGCCAAACAGGCCAAGCCGTTGTTCGAGATCCCACGCGATCGGCTCCGGTGTCCGGCGAATCCCCGCCGCCCACGCGAACTGATAGAGCGCCCGCTCTGCGCCAAACCGGTCCCGCGAGTCCGCCGGATTCTGGAAATACTGTTTGATGACCAGCGAGCGTTCGCCTTCGCGCACCTGGTAGACACGGTTGTTTGCACCGCCGCGCAGGGCGGCAATCTCGCAGCCATTGCCAAAGCTGTGCTGCCGCAACAACGGCAGAAAGATTTCCCGCGCTTCGCCGGTCAACGGCTTTGCTTCGACCGGCGGCGTGAGAAACACCGCGCACGCCTGCTCCCACGACTGTACGCGGATATAGGACGGGTCATCCGGGTAAAGATTATTGGGATCGAACAAAATCCGCTGCACTCCTTGGGGAAACGCGGGATCAGCGAGCAGCTCCGGCAGGTCGTCGATGAAATGGGTGCAGCCGCGCGCCGCGATTCGCGCGAGTTTTTCCCCCTTGGTCAGTTCAAGTGAAACATCCTCCCGCTGCAATCCGAGCCGTGCCGGGTCGAAAAAACCGTTGAGTTCCAGCCAGCCCAACGCCGCCTGGTGCAGATCGTATTTCTCGCCGCGAAAAGGATGCTTTGTCTTGTGGCTGATGATGCACAGGCCGTGGCCGGCCGCGCGAATTGCGCGGAAAAAATCGAACACGCCCGGATACGCCTCGGCCTCGCTCATGCGCGCGCCGTAAACGTAGCCCTGCATCTCCGTCCACGCATCCTCCTGTCCGATGCGCCGCAGGTAATTCCGGACATCGGATTTGTTCACCGGCACCTCGGCGGGAATCAGGTTCCGCTCCCGGCAGACACGATGAAAGAGGGCGTCGTAGCAGACGATCGTGTTGTCGAAGTCGACGCCGATGCGCATGGCGTTCACAAGGCCTCAACCCCGCGCCGCGAGCGATTCCTGGATGCGCCTGGCGATCGCGGCGGGCGTCAGCCCGAAGAATTCGCGTGCCTGCTCCTGTTCGCACGTCTCGTGCAGGAACTCGTCCCGCGTGCCGAAGCGCACCAGTCGCGCCGCTGGTTGCGGCGCATCCGAGAGCCACTCCGCGACCGCGCCACCCAGTCCGCCCAGGACGCTGTGCTCCTCGATCGTCGCCACGAGCTTGAAGCGCGAGAACGCCTGCGTGAGCCGTTCCGTGTCCAGCGGTTTGATGGTATGAAAGCTGATCACCTGCGTCGAAACTCCCGCCTGTCCCAGTTTCTCTGCCGCCGCCACAGCCTCCGGCAGCATCGTCCCGGTGCTGAGCAGACAAACGTCGGTTCCTTCGCGAATCAAAATGGATTTGCCGATGGCGAACTCCGGATCGGTTTTGTGAACCTTCGGCTCGCCTTTCTTGCCAATCCGGATGAACGCCGGATGCGGCGATTGCAATGCGGCGGTCAGCGAGCCACGCACCTCCGCCTCATCCGCCGGCGCGATCACGCTCAAGCCCGGCAACAGCCGCAGCATCCCCATCTCCTCGCACGAATGATGCGTGCCGCCCAGCGACGCATACGACAGCCCGGCTCCAGTGCCGACGATGATGACGGGCGTGTGGTGATAACAGACATCGATGCGAATTTGCTCCATGCAGCGGTACGTGATGAACGGCGTGATCGTGTAGCAGACCGGGCGCAATCCGCTCAGCGCCATGCCCGCCGCCATGCCGATCAGATTCGCTTCGGCCACGCCGCAGTTGAAGAAGCGTCCGGGACACTTCACCTTGAAGTCGTCGAACAGCCGGTTGCCGATGTCGCCGGAGAGCAGCACGATGCGCTCGTCCTTCTGGGCGAGGGCGGTGATGTGTTTGGCGAAGGCGTTTCTCACGTGAGACCCAGTTGTCGTTTCGTTTCCTGGACTTCCTCCGCGGTGGGAATGCGGTAATGCCAGTTGTTGTCATCCTCCATGAAGGAGATGCCTTTGCCCTTCACCGTGTGGGCGACGATCGCCACCGGCTGGCCGCTGCCATCCGGAACCTTCGACATCACATCGATCAGCGCCGCCAGGTCGTGGCCGTCCACTTCGCACGCGTTCCAGCCGAAGGCCGCCCATTTTTTCTGGAGCGAGGACAGGGACATGACCTCGTTGCTGCGTCCGGTCGCCTGCCATTTGTTGTAGTCGACGATCACCGCGAGCTTTTCCATGGCTTGCGCCGGCGCGAACATCGCCGCCTCCCAGACCGAGCCTTCGTTGCACTCGCCGTCGCTCATGGTGACGAACACCCGGTAATCGCGCTTTTGGATTCGCGCGGCCAGCGCCATGCCCAGACCCACGGGCAATCCGTGGCCCAGCGAACCCGTCGCGAGTTCCACGCCCGGCGCGCATCCCGGCGCCGGTTGCTCCGCCAGCGGAGCGCCGTGCTGGCCGAACGTGTCAAGCAACGCCACAGGGAAGAAGCCACGCGCCGCCAGAATCGAGTACAGCGCACTTGCCGCATGGCCCTTGCTCAAAATGAAACGGTCGCGCAAAGGATCGCCCGGATTTTTGGGATCGATGCGCAGCACGCGCCAATACGCGGCGACCAGGATGTCCACGCACGAAAGCGCGGAGCCCAGGTGCGGTGTTCCGGCCGCGTGGGACATCTCCACCAGCTTGAAACGAATCCGCCGCGCGAGCAGCGACAAGTCGTCGAGCGTCGCCTTGTCGGGCGCAACCGAAAGGTCCAGCGATGATGGTGTGGGTGTCACGCGATCAAAAATGAATCATGCAATGAATGACCTCGCCCGATTTCATTCCGGCGATGCCTTCGTTGACCTTCGCCAACGGGATGCGATGCGACGTAAAACCCTTCGGATCGAAGACTCCCGCGCGCATCATCCGCAAATAGCGGGGGATATCGTCAGCCGGCTGGCTGGCCCCGCCGTGCGAGCCGGTGAGGACTTTACCGAGATGCAAGGGGAGCGTATTGATCGAGAGCTTTCGATCATAAGGCATGACGCCGAAACCCACACAGCGCCCGGAATTGCCCGCGAGCGCGAAGGCCTTCGCCAGCACATCCGGATTGCCCGTGCCGTCGATCACCACCTCCGGCGCGGCGCCGTTCAAAATCTGCCGCACCGCGTCGGGAAAATCGGCCTGGGTCGAATTGATGCCGTGGGTCATTCCATATTCCGCGGCCTTCTTCAATTTATGATCGTGAAGATCGACTCCGATGATCGGATATGCCCCCGCCAGCTTCGCGCCGAGCACCACGCCAAGGCCGATGCCGCCGATGCCGATGATCACGACGGCTTCGCCGATTTTCACGTGGGCATCGTTGTTGATCACGCCGAAGCCCGTCGTGAGCGTGTCTGCCAACAGCGCGCAAACTTCAAAATCGGTATCGGCCGGCACCGCGGTCAACCGGTTTTCGGAGAGAATGGCGTATTGGTTGAAGGTCGTGATGCAGCCCGCGTTGGTTTTTTTTCCGTTCCACTGGTAAACCGGTGGACGCGCCTCGATGCCACGCCCCAGCCGCCAGTGGGCCACCACCCGGTCGCCCGGCTTCACGTTGCGCACCTCGGGACCGACCTCCAAAACGACGCCGCCCGCCTCGTGGCCGAGCAGATGCGGAAGGTATTTGTCCGGCCCCTTGACGCCGTCGATCTCGCCAATCTGCGAGCCGCAGATGCGCGTGACCTTGATCTCGACCAGCACCTGGCCGTAACTCAACGGCGGAATCTCCACTTCGTCCAGGACGAGCGGCTTCCGTTGTTCAACCAAGATGGCAGCGGACGTTTTCAACTGTCAGGAAACTAGCAGTTCGCGCCCGGTTTTCAACAGAAGCGCCTTGGAGATGGGGTGGGCGTTGCCAACGATCTTCACGGCCTGTCCGCCCGCGAGCTGGCCGAGGAATGTTCCGATCGCGATGTCCAGCCCGCGCGCTGCGGCCAGCGCCACGATGGAAAAAAAAGCGTCACCGGCGCCGACCGTGTCCACCACCTCGAGTTCCAGCGGCGGACAGAGGCAGTCACCATGGCCCAACTGCTGGCCGATGGTTTCGATGTTGCCGCGCGTGAGCCACGCATACTTGGCGCGGAATTCCTGGCGGAGCTTGCCCAGCTCGATGCCGAAATCAATGTGCCGATGCCCGCACGCGAGCATCAGTTCATTGTTGTCGAGCGTGAAGGCGTCGGCGCGGCGGTATTGCCGTGAGATGATGTTGAAGCCGTGGTTGTTGCTGTTGGTCTGGCAGTTCAACGCGAGGAAGGGCGAATGCTCCTGCACAAAATCACGGACCGGCGTCTGCATCAGGCCGTGGCCAAAATCCAGCGCGAGCACCACATCCGCCCAGCGGATGTGCGCCGAGATTTGCGCCCGGACGCGCTCCTGCACGGCTGCCGCCGGCGGATCGCCATCGATGTAATTCACCGAGAAAAGCTTCACCAGTTCCTTGCCCGCGGCCAGCGGCTCCACGAACCGCTGCTTGATGACGGTGGTGAACTGCGGCTCCCTAAGCACCAAGTCCTCCTCCGGCGCGACGTAGTCCGCCAGCACCGGATCCACCCACGATTCGGTGCCCACGAGGCTGATGAATTTGACGTGCGAGGTGAATTGCTTGACGTGGCGCAGCACCGCGAGCGCGCCGCCGCACTGCGTTTCCTCGTCCAAAAACCGCCCCGAGATGATCCGGTTCTTTGACGTCAACCCCTGAACCTTCAGGTACGAATAGCGGTCAAAGATGGTGTCGCCGACCACCAGCACCTTGAGACGCGACAAGTCCTCGACCGCGGCGGCAAAACTGTCCGGCGACCACTGGCTGGCCAGCGAGCGGCAGAACCGCGTGGCGAGCGCGGCCATCTGATTGGGATCGTTGCCAACAATGACCATGGGAATCAGCGGGCGAGAAACTGGTGACAATCCGGCCGGCGGACCAGCTTCATGAACTTCATGTTGTAATACTCGGGCGCGTCGATGTCCTTGAACGCCCCGGCGTCGAGCGCCCGGCGGAGATTGGCCACCTCCGCGCGGATGGAACTGACCGGCTGATAGCCGAGCACGCGGATGATTTTTTCCGAGGAGATGTGGTAATCGCGCTTGTCCAGCGTGTCGGTGACTTTGATCTCGACGTTGAGATCGGCCAGTTCCGACTGGATGACTTTGGCGATCTCAATGACCTTCAGATTCTCGAAGCCGAAGTTGAAGGTCTGCCCGTTGATCAGCGAGGGGCCGGTATGCACCAGAAAGCCGTACAGGTTGATCATGTCCGTCATGCCGACGTTCGGCCGGCGCTGTTCGCCTCCGTGGACGGTGATCACGCGCTTGCGCACGGCGTCGGCGGTGAGCTTGTTGACCGTGAGATCGAAGCGTTGCCGGGGCGAGTAGCCGCAAATCGTCGCCGGGCGGATGTTCACTGTGCAGAAATCCGGCGCGGCGGCGGCCCGCACAATCCATTCCGAGAGCATCTTGTGGCGCGAATAGCTCGTGATGGGCTCGGGCTCGAGTTCCTCGGTGACGTCGGACGCGTCCTTGATGCCGAAGACGCTGCTGGAGGAGGCGTTGATGAAGCGCTTCACGCCAGCCCGGCGTGCGAGAGCCAGGAGCATCCCGATGGCGTCGAAATTTACCTGGCGGGTGAGCGTGTCGTCGATTTCCCCGGTCGGATCGTTGGAGATGGCCGCTAGATGAATGATGGTGTCGATCCCGGTCACGGCCTTGGCCACCACGTCGGGATCGCGAATGTCGCCCTCGACCAGTTCGAAGCGCGGCTTCCAGTCCGGGTAAGAGGGGTGGGCCGTGAGCGCATCGAGTCCGGCCGTGGTGTAGAGCATCAGGTCAATGACACGGACCGAGTGCCCAAATCCCAACAGGTGGGGTGTCAGACGGCTGCCGGCGTAGCCAAAACCGCCGGTCACGAGGATTTTTTTGGGGGCGAGTTTTCCGGGAGTCATCGTCAAGCCTTGTGAATGTAATCGGAGGGTTGCTTCTCCAGCTCTTTCAAGTTGTGGTTGATCCAGTCAATCGTTTCAGCAACGCCCGTTTCCAGGTCGATCCGGTCGACCCAGTCCAGCCGGGTGCGCGCCTTGGTGCTGTCCAGCAGGTAGGCGGCATCCTTGCCCGGACGATCGCCCACCACTTCGACCACTTCATCGAAACTCACGTTCATCCGGCAGCAGATCATTTCGACGACTTCGCGGATGGAGAGATAGTGGCTGGTGGACAAATGGTACGTTTCGCCGGGCGTTCCGTTCCGCGCGACGCGCAGGGTGGCATCGGCCACGTCCCGGCCATGGATGAACGACCGGACCGAACGCCCGCCGCCATGCAATTGCAACCGGCGGCCGGTCTTGATGAAATAAGCCGTGCGGGGGATGATCCGGTATAATTGCTGTCCCGGCCCGTAAACATTGGCCGCCCGGGTGAAAACCACCGGGAACTTGTAGTTCTTGAAAAAGGTCAGCAAATGCAGGTCGCAGGCGGCACGGGAGGCGGCGTAAGGCGTGCTGGGATTAAAGGGCGCGGTCTCGGTCACCGTCCCGGTGCATGAACCGTAAACCTCCGGCGTGGAGACATGCACATACTTCTTGATGAAATCGAGCTTCCGCAATTGATCATGGAGCCGGACATTGGCCACCACATTGGTCTGATACCAATGCTCGGGATGCAGCCAGCTCTCGGCGACCATGCTCTGGGCGGCGAAATTGATCACGAAATCCGGACGAAACTCGTTGATGGCCGTGAGCATGCGGTCGAGGTCGTGGTTGAGGTCGAGCTTCTCGAAGCGGAAACCGGGGATGGTGGCGGCGCGTTTCCAGCGGTAGGGCAGGAATACCGGGGCCAGCTCGGGGGAACGGCTGGAGCCGAACACGGAGCAGCCCTCGGTCAGCGCGTAATCCACGAAAGTGGCGCCAGTGAACGAGTTGCTGCCAATGACAAAAATCTTCTCGGACATTTTACGCGCTCCGGCGGCCGGTTGGGGTGGCAATCCACGCCAATTCTGGGCCGGAAAACGCGGGGATTAAGGCAAGGAATGGCCCATTTGAACAGACCTTTCTTGGGACTGGCCCTCGTCAGAAAGGAGGGTGGACAAAGGGAAACCAAAGGACCTGAGAATTCAACCGCAAAGAGCACAAAGATCGCAAAGGTCGGGATACTGGCAGAAAAAAGGCCCATGAAATGGCCGCGAAAAGGCAAGGAAAGCGTGTTGATTGAACAGCGGAGTTGCAACGAATGGGACGAATGACAGGAGGGGTGAAAATTCATAATCTTCAATGTTTACAGACTCCAAATGGATGTCGGTGAGGGCCGACAAATAAAAAAATGAGAAAAAAACACCCCTTAATGATTGCTTAAGGTAGCCCCGTGTAGAGTGCGCGCATGAAGTTTGGAACAGCGAATCAAGCATCGGCGAATCTGGGCGGTTCGGAAACCACCAGTGCCGGTCTGAAACTCACAACCCCAACCCAGCGCACCACCATGAACGCCAGTTATCAAGCCAGCACCATCACCCCGCAGGAAATGGAGGAGGCCATGTTTATGACGACCTTCTCGCCGCGGCCCGGTTCGTGGAGCCGCCCGACCCGGCCGGCCCCCGCCAAGCCGACGGTGTTCTCCACGTGGTGGATCACCGGGGGCGGAACGCAGGTCTACAACCGGCTGGTGGGCGACTTGGCGAAGACGCTTTGCTGAGCGAGATACGGTGGTCGTTCCGTCGGCGAGTCCCCCGACGGTACAGGCGGGTCGCCTGTGCCACCCCACTTACGCCGGTTCCCAGCCCGGGCGGTAGCTTTCCTTGATCACCGCGTCGGCCGCCGGCAGGCCCTTGGCCTTCAGATTCGCAGCGTCCCAGTAGATCTTCTTTCCACCCATCCTCAGCGAGAGCACTCCCAGAAGGGTGATCTCCGTCAACCGCGCGGCATATTCGAAGCTCGCACTCGCCGCCGGACCGCCCTTGATGGCGTCGAGCCAGTCCCGGTGATGGCCCTTCGACCGCACCAGCGTCGGCGCCGGCGTTTTGTAACTGGCCCGCAGGGATTCCGGGAAAATATTGGGCGGCCCGCCGGCGCCGCCGCATTGGATGACGCCCTTCTCGCCGACAAACAGCACTCCCCGCGAAGGCAGCGACGCACCCTCCGGCAAGGCATCCGGCCGTGGCGGCTGCAATCCGCCCGAGTACCACGTCAGCTTGATCGCCGGCCATTGACCGTGGGCCGGGAATTGGTAGTAGCCGATTTCCCCGTAGGGTGCGATCTCCGCGTCCCCAAAACCCGCCGGCCGGACCTCGACGCTCTCCGGAGCCGGCAAGTCGAACGCCCACGTCGGAGAATCCATGTCGTGACAACCGAAGTCCCCGAGCGCGCCGCAACCGAATGTCCAGTAATCGCGCCACGTCACCGGCGCATAGGCGGAGTGGTACGGCCGCATCGGCCGGGGGCCAATCCACAGGTCCCAATTGAAGCCGGCCGGGATGGGCGGCGTCTCGGCCGGTTTGCCGTGCAGGGTGGGATTCCAGCGCGTGGCCGGCACCCAAGAGTGGACCTCACGCACCGCCCCGATGGCGCCGTCGTGCAAGTACTCGACCGTCTGGCGAATGCCCTCGGTAGAATGGCCGATGTTGCCCATCTGGGTCGCCACACCGGTTTCGCGGGTCACTCGGGCGACGAGCCGTGCCTCCCAGAGATTGTGCGTCAGGGGTTTTTCACAAAAGACGTGCTTGCCCGCGCGCATCGCGAACACCGAAGCGTAGGCATGCACGTGATCCGGCGTCGCGCACAGCACGGCGTCAATGGCCTTTTCCTTTTCGAGCATCACGCGGAAGTCCTCGAATTCGGCCACCTTGAAATTCGGCGTCTTGCTGGCGTAATGATCCTCGATCATCTTGCGGATCGGTCCGCGTCCCGCCTCGCCCTTGTAATAGAATGGCGTGAGATCCCAGTGCTGCGCCGGGTCGGCGATGGCGATGACCTGGGCATCCGCGTACGGCAGCAAGGCCTTCAAGTTCGTCCGCCCCTGTCCGCCCACGCCGATGATCGCGAGGTTGATCTTCTCGCTGGGCGGGACGAATTTCGGCCCACCGAGGACATGGCGTGGGATGATGGTCGGAAACGCGGCGACCGTGGCGGTGGTGACCTTGAGAAAGCGGCGACGGGTGATTTTCATTTCAGCGTGGAGGGTGGCTCAGTTTTCGACGTCAACGGGTCAACCATTGTTTCCCGCAACGGGGCCAATTAATCAAACTCTAAAATCCGCCGGGCAAGGTGTGGACCGTCCCGAGCTCGCTTTCTCCTCCGCCCCACTTCATCTCTTCCCATTTCGCCCCATCACCTATTTCCTATTCCCCATCGCCTTCAACCCTCCATCCCCTCCCAGGGGGTGATTTACCCGTCCAGTCGTCCAATGGCCCGTAAACATTGACGATTTTGAATTTCAACCCGTCCAGTCACCCGTCCAGTGCCGTCCAACCCGTCCAGTCCCTAGATTGCGCGGGCTCTTCACGAAGCCATCAGTGATCCAAACTGGGACACTATATGTAGTGTGAAACCAGCCCTGGAACACCTCATATTGTTGATTTTTCCGACCTGATCGCGTTTCCGCCCTAACCGACAAGGCCAAGACAGCAGCTCCAGGAGGGCTTTGGCTGCTCGCGTTTCATGCGTTTCCGGCCCGAAAACCAGCCATCATTAGCGAAAATTACCCTCCAAATACCTCTGGACAAGCAGAACTGAATATGAAAATCATTCGCCCGTCTAACCGAGACCCGCCGATTCCCGGTATGGTGCCGGGCATCGTGTGGAACGGTTGGCTAGTAAGAAAGGACATCCTATATGAAGTTAATCAAGACGTTGGCTGCGGTCACGTTCGCTGCGGTGCTTATGGTCGGAGTCGCGATGGCGGCTGACGACAAGAAGCCCGATCATCCTCCGGGCAAACAGGCCGGTTGCTGCGCGAAGGCTGCCAAGGCGGGCAAGACCTGCGAGCATGCCTGCTGCATTGAAGCCGCCAAGGCCGGCAAGAACTGCGAGAAGTGCAAGGGCACGAACGAAGACAAGAAGTAATCTTTGCGGAAATCGCACACGAAGCGGCCGGCCATCAATGGCTGGCCGCCTTTTTTTTGCCAGTCCACTTCCTTGCTGCGCACGGAATACCACCGCTGTAGAATCTCTCCATGATCACCATATCCCGCTCGAAAAAGGCGTTTTGGATCATCCTCTTGGCGGCCAGCCTCGCCCTCACCGCCCGCTCCGCCTCCATCGCCACCGTTGCGGGCACCGGTGAGAAGGGCTTCTCCGGCGATGGCGGTCCCGCCGCCAAGGCTCAACTCAACAATCCCTATGGCCTCACCCGTGGTCCGGACGGCGCCCTGTATATCTGCGACATGGGCAATCACCGTGTGCGCCGCATCGCCTCCGATGGCACAATCTCGACCGTCGCCGGCACAGGCCAGCCGGGCTACTCGGGCGACGGCGGACCTGCTCTGGCCGCCGAACTGCACGAACCCTACGAAGTCCGCTTCGACCGCGCAGGCAACCTGTTCTTTGTGGAGATGAAGAACAATCTCGTCCGCAGGGTGGATGCCAAAACCAAAGTGATCTTCACCGTGGCCGGAACGGGCAAAGCCGGATTCTCCGGCGATGGCGGCCCGGCGACCCAGGCCAAATTCAACCAGCCGCACAGCATCCAGTTTGATGCCCAGGGCAACCTTTACATCTGCGACATTGGCAACCACCGCATCCGCAAGGTAGACATGAAAACGGGAATCATTTCGACGTTTGCCGGCACTGGTGAGAAAAAGCCCACGCCTGATGGTGCCAAGATCGAAGGCACCCCGCTCAACGGGCCGCGCGCCCTGGATTTCGACCACCACGGGAACTTGTGGCTCGCCCTCCGCGAGGGAAACGCCATCTACCGCTTCGACCTCAAAGCCGGCGTCATCCACCACATCGCCGGCACCGGTGCCAAGGGCTTCGGCGGCAACGGCGGCCCCGCCCGCCAGGCAACCTTGTCCGGCCCGAAGGGAATCAGCGTCGCCCCCAATGGCGACGTTTACTTCACCGATACCGAAAGCCACAGCATCCGCCGGATCAACGCATCGAAGAACACCGTTGAGTTGGTTGCCGGAACCGGCGAAGTCGGCAACGGTCCGGATGGCGACCCATTACGCTGCCAGTTGTCCCGTCCGCACGGAGTCTTTGCGGATGCCGATGGCAGCGTCTTCATCGGCGACAGCGAATCCCACCGGGTCCGGGTGATCCACCTTCCCTGACGGGAGGTTCGAAGCCCCGCCTCCAGCTGGCGGACGGTGCCCGTCTCGGGCGCAGCAAGCGGCATATTGCAGGCCGGCCATGAGCTTTCCAACGCGTTCTGCCGGGCAGACGTTCCGCTGACCGCGGCGGTGGTGCCCTTCCAGTTGCAACTCCTGTACCCCCTCTGAACGAAGCTTGCATCAGAAGGCCCAACGGGGTATACATGCAACCATGCAATTGGGCTTTGGGAAAGTTTTCGCCGTCAGTCTGGCGAGTTTGGCGATTGCCGCGCGAGCGGCATTCGCGGCCGACGCGCCGCCCACACCGCCCGCTCTCCCTTCCATCGACACCCTCGTCAGCAACGTCCTCGACCGCATCGTCTGGGGTCAGAAGCAGACTTTTGGCAGCCAGTATTCGTTTACCCGGATCAAGGCCGTCGAGGAATTGAAGGAAGATGGCACCCTGAGTGATCGCGATGAGAAACAGTACGAAATCTTTCCCATCAGCGGCCATCCGTTCGTCAAGTGGGTCGCCGTGAACGGTAAACCTTTGCCCCGTTCCGACCGCCTGAAGGAAGCCGACCGGGAACGTACCACCCGCGTGCAGTTGGCCGGCGTGACCACTCCCGCCATCAACAAGAAGCCCCTGCCCATCACACCCGAAATCCTGGCCAAATACGAATTGAAAGTCCTGGGAACCGAGTTGCTCAACGGCCGCGCCATGTGGGTGCTCAGCATCAAGCCCAAGCCCGGTGACCTGCCCATCAACAAGATTCAGGATCGCCTTGCGAATAAAATGGCCGGTAAGGTCTGGATTGACGCCCTCGAGTACGAGGTGGCCAAGGCCGATCTCCATCTCACCGCCGATGTGAAACTCGTCGGCGGCATTGTGGCTGTGGTCCGCAAGTTCGATTACCTCTTCGAGCGCAGCAGGGTGGACGAAGGCGTCTGGTTTACCACCCGCTCGGAGGCCAACATCGAAGGCCGCGAGGTCGTCCTGTCCAAACGTCTCCGCTACCGCGAGGAATCCAAGGACTTCAAAAAAGTCGGCGCCGGATAGTGGAGCGCGACCGTCCCGGTCGCAGCAACGTCCTTCCTCCCAAACGCGCCGAAAGTTCACCGCGACACTCGCCAATCGTGCCAGCATTGGGACCGCCCCCTTTCCAAATCGTCAATCGACAATCCCCAATCGTAAATCCCCCACTGGCCCCCTCCCTCTGACCACTGATCACCGATTACCGCCCCTGTCCCGGCTCACGGGTGTTTGACATGATAAAAATACCCATCCTCCGCCCCAATCAACAAATCCGGCACCCCATCCTTCCTCCAATGCACCGCCGTCGGACTCGTATCATGCCCTGCGAGCGTCCGATCATCCATCGCCCCCATGTCGCTATACACAAACTCTCCCGGCTTCGTGGAAACGTTCTTCAGAAAATTCACATTCCGGCTGTTCACCAGCAAATCCGGCTTCCCATCTCCATCCCAATCCACCACGCACCACTTCCTTCGTCCACTCGCTCCGCCCGCCCCGCCGTTCAGCCGCAATAATCCCCCCGCCTTGTCCAACAGTTTGTGTCCGCTGTCGGCGACCGACAGATTCTCCCCGTGAAACACCCGCCGCCCGGGCAGCAACGCCAGCCCGCCCCCCCGTTTCACCCGCTCAAACAACGCCAGATACCCCTCATGATCCAGCATCGCCAGGTCGTTCAACCCATCTCCCGTGAAATCATAAACCACCGGTGTCGTCCGCCATTCCGTCGCCAGTTCGCGCCCGGCTGGCTGCCACCAATTCCACGCCGGCTTCGGCGCTGCCCCAGTCCACTCCACCTCGATCGCCCGCCCTGCCGCCAGCTTCGGTTGCGTCCGCGTGCCGATGTTCCGATACCACATCACCTTGCCCCAGATCGAATTCACCACGATGTCCGGCAACCCGTCGCCGTCCCAGTCCGCCACGCTCACCGTCGTGTAACCCCATTTCGCCTCCGCCGGCCCCTGGATCGACCCGTTCGGTCCCGCTACGATCCGGATCACCTTCCCATCCGCCTCGAGCAATTTCGGCGCGTCCCATTTCGGTGGATCGCCGCCCAGATTCTTGATGAACCCGATGTATCCCGCGCTGTTGCCGCAGATCAAGTCCTCCAGCCCATCGCCGTCCCAATCCACCCCCACCGGCGTGGCCAGCACGCCGAACTTCACCTCATCCGCCTGCTGCTGGAAAAACCGCGGCGGCAGAAACTCCGGCATCCCGTCCACGATCTTCCCCGTGTTCTCGATCAATGCCACCCGCCCATCCTCCTGTCCCACGATCAAATCCACATGCCCGTCGCCATCCCAATCCACCGCCACCGCGACCATCATCTCCAGGTCCATCGTCAGCGGCCTGCCCTGCGACTTCAGCCGCCGTCCCTTCGCAAACTTCGGCTGCGCCTTCGTCCCGATGTTTTCGAAATACGTAAACCCGTCCAGAAACTCGCCGCAGATCAAATCCAGATCGCCATCCCCGTCGAAATCCGCGAAACACGGCGACGGCATCCCAAAGACATCGATCGGCTTTCCGTCCGCCTCCAGCTTCACCGGCGCTTCGTAATCCGGCTTCTCATTGCTGCCCTTGTTGCGCAGCCAGTAAACGAAACCGTGCAGCGGCCCATTCGTCCACTGCCCCTCCGCATTGTACGCGCGATCCCACCCGTACGCCGTCCAATCCTCCGCGCCCACGATCAGGTCCAGCCTCCCGTCGCCGTCGAGATCCACCAGCCGCCATTGATTCGCGCGCACCTTGTTCGGATGGATGTTCGCCGGCAGCCCCAGCTTCACCGCCCGGTCCAGCCCGCTCTTGAGAAAATCCGGATACTCCACCCCTGGCCCGAACACCCGCAGCCGCCCGTTGACATACGATGGCGAGATGTTCTGCGCCCCCTTGCTGATCCGCACGCCCGGCTTGAACACCGGCAGCTTCGGATCACTCCCCGTGTTCTCGAAAAAGTACGTTCCGTTGTACGGCGTGTCCGGACACACCACCACCAGATCCATCTTTCCATCCCCGTTAAAATCCACCGGCACCGGCCACGCCCACAACCCCACGCCCAGATCAACCGTCAACCCCGGATTATTATACCTGATCCGCTCCGACGCTTCGCCCGGCAGGCACGTCAACAAGCCTACGAGTGCAACCGCCAGCCGGAAGGGTTTGAATTTCACAATCGTATTCCTATGCGGCAGCAGTTCTTTGCGCCTCTGCGCCTTCGCGCCTTTGCGTTAAATTCCTTCGGCGAGGCGGGGGGCTACAGACCGTTAACCACCCGGTGAATCCCATTTTTAACGAACTGCTCGCCAAAGTTGATGACCAGCCCAAGCTTGAGCCCCGTCAGCCGCAGATAAGTCAGCATCTGCGCTTCAAAGATCGGGTTCCATTGGTTGACCGCCTTGTTGTCCACCAAGATCAGACCGTTGACCTTCAAATCCAGCCGCAAGGGATTGCCGAGGCGCTTGCCTTTGTAAAAGATCGGAACTTGCAACTGACGCTCCACCTTCAGTCCCCGCTGCGTCAACTCCTCCACCATGGATTCCTCGTAAACCGCCTCAATCAATCCCGGACCGCCCATCTCCCGGTGCACTTCGATGGCGCTGTCCACAATGATTCTACTGATCTCGTTTTCGTTCATCGCTGTTGCTAACTTTTTTAACGCAAAGGCGCAAGGTCGCAAAGACGCAAAGGAAGACAAATTGCCGGAGGGAACCCTGCCGCCTGTCCGATTCCCTCACCCACGCAATTCAAACCCCGGCCGACACGGTGAAAACCTCTCCCAATTCGCAGTTCCAGTTCTTTGCGTCTCTGCGCCTTCGCGCCTTTGCGTTAAATTTCCCCGACAATCACGTTGGCAGCCTTTTTGAACGCAAAGAGGCGTGAACGTTTGCTCCTGTTGAATTCAATCCCCATCCCTTTCCCGTCCGATCTTTGTGCTCTTTGAGTTCTTTGTAGTTAAATCCCTTCTTTGGTTGCGGCGAAGCCGCGCTGCGCCCTAGCGCCTTGCGTTATGCTCCTTCCGCCCCATCCCTCACGCCACAATCTCCGTCACCACCCGTCCCGCCACATCCGTCAGCCGGAAATCGCGCCCCGCAAACCGGTACGTCAGCTTCTCGTGATTCAGTCCCAGCAGATGCAGGATCGTCGCGTGCAGATCGTGCATGTGGACCTTGTCCTGCACCGCGTAATGGCCAAACTCATCCGTCTCGCCGTGCGCAAAACCCGCCTTCACGCCGCCGCCCGCCAGCCACACGCTGAACCCGCCCGGATTGTGATCGCGCCCCGTGCCGTTCTTCTCCGCGTACGGCGTCCGCCCGAATTCACCGCCCCACCAGACGATCGTGTCGTCCAGCAATCCGCGCTGCTTTAGATCCTTCAACAACCCCGCCACCGGCTTGTCCACCGCCAGCGCATGCTCGCCGTGCTTCGGCAGGTTCGAGTGCTGATCCCACGCGGGATTGTTCGTGTTGTCGCCGTAGTTCACCTGCACATAGCGCACCCCTGCTTCGCAGAGGCGCCGCGCCATGAGGCATTGCCGCCCGTAATTGTCCGTCGCCTTCTCGCCGATGCCGTACATCGCCAGCGTCTCGGGCGATTCCTTCGTGATGTCGATCGCCGTGGGCGCATTGTTCTGCATCCGGTACGCCAGCTCGAACGAGTTGATCACCGCCTCCAGTTCGCTGTCCCCCGGATTGCGCCGCAACTGTTCCTCGTTCATCGCGCGCAGCAGATCGAACTGCCGCTGCTGGTCCGCGGAGGAAATCGCTTCATTCGTCAGATTGCGGATCTTCGCATCCGCCGCGGCAATCCCCGCCCGGCCAATCGCCGTGCCCTGGTAAACCGCCGGCAGAAATGCGTTCCCGTAATTGCGCGGCCCGCCGTTGCCCATCGACGGGCTGATCGTGACGAATCCCGGCAGATTCTCGTTCTCCGATCCCAGCCCGTACGTCACCCACGAGCCCATCGACGGCCGGATCATGTTGGTCGAACCTGTGTGGAGAAACAGCGTCGCCGGCCCGTGCGCCACCCCCTCGGTGTGCATCCCGCGGATCACGCAATAATCATCCGCGTGCTCCGCCATGTGCGGAAACAAATCCGTCACCCAGCGCCCGCTCTGCCCGTGCTGCGCGAACTTCCACAACGGCTTCATCACCCGCTGCGTCGCGCCCTTGCCCGTCTTGGCAATGCTCCGCGCATCCGCGAAATCCATCATCTTCCCGTCATCCTGAACGAGCCGCGGCTTGTAATCGTACGAATCCACGTGACTGACCCCGCCCTGCATGAACAGAAAGATCACCCGCTTCGCCCGCGCCTTGAACTGCGGCTGCTTCGGCGCCAATGGATTGGCCGCCATCGCCTTTTGATTGGCCAACCCGGCCAGCGCCAGATACGCAAACCCGCACCCCGCCGTCCTCAAAGCATGCCGGCGGCTGACAAATGGCGAGGGGGAAAGCAACGGGTTCATAATATGATGCCTCAATTTATATACCTGAAATCCATGCATGCAAACAACGTCTGATAAAATTGCGCCCACGCCTTCAACCGCGCTTCCTCCGGCTTCCCATCCCCCGCGGGCTCCGTGACAAATCGCAGCGCCAGTTCCTTCTCGCGCACCGTCGGCTCCCGCCCCAGCGATGCCCGGTACGCCCGCTCGATCCGCGTCGCATCATCAAGCTTCGCCACCGCCAGCGCCTTCGTCGCCGCCAGCTTCGCCTGTTCCATGATGAACGGATGATTCATCAGGTACAGCGCCTGCGTCGCCACCGTGCTCGTGTTGCGCCGGCCTGACTCCTGGTTGATGTCACCAAAATCAAACACCTCGAACAGCTCCAGCCGGTTGTTCCGAAACGCCGGCGTGTACAGGCTCCGGCGCGTGTCCGTGAACCGATAGCTGTACTCCAGGCTGTTCACCGGATCGGCCTTCACCCCGTTCACCGGCCCCGTCACCTGGATGTTCGGCCCGCCCACGTCCAGCCGCAGTTGTCCGCTCACCATCAAGATCGTGTCGCGAATGCATTCCGCATCAAGCCGCCGCCGGTTCGCGTGCGACAACAGCCGGTTCTCCGGATCAACCTGCGCCGCCAATTGCCGGTAGGGCGGAGCTGCCGCTCCGCCCATTTTTGAAGCTGTCCCTTCGCCCGCGACCTGCGTCCCCAATTGATACGTGCGCGAAAGCATCACTTCCTTGACCAGCTTCTTCACCGACCATCCCTCCTCCACGAATCGGATCGCCAGATAATCCAGCAGCTCCGGATGCGACGGCAACTCTCCCGTCGTCCCAAAATTATCCACCGTCCGCACAATGCCCGCCCCTGTCAGCCAGTGCCAGACCCGGTTGGCCATCACCCGCGCCGTCAATGGATTCGCCGGATTCGCCACCCATTCCGCCAGTTGCCGCCGCCCGCTCTCGGCCGCCGGAATCGCCGGCGCTTCGCCGACGGTCGCCACCTGCAGAAACCCGCGCGCCACCTTCTCGCCTTCGTTGCGGAAATTGCCCCGGATGCACACGTGATAATCGCCGATCTCATCACTGTCGCTCACCGACATCGCCACGTCCCGCTTCGGCCCGGCTTCCTTGAGCTTCTTCAATTCCGCCTCGAGCTTCTTCATCTCGGACGCTTTCTTGACCGCGTCCTTGTCCTTCGGCGCCGCCGCCGTCTCCGCATTGGAAACCTCCTCGACCGGCAGGAACTGCACCGCATCCGCCACCACCACGCCCTTGGTGCCGTCATTGGAAACCAGCACATACCCCGCGCCATTCTGTTCAAAGCGAAACTGCCCCAGCGAAACGAACCGCCCGTCAATCGGCGGCGTCTGCTTCTCATTGATATGCACCGTCTGCTCTCCATCCGCGTGAAAAACGGTCACCGGAATGTCCTCGGACCGGTTGTCCGCGTAAACGTACGCCAGCCGCACCTCGTACTTGCCGGGCCGCTTCAACTCCGGCACGAACGTCAGCGTCTTCTCGCCCTTGCCCGAATTGCCGTCATGCAAATACCCGTCGCCGACATAGCTGTGGGAATACTGCGAATGCTGCCAGGCGCCCACGACCTTCGCCTTCGTATCGTCCACCACGATTCCCGGCAGATCCTCCGGCGCCACCGGCATTCCCTTTTTCAATTCCGCTTTCGCCACTTTCGACGAGCTCTTGGTCAACACCGCTTTCGCCGCCGCGATCTGTGCCTCCATCTGCGCCACCTTCTTCTCCTGCGCCCGGTACGCTACTTCCTTCGCTTGCTCCATCGGCAAAGGTGTATCGACCCATTTCGCCACATTGTCCGTGAAATTGTGCAGCGTCCGCGTGCTGCGAAGGATCGCCGCCATCGCATAATAATCCCGTGTCGGAATCGGGTCGAACTTGTGATCGTGGCACCGTGCACAACCAATGGTCATCCCCAACATCGCCTTGCCCATCGTGTCCAGTTGTTCATCCACGATGTCCATCCGCAGCATCTGCTTGTCCTGCTCCTCGTAATTCGTCGGCCCGAGCGCCAGAAATGCTGTCGCCGTAATCCGCCGGCGTTTCTTCGCGATCTGCTCCGCGTGCACGGCGAAGGAAGTGACTATCGGCCCGTGTGCCTGAACCTGCTGCAGGGTCTTCTTGTCCTCCTCCGCATTCAGCAAATCCCCCGCCAGTTGCTCCTGCAAGAATTGGTCATACGGCAGATCGTTGTTGAACGCGTCGATGACATAATCCCGGTACCGCCATGCCTCGGGGAACAGCAGCGTCCGTCCACCGCCGCTCGATTCCGCAAACCGCGCCACATCCAGCCAGTGCCGGCCCCAGCGCTCGCCGAAATGCGGCGACGCCAGCAACTCGTCGATCACCCGCTCAAACGCATCGGACCGTTTGTCGTTCATGAACGCATCCGTCTGCTCCGCCGTCGGTGGAAGCCCGATCAAATCGTAATACGCCCGCCGGATGAGCGTCGCGCGGTCCGCGTCCGCCGCCGGATGCAGTCCCTTCTCCTCCTGCCTCGCCAGAATAAACCGGTCAATGTCCGTCCGCGCCCATCCCTTGTCCTTCACCACCGGAACCGGCGACTTCTTTGGCGGCTGAAACGACCAGAATTTCCGCCCCGCCTCCACGCTCGTGAACCCCTTCTTTGCTTCTCCCGCGGTCGCCGTCGTGCGGGGATCGGGCGCGCCCATCTTCACCCACTTCTCGAAATCGGCGATCTGTTCGTCCGTCAACTTCTGCTTCGGCGGCATCTTCAAGTCCTGATCCGTGTACCGCACCGCCTTGATCAAGAGGCTCTTGTCCAGATCACCGGGCACCAGCGCCGGCCCCGAGTCGCCGCCCGTGGTCCAATCCTCCCGCGAATCCAGCCGCAGACCGCCCTTGACCTTCTTCGCCGTCGTGCTGTGACACTCGAAACACCGTTCCGCCAGCAACGGCCTGATGCGCTTCTCGAAAAAATCCACGCCCTCCGCCGTCGTCCCCGCCGCCACCTTGTCCTGCGCCGAACAA
>Ga0206919_1011_pt1 | contig 45119 bp, 39 predicted proteins | sample Alteio_BWOrgHeat_67_FD_152962 | JGI IMG/M metagenome (GOLD analysis project Ga0206919, IMG submission 152962) | Enriched cells from forest soil in Barre Woods Harvard Forest LTER site, Petersham, Massachusetts, United States -... | ecosystem: Environmental > Terrestrial > Soil > Temperate forest >... | reverse complement strand
CGGTCATAGCTGGTTTAACTACCTTCAAAATTGAAAGCTGGCTCGATCCTCAGTCGCGCGTTGTACGAACCATGCCAAATACTCCCTGTCTGATTGGGCAGGGCATCATTGCCATCGCTGGAGGAGCAAGATCAACAAAGAACGATTTGGTTTTGGTGAGCAAGCTACTGGGAACCACGGGAAAGGTCGTAGAGTTGGAGGAGTCTCATTTGGATGCAGTGACCTCGATTAGCGGCAGCGGACCCGCCTATGTTTATCACTTTATTGAGGAGTTGATTCGGGCTGGAGTGGAACAGGGACTCCCGGAAAGTCTGTCAAAGGAACTGGCGGTGCAAACTGTTTTGGGAGCGGCTAATATGATTCTAACCACGGGTGAGAAACCTCACGATCTGGCCAACCGAGTGAAAAGCCCTGGTGGAACCACCATGGCCGCCTGCGAAGTTTTGGAAAGGAAACAATGGGGATTAATCCTCCGAGAAGCGGTGGCAATTGCGAGAAAAAGAGCCGGAGAGTTAAGTTCAGAATTGGGTGCTTAGCCTAAAACAGATTCTCCGGATCCACCTGATCTAAATCTACCAGGATATCCCTCGGTTTGGCACTGTTATCGGAGGGAGCCAGGATTCCCTTCCGCTCGAGGAAATCAATCACCCATGCCGCACGGTTATAACCTATCCTGAGTCGACGTTGCAGCATCGAGGTACTCGCCCGTTTCTCCTGACGAATGATCTCCAGACACTTTTGAATCAGCTCCTTATCTTCATCCGTGATTTCCTGATCTCCCGCTTCCCCGGTACGGTTAAGTTTTTGATGAATCTCTGCATCGAATATGGGATGCGATTGCTTGGAACAAAATTCCACGATCCGATGAACCTCCTCATCGCCGACAAACGCTCCCTGACCACGGGTAAACTTGCCTGAACCCGGAGGCAAATAGAGCAGATCCCCTTTCCCCATGAGGTTCTCCGCCCCACTTTCGTCAAGGATCACACGGGAATCTAATGCACTGGGAACCTGAAAGGCGATTCGGCACGGGATATTAGTTTTAATCACTCCGGTAACTACCTCCCGACGGGGGGTTTGCGTGGCCACAATGAGATGAATGCCAGCCGCCCGGGCTTTCGCTGTCAGTCGGGCAATCGCAGCCTCAACATCTGCCGGGGCGGTTTGCATTAAATCCGCCAACTCATCAATAATCACCACAATATAGGGCAAGCGCGCCGGTATCTCGATCTCCTCCTTGGACGAGACAAACAATTCCTGTTCTTCCTCCGCCCCCTCCTCTTCGCCCGTTTCCGCCACGGGTTCAGGCTCGGGTTTCGGTTCCTCTTTGGGTTTGGTGGGACGATTATTGAAGGCGGTAATATTTCGAACGCCTGTTTTCGCCAGAATCTTGTAGCGTTTCTCCATCTCATTAATGACCCAACGAAGTGCCATCAACACTTTTTTAGGCTCAACAACCACCGGAACCACCAGATGAGGGATCGTGTTGTAAATCTGCATCTCGACCTGTTTTGGATCGACCAAGATCAATCGGAGCTCGTTCGGACTGAACCGATATAGGAGACTGAGGAGAATACAATTGATACAAACGGATTTACCCGATCCGGTTGTTCCGGCGATCAGCAAATGCGGCATATCCGCGAGATCAGCCATCAGAGTACTTCCGTATACATCCTTGCCTAATGCCAGAGGAATTCTTGCCTTGGTCGATTTCCATTCAGGAGTCTCGAACAACTCACGAAGAACAACAGGAACCTTGGAGGTATTGGGAGTTTCGATGCCCACCGTGTCTTTACCAGGAATAGGGGCCAGAATATTAATCCGTTCGGCTTTCATCGCTCGCGCCAGGTCCCGCTGCAGACTGGTGATCTTATCCACCCGTACCCCCACTTTGGGAAGGACTTCATATCGGATAATCGTCGCCCCCGGGGTATATCCAACGGGTTCAACCTCAATCCCAAAGGTTTTGAGGGTATACACCACGAGGTCGAGGTTATATTGGAGTTCTTCCTCATTGACTGGCACCTGGCTGCTCTTGTTGATATCTGCAAGCAGTTCGATGGTTGGTAATTGATAATCGAACCAAGGCGTCTCTGTGGGAATGGGGGACATCTCCGCCGACTGCTTGGTCTTTGAAGATTTGGCAGTGGCAGACTTGACAGAAGGTTCTTCCAGTGGCGGAACCAACGGCTCAGGTTCAATTGATTTGATAGGCGAAGAGACGGACTCCGTTAGAGGCTCATTTTTTTTCTGGGTCCTCTGAGGCACCACCTCCGGAAGCACCTCTTTCTCTAGAGCAGATTTTGGTGGAACCGGTGGAATGAGAGGCTCTTCACGTGTCGGTTTCCCATCCCCTACATCGCGGTCTTTCCTCTTTTCCTTGATACCCATTGTTGCCTTCTGATTCGCTAGACTTTTTTCCAACTCCCGCTGTTCCTTATCCAGACGCATTTCTGCCGCAGCGAGCTTACCATGGGTCCTCTCCATCTTGGCCTCCTGATATTTTTCCCACTCTTCCTGAAGCCACCCGTAAAACTCGATCGACCCCTGAATGGGTTTGATACCGTATAGAGAGATCAAAGAGGTGACATAGAGTGATAAAAGAATGATGGCTGATCCAGGCCGACCCAGGAATTTAATCAGAAGCAGCTCATTCATCCAATCACCGACTAATCCTCCAACACTGGTGACACCCGCATGCACCTTCCACCCCTCGCCAAACACAGTTTGCAGGTCAAAAAGTCCTGATGCTGCCACCAATAAGGCTCCGGACCAGAGGATTTTCGGATTCCAGCTGATGATTTTTTTACTGAAAAACACGGCACTGGCACTCAGAGACAGAAATGGGAGAATCCATGCGGCTAATCCAAAAACATAGAAAAGAAATACGGAAAGGCAGGCCCCCACATACCCAATGGCGTTATTGATCTGCTTGTTGGCTTGAGAGGTATTCAGTGATGTATCGAGTTGATCATACGAGGCCAGACTCAAAACAAGCAACAACGCCAGGACTGCGTAGAATATGCCCCACAACTCGGCATAGGCGTTTTCCACTTTTTTGGAGTTCATCAGAGCTGGCCAGTATGAAGAACCATACGACGGATACAATGAGAAATCTCAACCGATAGAGAAAGAGACAAAAGCGGGATCATAATGGCCGTGTAGAAGATGGGAGAGGGGAATTTTTAACCGGTAGATTACGTAGATCTTCATAAATGGTTTTTCCGGTTTGGTTGGCATATGATAAGACTCGCCAGAGGAGTTATTTAGTGTATTCTATCTCCCGAATGTTACTTACCATATGCCATCTGATTTTCAGGAGTCCGATACGTAGACGTCCAAGTCTGACCGGACTGACCCTGATCGCTGCCTGTTCCCTGAGCCTGGGATTCGCCTCTCTCCATGCTCAGGAACTGCCTCAAATCCTGAAGCAAGATGCTCCGTTCATTAATTCTCCAACAACCCCTGCATGGATTAAGTTTTCCTCGGATATACCCTCCACATTCGCCAACGTCTCCTTTCAGCTGATCCCTCCCTTTCCAAGCGCCCAGGATTTGCTGTTAACTGTGGTTTTTGACGAACAGCCCAGCGGTTTCTTACGGGCCTCTTTCCAAACCAATCAAATCGCCGAAACCCTCTCAGACAACCTCATGGAGGGCACTCAAGGAACGAATCAGCGTACGATCCTGATCAAGAACTTATCTGGAATCGATCCCACCACGATCACTCTTCAGTCGGGTTCGGCTACTCTCCCAGTTAAACGTCTCATCCTGAACTGGCTCAAACCCCAGACTGTTCTCTCCGATGCATCGGGACAAGGCACCGTCGCTCTCCGTGGCAATATAAGTCTTCGTGAACCAGATCTCTCAGGAGCTCCCTTGACCGCTCCCGGCCTGTTTTTTGCCGATAATTACGTTCACGCTCCGCTGCAGGATCAGGCCGAAAGCCTCGGAGATGGAATAACCTTCATTGTCACATTGGATCAAGTTCCCGCGCATGTCCGCCTCACCAGTAGAATCATGAGTCCCAGTTTATTGAATCGTCTAACCTGCCACGTCAATGGACAAGTTGTTCCGGACTTTACGACTTCTCCCCCCTCATTGAGAGATCCAGCCTACTTCTGGACGTCGAACCCTCCCTATTACTCGGGCTGGCTGCCAGCCAGCATTTACCTTCCTGGGTCGCTCTGGCATGTGGGAGATAATATCATTGAACTCAGTCAGGTTGATTTCGCTGGGCATCCTGCCACAGAGATTTTAAGCATCCGAGATACCGTTCTTGAGGTTCTTTTCCCTCCACCCCAAACAAGCACCTCTCCTCAATCACCCACCGATCAAGTCTTGCCCTCCCCTTCTCCTTGAGCGATACTACTAAACCATGACCCAGCCTAGCTAGCACTGAAACCATTCAAAATATTAAGAGAAAGCACAAAAACGGGAACATTTTGCCACAGAGAACGCAAAGAGCACAAAGAAAAGTTTTAAAAACAAGGATTAAAACCCGCAAAACAGCCGTAGACTTTTATTTGAATCCGCCTGAACAAACCCTAAAATCCCCTATGATCCGATCTATCCCCCACTCCCAAACTGTCCAACGTTCGCGCTCCGGTTTCACCTTGATTGAAATCATGCTGGTTCTGGCCATCATAGCTGTCCTGATCGGCGTCGCGATCAGCCAACTTACAGGAAGCCTCGATGTCGCTAAAAATCAGCGCGTTGATGGCGACATACAAACCATCACCACCCAACTCAAGACATACGAAATGACGAACATGTTCATGCCCACTACCGAACAAGGTCTTGACGCCTTGGTAAACAAACCGAGCCGCGACCCCGTGCCCGAACACTGGACCCAACTCTTCAAAGAAATCCCTCTGGATCCGTGGGGTCACCCCTACCAATATCTTAATCCGGGTAAACATAATCCCAATGAATTTGATCTCTTCTCATTCGGGAGTAGCAGACATCCTGAAGACCTAAACGAGGATGGCCCCACCGTCATAGGAAACTGGAAACCTGCGAAATAGGAATTCCCGTATGCTCTCCAATTGGATCCCGCCTTTTTTTGGAGTGCGGTGGCCATGACGCCGCTATTACAGACTACAAACTGCAAACTGCAAACTGCAGACACCGCAGGCTTTACTCTTCTCGAGATCTGCTTTGCACTTGGCATCCTGGCAGTCATTCTAGGTGCCGCCCTTCCCAACGTTTTCGGTTGGATTAAAGAACAACGCCTCCGTGCTCCCGCCCGCCAACTTGCACTCCTGGCACGCACCGCCCGTTTGGATGCAATCGAACACCAACAACCCTATCAAGTGATTGTTCGAGGTGATCAGATGTGGATCGAATCATTAGTCCCCACGCCACCCCCCTCTTCCTCACCCTCCAATGATACGGCCTCTCTCTCCAATCCAGAACAACAAACGAATTCGACTCCGCAGGATCTTCCCGAGCCGTATCAGGTGTCCGATTCGACTGTGATCCTGATTCAACGGTGGAACGAGAATAAGATGAGTCGCCCAGTTGAATGGCACTGGACCTTTCAACCTACAGGCCTATGCGAACCGATCAGTGTCAAGTTTGTCCAGGATAAGGCGGAGCTTGAGTTGGATTTTGATCCTCTAACCGCCACGGTGGCAGAGGAGAAGTATTCCATTCAATAAAATATGAAAAGCGTAAAAGGCTTTATCCTGCTCGAAGTCATGCTTGCCCTGCTCATTTTTTGTCTCGTGGTGGTGGGACTGGCCCGGGCCTTGGGCGATACCTCTGCTTCCATGCTCAGCAGCAATCGCAATTCACAGGTTCGTCTAGCACTGCAAACTTTGCTCGCAGAAAATCGAACACTTCCGATCCAAATAGGAGTCCAAGCCGATCCCCCCGACAGCACCGGTATTAATTATCAACACGAATGGGTACAACTCAATCTGGTGAATGGCAACAAAGCACAGCTAAGCAATCTTTATGAACTGATTGTCCGGGCCTCATGGACGCAGGGGGGACAGCAGCGTACACAGGAGGCCAGCATCTATATCTATCAACCGCAATGATTCAGCCTGCGATATCTAAACGGGCCTTTACACTGATCGAGGTCATGTTGGCACTTAGCATCATCGCGCTCCTGGCTGGTGCCTTATTCGGGACCGTCCGCGCCACACTTTCTGCCACGGCCGCCCTCAACGATACTCAACGCTCCCGGCAACAAATATACGGTCTTTTTGAACTCTGCAGACAAACCTTCACCGCTCTTCCTGTTACAAGTACCATCCAATGGGTTGCAACGAGTGACCAAGGCCAAAACCTGTCAGAGGTCGATCTCCGACTGGCACCGTATGCATTTTCGTGGGGGGAAAATGCCACGTTCTATGGAGAAACCTCCCTCTGCTGCCATGTGGCGCGCGACGGCACCCTCACCCTCGGGATCGAACAGCGGGAGATCGATCCAGTAACCGGCCTCACTAAACCCAACCCCGCTTGGTTGCCACTTCTATATAATTTGAAGTCCGCAGTCTGGAACTTCTACGACACGCGTACCAGCCAATGGCAAAATTATTGGACCGATACAACAACACACCCCACTGTGATGAATCTGACTTTGACCTTCTCTGGCCAGGACCAGGTGTGGTCTCAATCCTTCTGGATGCCCCCTCTGGCCGGAACCCCAGCCGCCGCCAGCGGCGGCTCAACAAGTGCAGCGGCAACTCCAGGAACCGCCACTTCAATTACCGCCACCCCAAATGGCACCTCTTCTACAACAGTAAAAATTGGCCCGTCTGGTAACCCAACCCCGCCTCCACAGCTCCCACATTAGTTATGAGATCCTATCAAAAAAGTGGGGCACCGTCGCTAACGCGACAGATACATTCTGGGGTAAGAAATCTGAACCGTCGGGAGACAACGCGAATCTCCGTATACGCCCTAATTGGATCCCGCCCGTTCCCAATTCTTAATTCTCAATTGATAATTGATAATTGCCCCCCCCTCCATCGCCCCGATAAGTGGGCGCATACGGAGATTCGCCCTCCACACTCTACCGTGATGCCCCGGTTCCGGGGAAAAGCGGTGTCTTGGCCACCGCACTCCATATTGAATGCAAAACAATCTGTGGATAAAAATCTGTTGGGAAATAAACTTCTCCGCTCATCGCCTATTGCCCATCGTCCTTTGTCCACGTCCGCCTTCGCCCTGCTGGCGGTCTTGTGGTGCGTGGGCATCATGACTGTCACTGTCCTCGGCCTGATCTTTTTTGTCTCGCTGCAACTGGATGAGGATATTTCGCGTTCCAAGGACTTCCGCGCCAACCAACTCGCCCAATCCGGATTGGCCCTCGGACTCCATCCCCAAGTCCAACCACTCGATCCGATTCTCAAAGATCATGCCTTTTCCAGCATCGAAAAGTTCGATGTCACGATTCAAAGCGAGGGATCCCGATATAATCTCAATCTGATGCTAAAAAATAATCACACAGATGTCCTCACCCGATTGTGGACGCAGTGGGGCTTGAGTCCGATAGATGCTCAGGCCCTTAACGATTGTCTTCAGGATTGGATCGGGCCAGCCAAAGCCAAACGACTGGATGGTGCCGAACAAAGCGAGTATGCCGCCTTGGGTTTCCCGGATCTGCCAGCCAATCGCCCCTTTCAATCGCTCGACGAGGTTACTCAAGTTATTGGATTCGATAAGATCGTTAAACTCCGCCCTGATTGGCAGAATTATTTCACTCTCTGGAGCAATGGCTTGCTCGACTTGAATGAGGCTCCGGCTGAGTTGATTGCTCCCACCCTTAATATTTCCCTGAAAAGTGCCCAGGATTTCGTTGATGCGCGCAGCAAGCGCAATCCTCCTGGCAGCTTGACTCCGTATCAGTTCCCGAGTATCAATGATGCCCTTCAGATGATGGGTCAATCACAATCCGGGATAGGCCAGACAGCCGCTCTCCTAACTGTAAGTTCTCCAATCAGCCGAATCATCAGCCGCGGTATAGTTGATCGTCACATCCACACCATTGTAGCGGTGACCACTCGGAATGGGAAAACCCCTGCTTACTATCTATGGCAGGAATTCTAGGATTCGGGGGAAAGAGAGAGTCTCTTCGTTACCTTGCCCTTCCCGGTGAACAGGATTGGGAGCTCTGGTCGTTTGCCTCACCGGCTGAGGCCCATTTGGTAAAATCCATTCCTGTCACAGAGCTTGTCAATCTACCGCCCGACACTCGGATTGCCCTTCCCAGCCGACAGATGGTGACCTTGCCCCTTTGGCTCCAAACCATCGATCCCACCCTCTTCCAGGAAATGATCGCGGTCCAACTGGAAAAGAGAGGTCTGCTTAAATCCTCGAACGGAGCCCCATCGGTCTATCATCACGTCGTTGCAAAGGAGCAGGAACGCACTCTTCTCCTGGCTCTCGTTCTGAACCCCAATCTCCCCGATTCTTATTGCCTCGATCTGACCGGCGATTACGATTTTGCAGCTCGATGTCGCCCCCTTCCGACCGATGGTTATCTCTTTTGGCGTGAAGAGGGACGCCTGGTCATGGCAGTTACACGGAATAATCAACTTGCCTACCTTCACACCTTTTCCTCCAGTGAGATTACAACAGAGATTGCGAAAGAGATCCAATGCCTGCGACTCCGATTCAGCTGGGAACATATTTTCACTGAGGATTCTTTCCCCATTCATCTCTGCGGAACCTTCACCCACTCGGAGCGGCAGGCATTGCAGGAGGTTCTTCAAGTCACACCTAAATTAATTCCCCTTCCCAATCCTCTTTTCCGCGAGACCTCCCTTTCGATGACGCCAACCGGGGTGAGTTCCGCCCGGACTCAGCAAGAAAAAAGCAAACGTTGGAAACGGCTCGTCCGCCAATTACTTTGGATCTATCTGCTGGTGATTCTGGGGGTTTTGGGTCAGTTCGGATGGCTCACTTATCAGGCCAGTACTCTCCGGAAACAGGTACAGTCCCAAGCTGCTTCGGTCAAACGACTGATGGACATCTCAGACCACTGGAAGGCCTTGCAACCCGCCGTTGACTCTACCTTTTATCCCCTCGAAACACTCTTGTCCTGCGTGAACCAGCTCCCGCCCGAAACCCGACTCACCGAGTTCAATCACAGCCCAGACAATATCGTTATCCAAGGTGAAGCTCAGAACGCAGGCATCGCCAATAATTTCCACAGTAATATCAAATCTGATCCAAACCTGAAAAAGTGGACATGGACCATGCCAGAACCTCGCATATTCCCGAATACAAACAAGGCCCAGTTTCAATTGAGCGGAACTCATCCTCATGCGCAAATTCAATAAAAACGAAAAGAAATTGTTTTTTATGTTGCTGGGGGCGCTCTTCCTCTTAGCAAATATCTATTTATTTAATTTTCTAGCGCACCGTCGTCAATCCCTCGAGGCGGAAATACCTAAATTGAGAGCCGACAAAATGTCGAATGAAGCTTGGCTTGCACCAAAAGAAAAAGATCTATGGGAGAAACGTCAAGACTGGCTTGATAAGAATCAACCCAAGTTGGAGGGGACGATCGAGGGCACTAACGCCAAACTCCTGGATACCTTGGAACAACTGGCCAAGGACAATAATCTGACCGTCACCGATCCAAAACTCAATCCCCCTCGAAAAACCGCCGATTACCAGGAGAGCTCTGTTGGTCTCACCCTGGTTGGCTCGCTTGAGGCCCTTTGCCGGTGGCTAGTCGCCGTTCAACAACCCACCCAATTTTGTGCCATCACGTATTTCTCGCTCAAAGCTGATAGTGATGCTAATAAAGTTAAGTGTGTCATCACCGTCGCCAAATGGTACCAAAATAATTAGCGCCCCCGATCAGAATGAACGCCACGATTAAACAACCTGTCGGAAAGCACGGAGGGGATTTTTATCCACAGATTAGAGGGATTTTCACAGATCTTTTTTGTGTAAGATGGATTTCCGTATTTCGCTCCCAATGTTCCCCCATCCGCCATCTGCCGCCAGCCCTCGGTCTCCTGTTTTCCGTCCTCCGTCTTCCGCATCTCCAATTCCTAATTCCTAATTGCAGTTTCCTAATTCCAATCTTCCTCCTCCTTTTCCTCTCCCCTTCCCTCTCTCATTCCGAAGATATTGTCACTCCCCAAACCACCACTATCGACCACTATCAATCCATCTGGAAACGCTCGCCCTTTACTGTCTCAACAGCACCTGCTGAGGATCAATCCTCCGGCACTTGGGTCATAACAGGTTTGGATGCTGACCCTCTTGATCCACTTGTCTTTCTGGAAAATAAGGAGGATCAGTCGCGAATAACCGTCACTAATGAATTGAATAAAGGTTTTCAGGTAATTTCCATCGATCCCCAGCCCAATTTCCTCGATTCCAGTGCCGTGATCCGGACCCCCTCCCAGGGAGATCTGAAGGTCAAGTTTGATAAAGATCAGATTGCTAGTAGTGCTCCTCCACCCCTACCTCCAGGCACCACCCCGCCCATGCCACCAGGTATGCCCTCATCAATGCCACATCAGTTTACCCCTCCCCCTCAGAACATCGTGCACCCTATTCATCACGCCACCATACCCAGCCCGCCTCCAAGATAACCGTAAAACTTTATACCCATACCCATTCAAGACATGAATCCCCTTCGATCCTCTTTTCTTATCCTCATCATCCTTCTCACTGGAATCTCTTGGTTATTGGCTCAAACTCCGGATGCCGGGAAAGCTGACGATCCCATGGTGGATGCGTTGCAGTTCCCGAATAGCTCCATCAACGAAATTCTGGCTACCTACGAAAAACTTACCGGGAAACGCATAGTCCGTGATGCCCTATTGGCCTCCGCTGGGACTCCTCTGACAATCGTTACAAGTAAACCCCTTCACAAATCCGAAGCCATCCGCTTTATCGAAGCCGCCCTTCTACTCAACGGCTACACCATCTCACCCGGCCCCGATGGCTCTCTCAAAATCATTAACTCAGCCACCGGCAAAACGCCCCGAAGCGAAGGTATTCCAATGTACGCGAATGCCGATGACCTGCCGACCGGGGACAAAATCGTCAGCTTTTACCTGCCGCTTAAATTTATCCCAACTGCTCAGGCTGCTGGCATCTTCAGGGAGCAAGCTCCTCCCCATGCCGCCTATGGTTTCTATAGCGAAGTCCCACACACCCAAGCCATTGTTTTGACTGAATCAACATCTGTCATCCGTCAGATTTTGGCTTTGAAAGAGTTAATCGATGTTCCCCCGGCAGAAGTCGTTAGCAAAGTCATCCGACTGCAAAAAGCCGACGCTGAAAAAGTGGCTGAGATGATTAACAAACTAGTTGATAACGCAAAAAAGGGCACCCCAAATCCACAACCAGGTGCTCTCCAGCCACCAGGCGCTACTGCCGGACTTGAGTACCAGCTCGTGGCCGGTGATGCTCAGATTGTTCCAGATCCACATACCAACTCCATCATGATTGTCACCCGCCCGATAAATCTACCGTTCTTGGAGGGCCTGATCGCACAATTCGACCAATCCTCCAGTGTTATCGAGCCTTATGTACGAACTCTTAAATATATTACCCCTGTCGAACTTAAACCCGTTATCCAAAATCTCCTTACTGATACCAAAGACGACACTACTCAGTCGGCCGCTACACCACCTGCAAATAATCAGCAGAACCAAAGCCAGAATCGAGCCAACTCTCCAGGTGGTTCAGCAGGATCGGGTGGCCCCGCACTCCCAACAACACTTCTCCCCACAGAACCAGTCACCACTCCTGATTCACTTGTTGTCGGAAAAACCAAGGTCATCTTTGATGTCAGGAATAACTCCATCCTCGTCGTCGGCCCACCGGAAAGTGTCGATAAGGTCCGCGCCCTACTCGATCAGATGGATATAAAACCACGCCAAGTCTACCTGGCCACGGTGGTGGGGAAACTCACTCTGAACAGCACCCAGCAAATGAGCATCGATCTCCTCCAGAATTTTTCTCACTACACTGGGAATATCGGAATTGCCTCGGCACTGAGCAACGGCGCCTCCTCCGCTCACCCCGATCCTACCACACTCACAAATGCCTCGGTTTTCCCCAATCCGTTGCAAAATGGGGGAACATTTTATGGTGCTGCTGGAAGTGCCCTTAATTACTATGTCCAGGCTCTAGAAAGCACAGGGCGATTTACCGTCCTCGCCCGCCCCTCGGTATTCACCGCCAATAACAAAAAAGCCTCCATTGCCTCCGGAGTAACAGTCCCCTATGCAGGTAGCACTGTCACCACGGCCAGTAGTACGGCCATCCCCGGGTCTACATCTGCCACCGCAAGCTTTGTAAATGTGACACTTTCACTCGAGATTATCCCGCTCATAAACGAGAATAAGGAGGTCAACCTTCAGATCGCCCAGCAAAACAATACCCTTGCCTCAAATATCACCATCTCTGGAAATCCCACTCCTGTTGTCGCCACCGACGCCCTGGTCACGACGGTGACCGTACCCAATAATTCCACCCTTGTTCTCGGTGGACTCGTTCGCGACTCCGATACTTCCACCCGAACAGGTCTACCGTGGATCAGTAATATCCCTATCCTGGGCGCGCTCTTCCGTGGAGATTCCAAGACTAGGGAACGAGATGAACTCGTTATTCTGATGCAACCCCAGGTAATTGAGTCCGACGAAGAGCTCGCCGCCATCCAAAAAACCGAACGCGCCCGGGAAAACATCGGCAAGCAATCCCTTGAATACTCCGAAAAGACCCCGCCACCCACCATTAGCACAAAGGGGAAAGTACCGTAGGAAGAATATAGAGAGTAGTAACTAAAGGGTGGAGGAGGGACTACTGAGAACGAAATCGAGTCCGCGCCTTCCCCCGAGCCGCCCCCATTCGCCCGCGTCGAGTAATTTGCACTCGTCTTCCGGTCCGCCTCACGTCGTGGCTGCTCGGAAGACAAAGCGGTGTCTTGCCACCGCACTCCAAAAAAAGACGTTTCATTAAAAATCTTTAATCTCTTTTTTATCATATATGCCGCAGTTGCGTCGCAAATATTTGTTACAACTCTTTTCCCTCCATGATGATAGTGACACTGCCGTGACATATTGCTCTCACCCATTTGATGAAGCCATTTTAACCCGAAATCCGAGATTAAACATGCTGAATCTTCATAAGATCTTGGGCGGCAAACCATTCGTCCTCCTTGCAGTATTAGCTTTTAATACAGCGACGTCGCTCCTCATGGTTTTCTGCTCCAAGCTTTTACGAACCTTCAGCATGTTTAATCTCGGAATTCGGGTTTAACCCAATGCCTTCCACAAACCCTTAATCTGTGGAAATCTGCGTGATCTGCGGTTAAAATCTCTGCGGTTTTTAAGTTTATACAACCTTTCGGCTTTCCCTCGAATATTTATTCGCTTAGGGTCGAATTTCCGTCCCTATGGAACGGCACTGATTCAAAATTGCTATTATGATCCGTCCTGCAGCTAAAAAATATCAACCTTTTCCGAGCATTCCCTTGTCCAACCGACAATGGCCCAGTCGCGTCCTGACACAAGCTCCCATCTGGTGCAGTGTCGATCTGAGAGACGGGAACCAGGCATTGGCTATCCCCATGAGCGTCGAACAAAAGCTCGAAATGTTCGATTCCCTGGTGAAAGTCGGTTTCAAAGAGATTGAAGTGGGATTTCCCTCAGCATCCAACACCGAGTTCGCCTTCATGCGAAGGTTGATCGAGGAAAAAAGAATCCCAGCCGATGTCACGATTCAAGTACTGGTACAAGCTCGTGAAGAACTGATCGAAAAAACGGTTGAATCCCTAGTCGGCTCACGTAAGGCGATCATCCATCTTTATAATTCTACCTCCCCGGCTCAGCGCAATTATGTTTTTGGATTGGATAAACCAGACATCATCCAAGTCGCCACCCGGGGCACACAATGGATTAAGGATCGCTTGCCAAAATTATCTGGAACTGAGGTGGTTTTCCAGTATTCCCCGGAGAGCTTCTCCGGAACAGAGGTTGAGTTCTCGTTGGAGATTTGTGAGGCGGTGATGGCGGTATGGCAGCCTACTCCAAAAAACAAGATCATCCTAAATCTGCCTGACACAGTGGAAGTTGCCATGTGCAATGTCTACGCAGACCAGATCGAATGGTTTATCAGCCATCTGTCAAACCGGGATCGGGCAATCATCAGCGTTCACACCCACAACGATCGGGGAACGGGTGTGGCAGCCACCGAACTTGCCATGCTGGCTGGAGCTGAGCGCGTCGAGGGCACCTTATTCGGAAATGGGGAACGAACAGGAAACCTGGATATCGTAACCGTGGCACTGAACCTTTACATGCACGGGATCGATCCGCACTTGGACTTTTCCGATATGAATTCGGTTCGCGCCGTTTACGAGCAGACCACCGGGATGAGCGTTCCTGCCCGTCAGCCCTATGCCGGCGAACTCGTCTTCACCGCATTTTCCGGATCCCATCAGGACGCAATTAAAAAAGGCCTCTCGGGCTGGAAGAAAAAAAATCAGGGGGCCATTTGGGATGTCCCTTATCTTTCGTTGGATCCCGAGGACATCGGTCGGAAGTATCGGGAAATCATCCGGGTAAATTCGCAATCCGGCAAAGGGGGAATCGCCTATCTGTTGGAAAATGAATGTGGGTTGATGCTGCCCAAAGGATTGCAGAAAAACTTCGGGGCAACAGCGAATGATTTCATCGATGAAAAAGGCAGGGAGGTAAAGGCGGAGGAATTGCGCAACTATTTCTGGCAGATGTATGTCGACCTCCCTACGCCAACTTATTCTTTGGTGTCCTTTGACGCACATCGCGCAGGAGCCAATACAAAATGCGAGGCTAAATTGAAGATTGAGGCGTCTCAGCGAGAGGTCGAATTAATTGGTGAAGGGAATGGACCAATTGATGCCTTCACAGCTGCACTGAACAAAGCCATTACTGATCGAAAATTGGAGATCTGCTGGCATTTTCAAATTGCACATTTTTCCGAGCATTCTTTAGGAACGGGAGCCAACTCCAGTGCAATTGCCTACATCGAAATCAACCTCGATACATCGAAATCGTATTGGGGAGCCGCTACAGACACCAATATCGAACTTGCCTCAATCAAAGCAGTAATATCTGCTATCAATAGAGCCCATTCCTAATTCTCAATTGATAACTTTTGATTACAAGCATCCCACAGGGATATTTCATTTTTGGAGTGCGGTGGCGATGACACCGCTTTGCCCCCCTGTCCGCGATAGTCCGGCACAGGCGTACGAAGGAGGAGCGAGTGCGACACATTCCTCAATACCAGATCCTGGTTACCAAAGCCTGCCACCTCCACCGGAGCCGTCCCTCATTCGCCCACGTCGAGTAATTGCACCCGTCTTCCGGGCCGCCTCGCGTCGTGGCCGCTCCGAAGGCAAAGCGGTGTCTTGCCACCGCACTCCAAAAAAAGGCGTCCCATTCAAAATCTTTAATCTCATTTTTGAATAGCCCTTAAGTTTTCCCTTGAAGATTTACTCGCTTAGGGTCGAATTTCCCGCTCTATGGGACGGACTCCAATTGCCAACTTCTAACTACCAACTTCTAATTAATAATATGCTCTCCTCCTTCCCACGGCTCACCGCTGCTCTCGAGTCGGGGCGTGATCGGGGACTGCATATCGGCGCACAGTTGTATATTGCCCATCAAGGAAAAGTGCTCCTTGATACCGGTTGGGGCCTCACACGGGAGGGTGTGCCGATGGAGTCGAATACTCTCATGGTCTGGCTCTCCTCCACTAAACCCCTGGCCGCGATTGCACTCTCACAGGTCCTGCCTCGGAAAAATCTCTCGTTCGATCTTCGGGTCAGTGAACTCTGGCCGGAGTTCGGACAAAAGGGCAAGGAGGGGATCACTCTCCGTCATCTTCTGACCCACACTGCGGGATTTCGATCAGCCGATTCGATGTGGAGTAAAATGTCGTGGGAGGAAAACCTCCGCTCTGCCGCCGAGGCGCCTTTGGAAGATGGATGGATCCTCGGAAAGCAGGCCGGTTATCATATGTCCATCAGCTGGTTCGTCCTCGCTGAGATCGTTCGACGTCTCGACGGACGCGATTACGCCACTTACGTTCGAGAGGAGATCTTCCTCCCTCTCAACCTCCAGGATGCTTATCTCCAGACCGATGAATCCACCTATCACGCTTATGGTGATCGAATCGGCCTGATGCATAACACGTTGCAGGGCCGGTGCGAACCGCACAGCTTCTGGGATACCGTTCTTGGTTATACGATCCTCCGTCCCGGCAGCAGCGGCCATGGCCCGATCCGGAGTCTGGGAAAAATCTATGAATGCCTCCTGAATGGAGGCGATCCCCTACTCCCAAAGTCTGCAGTCGAGGAAATTACCAAACGTCATCGGGTGGGACTATTCGACGAGACCTTCCAGCACACGATCGACTGGGGCCTGGGTTTTGTCATCAACTCCGCCCAATACGGTCGCGATACCGTCCCTTATGGATATGGTCGTCACGCCTCCCCCGAAACCTTCGGCCACAGCGGTGCCCAATCCTCCTCCGCCTTCGCCGACCCCGAACACCACCTCGTCGTCGCCTGGGTCCTCAACGGCATGTGCGGCGAATCCCTCCACCGTCCCCGTGCCCGCGAAATCAATACCGCAATCTATGAAGACCTTGGTATTACTATTTAGAGAATAGAGAGGAGAGAATAATTTGAGAATTGGGGATTTTGAAGAAGGAACTGAATGCATTTGCGGAGATCCCATGTGGAATGCGGTGGCAAGACACCGCTTTGAGGGTGTGAGTGAGAGACCTTCCTCGATACCAGACCCAGTTCACCGAGTCCGACATCCCCACAGAACAGCCTCTACCCTTTGCCCGTATCGAGTAATTTGCTCCCATTGATCCCACCCGCCTCGCGTCGTGGTCGCTCGGAAGACAAAGCGGGATCTTGCCACCGCAAGCCATATCGGAAAATTCTCAAAAACATCCTAAATGCCCCTTATCTTAGTGCCATTACCGTATGCGCCCACTTGTCGGGGAGGAGGGGGGGCATTTCAATTATTAATTAGAAGTCACAAGCATCTCACAGGGATATTTCATTTTTGGAATGCGGTGGCGATGACACCTATACGTGCCCCAAGCTTATTCATAACCGAAGCAAGCGAGCCCCGCAAGCGAAGCGAGAAGAGGTTGTGAATAAGCTGGCCGTGCGGCAAGATCCGAACGGCGTCCCAGATGCCCCGTTGCCGACACGGTCAGATGACGCGAGTCCCGAGAGGACTAAAAGCGGAAAACCGGCGGCAACGGAGGCGCCAGACGGGAAGTCTGAGAGAACTACGTCCCACGAGGATCATTGTATAGTTACGACTGAGTCTGGCCGGGCGGGGATGCCACAACCTAAAAAAAGGAGGCATTGATGAAGAACTTTGAGACATTCAGCCACTTTGCTGGGGTGGACTGGGCAAAGGATAGTCACGGAGTATGTATCGTTGATGGGAGCGGTAAAGTGGTTCAAGAAATCGTGGTGGAACATACTCCGGATGGGTGGAGTAAATTGCGCGAGCATCTTGGGCAGTATCCTGCCCTAGCGATAGCGGTTGAAAGCGGGCAGGGCATAGTCATTGAGCAGTTGCTCTTGACCCACGCGACGCTGTACGTGGTGGCCGCCAAGAATGCGGCTGCGTACCGAAGGAGTAAAGTATCCAGTGGCAGCAAAACGGATCGCTTGGATGCTTGGTGTTTAGCCTGTTCGCTGCGTGCCGAGGGCCATCATTGGCGTGCGGTGGAAACTCCCGATGAACTCACCCAAAAACTAAAGCTGCTGTGTCGGGATCAGGTGGGGCTCATCGAGCAGCGAGTCGCCTTAATTAATCAACTCCAATCGAGCTTAAGGGAATACTATCCATTGGCCTTGGAAGCCTTTGAGGACTGGACCAAGCCGCATAGTTGGGCGTTTATCGAGCGCTTCAGCGATCCGGCCGCGCTGCGCAAGGCTGGCAAGCGCCAATGGGAGAAGTTCCTGCACACCCAACGCTTGGCTCGTCCAGAGACCTATCAAAAGAGGCTCGATATTTTTGCTCGTGAAAACCAATTGGTGGCCTCTCCAGCAGTGAGCACGGCTAAGGCGATCTTAGCAGTGAGTCTGTGCAAGATGCTTGCAGTTTTGGACCGGCAGATCGAACTCTATGATGCCCAAATACGGGCCTTATATCTCCAACATCCTGACAAGGATATTTTTGACTCTCTGCCAGGTGCCGGAGATCGACTGGCCCCCAGACTCCTCGGGGAGTTAGGAGCCGATCGTCAGCTCTTTACCAGTGCTCAGTCTTTACAGTGTTATGCCGGGACGGCTCCGGTGACTTATCAATCAGGGAAAATGCATAAAGTTCGAGTCCGCTATGGGTGCAATAAAAACCTGCGGCGCACGGTCCATTTATGGGCGGCCCAAACTGCTCTGCGCTGTCCCTGGTCCAAAATCTATTACGCAGCGATGCGACAACGAGGTCTGAGTCATGCCTGTGCCCTGCGCAACCTTGGACAACGCTGGCTGAAAATCCTCTGGAAAATCTGGCAAACCGGCAACACCTATGATCCTGCTTTTCATACCAATAACCAACTCAAACATGGTTCCTGGATCTTACAAATCAACCCCGCCTAGAACTAAATATGAAAAAGTCAACAAACACCCAAAATAACATTGACGGAGAACAGAGAACTTCCGCTTTGCCTTCCGAGCGGCCACGACGCGAGGCGGCCCGAAAGACGGGTGCAAATTACTCGACTCGGACGAATGAGGGACAGCTCAGTGAAGGTATCAGGGCTTGGTGACCAGGATCTGGTATTGAGGAAGGTCTCTCACTCCCACTCGCTCCTCCTTCGGCTGTGCTAGACTATGGTGGACGGGGGAGCAAAGCGGTGTCATCGCCACCGCACTACACATAAAAACCAATTTGAACCTAAAATGCGCAGAGGTTTTCCCCGCAGAATTAGGAATGGGCGGGATTCGATTAGGACGCATACGTAGATTCGCCCTCCATTGAACTCAACAAAGCCTCACTAATTGCTGTCCATTCCTCCTCCAGAGTCCCGGTAAAAATAGGTCTCCCTGCCCGGGCATACCAGTAGCTTCCGTTGGAGGCATCGCCTTCCTTACGATGAAGATAGGCATGGACCCAGTCGCCTGAGACTCCCCCACCCTTCTGAGCAAGCTCATGAGCCTTGTCCCAATCGCCCTTGGCATCGAACCAGAGCGCCTGCAAGGCAATCGACAAATCAGCCGGTGGAGAAGATTGATTTTGTGAGTCCTTAAATTCTGATAGTTTCATATTCTTGAAGTAAAAATCTGGAATCATTTATCCACAGATTACACAGATTTCCACAGATTATTTTTTGTACTTATCAAGACTACTTTCTAAAAGAATCAAAATCCGTTCTTCTTTTGTGTTCTATGCGCTCTATGTGGCAAAAAATTTCCGCATTTTGACTGTTTTGGAAAGTTCTATTTGGATGCCTTTTTTCCTAATTCACGTCTTACCACCGCCTTCCAAAAGCAAAACCATCTGCGAAAATCTGTGCAATCTGTAGTTAAAAATCCCCTTCCCCACCTTTTAGCTTTCCCCATTTTTAGCCCTTCAGATTTTCTTTTTTAGCTTTTTAGATTTCGATTTTCCTCCATTTTCCCCTCATGCCCGAGATCATAAATATCGCCGCCTATAAATTTGCCTCACTCGGTGATCTCAAACCGCTACGCCAGCGTCTGGTCTCACTCTGCCGAGAATGGAACCTCAAGGGAACCATCCTGATCAGTACCGAGGGCATCAATCTCTTCGTCGCAGGAGAGTCAGCGGCGATCGAGAGACTCCTGACCGAGTTGCGGTCGATTCCCGGCCTCGAAACTCTCACTCCCAAGGTCAGCAATAGTTCCGATCAACCGTTCAATCGAATGCTAGTCCGAATCAAAAGGGAGATTATCGCCTTTGGGGTCGAAGGAATACATCCAGAGAAAAAGACTTCTCGAAAAATCGATGCCCGAACTCTCAAACAGTGGCTGGATGAGGGACGACCGATCACCTTGCTCGATACTCGGAACGATTATGAAGTCAAACTCGGCACATTCAAAAAATCCCGAGTATTGGACATCGATCACTTCCGCGAATTCCCCGACGCAGTCCGGAAGCTGCCGGTGGAATTGAGGGAACAGCCGATTGTCATGTTTTGCACGGGTGGAATCCGCTGTGAAAAGGCTGGCCCCTTCATGGAAAGGGAGGGCTACCGCGATATCTTCCAACTTGATGGCGGCATCCTTAAATACTTTGAGGAATGTGGCGGGGCTCATTACGACGGAGAATGTTTCGTCTTCGATCAACGGGTGGGAATCGATCCCGCCTTACGGGAGACGGAGAGTGCGCTATGTTATTCCTGTCTCACCCCATTGACGGAAGAAGATCAAAAAGATCCCCGTCACCAACCACCGACGAGTTGTCCATACTGCTTTAAGAGTTCCGATCAGCAGATGGCAGAGAACATTCAGGAGCGACAGGAAAAAATCCGTCGATCGACTTCACCTCTGCCCGGATCGATACCCTACGATAATAAAAAACCGATCGTTATTCCTGCCGAACAGGATGGCGCCTTGTTCTTGGATGCTCTCTGTTGCATCTTGAAGCACATTCCTCGCGACGAATGGAAATCCCACTGTGAGGCTGGCCAATGGTTGAACGCTCACGATCAACCAGTGTCGGGTTCTCATCTTGTTAAGGTCGGAGAACGATACTATCATCTTCAATCTGGAATAGTTGAACCGGAAGTTCGGACAGAGATTAAGATCCTTCATGAGGACGATGCCATTATCGTATTGAATAAACCGGCTCCGTTGCCGATTCATCCCAGTGGCCGATTCAACCGAAATACTCTGCAATATATACTCTGCGAAGCCTATCATCCCCAGAGACCTCGGGCAGCCCACCGGCTGGATGCCAACACGACCGGTCTGGTGGTTTGCGCTCGAACCCGACATTTTGCCGGAATTCTCCAACCCCAATTTTCCCAAGGAAAAGTAGATAAGACGTATTTGGTCAAAGTTATCGGAGTCCCTCCGTGGGACCATCTCATCAGTGAGGCTCCGGTGAGCGATGCTGCGGGTGAAACTGGATCACGCGAAGTCGATGATGAGGAAGGTCTCCCTGCAAAAACCGAATTCCGGCTATTGGAACGTCGGGTTGATGGAACATCTCTCCTTGAAGCTCACCCGTTCACTGGTCGCACCAACCAGATCCGTGTTCATCTCTGGGATCTCGGGTTTCCCGTCTGTGGCGATCCCCTTTACCTGCCTGGTCGTAAGCTCGGAGACACCCAGACATTGACTCTAAATGATCCCCCCCTTTGCCTCCATGCCTGGAGGCTCTCGTTTAACCATCCTTTAACCAAACAACGGATGAGTTTTGAGGTTGCAAAGCCGTGGTAATCGGGCACTCTGAAGCCAGCCTCAGAGTCCGCTGACGAGAGGTTTTGGTTTTGACCCAATTGTTTCTCAAAACGTGCTGTTTATGTTTCATTGTCATTCTCAGTGGAATATTTTTTGGGTCACGGTCGCGAGAGTGACAAATCTTCTCTGTGGAAAGAAATCGGAACCGCACTCCAAACGAATGCCCGGTCACTTACCGAAGATTTCTATACTGGCTTGGGTCCCGTGCATCTTAATTCTAACGGTGATCACATCATTAAGATCCGAACCGACTGCTGAGCAGGTGGCATTTTTTGAAAATCAGGTTCGTCCCATCTTAGCCAACAATTGCTACTCGTGTCACAGTCTTGAAAAAGAAAAATCGAAAGGAGGTCTGACTCTCGACACTCACGATGGGATCGTCAAAGGGGGTGAAACCGGTCCGATCCTGATCCCAGGAGATCCTGATCATGGCACAATCATCACTGCCATTCAATATAGCGATCCCGATTTACAGATGCCCCCCAAACAGAGGCTCTCGGAACAAGATATCCTCACCTTGAAACAATGGATTAAGATGGGGGCTCCTGATCCACAAACCGGAACCAGCAAGCTCACCGGGCTAACCGCAAAAGCACGAAGTCATTGGGCTTATCAACCAGTCACCAATCCACCTGTTCCAACAGTCAAAAATCCTTCGTGGTGTCAAAGTCCCATTGATAACTTCATTCTGACCAAGCTGGAAAAACATGACATGACTCCTTCAGCTCCCGCCTCCAGAGATGTCCTGATACGACGAGCCTACTACGATTTGGTTGGCTTGCCGCCTACCCCCCAGCAAATTGTGGCTTTTGAATGCGATCAGAATCCAGGGGCCTTCGCCAAGGTGGTCGATCAACTCCTTGCCTCTCCCCAATACGGAGAACGTTGGGGTCGCCACTGGCTAGATACCGCCCGGTACTCGGATACAATCGGCGGAAATCCAGGAGATATTCCCCGGGACATGGATTATCGATACCAATATGCCTGGAGCTATCGGGATTACGTCATCAACTCTTTCAATCAGGATAAGCCTTACAACCAGTTTATCATGGAACAACTCGCTGCGGATAAACTTCCGGAGGCCAACCGGGACAAGTCCATTCTTGCCGGGTTGGGTTTCCTGACGGTGGGGGCCCGATTCCGAAACCCGAATGATCTGATCAATGAGCGAATTGACGTGGTTTCCAAAGGATTTCTAGCCACCACGGTTACCTGTGCACGCTGTCACGATCATCGATTCGATCCAGTCCCAACGACCGACTACTATGCCTTGCATGGAATCTTTGCCAGCTCTCTGGAACCGATGGAGAAACCGATCATCAAATCAATCGATCCAAGGCTTTATAGCGCCTTTCAGGAAAAAATGAGTGCGCTCGAACAGAAAAACCGCGATGCCTACCAGACCATTGTTGCGACGGTAGATGCAGAGTTTGTATCAAAAGCTCCTCTCTATTGGAAATTCTTCATGGTCCATCAAAACAGACTTCCGCCAACCGAGATTGCCAATATCAACCAACAGATGGAACAGGCAGGAGTTAATCGGGATATTCTCGAAGCGCTTCAGACGGCAATTCAACGCAAACCCGACAATGACGCAACTTTTGGGCCTCTCAAACGTCTCATGAATATACCCGAAGCCGAATTTTCCACTAAAGCACCAGGGATCATCTCCCGTCTGATATCGAATAAGGATGGCAACATGATTATCAATCCCCTGGTTCTGGCTGTACTGCGGGATAATCCCATTCAGACCCGTCAGGACGTGCTGGATGTTTACGGCTGGCTTTTCACCTCAGCCGTACCCTCTGGTGCCAGATTCATGATTGCCGCATTTTCTCCATCCGACTCGAATAGCTCAGTCGATCCAGTAATGGCAGCTAACAACTCCATGATGGAGATGAACACGGCTTCCATAATGGGTATGGATCCAAACTCCTCAATGGACAATATCGCTCAACTTGCTGCTGCAACGGGTGCTGACCCGAATCTCATCCCCTTCATGAACCTTCCGTTGCCAATAGAACTGTCATCACACTTGACGACGACCAAACTCCGTCAGCTGGCACAGGCGATTCCAAATAAACTTCAGGCAAAATCAGCCAAATTGAACGCCCAACTAGATCTCAATGCGGTAAACGAGCTTGAATTGACCGACCCCGGTTCCCCCGAACGGGCCATGGTAATGGTCGACTCGCCCAAGCCTCACGACTCCCCTGTCTTGATCCGTGGCCAGGATCAGGTCAGAGGCCCCATCGTGCCACGACACTTCCTAACCATGCTCAGCCCGGATGGAAAAAATCCGCCTCTCTTTACCGAGGGCAGCGGTCGTCTGGAACTCGCCGAGGCGATCGCAAACAAGTCAAACCCCCTCACCGCCCGAGTCATGGTCAATCGGGTCTGGATGCATCACTTCGGTGCCGGAATCGTTCCTACTCTCGATGACCTGGGCAATCAAAGCGAACCCCCAAGCCATCCGGAATTGCTCGACTATCTGGCCACTGATTTCATGAACAACGGTTGGTCGCTTAAATACTTGCACCGTCTGATCATGCTCTCCAGTGCGTATCAGGAAAGCAGTGCCTATAATAAAAGCTATCAGACGATTGATCCAGAAAATCGACTCCTTTCACATGCCAACATCCGACGTCTGGATTTTGAGTCGATGCGCGACTCCCTGCTGGTGTTCAGCGGAAAAATGGACACATCTCTCGGTGGTAAACCTATCAATCTGACAGACGAACCGTACAGTTACCGACGCAGTGTCTATGGTTATATTGATCGTGGGAACTTACCTGAATTGATGTCCTATTTTGATTTTAGTGATCCGGACATGCCGAACTCCGGTCGCAGTTCGACGATTGTTCCCCAGCAGGCTCTGTTTTTAATGAACAGTCCGATGATTGTGGGAGTCGTTCGAGATATGCTTTCCCGACCGGAAGTTACTGAACCCTCAGATGACACCCAAAGAATCATTGCCCTATATCGCATCATCTACCAACGCCCCCCGCAACAGAAAGAGATCCAACTTGGTCTTAGTTATCTGGGGATTGATCAAGGGGGACAAGTTCTAGATTCAAATCAAGAATCGACCGACTCGTCCTCACCCGTGGCTGCTCCAGTCAACAAGCCGCATATCCCCAGAAATGACCATCCTAACGGCTTTCAACCCATCCATAACCAGGGGGAGATGGTTGACCGCACCCCTTTGACTCCCTGGGAATCATACGCCCAAGCACTGCTTCTCGCCAATGAGATGAGCTACGTTGATTAGTTAGAAATTAAAAATTAGGAGGTGATGGGAAAATGCCGATTTTATCCACAGATTACACAGATTTCCGCAGATTGTTTTGTGGAGGACGTCCGATCACACGGATGCGTCCGGTATTTTTTGGAGTGCGGTGGCGATGACACCGCTTTCCGGGACAGTGAGTGTTCTCAATGCAGTATGTCAAATCTCGGCACATGAGCCAGACAACTTGAAGAACACCCCCCCCAGCCCGGCCTCGCGTCATAGCCGCTCGAAAGACAAAGCGGTGTCATGGCCGCCGCACTCCACATGGGATCACCGTAGATGTATTCAATCATATGAATCCTTGTGTGTTTGTCAAAAAATGCACCTGGATACCTGTCCACATGTCTTAATTCATAATCCGGCGTAGCCGGTACCAAGGCCGTTGGATCTTAAAGTGGGTCACCGTCGTGGCAACGATAAATACTTTCTGGGGGAAGAAATCTGAACCGTCGGGAGACAACGCGAATCTCCGTATGCGCCCTGACTGGATCCCGATTTCACGGGGTGGAAGGGGAAAGGCCCTCCCAGGCCCCCGGAGAAGTGGGCGCACATGGAAGTTCGCCCTCCACTTAAAATCCTGCGCGGTTCGTGCAGAATTTAAATTCTAAGAGACTAAAGTCAGTTCCTCGAACTGGCTTTAAAATTAAAAAAGCATTGGATCTCAATCCAAACAACGACTCTTATAAAAAAAGACTTATGGAGTTGAAATCACAGAGTCCTCAGCCCCAATCACCACCATCTAATCCGGAGTAGCCAGCACCAAGGATTCTCTCGAAGGCCTAAGAGTCCGTTGGTTGCTCTTTGTTGGCTGTTCCTTGTTCAAAGTCCTCAATTCTCAATTACCATCTACTATCTATTAACCCGCTTTTGCCTTTCCTACACGGTCTACACGTTCTCCACGGCAATTATGCTTCATGGTAGTATTGCGGCCAAGCATTCCAACTATTCTCTATTAATTAATCCCAAGGTATGCTCGGCGGACATCATCGCTGGCGAGGAGTTCCGAGCTTGATCCAGTCAGTTCGATGATGCCGGTGACCATGACATAACCGCGATGGGCAATTTGGAGCGCTTGTCGGGCATTCTGTTCGACAAGGAGGACGGGAGTTCCTTCACGGTTGATAGTTTGGATGATAGAGAAAATCTTTTGGACAATCAGAGGAGCCAGTCCAAGCGAAGGCTCATCGAGCATGAGTATGCCGGGTTCGCTCATCAGTGAACGCCCAATGGCAAGCATCTGCTGCTCCCCACCGCTAAGGGTCCCTCCGAGTTGCTGCTGCCTTTCGGCTAGAATGGGAAAATGATCAAAAATACGGTCCAACTTGGCCTGTGGAAATCCCGATCGAGTATAGGCTCCTGCCAGCAGATTTTCACGAACGGTCAATCGGGGAAAGATCCTGCGCCCTTCCGGACAGAGACAGAGTCCCCGACTCAGGATCTGGTCAGGTCTCAGTCCTCGAATAGATTCCCCATTCCAGGAGATCTCGCCCCTGCGCGCAGCAATGACGCCAGCGATGGTAAGCAGTGTCGTGCTCTTCCCTGCTCCGTTGGCCCCGAGAAGAGCGACAATCTCCCCTCCCCTCACCTCCAGTGAGATCCCTTTCAGGACTTCACTGGGTCCGTAACCGGCGTGGATGTCTTGTAAACAAAGCATAGTAGTCAACGGTTTTATCACATATCAGAGAAAGCGAGGAGAGGATTTTTATCCACAGATTACACTGATTTTCACAAATTGTTTTTTCATCCTTAATACGTTCAGTGTAGGGCGAATCTCCGTATGCGCCCACTTGTCGGGGCGAGAGGTGGGGGTTCCCTACTGCCATGGTGCTAAGACTGGGACGGTCTGACGCCCCAGACGACGATAGACCTTAAAATTGGAGTCTGTCGTCCAAACCCGACTTTGAGAGACAATCTCCGTCAGCCGCACCAAGCAGGCATCGGCAAAATCCATGGGTGTGTCAGTATACTTTTGTAATAGCTTCCACACGTCTAATGGATGTTGTTCAAAATGGAAGTCCGATCGAAGTATTCCGTCCCGATGCATGGCTGCCAACACATAACAGGAGGGCGGTGCTTTCTGTAAAAGATGCCATGTTTCCGCCAGAACAACTTCGCAGGTGAGGAGGGGTGGCTTTAAGGATTGGAAACACCTCAAGGCCCATGGGTGACGCACATCTGAACGGTCTAAGAGAGCCACCAAAGCTCCCGTATCGGCGAATGTTATCACGAGGACTTTCCAAAAGCACTGAGATGTTTCTTATTTGTAGAAAGATCTCCGAGCCTGCTTTGGCCAATCTGTCCGGGTTTAGTAAAATATTTGGCGGTGAGTTGATAACAGGAAGGCGCGACCGTACTTGGTGCGGAATCAGCCACTAGCTGAATACCTTCCCGCAGGATGGTGGAGATACTGACTCCTCGTGCTTCCGCCAAACTGCGGAGTTTGGCTTTTTCAACAGCACTTACTTTGATGGAAAGTGTCTCCTGCATATGTTAAGAAAGTAAGAGAGATTTGGCAGATGTCAACTACCTCCGAGTAAAGCACTTTCAACAGATATGCCGTAATTGACCCGTTTGTGATTCGCAGTGAAACTGTGGGTTCCAGGTTCGATCCCTAATTTTCCTTCCCCAGATAGGCCGCGATCACTGCGGGATGATTGCGAATCTCTTCCGGAGTTCCTTCGGCAATTTTCTCTCCATGATCGAGAACAACGATCCGATCGGAAAGGTCCATGACCACTTTCATGTGATGTTCAATCAATAAGATTGCCAGCCCCATCTTTTTAATCTGACAGATCAGATTGGATATTTCGCTCACCTCATTCGGGTTCATCCCCGCCCCGGGCTCATCAAGGAGCAGTACCCGGGGTTTCGTTGCCAGGGCACGGGCAATCTCTAACCGACGTTGAAAACCATAGGGGAGGTTTCGGGCCCAAGTCTCCTCCTCTTTCTCAAGGCCAACCATCCTCAATAGGTTAAGAGCCTCATCTTCCGAAGCTTTCTCCCGGCGAAAGAACTGAGGCGTACGAAAAAGAACATCCCAGGGAAGAGGCTTTTCCAACCTGACTTGACAGGCCATGATGTTCTCCTTCGCTGTCATCTCTCCGAAGAGCCGGATGTTTTGAAATGTCCGTGAAAGACCTCTCCGACAGATGATATGAGGAGCTAACCCACGTATGCTCCGGCGTTCCAGAACGATCTCCCCTTCATTGGGTTGATAAACTCCAGATAGGCAATTAAACAAAGTCGTTTTCCCCGCGCCATTCGGACCGATGACACTAAGAACTTCCCCAGGACAAACCTCCAGACTGATCCCACTGACAGCTCGAAGACCGCCAAACGACTTGGCCAGATTGTTGACTCTCAGGGTGGGAATCACGACTCCGCCCCCATTTCCAATCGATGGCGCCGGCTCCCTAGCAACCCCTGGGGCCGGATAAGCATCATCACCACCATGATTGCCCCAAAAAGGAGAAGTCGATAGTCGGCGACAGCGGGGATATAGTTTCTCAGGAGCGTGGGAATCAGGTACAACAAGGCGCTGCCCAGCAAGACTCCGGGAATGCTCCCCAGCCCTCCGAGAATCACCATGGCCAGAACCATGACGGAGTTTTCGAAAAGTCCGGCTGCCGGATCAATGAACCCCGCGTATCCAACGTAAAGAACTCCCGCCACCGAACCCACGGCCGCGCTCAGGACGAAGGCCAAAAGCTTCATCTGCACCACTGGGATTCCCATGGAGGAGGCCGCAATCTCATCCTCACGGATCGCAACCCAAGTCCGACCAATCCACGATTGATAGAGTCGTTCACACAAACCAATTGCTAGAAAAACGAATACAGCAACGATGACATAGGTGACCTGCATGGCACTCAGCGGACCAAACGACTGAATCTTGGCATTTGCGGAGACGCTCAAACCCTGGTCTCCGCCTGAGACACTGGCCCAGTTTCGCATCAATTCACGAAAACATTCTCCAAAACCCAGAGTCACGATTGCGAGGTAATCTCCTCGTAATCGCAAGCAGGGTAATCCTACGACCCAACCAGCCAGCCCGCCGCTGAGTACAGCCAATGGCAGTGCCATCCACCAGGTAATGAACGGGAAAAACTTGTGTGCGATAGCGAAAGTATAGCCGCCCATCGCATAAAATCCGGCATAACCGAGAACCAATAAGCCGGTCATGCCGATCGCAATGTTAAGTCCGAGAGCTTGAATCATCCACAAACCGACAAAGATCCCCATGCTCAGTGCATTATTATTAAGATAAAAAGTGGCACTGAAACAGATTATCCAAAGACCCCAGATTAACCCTCTTTGATCCATCCGACTCTGAACCGTGGTAACTGCGGATTTAAAAGTGCTGAAAGTTGATACTCCCCAGAGATAGAATTTTCGCAGTCCCCAGATTCCAACCGCCACTCCGAGAACCGGCAACAGATCCCCAATCAATTTGCATCCCTTATCTCCCGCCCATCCGACCGAAACCGTGCCAGCCGTAAAATCAGGATTCAGCTTCAGCCAAACAAAGGGAAACGTGATCAGAAGCAACCCAAGGATACCGAGAAAAAATCGAAGTCGAGTCATTTTGATCCTTAGATTGCACCAAACACGGGATTTTGCATGAAGGCAAGATTAGTGTAGAGGTTCAGAGGTTCGCTACTTAATTTTCTTTGCCAGTCGCCAAGCCTCCACGATTTTTGGAATCTCGTCTAATCCATCAATGACTGCATCGACCTTCTTGGGGGGAGGCCAGCAGATATTCCTCTTCCAGATAGTGAATAATCCAAGATTGCCCGCACCCGCAATATCCGCTTCTGGATGGTCTCCGACAAAGATGGTGGTCTTGGCTATAGCATTCAGTTCTCTCATCGCCCGATGATAAATTTCGGAGTCCGGCTTTTTAACACCCTGCTCTTCTGAAATGAGAATCGTGGCAAAGTAGTCGGCTATCCCTAATGCCTCGATCTTTGGCCGTTGCGACCGAGTAGAACCATTCGTAACGAGGCCCAGCCTCCAATCCCTTTCCAACAGTTCTTGGAGCAAACAATGCATCCCAGGAAACGGAATAGCCAAACTATGGAAATACATTTCGAAATCTTCCAGTAGTAACTGTTCGGATCCCGTTGATAACCCAAATTTCTCTCGAACTTGTGCATAGACAACTGGCTTTAGCACATGTCCAAAACGGTCAAGCTCAACGACCGTTCCGATGTATAACGAACGGTTGACGCCTACAAACAATCCGGAAAAACGATCGTATTGCTCTTCCAGGAAGCGTTTCAAGCTCGCATCGCGATCTAGGAGAGTACCGTCAAGATCGAAGAGTATGGCGGCCATTTTTTATTCCTTGCCGTTTCTGCTCCAGGTTTTTGCCAAGCCGGTTCTTTTTCCTCCAGGTGCGTTCTCGAAGCCATTCAACGACTTCCGGAAACTCGGCCAAAACGCGCAGATAGTAGCCCATAGAACGGCTGGGAACTTGAATCCCTCTTTCCCAGCGATGATAGGTCTTTCCCCCGAGTCCGAGCAGTTCGCTCATCTCAGTTTGATCCAATCCCATGTTTTCGCGGACGGTTTCGAGTTCCTTCGGTGTGAGTTGCTCGTTTTGTTCCGCAACCGCCTCGTCAACCATGGCTGCCGACTCTGCTGGCAGGGCAATTTCGCCGCACTGTGTGCACCGTTCAACTGGGAGGCGGGGAACCGTGATTTCAATTTCATCCTGAACTGTGATTTGGTAATCGAGTAATGTTGGCTTCAGTTTCCCCTTGTTGCAACAGGGACAAATTAGAAGGTCTTGTTTCATTTTTTCCATAGGTTATTTTGGCAATCGGCGATCTGAAGTGTGGATGTGAGCATCAGCGATAATGATCATGTAATTGTTTTGGAGTCTCAGTTCTACATACACATCATCGTCTTCGTTTTCTGAATTCGGATCACGCCTGATGTTTCCATGGAAAAACTCCTGTTTGGGCGGCGGGTTCTCGATCACTTTTTCAAAAAGACAATAGTCGGCAGCCAGGTGGGCAAGGATCATATGAACAAAGGCTTCGTTGTTAATCTTCCAAGATCCCGCCACATATCTACTGGCTAAGCCCATAATCCTATAACGTCGTTTTTCTAATGCCTCCTTAATTGAGAAAATCGCCGAGACGGATGCCTCGATAAGCTCTTTCTTACGTATATATCGGTACTTTTTCACAAAATGTCGAGGGGAAAGTGCTTTAAAGCACTCAATATCTATAGATCGATGGCCCCCACCAGAATGCCCCTTCAATGGCTAATGTGAGTTAACTCCATCCGGTCAAGGTGCTAATCTGTGGATGAAATTGCCTTTCCGCCCTCTACTCTCTATCCTCTGTCCTCTGTCCTGCTCCGCGCCGCAATCGATCGTTCATGGCACGGCCTAGATCCCGATCCGGAAATGGGACTGCAACGATTTCCTGGACTCCGGATTGATCGAGTTCTCGGAGATATTGAAAGAAATGGCTAGCGGCCTCAATCAGAGACTCCGTCGGCGATAAGTTTCTGATGATACAAAAGCCGTCATTCGAGATCTTTCCCCAGCAAAGTAATCCTTTCCTCTTTCGTTCCTTCTTCGTCATAGACTCCGCCTCCTCCTGAGATAGTAATCTTAGCGGCGTCCGAGGGGCGTAATGCTGATCGAGCATCCCAGGGGCGAGAGGAGAATTCTGTTTAATGGATGGTGCCGTCTGAACCTTTCCAATTACTTCTTCAATCTGTTCCTGGGTGATTCCCCCATGGCGCAGGATTCGTGCTCCATCAGGAGCAACGTGAACAATTGTTGATTCCAATCCGACTTGGCACGGCCCCCCATCGAGAATAACTCGAACCTCTTGCCCTAATTCTTCGCGAACTGCTTCGGCAGTTGTGGGGCTGATCCGTCCAAACTTGTTGGCGCTTGGAGCAGCCAGTGGACCATCAAACTTTCGCAGTAACTCCAAAGCCACCGGATGGGCAGGGATCCTGAGGGCCACATCTGGCAAACCGCTCGTGACCAAATCCGGAATGGAATCTCGCCGGGGGAGAAGAATTGTCAAGGGTCCAGGCCAGAATCGTTCAGCCAGCAAACGTGCCTGACTGGGAAACTTAGTGGTGTATTCCTCGACCTGACCGATAGAATGCAGATGGACAATCAGCGGATCAAAAAAAGGCCGAGATTTTATGCGAAAAATCTCAGCCACTGCCTCGATCCGACGGGCATCTGCAGCCAGTCCGTAGACGGTTTCGGTAGGAATTCCGACGGCCTCGCCGTTCTTTAAAGCTTCCACGGCTTGCGTCAGAGCGAATTTTAGATCATCATTCAGCATAATTTACCTGTTTGCAGGTCATCAAATTGTGTTATGACAAACTGAATCAAGGAGCGAGAGAGAATGTTAAAAATTGTATTTATTGGTACTGCGGAATTCGGTTGTCCCACTCTGCATGCTCTATCCGAGAGCAAATTGCATACACTAGTCGGGGTGTTTACGCAACCCGACCGACCTGCGGGTCGACAGCAAAAATTGACGAGTTGTCCAATCAAACAACTAGCTCTCAAGGAACACTTGAAGGTCTTTCAGCCTGAGGATATCAACCAGGATTCTGTCATCAAGCAGATCAAATATCTGCAGCCCGATGTCATCGTGGTAGCGGCATATGGACAACTTCTTTCCAAACATATCCTGGATCTCCCCCAATACGGCTGTCTGAATCTGCACGCATCCTTGCTACCCAAATATAGGGGCGCCTCCCCGATTCATGCAGCAATACTTAATCGAGAGAAAGCGACAGGAGTAACTATCATGTGGATGGATGTGGGGCTGGACACTGGTGACATTCTTCTATCGATAAAGACTTCGATTAAATCGGATGATACCGCACAGACCGTTCACGACCGGATGGCCGCATTGGCTCCCAAGGCTCTTTTCAATGCCTTGGACCTACTTGAAGGTGGAAAAGCTCCACGGATCAAGCAGGATCCCACGCAAAGCTCCTATGCCAAGAAGCTGAAGAAAGAGGACGGAAAAATAGATTGGAAAAAAACCAGAGAAGAAATCGATGCCCACATTCGTGCCATGACCCCCTGGCCCACTGCTTACACATGGTTGCCAGATGGTGTGGATTCCAGGATGCTAAAAATTTTCAGTACGATCTATTCTCGTCGGGCTCGAGGCAAACCCGGCGAAGTTCTCCGTGTTGATAAACACGGGATACTCGTTGCCACCGGAGGAACTGGTGGTTTGCTACTCCGGGAGGTCCAGTTGGAAGGAAAGAAGCGAATGCTCGCCGCCGAGTTTGCGCGTGGGTTTAATCTGACCGTTGGAACAATCCTTGAATAAGAGTGGCAGTATTAAGCTTTAAGGGCACATCTATTAACTGGCGTATGGTTCATTGCGAGGAATTTTTGGTTAAGGTGAGAAGGCTCGACCGGACGGTATTGAAGCAAATACAGAACGGAAGAGACGACGAAACCTTGGCTAAAAAGAACCGCAACCCTTTGGGCGCGAACAAGAAAAGGCCACTAACTTTGTCGCTCTCGCCTTCCAGCCCCTTGCAGGGATGCTACGGCGTTCGCTCCTCGTTATTGACCTTTTCTTGTTCTACGTGAACCATACGCCAGTTAATAGATGTGCCCTTAAGGGTTAAGTTTGAACATTGGATCAAAGAATGATATTCCCGCCGATTACTTTCAATCACAAGCATCCCACGGAGATGCTTCAAATTGGTTCTTATATGGAGTGCGGTGGCCATGACACTGCTTTGGTGGGCCTGAGTGAGACACCTTCCTCGATACCAGATCCTGTTCGCGCAGTCTGCTGCCCCCCACAGGAGCAGCCTTCCTCCCGTTCGCCCGTGTCGAGTAAATTTGCACCCGTCTTCCGGGACCCGCCTCGCGTCCTGCCGCTCGGAAGACAAAGCGGTGTCATGGCCACCGCACTCCATATAAGAACCAATCACAGCTCACAATTTCTAATTAAAGATGAGACCCTTTGTTAATCTCCTTGCATCCCTGACATTGGACGGAAAATTGATCGACACACCTGCGGAATGTGTCCAATTGATACGGAAGAGCTCACCCGGGAACTCCACGATGGTAGTAACTGATCTACCTTACTGGAAGAGAAGAAGTCATCGCACAATCCAATATCAGTCGACGACAGAGATTCTCCAACAAATTCAGGATAATCTATCTTACGCTTGGATTCTGGGTAGCGCAGCTCTCAATTCGGCCTTATCAAAAAGAGATTGGGTCCATTCGCTCCATATTTGGTGGAAACCTGTTCTATCTAATCCCTCTCAAAACCTGGTTTTGGCTGCTCCATTCCCCTTGCAAAAGGGATTTCGCCGTATTTTTCAACTGATCGATTTTTGCTCAAATTCTGAGGGTTGTTATGGCCTGTATCGACGAAAATGAGTGATTCGAAGACTGTTAAAAGTTGACAAAAGTAGTAAATATAATATTTGATGTTTATGGCGATTAAAGTTGAAAAAGATCTGGGTCCATCGAATGCTGATATTTGGAAAAGGGCCATCAGCGCGGCTAGTACAAATAACTTGGACTATGCCATTGAACTTCTCCGAAACTTGATCAAGTCTGAACCCACCTTTTTGTTGGGGCGACAGAAGCTGCGTTTCTTCGAGATTCAGAAGTATAAGGGTCAGTCCGCGCTCAATAGACAAATGAGCGGGGTAAAGAGTAGCCCGATTCTGCTAAAGGCAGGATCCCTACTCAAGAAATCGCCCACCGAGGCGATGGATCTCGCAGAGGACGCTCTCGCCTATGATCCGTTTAGTCCCAAGGCCAATGAAATCGTAGCTCAAGCTGCGGTTGCCTTGAATATTCCTGAAGTAGCGGCCTTATCCTATGAGACCCTTTGCGAAGCCAAGCCGGAGGATCCAGAGCCTCTTCGAAAGTTAGCCGAGGTGCTCGTGGGACAAAATGAGTGGGAAAAAGCTCACAAGACTTACGAGCGATTGTTGCAGCTGGCACCCCGGGACGGGGAAGCTCTGAGTGCCTTTAAGAATGTCACCGCGAAACTCGCCTCTCTATCCGGAGGATGGGAAAAAGAGGGCGGAGATTATCGAGACTCCCTGGCAAATAAGGATCAGGCAGTGGCTCTTGAACAGGAAGGAAAAATCGTAAAATCAGAGTCCGCCGTCAATGAGCAGATTCGACTCCTCCGAGCCAAGATCGAGGCTGAACCTGCGAATCTGACCTGGCCCAAACAGATTGGAGCTCTCTGCGCCCAATTGGAAAAGTATGATGAAGCCGCGCAATGGTACCAATACACTTTCGAGTTGGGAGGGAAGGTTGACAGCTCACTGGAAAAAACTGTGGGAGAGATGAAGTTGAGAGGACTCGACACTAACATTAAAATCTATCGTGATGCAGCAGTGCAGGATCCTGCGACGTATCAGGCCTACTACGATCAACTCGTTGCTGAACGCAAGCAGGTCGTATTGGAAATGGCCAAACAACGAGTCGAACGATACCCAACCGAGTTCGAGTTCCATTTCCAACTAGGAAAGGCCTACGTCGATCTGAAACAGTACAAAGAGGCACTGCAACCCTTGCAGAATGGTGCCAAATCACCTGCCGTCCGTTTGGATGCCCTCAACCTGATCGGATTTTGTCAGTGGCAACGAGGCATGATGGATATGGCGGAAAAAACCTTCACCAATGCCGCCAATGAAATCCCCATCATGAGCGAGTTAAAGAAGGACGTTCTCTATAACCTCGGCCTCGTTTTGGAAGCCTCCGGAAAAAAGGATGCATATATCGAACGGATGAAAGAGATCTACGAATTTGATATGGCTTACAAGGATGTCGCGAAACGTGTGGAAGATTCTTATGGGTAGCCTTCCTGCCTTCTCTTCCTCTTCCTCTTACTCTTAATCCCCTGATTTAGAGAATGGGGATAGGGATTATGATTATGAGTAAGAGTAAGAATGATTAGGGGTACAGCCTGGCATAGGCATACAGAATCATTGCCTTGCGGTAGAGATGATCATCCTTCACGGTTGGATCACCCTCGGGATACCGCATTCTAAAAGGGTAGAATCCGACGCCTCCCCCGCCCAGTTTCAGTCGGTGACCAGCACTTTGGGCTCCAGCGATCTCGTAATCCCCCATATAAACCATGACATGGGTGACAGGAGATGGACGGCTGCAGGGATGGGTTCCTGTCCAGAAAACCAAGTCTCCGGGATGTATAACCTTTGGAGACCAATCATGGCTGTTCTTGTCCCATACTTTGCCATGACTTCGAGCATACTCTAGAACGAGGCCGGCCTCATTGGGCAGGAGGATCCCCCAGGCATTTTTGGCTGCCAGCTGAACAAACCCTGAACAATCGAGTCCTCCCTGAGCCAAATCGTTTGCCCCGTACACGTACGGCACCCCAGTGGAAGCCAATTTCCGAGCTTCCTCAACAAACTTCTGATCGGCCTTCGCACTAATTACTAGTACTACCAGTACCACCCATGTCACCAAACCAGATATCTGCCATCTCATACGTATCAATTCAAATTTGGAGAATGATCCTAGCCTGTCTCAAAATCAGAGTTCAACAATTTTTAAGTTTTATTGCTGACTTTTTCAAAATTTGCTCTCTCATCTAATTCTCCGCATATTAATACAGTCACTCCATGGATATCGTTACCAAAGCCAAAAAGGTCATAGAGATTGAGATCCAAACCTTGCGACAGATGCAGCGCCGAATCGACGGGGATTTTACCGTCGCAATAGGACTTCTCCTGAATGCCCTTGCCCAACGCCATAAAATCATTGTCACCGGAGTCGGTAAATCCGGTCATATCGGACATAAAATCTCGGCAACCCTTACCAGCACAGGAGCTCCCAGTGTGGTCCTCGATACAGTTAATGCAGTACACGGAGATTTGGGAGTCGTCACGGAGGGCGATGTTCTTATTGCTCTGAGTTATAGTGGTGAAACCGAGGAGATGGTACGGATCCTGCCCGTCCTCCGACGAATGAATGTTGCTATCATTGCTTTGACTGGAAACCTCAAATCCACACTGGCCAAAAACTCCAAGGCCGTTTTGGATGTCTCGGTGCGCAAAGAGGCCTGTCCTCTCAATCTGGCCCCCACTTCAAGTACCACCGCCATGCTGGCCGTGGGAGATGCCCTGGCAATGGTCCTGCTGGAAAAGCGGGGTTTTAAGAAGGAGGACTTCGCTAAGTTTCATCCTGGTGGCACTCTCGGAAAGAATCTACTGATCAAAGTTTGTGACGTCATGCGTCCCAAATCAGATCTGGTCATCCTCCCCGGAACGGCGCAGGTCCGTGCCGCCCTCAAGCTCTGGAACGTCAAACGAGCCGGCGCCGCCGTGATCACCGATAAGTTGGGTCGGGTCATTGGGATTTTTACCCATGGCGACTTCGTCCGAAGATTCGAGCAGAACCCAAACATCGGAACGACCACCCTAGAAAAGGTAATGACTCCAAAACCGATTACCGTCCGAGTTGACAAACTCGCTGTTGAAGTGCTCAATCTGTTCCAAAATTACCGCATCGACGATCTCGTGGTCGTGGATGAAAAGAGGCGCCCAGTGGGTCTCGTCGATGCTCAGGATTTAACGAAACACAAACTGCTATAAACCTACAGCCATCCTCATGCCCAACGCCAACGATATTAGTAAAGGTCAAGCCATCAAATTCCACGGAGCCGTCTGCATTGTAATGGAGTCCCAGCACCGGACCCCGGGGAACTTGAGGGCTTTTGTCCAGATGACAATTCGCAATCTCCGGACCGGAAAATCTTCCGTAGAACGATTCGGATCCAGCGATAAATTAGAGGTTGTTCCCATCACTCGTAAAAAATACGAGTTCAGTTACAAAAATGGTGAGGATTACGTCTTCGTTGACCCCATCAATTTTGAAGAATTGACCCTCAATCAGGATTTCGTGAAAAATGTGAAGGATTATCTCGCCGAAAACCAGTCGGTAGAAGTCCTCTTCACTGATGAGGTTGCTGCTGAAATCGAACTGCCTTCCACTGTGATACTTAAGGTTACAGAGTCATCGGAAGGTGTCCGTGGTGACTCCGCCAATAACGTCATGAAGCATGCTGTCCTTGAAACTGGGGTAAGCATCCAGGTCCCTCTCTTTATTAAGGAAGGTGAACAGATCAAGGTCAGCACGGCCGAGGGCAAGTATTTGAGCCGGGCGTAGTACCTTAGGCGAGTCTAATTGTTTCTCCTGAATGAATATCCACGAATACCAGGCAAAAGAGCTGATGTTGAAATTTGGGGTGGCAACCCCTCATGGATCTGTCGCTACAACTGCTGAGGAGGCTGAAAGGATTGCAACCTCACTGAACACCTCCACAATCGTGGTCAAAGCTCAGATCCACGCCGGAGGACGTGGCAAGGGAACTTTCATTAATGGCTTCAAGGGGGGAGTCCAGCTCTGTAAAACTCCAGCCGAGGCCAAGGCATTCGCTGCCAAGATGATTGGCAATACCCTTGTGACAATTCAGACAGGCTCCGAGGGTCGTCTAGTCAAGAAGGTCTTGATTGCTGCCGCTAAGGATATCTCCCGAGAGCTGTACTTTGCCATTCTCATGGACCGTGCCACCGGTGGCCCAATAATAATCGCCAGTCAACGGGGTGGAATGGATATCGAAACTGTGGCTCATGAGACACCTGATGCAATTTTTACCGAGGTAGTCGACCCCCTTCTCGGACTCCAAGATTATCAAGGTCGAAAACTTGCGAAGCTACTCGGTCTCGATGGAAAGCTTCTCACTTCCGGTGCCAAACTTTTTAAGAATCTCTATAAATGCTTTCTGGAATCCGACTGTTCGATGATCGAGATCAATCCTCTTGTGGTCACAACTGAAAACGAAGTGATGGCTCTCGATGCCAAGTTTAACTTCGATGATAATGCCCTGTATCGTCACCCGGATATTCTTGCGTATCGTGACACCGACGAGGAGGATCCCCGAGAGGTGGAGGCAAGCAAGTTCAATCTGAATTATGTAGGATTGGACGGTAACATCGCTTGCATGGTCAATGGCGCGGGTCTAGCCATGGCCACAATGGATATCATCAAATATTATGGTGGCGAACCAGCCAACTTTCTTGACGTCGGAGGAGGAGCCAATGAACAACAGGTGACTGAGGCTTTTAAGATCTTGGTTTCGGACAAAAACGTCAAAGCCATTTTGGTAAACATCTTCGGTGGCATCATGAAATGTGATATTATCGCCCAGGGGATTCTGAATGCCGTCAAAGTAGTCAAACTGCCCGTGCCTCTCGTCGTCAGACTCGAGGGAACCAATGTTGAAGCTGGCAAGAAGCTGATCCGTGAATCTGGGCTCCCCATCACCACAGCCGATAATCTTGCCGATGCCGCGCAAAAGGTCGTCGCAGCCGTAAAATCCAGAGTTTCTGGAAAGTAAATATATGCTGTTGAAAAATCAAATTTTCAGGATTGAGGTGGAGGGTGAACTTCCATGTGCACCCACTTGTTGGGACGAAGCAGGAACCTCTCCCTTCCTAAAAAAACCGGGATCCAGTCGGGGCACATACGAAAATCCGCCTTCCACAGATCGCTCTGAGGCGAAGCCTCACTAGAATATGGCTGTCTTAGTTGATAAAAATACACGTCTCCTGGTTCAGGGCATCACGGGAAAGTCGGGTGCCTTTCATGCCATGGGTTGTATGGAATATGGGACAAACGTCGTAGCTGGCGTTACCCCTGGTCGTGGAGGTGAAAAATTCGAAAACAAGGTTCCAGTGTTCGATACGGTTTCAGAAGCTCGAAAACAGACTGGCTGTAATGTCTCCATGATCTTTGTCCCCGCTGCAAGTGCCGCCGATTCGATTCTTGAAGCGGTCGACGCCGGATTGGATTTGGTTGTGTGCATCACCGAGGGCATTCCCGTCGCTGACATGATGCGGGTTAAAGCAGCAATGAAAGGTTCTAAAACACGTCTCATCGGCCCGAACTGTCCTGGTATCATCACCCCCGGAGCCTGTAAAATTGGCATCATGCCTGGTTACATCCATAAACCCGGCAACGTTGGCATCGTCTCCCGAAGCGGTACACTGACTTACGAAGCCGTGTGGCAAACAACTTCCCTCGGATTGGGGCAAAGCACCTGCATCGGCATTGGTGGAGACCCGATTAATGGTACCTCGCATACGGACGCCGTGAGGCTTTTTAATGAGGATCCCGATACCGACTCTATCATTATGATTGGGGAAATCGGAGGTGATGCCGAAGAACAGGCGGCCGAGTATATTAAGAAGCATGTTAAAAAGCCCGTGGCCGCATTCATCGCCGGGGCCAGTGCCCCTCCTGGGCGTCGGATGGGCCACGCCGGGGCCATCATTTCCGGAGGTAAAGGTGCAGCCAAGGAGAAGATCGCCGCACTTGAGGCAGTCGGAATTGTTGTGGCAAAAACTCCAGCAGAAATGGGTACAACTTTAGCTCGATTATTAAAAAAATAAGGAGTCATTTATGGGAATTACTGCACGTGGACTGGAAGGAATCGTAGCCTTGGAAACTCATCTCAGCGATGTCCGGGGAGATGTTGGACAGCTGATTTACAATGGATACGATATTAACGAGCTGGCCGGGAAAGTCTCCTTTGAAGAGACCTGCTTTCTCCTCTGGCACGAGCGTCTTCCCAATCAAAAGGAACTTGTTTCACTTAAAAATGATCTCCGTGCCCAACGTGAACTTCCCAAAGGTATCGTTGATTACATCCGAACAATTCCAAAGAATTGTAACCCCATGGACGTTCTTCGCACAGGCGTTTCGATGCTGGGACTGTACGATGACGATCAAATCGGGGAAAGTCCTCTCGACCTGAACCGTGCACGGGCTATTTCCATCACTGCGAAGATTGGAGTAATCGCCGCCTATTTCCATCGACACCGTCTCGGCAAAGATTTTCCTCCCATCCGCAAGGATCTTGATGAAGCAGCGCACTTCCTCTACCTGATGAATGGAAAGGAATCCGGTCCTGAAGCAGTTAATACTCTGGATGTGGCATATGTCCTTCACGCCGATCATGGATCAAATGCTTCGACTTTCACGGCCCGTGTTTGTGTCTCGACTCTTACCGATATATATTCGGCTGTCACAGCAGCCATTGGTGCATTGAAGGGACCTTTGCACGGGGGTGCGAACGAAGGAGTCATCCACATGCTGCAGGAAATTGGCAGTCCCGAAAAAGTTGAAGGATGGGTTCACGAAAAGCTGGCGCAGAAACAGAAGATCATGGGCATGGGCCATCGTGTCTACAAAGTTCTGGATCCCCGGGCCCCCCACCTCAAGGCCATGGCAATCAAACTGACCAAAGAACTGGGCGAGACAAAGTGGATTGAGATGAGCGAAAAAATCGCGAGTATCATGCTCAAAGAGAAGCACCTGAATGCGAATGTCGATTTCTATTCCGCCACTGTCTACTATAGCTTGGGAATTCCAATCGATCTTTTTACCCCAATCTTTGCCATCGCTCGAACAGCCGGCTGGACCGCCCATGTATTGGAGCAGCTGGCTGACAACCGACTCTTCCGTCCCATGAGCGAGTATGTTGGACCTGAGGTCGGGAAAAAAGTCGTGCCCATCACTCAACGCGGATAGGGTCAGTTAGAGATCATCAATGCGATCTGTGCCTCTGCAAACTTTTGTTTCGCCACCTTCACTATTTTTTTGAGTTCCTCAAGGGAGATCGAAAACTCCTGCAAAAAGAAATCCGATTCATGGAAGGTCCATTCTTTGATCGAGAAACTGACCCCGGTGCTATGCAGAAGCCGGATACAAAAATTTAGCATTTTTAGCAGAGTGCTCGGATTGGGTGCCATCTCAGGCGACCATTGGTTTTCAATGGTGTCACAAATCGTTTGAGGCAATCCCCATGCCTTCAAAAGAAGCGCTCCAGCTGTAAAAGAGTTGAAACCAACCGATTCTATTTCCCATCTCTCAACACGTATCCTTTCATCCCAATTAAGCGATGTTCCCAGATCATCTAAAAGCTGATTAATGACTAACTTCCCCACTGCGTGTAACATTCCTATTGTGTAGGCTTCGCTCTTATCCTGCTTGGTCCGTCGGGAAAGCGACTCCATTAAAATTGCCGTCGATACTGAGCTGGACCAATAGTCGTAAGCGGAAATCCGATAGTGTTCCAGTTGCCGATACAATAGACTCTTCGAGACGCCTAGACAAAGAAACCGGTTAACCTCTGCCAGCCCCACCCGACTCATGGCATCCCTTAGACTGACGGTTGGTGTCGCGCCACTTAATAACCCGCTATTGCTTAATCGAATAATATTAGCGATTAGAGAGGTATCTAGTTTGATAATAGCCTCAACCTGTTCCAACTCCACTTTAGGTAAGGAAATCAACTTATAGGCTCGGGAAAAAACGCCAGCACTCGGATTCAGTTTTTGAATTTTTGCAATAGCATCTTTGAAGTTTTGTTCAGTACTCATTTTCTTAAGGGGACGTCTATTAACTGGCGTATGATTCACGTAGAACAAGAAAAGGTCAATAACGAGGAGCGAACGCCGTAGTGTCCCTGCAAGGGGCTGAAAAGCGAGATCCAATTAGGGCGCATACGGAGATTCGCGTTGTCTCCCGACGGTTCAGATTTCTTCCCCCAGAAAGTATTTATCGTTGCCACGACGGTGACCCACTTTAAATCTTTAATTGTGGTTAAAATGTCGGCGGTATTTGGGTTAAAAGCATCCCCTAGGATACGCTCCAATATTTTTTCAATACATTCGGTTAAATACCCTAAAAAGTAAATAATTGCATTGACAACTTATTAGAACCAAAGCACACTGCGGCCGGTTCCCAACTTGTTCTAGCGAAAGATTCTAATGGAACTCCATATCTCACAAAACGGTCGGCAATATGGCCCCTATTCTGAGGAGCAAGTTAAGGAATGCTTGGCTTCCGGTACGCTTCATTCTACAGACTTGGCGTGGCACGAAGGTGCCAAGGATTGGTTACCACTCTCATCATATTCCGACCTTCTCCGTCTCGTGCCGTCCCCTCACCTATCTATCCCATCAAGCCAAATTGAAGCTGCTGTTGACTCATCCGATCTCAGCCCTCGCGCTCTTGGGAGTTATGTTATTACAACTCTGCAACCAAATGAAAAGCCCCTCTTCAAAACTGCTCCTCACTGGATCATTTTTGTCCGACGAACTCTCTACATATTAGTAATAAGCTTTCTCTGGATCACCTATGCACCGCGCTTGATAACATTTTTAGGACCCCAAAGTTCCGATATGCACCAGCTTGAGATGTTATTGCCCCCGTTACTTCTCAGCACAATTATCCTTTTGTCAGCCTTTAACAATTATCTCAGTAGCGCACTCGTCGTCACCAACTGGAGAGTCCTAATCAAGTTTGGATTTATCAGCCGACGCACGCTGGAAATGTTCATTTGTAAAATCGAATCTGTTGTCGTTAGACAAGGCATTTTAGGTCGTCTTTTCGACTACGGCACAGTGACGATCCGAGGAGCCAGTGGTTCGACGGAATCGTTCAAAACCATTGCTCATCCGGCTGAATTCCGAAAATGCGTCCTTCGGGTTCAGGGCAATATGTAAAATCTATAACTCGCAGGTCTTGTTACAAGAACCGCTGTCTTTCAACTTCTGACAGTTGGCTTCGATGCGGATATGTTTGGAGGCAGGTTTAAACCCCAGTTTTTGGGAGATCTCATTCTCCTTCGCCTCAAGTTTTTCATCCTCGAACTCGAAGATTTTATCACAATCCAAGCAGATTAAATGATTATGAGTTGGATGGTCCGCATAGTTCGGATCATACACCTTTTGATCTCGCCCTAGATCGAGTTCGTGAAGCAACCCGGTTTCAACGATGAGTGGAATCGTCCTATAGACCGTGGCTCGTGAAACCGAGGAGTCTAATCTGCGCGCAGCGACCAAGAGCTGATCTGCAGTATAGTGTTCAGTCGTGGAAAATGCCGCCTCAATGATGGCAAGTCTTTGATCAGTCATTCGCAAACCCTTGGATCGAATATGATCCACGATGCGCTGGAATGTCTCGGTAGTAATCGGCACGACAAATCCTCGGACGGCAGGTCGAGGATGTCAATTCCTCATTCCTTCGCTTCATGAGCCTGTTCATGAAGCATTTTTATAAATCTTTTCATGGCTGGCGAGAGGACTCGTCCTGATTTATAGATAATCCCTAGAGGACGAAAATAGGGCTGGCCCTTAAACTCAATGGCAATCAAGGTGCCATTTTTCACCTCCTGATCAATGGTCGCGCGAGGAACAATCGAGATGCCCGCCTCAATTTCCACCGCCCGTTTGACGGTTTCGATGTTATCGAATTCCATCACCGGTTGAACCTCAACACCGATGTCCCTGAAAATCTTGTCGATCGCCTTGCGCGTGGGTATGTCCGGCTCAAAACCAATGATCTTTTCCTTGCAAATCTCATCTATGAGTATCTCTTTGCAATTCGCAAGATGATGCATGGGCGAACAAACCAATACTAACCGATCCTTGCGAAAAGGTTCGATTTTGATCAATTTCCTCGGTTGAGGGAAGGCCACCATTCCGAGATCGCTGCTTCCGTCAACGACATCGTCGTAGACCTGATTGGAACGACGATACTCAACATGCACATTTACGTTAGGGAACTCTTTTAGAAAATGCTTCAGATATGGAGGAAGTTCATGAAGGCCAATGCTATACACAGTGGATACTCGAATCGGGCCAGCAATGATATTGCGCATCTCTTCGATCTGATGAACAAGCGTGTCATATCCGGCTATCAAATATTTGGAGGATTCATAGAACAACTCCCCCTCGCGAGTGAGACCGAAGTGTTTGTTGCTCCGTTCAATTAGAGGAACCCCAAACCTCTCCTCCAATGCACGTATTTGCTGGCTTACGGCGGACTGAGTGACAAAGTTCAGCTTGGCTGCCTTGCTGAAACTTTGAGAATCAACAAGATCACGAAATACTTTAAACGTTTCGATTTGCACAGTATATAGAATAAGTTAGACTTATTACCTGTCAAGTCACTCAGGAACAATTTTATGAGCGTGCTATTTGATAAGCTTAATTCTGTGTATCAACAAGTTACAGATTCAACCAACCGCTGCGGACGAAATAAGAATGAGATAACTTTGGTGGCCGTTAGTAAAACCTTTCCACCCTCCGTGGTGTCAGCAGCTTTAGAGGCCGGATTGACTCATATTGGGGAAAATAAAGTTCAGGAAGCCAAAGTAAAGAAAGAGGTTTTGGGAGATGGGGGCATCTGGCACCTAATTGGACATCTACAGACCAACAAGGCCAAGATAGCTGCTCGAATCTTTGACTGGATCGATTCGGTGGATTCACTGGAACTAGCACAAATTCTCAGTCG
>Ga0206919_1010_pt1 | contig 45247 bp, 34 predicted proteins | sample Alteio_BWOrgHeat_67_FD_152962 | JGI IMG/M metagenome (GOLD analysis project Ga0206919, IMG submission 152962) | Enriched cells from forest soil in Barre Woods Harvard Forest LTER site, Petersham, Massachusetts, United States -... | ecosystem: Environmental > Terrestrial > Soil > Temperate forest >... | reverse complement strand
TCCGATGGTTTCCATACCTCGCCGTAACAACCGATGCCAAAAGTTCCGTTGCCTAGTTCATATTCAACCCACATGCCACCGTTGGATTCCATCGTTGGCTTGAGTCCAAGCACACCTTCATAGAAGGCCCGCGCCCGCTTGATATCGGTGACTGGTGTACCTGTGAAAGCAATTTCAGTAATCATTCAAGGCGTCATCCTGGATAGACGTACGAGACAAAGAGAACTTTGACACCAATCTTGACTCCATCAATCAAAGTTAGAAATGTGTGGGACTCAGGTTTTTTTACCACTAGACCACATTCAACTTTACCAGCCTTTGCGTCATAGAAAGCTTTCACCCGGTTCACTGTGTGTATCATCTGAATGCAGGTTGGGGACGTTGTCGAATTTTTGAACATAAATCGAATGGTATTTTCTATCACGCAAAGAAAACCGTGGCGATCAGAAAAGTGACGGTCAGTGATTTTTTCGTGATTCTACGCCCCATCGCCTATTGCCAATAGCCGAGTGCCCGAAGATCTCATCTAAATACTCTGATTTCAGCGCAATGAGGTCGTGTTGCTTTCTTTCATTTTTGACTCATTGTGCATAATCGGACTGGAACAGAGTGCAAAACGACTGATAAAAAAAATGAAGAAATTTGAGCCATTATCGAATTATATCTCTTGGAGACGGCTCAAGGCACTGTGCTACAAGGAGGCGCTGCAGATCTTTCGAGACCCCAGCAGCAACATCATGGCTTTTGTGTTGCCTGTGGTGTTGCTTCTGATCTTCGGTCTGGCGATTAATCTAGATTCGAGCAGCATTAAAGTCGGGCTGTTGATGGAGGATACCAGCCGCCCAGCCCGGCAGTTTGCTGATAGTCTTTACGGTTCGCCTTTCCTTGAGATGGTGAATTATAATTCGCGTCAGGAGATGGAAAACGAACTGACCCGAAGCCATATCCGCGGTTTTGTAGCGATTCAATCAGATTTTTCGCAAAAACTTCAGAACTCCTCAGGGACCGCTGCCATCCAAGTAGTAACGGATGGAACCCAGCCAAATATTGCTGAGTTTGTTCAGGCGTATGTCAACGGTGCCTGGCTTGGATGGCAGGCAAAACGAGCCTCCGACCACGGCCATCCATTGGTGGATCAGATTGATGTGGAGCCGCGCTATTGGTTTAATCCTTCTGCCGAAAGCCGAAATTACCTGATTCCGGGATCAATTGCGATTATCATGACAGTGATTGGAGCTCTGTTGACCTCTCTCGTGGTGGCTCGGGAGTGGGAACGTGGAACCATGGAAGCCCTGCTAGCCTCGCCCGTCACTCGTACCGAACTTCTTCTGAGTAAACTGATTCCTTACTATCTCTTGGGCATCGTCTCCCTGTTCATCTGTGTGATCGTTGCAACCGGGCTGCTTCGGGTCCCCTTCCGCGGATCGTTTCTCATGCTTTGGTTGGTTTCTTCATTCTTTTTGATCAGTGTCCTTGGGATTGGATTATTGATGTCGACCAAGACTCGTAATCAATTCATCGCCGCTCAAGCCGCGCTTAACATTGCCTTTCTCCCTGCGATGATGCTTTCCGGATTCATCTACGAGATCCAAAGCATGCCGTTACCGATTCGTCTATTTACCTATCTGATTCCTGCCCGATACTTTGTGAGTTCGATCCAAACTCTGTTTCAGGCCGGAGATATTTGGTCTGTTTTGGGACCCAATCTATTATTTCTCTTTGGTGCCTCCTCCCTTTTTTTATTTTTGACGGCGAGAGCTACCCGTCGTCACCTAGAGTAAGTTGGAATTATCTCAAAATAGTGAAACACGGATTTGGCCACAAAAGAACATGCCCCTTTCCTCCTGGAAAGGCTTCCAGCTGATTCATTCCGCTGTAAATAACTAAAAGCTAATTATACCAGTTATGAAAAGGTTTTTGACTATACGGCGCGAGTCCAGCCTAGATCGCACGAGGCAGAGACGGGGTGGTCGTATTGGAGGAAATACGATGCCCCCCGGCGACAACAACGTGCCATCCAGGCTGGGCCGCGTCCTAGGGATGAGGGTCTTTTTGCCGTCCTCAGCGTCGTCGGAGGGGTCGAGTAGCACTGCGGCTACACTCCCCGCTCCTCCTCCTCGATTACGGCAAAAATTCCTCTCACCGTATAGTCAAAAACCTTTTCATAACTGGTATTAGATGACGACATCCTATCTATCTGTCTTGCATCGCATTCGGACGCTGGTGATCAAGGAGCTGCAAATTCTGCTGAGCGATTCCAGTGGTCGGCGAATTATCATTCTACCCGTGATTCTGCAAATCGTCCTTTTTCCGCTTGCAGCCACTCTCGAGGTGAAAAATAACACGCTGGGAATCTACAACGAGGATTCCGGAGCGATCTCCATCGAGTTGATGCAACGCCTGGCCAGTTCCAAGGCATTCACAAGTTTTCGGATGATTCATAGTGAAGCCGAGTTGAAAGATACCATTGAAGCCCAAAGAGCCCTTCTGGTGGTTCGATTTCCCCCTAATTTCTCTAAGCAGTTTGAGACAGGGAAAACAGCCCCCCTGAGTATTATATTGGATGGACGACGATCCAATGGTGGTCAGATTGCCTACGGCTATATTGGACAAATCGTCGACACCTACGTGACGGACTACAATACTGCCCACCACCAGCGGGTGATTTCAAAGTTAGTTGTCAGGAACTGGTTCAACGCGAATCTGGATTTCGTCTACTTCATTCTTCCCAGTTTGATCGCAAACATACTCACCATCGGATCGCTGATCATTACCTCCCTTTCCGTCGCGCGGGAGCGGGAGCAAGGGACCTTCGACCAACTCCTAGTCTCGCCTTTGACCCCTGAAATGATCATGATCGGTAAGGCTGTCCCGTCGATGATTGTCGGCTCCTTTCAAGCCACGCTGGTATTAATTGCCGCTATCTTTATTTACCAAATTCCCTTTCAGGGTTCATTATTCCTGTTCTACGTAAGCATGCTGGTCTACGTTATCTCTCTAGTAGGTTTTGGATTGCTGATCTCTTCCATTTGCACGACTCAACAGCAGGCCTTTCTTGGAACTTTCAGTTTCCTGATGCCTGCCGTCCTTCTTTCCGGTTATACGTCACCTATCGATAATATGCCCTTCTGGCTTCAGTGCGTCACTTGGTTCAATCCGCTTCGGCATTTCATGGAGATATCTCGAGGAATCTTTTTGAAGAATATGGAGTTGTCGACTGTGGCGGAGAATGTCATGCCGCTCATTGTTATTGCAGTGATAACCCTGGGAGCCTCTGTGTGGATATTTCGGCGAAGGATCAGTTAGGAGAAAGGTCAAAAGAGGAGAAATCTAAAAGTGCCGACTGGCGTTGGTTCGAGTGATTCAGTGTGGGCATCGCTGTAATCTTCGTACGGTCTATCTTGACACTGCACAAATATTTGTGCACGCTTTATAAGTGAGCAAAGCCCAGAAAGTCATTGAAAAGGTCATGAATGGGCGGTCTGACAAAAATGTGACGTTTGAAGAGGCGGTTTATGTTTTGGTACGAGCGGGCTTTGTTCATGATGGAGGCAAAGGAAGTCACCAAGTCTATCGACATGGGGATGGTCGCAAGATGGTATTGCCCCGTCACGGTAATGACATCAAGCCAGTCTATGTGCGGCAAATTCGGGAACTACTAAAATGAATACACCAATAAAATATCTCACCAAAATCTATTGGAGCGACGAAGATGAGTGCTATGTAGGAGAGGTTCCTGCATTTAAAGGCTGCATCTCCCACGGCGCAACCTATGAAAAGACTGCGCGCAATCTGCAAGAGGCAATGGAAGTCTGGCTTGATTCTGCCAGCCGCCATAAAGACCCAATTCCTGAGCCAGACTTGGCAGCGGAGGAAATTAGTTGGATGTTGCCGCTTCTCAACGTTTCAAAATTAGCAAAGCTTGCTGGAATCAATAAGCATACTTTAGCAAGCAAGCTCAGGCGTAAAAGCCGCTTTACCGCCCTTGAAACCAGGAAAATTCGTGCCGCGCTTGCCTCAGTCTAGCTCATTTTTGGCCATGTAAGGGACTTGGTATCGACCAAGAGGCTTTCGAGAAATGAAAGCCATGAAAGAATGGAAGGCGTGCGGGGGCTTTCTTGAAATGATTTCGAATTGGCTGAAAAGTTGCGGGTTTGGATGCTGAGGATCTCCCATGCCAGACAAAAATCGACTTTCCCCTTGCCACAGGGCCTGCACTTCCCTAACAAATCAACCTCTTCCTATATGATTGTTGTTTTAAAGCCCGGACTCCCCCAGTCGCAAATCGATGCCGTAGCCGCCGAGGTCACCAGGCTCGGGTACGAACCGCGTGTCATCCAAGGACAGGTTCAAACTGTCATTGCTGCTTTGGGAGACGAAAGTACCCATCACACACTCGAAACACTGACAGCTCTTCCACAAGTGGAAAACGTGTTGCGTGTTCAAAAACGTTATAAGTTGGTCAGTCGCCAGGCAAAATCGGTCGATACCGTGATAGAGGTCGCTGGACAGCGCATTGGGGCTAAGGAAAAATTTTGTGTCATGGCGGGTCCTTGCTCAGTCGAGAGTGAGAAACAGTTGATGATGACCGCCAAGGCGGTAAAGGAGCGTGGAGCGACGATTCTCCGGGGCGGAGCATTCAAACCTCGAACTTCACCATACGAATTTCAAGGGTTGGGAGAATCCGGGCTAAAAATTTTGGCACAGGCAAGGAAAGAATACGGCTTGGGGATAGTAACCGAGGTTTTGGCGGAAAAAGATGTCGATCTCGTTGCCTCTTACGCCGACATTCTTCAGATTGGTGCGAGAAACTCCCAGAATTATGCCCTGATCACTGCGGCGGCGAAGACGGGTCGGCCCATCCTTCTCAAACGGGGGCTTTCGATGCGGATTGAAGAATGGATGTTGGCTGCGGAATACGTCCTGTCTCAGGGAAATCCGAATGTCATGTTATGTGAGCGTGGGATTCGAACATTTGAAACCTACACTCGGAACACCCTCGATCTGGGTGCTGTTGCGATCGTCAAACAAGAAAGTCACTTGCCTGTGATCGTCGATCCTAGCCAGGGTTGTGGCAGGGCCGATTTGGTTTTGGAACTATGTAAGGGAGCGGCCGCGCTGAACGCTGATGGAATCATCGTTGAGGTGCACCCGAATCCTGCAGAGGCCTGGAGCGATGGTCAGCAGCAGGTCGACCCTGAACTATTTGGTAAGCTGATGAGCGCTATCAAACCGTTTGTCCAGGCCGTTGGTCGACCGGGCTAGATTTTAACCCGAGTTTAAGAGCTTTACAGTGGAGGGCGAATTTCCATATGCGCCCTAACTGGATCCCGCCCATTCCTAATTCTCAATTCTCAATTAATAATTACCCCCCCGACAAGTGGGCGCATACGGAGATTCGCCCTCCACATCTGACCCTCCTTTCTTTTTGCCTGTAGTCTGGGACAAAACTTCGGTAGTGTTCAGTTATGACTAAAAAGGGATCTTCCACTGCTGCTCCAGCGACACAGCCTTCACCTAAGGAGGTGAATCAAAAGATCCTCATCATTGACGATGAGAAGGATGTTCATTACTCATTCAGCAGGTTACTGGAAGCCGAGCCCCTGCAGGTACTGAGCGCAGAGTCTGGTGATGAGGGGTTGAAACTGCTCAAGCAACAACCAGCCGATGTTGTCGTGATGGATATTCGCATGGGCAATCAGAATGGGTTGGAGACGCTTAAATTAATTCGTCAATTCAATCCCAAGCAGGTGGTGATCATGATGACCGCGTATGGAACCTCCCAGACTGCGATTGAGGCGATGAAGTTGGGAGCTTATGATTACGTTCTGAAACCTTTTGATATCTCGCAGCTCAAGCAATTACTTGCTCGGGCGCTCGATGCGGCAAAAACGATGAAGGAACCGGTGGTTCTTCCCAACAAACCGATCCCGAATGAGACACATCAGACGATAGTTGGTAACTCCGGTGCCATGCAGAATGTTTACAAGACTGTTGGTCAGGTGGCACCGACGAGTGCCACGGTTTTAATTACGGGTGAGAGTGGAACCGGCAAGGAGTTAGTGGCTCGTGCTATTTACCAAAACAGCACTCGTAGCAACAAGTTATTCATTGCCATCAATTGTGCAGCGATTCCTGAAAACCTACTTGAGAGCGAGCTTTTTGGTCACGAACGCGGAGCATTCACAGGAGCCATGAATCAGCGGATTGGGAAATTTGAACTGGGAGACGGTGGGACGATTTTCCTGGATGAAATTGGTGAGATGCCTGTGACCACCCAAACCAAAATTCTACGTGTGTTGCAGGAGGGCGAGTTTTCGCGATTAGGTAACAACGATTCCATTAAAACCGATGTGCGATTGATCACCGCCACCAATAAAAATCTTCAGCAGGCGGTGGTCAAAGGGGAGTTCCGAGAAGATCTGTTTTACCGGTTAAATGTGGTAAGCGTTCACCTACCCTCCCTCCGTGAACGGATGGAGGATATTCCGATTTTAATTAATTATTTCCTACAGAAACATCGATCCAAACATCCGAGCGGTCCGGTGCAGATCTCGGATAACGCCTTGGAGATATTTAAAGCCCATAATTGGCCCGGGAATGTACGCGAATTGGAAAATGTTGTTCAGCGGGCGATGGTTTTTGCCACGGGTTCGGTTATTCTGCCCATTCATTTGCCAGAAGAGATCAAGGCCGCAATCAGGAATCAGATTGCACCGGGTGTTGCTGACAAGTCATCAACGGACAGTCCAAGTACAGTAGCAAGTGCCGCCGCAAGGCTCGTGGAAGCTGTTGCCCGAGATCATAAGAGCAAGGCCTGGCCGCATATCGAGAAGGCCATCGTGGAGGCGGCCGCGGCCCAGTTCCCAGGCGATCTTCCTGGTGCCGCCAAGTTCCTGGGGTTGCCAGTTGAGACCCTGAAGAAGTTGTCCAAGAAATAAGAGCAGGGGGACTTTTACCCGAAGATTACACAGATTCACGCAGATTTATTGGTCGTGGAGGGCGCATCTCCGTATGTGCCCTTAAGAGTGTGTTTGACTGATCGAGGCTAACTGGTCGAAGTAGTTGGGGAAGGTCTTGGAAACACAGCGGGGATTATTGATTGTCACTGCGGTTTTGGAGAGCGCAAGTAGAGAAAAGCACATCGCCATGCGGTGATCTTCATAGGTATCGATCTCGGCGTGACGGATTATTGAAGGTGGATCAATCTCCAGAAAATCAGAGCCTTCGGTAAATCTCCAAAAACGAGATTAAAGATTTTGAGATGTTCATAGGGCGTTCCATGATACTTTCAGACCTGTATGGGATGGGGAAAATTCTTTGATGAAATACATTATCGCCGTGTAGAACATGTAGATCGTGTAGCAGACGGAGACGGAATAGCCGTGCAGAACTCAAAGGAGAAGATTTGCAGCGTGGAAATACGAAATCAAGAAACGATCTTACCTAAAAAGCCCCCTATTTCCCTACGCGTTCTACACGGCCTCGTAACCCCGCCTTTGCCCTTTCCCTACACGATCTACATGTTCTACACGGCAAATATACTTGATGGTATTGTGGCCAATACATTCCTGTGGGATGTTTGTGACCCTATTTCACAACGAGATTCACCATTTTCTTCGGGATCACGATTGCTTTAGCTATGGTCTTACCTTCGATCCAGGGTTTAACGCTTTCCAGGGATTTTGCCAGTTCCATCAGATTTGCTTCGGTGGCATCAATTTGAGCGGTGAATTTTCCACGCAATTTGCCATTCACCTGGACGGGATACTCAATCACGTCCTGCACCAAATATCGTTCCTCCGTCTTCGGCCAAGGTTCATGAGCCAGATTTTTTGTGTGGCCCAGTTTTTCCCATAATTCCTCGGCAATATGTGGAGCAAAGGGAGCAAGAATCAGGACAAGTGCTTCAATAACAGTACGAGACCGTTTCTCCTCCTTGGTCAGATCGTTGACCAAGATCATCATCTGCGCGATGGCGGTGTTGAAGGAAAGCTTGTCCAGATCATCGGTGACCTTTTGGATGGACTCATGCATCCGCCGTAAGATCGACTCGCTTGGCAAGTCGTTCGACAATTTAGCACTCAGTATCCAATCGCCAGCCTGCGTTTCGTCCATGACCAGACGCCAGACACGACCCAGAAATCGGTATACCCCTTCAACCCCTTTGGAGCTCCAAGGTTTCATCTGTTCCAAAGGCCCCATAAACATCTCAAAGAGGCGAACCGAGTCTGCTCCATATTCGGCGATGATCTCGTCGGGATTCACCACATTACCGACAGATTTTGACATTTTCTGATTGTCCTCACCCAGGATCATGCCCTGGTTAACTAGCTTATGAAAGGGCTCAGGTGTCGTGACTAATCCAAGGTCAAACATTACTTTGTGCCAGAAACGGGAATAGAGCAGATGCAAGACGGCGTGTTCGGCACCACCGATGTATAGATCCACTCCAGTTTTTCCCATCCAATATCGTTCGACCTCAGAGGAAATCGGTGCCGAGGCGTTCGTGGGGTCGCAATAACGGAGATAATACCAGCACGAGCCCGCCCATTGCGGCATGGTGTTGGTCTCACGGGTGGAACCATCGGGCAGACTCAGCCACTCTTTGGCCTTGCTCAGAGGGGCTTGGCCTTCCGCACTGGGTTTAAAATCGTCCAATTCCGGAAGAAGCAATGGGAGACTATTCTCATCAATGGTTTCGTGCTGGTCGTCCTTCCACACGATGGGAAAGGGTTCCCCCCAATAACGTTGCCGAGAAAAGAGCCAATCTCGAAGTTTGAAGTGGATCTGGCGTCTTCCACATCCCTGGGCTTCAAGCCAGTCGATCATTTTCTGCTTGGCACCGGAGGTTGCTAGACCACTGAGGAAATCGGAGTTAATGGCGGTACCCTCCGCGCTCAAACACTTTTCAGGATCTCTTCCGGGGGCATCGACCACATGAATGATCGGAAGATGAAACTGTTGCGCAAAGGCAAAATCTCTCTCGTCGTGAGCTGGCACCGCCATGATCGCCCCGGTTCCGTAACTGGCCAGAACATAGTCGGCGATCCAGATAGGGATCGACTTCCCATTGACCGGGTTTACGGCGTAGGCACCCGTAAAAACACCGCTTTTTTCCTTCGCTAAATCGGTCCGTTCCAAATCGCTCTTTGAAGCGCATCTCTTCTGATAATCCGCTACCACAGTTTTTTGTTCTGCAGCGGTGATCTTTGGCACCAGGTGATGTTCCGGGGACAAAACCATGTAAGTCGCCCCAAATAACGTGTCCGGACGGGTGGTAAATACTTTGATTCCCAATGCCGAGTTCAGTACCCCGAATTCCACCTCGGCACCCTCGCTTCGACCGATCCAGTTGCGCTGCATCTCTTTGAGGGATTCGGGCCAATCCAGCAATTCCAGATCTTGTAGGAGGCGATCTGCATAGGCGGTTATCCTCAACATCCATTGGCGAAGCGGACGACGCTCAACCGGGTGGTTTCCACGTTCCGAGCGAGGTCCATCCTCGGTTTGTAAAACTTCCTCGTTGGCTAGAACTGTTCCAAGATTCGGACAAAACCAGACGGGGGCATGGGAAGGATAAGCAAGACCCTTCTTATACAGTTGAATGAAAATCCATTGGGTCCAACGATAGTAATGGGGATCGGTCGTATTGACCTCTCTTGACCAGTCGTACGAAAACCCCATAGAGGTGATCTGGCGTTTAAAGTTTGAAATATTCTGCTGTGTTGTCACCCGTGGATGCGTCCCCGTCTGGATCGCATGTTGTTCTGCAGGCAGACCAAAGGCATCCCAACCCATGGGGTGCAGGACGTTAAAGCCCTTCATTCGTTTGTAACGAGCTACGATATCCGTGGCGGTATATCCTTCCAGATGTCCCACATGCAGTCCGGCACCGGAGGGGTAGGGGAACATGTCGAGAGCGTAATATTTAGGTTTTTCTGAGCCTGGCTCCCCTGGATTGGCAGCTTGGAAGGTCTTAGCGTCGGCCCAATGCCTCTGCCACTTCGGTTCGAAGGTTGCAAACGGGTACTGTTTACGAACTTGTATCATGTGGAACCGCATATCTCATCTGACAGACGGCAAATGTCGAGGGAAGAGATTTTTGAAAAGCTTAAAAGCTAAAAAGCGGAAAAACGAAAGACTGGGAACAGGGACGGAGGACTGAGGCCCGACGACTGAAGGTGGAAAGGCATTTTCCCCTCGGATTACGCCGATTAGCCTAGATTGTTTGAACCCAAAATCCGCAGACATTTATGGATAATTCGTCTGCGGTTTTTAGGATCAATACAGAACGACCAACTACGAACCATGAACCAATTGTTTTTTCACTTTTCTGATTTTTAGCTTCTTTTCGCTTTTCCTTTGGCGTTTCATGGGTTGGACGATGAAGATAATTTTTCTGGGTGACGTTGTGGGAGAGCCCGGAAGGGATGTTGTGCGGGCCGTTATTCCATCTCTCAAGGAAAAGTACACCCCAGATTTTTTTGTTGTAAACGGAGAGAACACAGCGGGGGGCAATGGGATCACACCCCGACTCTGCTACGAGATCATGCGAGCTGGGGCCGACGTGGTCACTCTGGGGGACCACACTTGGGATCAGCGGGAAATCTTGGGCTTCTTCTCTGAAGAACCCCGCCTGATTCGGCCCCTTAACTATCCTGCAGGCACACCCGGGCAGGGATGGATTGTCGTGCAAGGAAATGGCAAAAAGCTCGCGGTAATCAATGCACTCGGGCGTACGTTCATGGGACCCCAGGTCGATAACCCCTTTTTGCTGCTGCCACCACTCATTGATAAAATTCGCAAGGAGGAGACCTCCTGTATTCTCGTCGATTTTCATTGTGAGGCCACCTCGGAAAAAATCGCCATGGGACGACACTTAGATGGATCGGTCAGCGTTGTTGTCGGAACTCATACTCATGTTCAAACAGCTGACGAGACGATCCTTCCCAATGGAACCGCCTATATTACCGACGCCGGTTTCTGTGGGGGACACGATTCCGTGATCGGACGAGATGTCAGTAGCGTCATTCAGAAATATACCACTCTGCTACCAAACAAGTTTCACATTTCAGCCAAGGGCCTACAAGCGGATGGACTTTTCATTGAATGCGATGAGGCCACCGGTCGAGCGTTAAGGTTGGAGAGGATTCAGCTCAAGGTGTCACAGGATTAACCTGAAAAGGTCACAGAGGTTTTAACCGCAGGTTTCGCAGATTAATGGTTTACGCAAAGGATTGGCCACATAGAACACAAGGAACACAATAAAGTCGGGGGGGATGGTTGGTTCGATCGGATTTAAATAAAATCAGTGCTTATTTTAGTGAGACTAAACTTTTGATTATGAAAGTTCAACCTTTGTGTGCTTTGCGTTCTATGTGGCGATACGTCCTCGTTTTCGTCCTTCCTTTCAATTTTCTAAATAGCCTTGGTTCTGGCTTCGCCGGACTATGAGTGAGGATTTTACGAATGAGGAGAGGGCGACGATTCAACGTCTGATCGAATCGCGTCGGGATGTGCGTAAATTTGACTCCCGTCCCATTCCCGACGATGTAATAGCCCGTATTTTAATGTCTGCCCATGCGGCACCGTCCGTTGGTCTGATGCAGCCATGGAATTTTATCCTGATCGAATCCCTTGAAATTCGGCGTCAGATACGAGCCAGTTTCGATGCGGTCAACGATCGTGAAAAATTAAAACTACAGGGGACGGAGCGCGGTGAACTCTACGGGTCCCTCAAATTGGAGGGAATTCTTGAGGCTCCGCTCAATATAGCAGTCACGTGCGATCCCTCCCGAACCACCGAATATGTCCTGGGCCGGGATCCGATGCCGCAGACCGCCCCATATAGTGTCTGTCTGGCAATTCAAAATCTTTGGCTCTCGGCCCGTGCGGAGGGAGTTGGTGTTGGCTGGGTTAGCATCCTTGATCAAGTCACCATCCGCCGGACTCTAAAGATTCCCCAAAAAGTCGAGCTTGTTGCCTACTTGTGTGTTGGATACCCGACTGAGTTTCGTTCTCGACCCATGTTGGAGGAGGTTGGGTGGAAGGAAAGAACCCCATTGAAACAATTGGTGTTCAAAAATGAGTGGGGAGTCGTTCCAGCGGAAACAGACTGCTAATACTCATGTTCTTCAGCTCTCCTATCAACTTTCTCAAATTGATCATATGAGAGGTTGTAGTTACTACAGAGTTCAGTCTCGTAATTCAGGTTCAGTAAAGACTCCTCTGTATATTCCTGCATCTGATCGAATGATTCACGGTTAAAACTGACAAATACTTTACCTTCAGTGTCGCTAATGCGATTGATCCATTGTGGTGGAATCAGTACCCTATATTCCGGCCAACCGCTTCGTATACTAACGATCAGATAACGAATCACCCATGCCGCGTCGTCGATGATGAAGTCCTCAATGTGGCCAATGTCGTTATCTAAAGTTTGAATGTGAAAATCATTTATCTCGAGAGTACTGCGCAAACGAATGTCGCACACAATGTTATCGTGTTTACATTCGTTCCACTGATCATAATTCCGATTCCGAAGACGAGGTTGTTGCTCTCCAAAGGATTGGCTGTGCCAATAGATCGGCCAGTCGTAATATCTGCAGTTCTCCTCCTCAAACTCACGAGAGATTGGATGGTTATTGTACAGAAGTGGAGCATCCTTGATTTGATTTTTGTTTAAATCGATGAAAATATGTTGATCTTCCCTCCGTATGGAATCCATTGCATGTGGGGAAATAAGGATCTTCCTGCCTGCGAGCCAACTCCCGGTCTCTGCGATTAAGTAGCGAACGATCCAACATTGGGTATCAAAGTGGAACTCTTTAGCCTTCCCTAACTCTCCATCTATGCACTCCAATTTGTAATTCTTAAGTGTCCTGGCTGTTCGGAGCATAGTGATGGGTGATTATATTTCGCCTATTTTGATTGGAGTGTTCGCGTGTTTGAAAGGTTGGTTTCATTGGAAACTGCCTGCGTTCTGCATTACTTCTGCCAACATAGCCTCTGCCTCGACAAAACACTCTAATCATGTGGGAATTCCCAGCAGCTCGCATGCCAAGTATCCTCGAACTACTCTCTTCTTGTTCTTCTTGTAGGCTGATCGAGTTTACAAATTTACTGACAGATCCTTGCTCGCAATATGCAACATTCGAGTGTTTGAATGTGAGGAAGTGCATGTTTGTAAGATGCGGACACTTCTCATAACTGGTGTAGTGTAAGTACAAGTTGAAATATATATACGCATGGACTAAACCAGAATTATGAACAACCTGATTGAAGCCAAAAAATTTCGTCGAATATTATTTCTAGCTTTGGTCGGGCCGGTTTTACTAATAGGGGTTTGCGCGGTCGCCCTGAGTTTTATGGATATTTCCAAAGTATTGGTTCCATCTTCAATTATAATTATTTTGGGGGTTGCTGGGTTACTCACAGTGATTATGGTTTGGCGACAGATGCATAAGCTAACTCTCTGTTTCACGGGGGCATTGCATGAAACTGCGACCCAAAAAGAATGGTTTAGAGTCACCCTTTCAAGTATTGGAGATGCGGTTATCGTCACGGATAGGAACGGTCTGGCAACTTTTATGAATGCCGAAGCCGAACGTTTAACTGGTTGGCAATGGCAAGATGCCAAGGGTAAGGCTTTGCGGTCGATTTTTAGGATTGTAAATGAGGAGACGCGCCGATCTGTAGATGACCCGGTTGAAAAGGTGTTTCGTGAAAAACGGGTGGTAGGTTTGGCCAACCATACACTTTTATTGTCTAAAAATGGAGTTGAATGGCCGATAGAGGATAGTGCTGCGCCTATTTATGAAGCGGATCAGAGCATTATTGGGGTAGTCCTTGTATTTCATGACGCCACTGAGCTACGTCGGGCGGAACGAATACTAAAAACCCACGCCGAGGAGTTGGAAGTTAAAGTGGTGGCCCGGACTTTGGAACTACAACGAACCATTAACGAATTGGAGGAGTTCTCCTACACAGTTTCACACGATCTCCGTGCCCCTTTGCGAGCCATGCAAGGATATTCCAACGCTCTTCTTGAAGACTATGCCTCTTCTTGGAGGAAAGATGAGAGAGATCTACTTATGCGTATTAGTCGCGCCTCCGAGCGGCTTGACATCTTAATTCAAGATCTTCTCACCTACAGTAAAATCAGCAAGGATCATCAAGCGATCACACCGGTTAATCTTGATATGCTGGTGGACAATATTCTTACCCAATATCCGACCTTTCACAACCCCACTTTCAAAATCGATGTTAAACATCCACTCGCCACGGTGCTTGGACATGAATCGGGATTAACTCAAATTATTTCCAACCTCTTGACAAATTCTATCAAGTTTGTGGTACCCGGGTCCACGCCAGAAATTAAAATCTGGACTGAGGTCGCGGAGTTTACAGCACGCCTGTTTATCTCCGATAATGGGATCGGGATTGATCCCGAAAATCATGGTCGGATTTTCAAAATGTTTGAACAAATTGATGGGAAACAATACGGAGGTACTGGAATTGGACTGGCAATTGCTAAGAAAGCAGTTGAGAACATGCAGGGGTCGATTGGCTTAACCTCTGAACCTGGGAAGGGGACCACTATGTGGATTCAACTTCTGAGGCCTAAAGTCATATGACACACTCAAACCGGAATATTTTAGTAGTGGAAGACAATGAGGACGATTTCTATCTTCTCAAGTGGGCCTGCAAAAAGGGGGATCTTGTTGCTGAGTTCCGTCATGTGGCAGATGGTCAACAAGCAATTGATTATCTACAAGGGGCGAGTCCGTTTTCAGACCGGAAAATCTACCCATTCCCACAGCTTGTATTATTGGATCTCAAATTACCGATTAAGCATGGATTTAGTGTGTTGGAATGGATCAGAAAACAGTTTGGATTTCATGGCCTGATTATCTTGATGCTGACTTCTTCCAAAGAGGAAAGAGACATTGAAAAGGCCTATGCTTTGGGCGCAAATGCTTTTCTAGTCAAACCATCCTCTGTTGACAAAATGGCAGAGATGATGAGGTCGGTGGATCTATTTTGGTTCCAACACAACGTATCCCAGCTTATCACCAGCGGTTCTTCGATCAGGCATCACGCTTGATCTCCTTGATTTCATAAGCATCTCCCAGAAACTCTTCCTCTCCCTTTTACTCTTACTCACATCCCACAGGACGTTTAATAAAGGGGATGGCGAATCTCCGTATGCGCCCTCATTGGATCTCGGCCTGTTCCCAATTCCTAATTCTTAACTCCTAATTGATAATTATTAATTAACACGTCCCCCCCAATGTCCCGACAAGTGGGCGCATACGGGAATGGCACTAAGATAAGGGGCATTTAGGATGGCCTCTTCATCCCCTCAAAGGTTCCATGTTTTGTGTGGAGTGCGGTGGCAAGACACCGCTTTGAGGGTGTGAGTGAGAGACCTTCCTCGATACCAGATCTAGTTCACCGAGTCCGACATCCCCACAGAAGCGGCCTCTACCCTTTGCCCGTATCGAGTAATTTTCCCCCATTGATCCCACCCGTCTCGCGTCGTGGCCGCTCGGAAGACAAAGCGGTATCTTGCCACCGCAAGCCATATCGGAAAATTCTCAAAAACATCCTAAATGCCCCTATCTTAGTGCCATTCGCGCATACGGAGATTCGCCCTGCTCCACCTCCAAATCCTAAATCTATCTTATGAGGGGGATTAAGAGTTAGAGGAAGAGGAGGGGGAAGGAAATATTTACGTCTCCGGGTTTTTTGCGGGATCGTTGAATTCTTGCTTTTTGCAACCAAACAGGATCTCACTTTTGCAAGCCGCATGAAGCTTTTCCGATATTATTTCACAGCTAAATTCCGTAACAGTTTGATGCCAAACAGGGTACGCCATCCGAACATGGGTGGCATACGAGGTGCGAAATAATTGGGAGTTTTTGGACAGAATCCTCAAGCAAGGTCGATTAAAAGTAGAATTATATGAAAAGGATTATCGTTTTGACTAGCTGATACGGATAACGGAGAAAATGTATGGAACTGGAAATGATTAGCTCGAAAGAGGTTCAAACGAAATCAATGCCCCTTGAGAGAAAGCGGGTCGAAAGGACAAAATATTCCGATACCCAAGCCAAAGATATAACAATCCGCATTTTGAGTGAAATTACGGCGCAACATCCGCTGGAAAATCTTAAGATACGATTGTGGGATGGCTCCTGTTGGCCCAGTCAAGAGTCGAAGGCGGTCACTCTCGTTCTTAATCGCCCGAGCGCCCTCAAGGAAATGCTCATTGGAGGATGTGAGGCGTCTATAGGTGAGGCCTACATCGATAAGGCCTTTGATATTGAGGGGGATTTTGAATCTGCCTTTATATGGAGTGAGATTCTCAGTGCTCAGTCCTGGGGATTCTTATTAAGACTAAAAGTGATGTATCTTCTTCTTCAATTACCGAATAAGGAAGGGTCTCGAAACCAATCCATTATATTATCCCGAGCTTCACTTCATGGACGGCGACATTCCGTGCAGCGAGATCAATCGGCAATTCGTTTTCACTATGACATTTCGAACGAATTTTATTCCCTCTGGCTGGATCCGCAGATGATCTATTCGTGTGCTTACTTTGAAAGTGAGAATGATAATCTTCAGCAGGCACAATTCAATAAATTGGATCATATTTGTCGGAAACTGAATCTTAAGCCGGGTCAACGTCTTTTGGATATTGGGTGTGGCTGGGGCGGATTGGTCATGCATGCCGCCCGTTATTATGGCGTTCAAGCTGATGGTATTACCCTGAGCGGAGATCAGGCCGTTTTGGCAAGAAATCGCATTCAGGAAGCTGGATTGCGTGGGCGGGTAAGGGTCTATTTAAAAGATTATCGTGAGATGGAGGAATATGAAAGTTATGATGCCATAGCAAGCGTGGGGATGGTGGAACATGTGGGTCGAAATAAATTGGCCGAATATTTCCATCGAGCAGCCAAACTTCTTAGAAATGGTGGTCTTTTTCTTAATCACGGTATTGCTCTCGGTCCAGTTAAATGGCTGGATACGAGCAAGTCTTTTATCAACGAGTTTGTTTTTCCAGACGGTGAACTTCTGCCTATCCATGATATGCTCCATGCTGCAGAGACAGCCCATCTGGAGGTTCGTGATGTGGAAAGCCTCCGAGAGCATTACCCTCTAACCTTGCGGCATTGGATTAAACGGCTCGACTCACACAGAAAAGAGGCACTCCGGTATGTTGACGAAAAGATCCTTAGAATTTGGAAACTTTATATGGCGGGATCGGCATACAATTTCAGCGACGGACACCTTAGTCTGTATCAAACACTTTTCACCAAGTTGAGCCAAACTGGGAAATCACCCGCTCCACTCACTCGTAGGCCGTGGTATACTCGGGATCGTAACCAAGTGGAACAGAGTTCACCGTGGAAGCGTGAGATTGTCTAGCAATTAGCGACTTCCTCTACAGTGTAAAGCTCTTCCGCACATGCCTTGGAAAAGATTTCCTCAGCGTCAGCAACCTCTCGGGAGTTATCACTACACACAGATATCAGGATATTTCCATTCGCTAGGTTTTCCTCATAACGTTTGGCTTCAAGTTCAGGAATCCCCAGACCAGTCAATCCACCTGTGATACCGCCTACTGCCCCACCAACGGCCAACTCATTCATCATGATCGCAAGGGGACCTGAAGCTATCATGAAACCTGTCTCCGGAATTGCAAAAACGCGAATTCCAGCCAGCCAGCCCAAAGAACCTTTACCAACGCTTGCCTCGCTCTCCCTCTTGCCCTCCTGAGTTTTGGTCTGCCTCTCATGAACGAACTCGGGCCAGGAATCTTCGCCAGAGAATAGGACTGAAATATTTCGACTCGAGAAGTTGTTGTATTTCAAACAATCAATGATGTAGTCCGACTGCCTTCTGGAGGTGGCGATACAAAAGACCGATTTCATCACTAACTATTACTCAGCATGCGAGATGCCACTTCTCTAACACTCCAGTACATCCCTCTGTTCCAGAAGGGATTATAAAAGCTTAGTCCGAATCGATTAACATAAAATTGCATGCGCAATGCACGGTTCAAATGCTTTCTTTACCTCTTTTGCACATAAGCTGAATTTAGTGTCGTCCCCCAAAAAACAAAGCATCCCTGTGGGATGCCACTGAAACGGACTAGTGATTTATTTTTTGGCATGGAGCACGAACCGCTTTTCGGTCGCCTTATCTTTCGAGACCAACTTTGACTGAAAAGGTTTAAACGGTGGTTTCTTTCCTCGAGAACAGGCTTCGGTATAGTATCTTTCGGCTAGATCATAGCTCTTTTCCAATTCGGCGATAATTCCTAAAAGTAATTCGCTGTTTTCGTCCATTTTTTGTTCAAGAAGATCCAAAAGGATTTGTTTGGCCTGAACTCGGTTGCGCTGTTGAAGATAGTATTTTGCACATTCATATTGGTTATTCAAAGACAACTCTTTGATCTCATTGATGTGCAAATTAGAAAACCGGCGATGTCGCCATAGAAGGTGTTGAACCGTTGCTCGAAGTTCAGTTAGATCCATCGGTTTAGTCATGAAGTCAACAATTCCAACTAGAATCGCAGAGAGTACAATATCCGTGTTAGCAAAGGCGCTGGAAAGCACAGTGGGACAAAATATTCCCTGATCCGACTGCATGCGAGCCAGCGTTAGTCCATCCATCTCCGGCATGCGAAGATCCAGGATCATGGCGTCGTAGTGCTTGCTTTTTAGCAGCTTCAATGCAGTCGATGGACTGGCCTCTGTATCAATTTCCCAGTCACTGGACTGGCTAAGGGCAAGCTTGATACCGAGGCGGATTGACTGTTCATCGTCGACGACCAGTATGCGCCTATTTGTCTCTGTATCTAAGCTCGAATTCATGCTTGCGAATTATACATGCGTCTCTGTCCCATTGGCCGCTTTCTTTCTTCTTCGATAAAGCGTGGCTTGATTAATTCCCAATATTTTGGAGGCCGAGGCGATACTAGGTGAATGATCCATAACGATGCGGATGTGTTCCTCTTCCAATTCTTCCAAAGTCACGGGGGCCCCAACATAAATCGATTTTGTTTCAGTGACGCCCAGAGTGTTGGGGAGATCGCCCAACCCCACCTTCTCACCTTGAGCGATTATCGTGGCTCTTTCAATGGCGTTACGAAGTTCCCGGATATTACCGGGCCAGGGGTAATGAATGATCGCCTCCCAGGCCTCTTCCGAAAAGTCAGTTATTTTGCGGCCCAGTTGTTGGGAAAAAAACTGAAGGAAATGTTTGGAGAGATTCCTTAAATCCAAAAAACGATATCGCAAGGCTGGTACCGTCACCGAAATCACGTTGAGACGATAGTAGAGATCCTCACGAAATGTTCGCTCTCGAACACATTTTTCGAGATTGTGATTCGTAGCGGTGATGACCCGTATTACCGCCGTCCTTGTTTTATTTTCTCCTATTCTCTCATATTGCCGGTCTTGCAGTAACCGGAGCAGTTTGGCTTGAATTTCCAGACTCAAATCTCCTACTTCATCCAGAAAAAGAGTTCCACCTTTAGCCGCATCAACTTTCCCCCAAGTATCTTTTACCGCTCCGGTGAATGCACCCTTTACATGGCCAAAAAGATCGCTTTCCAATAATTCTCGGGAAAGATTCGCACAATTTACTGTCACATATGGCTGTTGTTTCAGATGGCTATTGTCGTGAATATAGCGGGCTAAAGCACTTTTTCCTGTTCCGGTCTCGCCTAACAACAACACCGCGGCAGGGGTGGGGGCGGCGCGATGGATCAGTTCCATAATCTCTGCCATGGCAGGATCATCCGAACAAAATTCTGCCATGGGATGTTGTCCCGCAGCCTGTTCCTCCAACTCATGCACTCTCTGTTGAAGACGGTATGCATGCTCCACGCGAGTAATGATCTGACGCAATTGTGTGGGGGTAAAAGGTTTCTCCAAATAATCAAAGGCGCCACGCTTCATGGCTTCAACGGCTGTCTCAATTGTTGCATGCGCGGTGAAAAGAACCACGGGCAAATTCGGGAAAAGCTTTCCAATGGTGTTTAATACTTCCAGGCCATCTTCATCGCCTATGCGAAGATCCAGAAAAACGAGGTCATAGTGGTCCTCACGAAGCTTCAGAAGTGCTACAGATCCGCTATCCGCAGTTTCAGCCTCATGACCCTCAGTTTTAACCGCATGAACACTAGTAAGTCTTATCGTTTTGTCGTCATCTACAATCAGGATTTTCATTCATTATTATTTTATTAACTTTTCATGCTCTCAATGGGATTTGGATCTGCCACCCTAATTTCATACACGTTCTATGCCAAGAGAAGTATATTTCTTAACCCGTTGATTATCAAATTGTTATTTCATATGTCCTTGAGTATGCTGCCTAGTTTATCGCAATTTGCGAGTCAATGTCATTTCAAAACATGCGTTTTGCGAAGTAAATCTATACGTCGCAAAGTGTAGAATATATATAACCGTTTCCTTATAAACAGGTTGTAGAATAAAACTCTATTATGGCAAGTCCTCTGCGACAAATGATTTGGAGAGGCACCCATGAAACAATTCCACGACATCATTTCTGAGTTATGTCTCAATCGTTGGCTTGGATCTATTCTCAGATATTCGTCAAGGTGCCAATCCTAAGAAACGAGGAGGTAACTGATCATGAGTATGCACATCCTACATTTGGAAGATTCCGAGGACGATTGTAAATTGATCGAAAAGACACTTGAACAGAATGATCTGAACTGTCAGATCAGACGGGTTGAAACTCGGGAGGAGTTTTTTGATTCTCTCCAGCAGTCGGAGTTCGATCTTATTTTGTCGGATTGTTCTCTGCCGAAATTCAGTGGGATGGAGGCGTTGACCATTGCCAGAACGCTGAAACCTCAAGTCCCCTTCGTATTTGTTTCAGGAACCATCGGTGAGGATGCAGCGATTGAGTCTCTACGGAATGGAGCGACTGACTATGTGCTTAAAGATAAACTTTCACGCCTCGCACCTGCAGTTCGTCGGGCTTTGATGGAGGTGGAAGAACAAAAGTTATGTCATGAGGTGACCGAGACCCTGCATCACATTCGACGTTTCGAGGCAGTGAGTACAATGGCGGGAGGGATCTCTCATGATTTTAATGACATCCTAGCGATCATTCTAGGTAATGCCGCCCTTCTTAAGGAAGGAACTGAGACGAATGATCGTGTTTGGCTCATCGCTGACACCATCAGCCAGGCGGCGCAACGCGGCGTTGGGTTGGTTGAACAGCTACTTGCATTTGCCCGTAGAAGTGAGGGACATTTTGCCTTTATTGACTTAAACAAAAAGGTGTGGCCCACGATCGCCACCCTTAGCAAAACCTTACCGGCACACATCAAGTGCGTGATAGATCTTGCTAGCGGTCTTCCGGGCATTCATGGGGATGAGGCTCAGATTGGACGGATGTTAGACAATCTGATCGAAAACTCACTGGAAGCGATGCCTGAAGGTGGTGAAATCACAATATCGACAAGGCTTGTCCCAGCCGCTGAAGTGCCTTCAGGCCTGCCTAATCGGGGTGCTGATTTCTATTTGTGTCTTTTAGTGACGGATAATGGATGTGGGATGGACGAAGAGACGAGGCAACATGTTTTTGAGCCGTTTTATACCACTAAACCGCGTGGGAAGGGGACTGGATTGGGATTGCCCGTGGTCTATGGACTGATGCAGTCCCATCGAGGGGGTGTCGATATTCAGTCCGAGAGTGGAAAAGGAACAGCCGTCTCGCTTTATTTTCCTATCGCTCCCGGTGCACCCCTTCCACAGTCGGACACTCCAACACATGCGCCTCTTTCAGCTGTTGGCACAGAAACAATTTTGGTGGTGGATGACGAACCAGAGCTTGCAAAATTTCTTTGCACAGTTCTTCGTTCCCGCGGATATCGTCCAATCTTAGCTTTATCCCCGTTGCAGGCTATTCAACTGTTTAACGATCATTCGGAAGCCATAAAACTGGTGGTTTCCGATGTTGGCTTACCGCAGATGGATGGATTCAACCTTTGTTCTAAGTTAAAAACACTCAAGAAGGATATTAAAACCATTTTGGTAAGTGGAGGTTCCGATGGCAGTTACAGGGCTAAAGTCAATGCCATCGGCATTGATGCCTTTCTTCCGAAACCCTACAAGGCCAAGGATATTTTAGCCTGCATTCGAGAAACCTTGGATCGAAAGCAATCATGACCACTATGCCAATTTCCATTTCTCACGGTTGCCATGAGAAATTCGGGATGTGGCTGGGTTCTGGTGGAGGGTATTATGAACGGAATACCTGAAATACGTAGGATTGCTTTTTTAGGAGATTATCTTCCGCGCAAATGTGGAATTGCCACCTTTACACACGACTTACGAAATGCGGTTTCCTCAGAGTTTCCTCAAGTGGATAGTTTTGTCGTGCCCGTGAATGATCTTCCCAAGGGCTATGAATATCCTCCTGAGGTCAAGTTTGAGTTTTATGAAAACGACCTTGATTCATATCGACGTACGGCAGACTACCTGAACTTCAGCAATGTGGACGTGGTCTCACTGCAACATGAGTACGGTATTTATGGGGGGCCGGCAGGCAGTTTTATTCTTCCGATGTTGAGGGATCTTCGCATCCCCATCGTGACCACTCTCCATACCATCTTGCAAAAACCGAGCACAGATCGACGTCGCGTGTTGCGGGAGATATCGCAGATTTCGTCGAGACTGGTGGTGATGACGGAGCGTGGTCGAAATATGTTGCGCGATATCTATGAGATACCGGAAGAAAAGATTGACCTGATTCCCCACGGCATTCCCGACATGTCGTTCATTGACACGAGTTTTTTCAAGGATCAGTTTGGTGTCGAAGGGAAGCAGGTGCTGATGACCTTTGGGCTACTTTCACCAAATAAAGGCATCGAATCCCTGCTTCGGGCATTGCCTGAAATTGTGAAGGAGTTTCCCAATCTGGTTTATATCATACTTGGCGCAACACATCCTAATCTGATCCGAGAGCATGGCGAAGCCTATCGCCTGGGTCTTGAGCGGATGGCGCAGGACATGGGGATTAAGCGGAATGTCAGTTTTTATAATCGCTTTGTCGACATCGAAGAACTTAAAAGTTTCCTCGGTATGACGGACGTGTATGTCACACCCTATCTGAATGCGGAACAGATTACTTCCGGCACGCTGGCTTATGCTATTGGAGTAGGCAAGGCGGTGGTTTCTACTCCTTTTTGGCATGCACAAGAGTTGCTCGCTGATGATCGGGGTATTCTGGTGCCCTTTGGAGACTCCTCTGCGCTGGCCCGTGAGATCATTGCCTTGTTTAAGGATGAAACCCGACGCCACGCGATGCGGAAGCGAGCTTATTTATATGCACGCGATATGATCTGGAGCAGCACGGCTCACCGTTATATGGAGTCTTTCGAGAAGGCCCGCAGCAACCCCGTGAGTCCGCAAACGAGTCGTTTGGGTATGCGCACATTGGCAGAAGAGCGGCTGGAGCTCCCCGAACTACGCCTGGGCCATCTCATGCAAATGTCCGACTCAACCGGTATCTTCCAGCATGCTATTTACTCGGTACCAAATTTCACCCATGGATATTGCACGGATGATAATGCCCGCGCCCTCATTCTTACAGTACTTTTGGAGGAGCTTGACTGCGAGTTACCCGAATTAAGAAGGATGGAGCAAACCTATGCGAGCTTTCTTCAATATGCCTTCAATGAAGAGACCAAACGGTTCCGTAATTTCATGGGTTTTGATCGTCGCTGGCTGGAAGAAGAAGGTTCGGAAGATAGCCAAGCACGGGCATTATGGGCGTTGGGCACATGTATCGGGCGCTCTCAGAAGCGCAATTTGCAAGCCTGGGCTAAACAGTTGTTTGAACAGGCTCTGCCCAGCGCTATGGATTTTAAAAACTCTCGTTCGTGGTCCTTCACACTTTTAGGGATTTACGAGTACTTTCGACGGTTCAATGGTGATCGTCTTGCAGCCCAAACACGCGACGTTTTAACAGAACGATTAATCGAGCTCTTTGATAAAAATTCCAATTCAGACTGGGTTTGGTTTGAGGATTTCGTCACTTATGCCAACGCCAGGCTTCCCCAGGTTCTCATCCTTGGAGGTCGATGGGCTGACAATCCGCGAGCATTTGACATCGGGTTGAGGACTCTCCGGTGGTTGGTTTCGGTTCAAACTGCTCCGGGCGGCCATTTCCGTCCGATTGGTTCCAATGGTTTTTTTCAGCGTCATGAAAAGCCAGCCGAATTTGATCAACAACCAATCGAAGCCCACGTGACAGTCTCTGCCTGTCTGGAGGCCTATCGTTCTACAAATGACACCTTCTGGCATGACCAGGCCCGCATTGCATTTGAGTGGTTTCTGGGTCGCAACGATCTTGGAATCTCGGTGTACGACCCCACAACTGGGGGCTGCCGAGATAGCTTGCATGTTGACCGTGTGAATTTCAACCAGGGCGCAGAATCTACTCTCACCTACCTAATTGCTCTGACAGAAATGGAACTGCTTGAAAACGATCTCAAGGCGTTTCAACGACCCAGAGATCGTGAAGTTGAAAGCCCTGAAGCAAAGGGGTTGGCACAAGTTTAAACTGAAATCCACGATTATGCAGATTAAACGAACAGGTATTATCCTTAAGCCCAACGTCGCACGGGTGCTCTTTCGCCCGTTTCATGAAGCAGGAGATCAGCGCACGCTGCGTATTCTGGCACGAGTCCTCTCTCTTTCGGAGGCGGAGGTTTTCCTCAGTCTGGACGAGGTTGTAAAAGAGTTTGGTGCTCGACACCAAAAATTACGCGATTATTTCAAAAGAGGTTTCGACCGGACTCGTCATTTGCTCCCAACCGATCAGCCGCTTTCAGAAGATCGAAAGTTGCTGATCGGTGCTTACTTCACCCACGAATATTCCCTGGAGGCTGCCGCATTGTTTAATCCTTCTATTGTCTTGCACCCGGATCAAACAGGTTTGTCAGAGGGAACTATCCGTTTTGTTCTCAGCTTGCGTGCGACAGGCGAAGGACACATCTCCTCAATCACTTTTCGCAGCGGTACGATTGATCAACATGGAAACGTTGACATTGATTCACCATCTCGGTTTGTCACGCTGCCTGATCAAATCCCCAATACATCATATGAAAAGGTTCTTTTCCTTCGAAAACTACAAGAACTGGGTGTCGTGGAGGCCGCTGTAGAGACCGTTTTGAATGTGCTACCAGAGTTTTTCACTATTGATCAACTTCGCCAGGAAATACAATTTCTGCGCCGACATGCCCATCACCGTAACTCAGAGTTCGATCGCACCACAAACCGAATGATTCATCTGGCGCAGTCGAATTATGAAGTCATCTATTCACCTGATCAGCCTCTTTCCGAGAGGGTAATCTTTCCATCGGCACCGAATGAGACCAACGGTATTGAGGATGCACGCTTCGTTCGCTTTGTTGAGGAGGATGGTACCGTATCGTACGTAGCCACCTATACGGCCTTCGACGGCCGTATCATTCTTCCCCAACTTCTAGAGACCCGGGACTTTCTTCACTTTAGGATCAGCACACTTAACGGACCAGAAGTACAGAATAAGGGTATGGCGCTTTTTCCCCGCCGCATCCATGGCCTCTACGCCATGATTTCGCGTCAGGATGGAGAAAATCTGTATCTGATGTTTTCCGATGATCTTCATTTTTGGCATACGAAACAGCCACTCTTAAAACCAACATATGTTTGGGAATTTTCTAAAATTGGAAATTGCGGTTCACCCATAGAGACGGATTCAGGATGGCTGGTCATCAGTCATGGCGTTGGCCCCATGCGCAAGTATTCCATTGGGGCGCTTCTACTCGATCGTGAAGATCCTTCACGAGTGATTGCACGGTTGACGCATCCTCTGTTAAGTCCTGATGAGACCGAGCGGGAAGGCTATGTGCCCAATGTCGTTTATACCTGTGGAGCGATGATTCATGCCGGACTATTGATCCTTCCCTATGCCATGTCAGATACTGCCAGTTCCTTTGCCACGGTATCTTTGAAGGATTTATTGGCAGCCATGCAACCGACCTGATTCATTGAGCATGTCGAAACATAGGCGAGTCATCCATTTTTCAGTCCCAGTTCCATCCAGGAAATCCTGTCTGGTAATTATCGTCGTTGTTGGTTTGGTGACGGCTGGCTTGATACTCAAGCACTCGATGCCCCCGGAGCCACTTTCCTCGACCACCTTGGACAGCGATTTATTCCTTTCTATAAAAATTCGCTTACCGAATGATCCTCTGTGGGTTCAGGCACTATTGTGTCCTTACGTCCATGCGGTACATCTCTCCATGCGACAGCTGCGGGCCCCACTTAGCACCGATGAAAAATCTAATCCATCAATTGATGATCTTCGTGAACGGCTACTTAGGGATGGTCCCATGGAGTTACTACTCGAGGAAAAACAACGTCTGCTTTGGGATGCAGACACCGTCTTCTGGCTCCATCAGCAGCTTTGGTCGCGACCAGATGCAGAACTTCACCCAAGTTGGAAACAGTTGCATTCCAACTGCAAAGAAAATATTCTTCTACAACAGTATTTAACGGTGGCATAGATGGATTATGCGATGTCAACATTTGTCTTATAGTTGTGGTGGTCGTACTTGATAAAAGTGACTCACATTTTGCATATTCCTCCGGCTTGGTGCAACGGAGTCGGTGCGGCAGAGATTAAAATAATACCTTCTGATCAATCATTGTAACTGATTGATGCCGAAAATACTATATTCCATACCGAGCATTGCGTAAGTGATATCGGAGTCCACTGACGCAAGGGATGGCACGACATATGCGCAGTAAAACTATGAGTAAAAAAAGAACAATTCATCTTCGCGTTCTACTGGTCTTAGTGCTAATCCTGTTAGCAGCCATATGGCAGACATCCTCCGCATATGCTGGGCTGAGGATCGATTTTGGCCTTCCTTTTTTCAGCCCTCCACCTCCAGAGCCAATCTATGTTTCACCTCCGCCTCCACCGGGTCCAACTGCAGTCTGGGTGCCTGGACAGTATCAATGGGACGGTTATCGATGGGTCTGGTATCCGGGGCATTACGCCTATCCGCCTTATCCGGATGCCGTTTGGTTAGATGGATATTGGGCAGTGGCCATGTGTGGGTGGGTGGCCATTGGGGGCATCACCATCATTAGAAATCCTATTGAAAGCTCAACAATGTTTAGGATATCGGTTGTGGAGCATGAAACACATCTGCCATGGCCTTGGAAAAGGAGCTGAAGGTAATTGGTTTCTGGACGTAATTAGCCACCTTTAGGCGTCGGCACTCCTCCAAATCTTTGGGATTATTAGAAGAGGTCATGATTACAACGGGTATTGCATTGAGAGAGTCGAGGCTTTTGATTTGTTGCAACACTCGTAGGCCGGAGACGGAAGGCAGCTTTAAATCCAGGAAAATCACCATCAAGGAGGATGAGAGGGGTTCCGCGTTAGCAATAAAAAAATCAAGCGCTTCCTGGCCGTCCTTAATAAAGCGGACCAACTCCGCAATATTGGCCTTCTTCAGTTGTCGAAGAAGCAACTCTATGTCGTCCTCGTTATCCTCAATCACGACCACACGAATAGGGTCGCTCTCTCGGGTTTTGCTAGATGTTGTCATTCTAAATTAGTTAATCAGGTTTTTGTCGATTACCCTAATAAAGGTACCTTAGTCCTGCTTGAATCATTTTGCCATGAAAAAGTGTAGGCAGTATATCTTGAGCCGATTTCCTATCCTCAGTAAAGATTCAATTTATCGTGGGTGTCGACCGGCGACATGAACAATCGCTTATTTTTTTTGGTCACTTTTCATAGCACATTTCATATGTAAAAGTGTCTTAAAACCTTTTCATAACTGGTATAAGCTAGTTTTCAATGGATATTCTGCCGATAACTGCTATCCAGGGCAGAGGATCTCATATGTCACAATCGTCACGACCTTTGAGTTCGTCTAGAAAAGTTGCAGGTGAAGAAACACGCAGCGCTAAGGGCGATGGCTACCGAACATCGCTTTCGAAAACAACTGACGTCAGCCCGACGACCGATCCGATCAAGAGGGTCAGGAGACCCTGGCAGGCGGTATTTGCTGGGAGTCCAGTGTTGCTTTTGGTGCTTCTTCTTCACATCCTATTTGGAGTCATCGCCGCCATTTTCATCGTCTCCTCGTTCACCAAAGAGAGGAAAAAGCAATTTGACGAGACCGCCACTCCGGTCAACAACGCCCACAGGGATGTCGAGCACAAGGTGCAGATGGCGAAGAAGAAACAGTCTATGACCGCGCCGGACATCGTTCAGCGGATTGCCACGGCTGACTCTCCCATCACCCTCCCAGAAGTTGATATTCCCAATATCAACGAGAATTCAGTGGGCTCATCAAAAATAGCAGGAGTAGGTCTGGGTGCTGGGGGAGGGAGTCCGGAACATCTGGGTCTCGACACCGGGCTCATCGCGGACTCCATTTTTGGCCTCTCGGATGATAACGCACCGGGATTGGAGGGCAAATTTATTGAGCTAGGCAAGACATCGAATGGGGCCGTTTCAAAGTTTGGTCCTAAGAGTGGCAACGGACAAGGCTTTCTCGAACTTTTTGCCAGTTATGCACTGGCGGGACAGCCGGAAGGCTTTTTTAGTGATTACTATACCTATCCCAAATTTGTTCACGCTTCCCAGATCATGATTCCACTTACTGGCCCAGCAGATTTCAGTAACGCCTTTGGAATCCAAATTGAGCCTCGGTTCTGGCTGATCACGTATCATGGAAAATTCAGGGTTAGTAAGGTCGGAACATATCGATTTATCGGATGCGGAAATAATTTGGTGGTCCAGATTAATGGTACCCGCGTTTTGGAGTGCTCCATGGAACATCTTCAAAAGCATCTTCAGCAGATGGCTGATGGATACGTGGGAAGTAATGACATATACAAATACTCCTGGAAGCCAATAAAAATAGATGCTAGGGCTCCTTGGACAAAAGACTGGGGAAAAGAGACTGCTTTTCACTGCGGGCCATGGTATCAGTTTAATCCGGGAGAGACCTACGATATTAATGTCGTGATGGGTTCCGTCGAAGTAGCAAGTATGTTCTTTATCATGGTGCAGGAGAAGGATCACGTCTATCCTCTCACCGCTGACACCAAGAGTCCGATACTCCCAGTGTTCAAGATCTCGAATGTGCAGATGCCCCCCTTGGGTGAGTCAGGGCCGCCTTATGATGCGGACACAAACTTGGGATGGACTGTGATTCAGGATGCAAATTCTTCCAGCAGCCAGTAATACCAGTCATGAAAAGGTTTTCATGACTGGTATAAGTAATATTTCAACTGCGCTCTATGGATTGGCGATGCTACGCCTTTGCATTCGCAGAGGTGACATTTTCAATGGAAGATGTATTTTCAGCACTGGGTAGTAGAACATAGAATTCACTGCCTTCACCTGGGGCGCTTGAGAGACCGATTTCGCCACCGTGCGCCTCGACGATTTCACGTGCGATGGCCAGACCCAATCCAGTGCCACTCCTTATTGAATCGGGAACCCTATAAAACTTCTCAAAAATCCTGGATTGATATTGATGTGGAATCCCTGGGCCTTTGTCCCGAACGGAAAATCGGACTCGATGCGCCTCCAGCTTTTCTACACTGACAAGAACTTCACCTAAAGCCGGAGAATATTTAATGGCATTACCGATCAGATTGTTAAAGACGTGGGCGATCCGCTCGGGATCCACTAGAACGGATGGGAATCCCGCGATATTCCCCGTCAGCACCTTGATGCCCGATTCATGTGCCAAGGCCGATGTCACTTCAATAGCCTGCGCAACTAACTTCTCGGGAGGGACTACTTTAAGATTCAGAGTGGGAACACTCTCCTCCAATCGGGTCAAATTTAGGAAGTCATTAAGCATACTCAGCATTCGATCAGCTGCTTGACGTGCATTGGTAACCAAATCCAATTGGGTCTCATTCAGTGGGCCAAGAGATCGTTCTTCCAACAGGTAGGCTGATAAACGTAGTCCTGTAAGGGGTGTCTTTAGCTCGTGACTGACTGTTGAGACTAGATTGCTTTTCATCTCGCTCATCTGACGAAGGTGGGTGATATCTTCTAGAATAACTGCTGTACCAAAGGCCACGCCATGGTCATCCCTCAACAGGATCACACGTGGCATAAAATAGACGTCAGCTTGATTAAACCGAAATTTGATCGATTCCTTATATGAGATCGGAAGATAATCCTTATCGGCAGCCCAAACTTCTGCGACAATTTGTTGTACCTGATCGGGTAAACGATTGACCCCCGCAAACAGAAGCCTTACTGCAAGACTGTCGGCCGAGGGGTTGCGAAATCCCATGATTCCTTCGGAGTTGAGTACAAAAATGGGATCAGGGAAGGAAGTTAAAGTTTTTTGCATGGTTTCGTCTAAACGCATGAATTTCCTAGCACTTGCTTCATTGGAGGACCTGAGCTGTAACACCATTTTATTAAAGGAGTCGGACAACAGGCCAAACTCATCGTGGCATATAGGAGCAACTTGTTGATCGAGATCGCCTTCTCCCACCTGCTGGATTGAACTCTTCAACATCGCAAGTGGACTGAAAATTCTTTTTGGGATAATTGTTAAAAGATAGACAATCTCCGCACCTGCTAGAACCAGGAAAATACCAAACAATTGGGCGCCTTTCTGTGCCTCGGTATCCAGATGTGCGTACCAATGAAGGCAGAGCAAACCCATCACCAAAAGAAGAAACAACAGACTCAGTAGCCCAAAAATTAATTTTGTACGGAGCATTATAAGTTTTTATTCGAACCGGGAAAAAACCGGATTTATTAATGTAGCCTAAGCATTATTAGTCCATACCACATCAAATGACAACTCTATTGGAAATTCTTATCTAACATTTTGAAATCTAAAATCCGCAAAGGTTTTCCCGCAGATTTTACACCAAACTTAAGGCGGACTTGGATTTACGCCGATTAAGATATTTAACAGAGCGCGGACATTCCTGTCCGCATGAGGAAAACTCATAGCACCCGTTCCGACAGTAATATCCATGCGGGGTATTTCTGCTCCTATGGAAGAGCACTGTAAATAATCCCGAATTCCGAGATTAAAAATACTCAAGGTGGGGAGAAAAACCATGAATTTCAATCTCGCAATTTGCAAAAAAATCGAATTTAAAGAGGGATTTTTTTGCAAATTGCGAGATTATTGGTTTTGAGACAATGAGACAAAGTAGCCGCAGATTTTATAATTACTTAGTGTTCAATGGATTGTAAAATGGAACCTGAATTTGGCATATTTCAAGCGTGCTTACTCCTTCGAAAATGGAATCGGCACACGCTGACATGTTTTTAAATCAATCGTTCCAAGTCCAGCTTGGAAGGACGTGGGGGTTTATTGTGGGAACAGTTTCTATTTCCGGAATAATCCAATAGCTGAGACGGTCAAATTTAAGCAAATCCAAGAATATGGAAACACAGATGGTGAAAATAAACGGTATAGGTTCCACAATTCATAAAAAGCGTTCTACTCCCCACTTCAAAGCGGTCAAATCATCAATAGTCAATTCATCCATCAGCGTAAAGAGGGAGATGGACATCACCCGCCTCCTGAGTGCTCTCACCGCCTTAAAAAAAGGAGACTTTTCTATTCGACTTCCTCTGGACTGGGATGGAATTGGAGGAAAAATTGCGGATGCATTTAATGATGTTATCGAGCGAAATCAACGTATGGCTAGGGAGCTAGACAGAATTAGTCGGGTGGTGGGAAAAGAGGGGAAAATCAGCCAACGTGCAGCCATCGGTGAAGTGAGCGGTTCATGGGCGGACTCAGTTGCCTCGGTGAACACGTTGATCAGTGACTTGGTTCATCCAACCAGCGAAACAGCGCGCGTGATTGGTGCTGTGGCGAAGGGAGATTTGACACAGACAATGGCATTGGAAATTGAGGGAAGAGAGTTGGAGGGTGAATTTCTTCGTACAGCCAAGACCGTTAACACGATGGTGAACCAGCTCAGCTCCTTCGCATCCGAGGTTACTCGTGTGGCGCGGGAAGTAGGTACGGAAGGGAAATTGGGTGGTCAAGCCAAGGTCAAAGGGGTGGCAGGAACCTGGAAGGATCTCACGGACAGCGTGAATTCGATGGCGGGTAATTTGACTGGACAGGTGCGTAATATTGCAACGGTGACGACGGCGGTGGCCAACGGCGACTTGTCGAAGAAGATCACGGTGGACGTCAAAGGCGAAATATTAGAGTTAAAGGACACGATCAACACCATGGTGGATCAGCTTCGGTCTTTCGCTTCGGAAGTGACTCGTGTGGCGCGCGAAGTGGGTACGGAAGGAAAACTCGGTGGTCAGGCCGAAGTGAAGGGGGTGGCAGGAACCTGGAAGGATCTCACGGATAATGTAAATTCAATGGCGCGGAATCTAACGGGACAGGTGCGTAATATCGCGGCGGTGACGACGGCGGTGGCCAATGGTGACTTATCGAAGAAGATCACGGTGGACGTCAAAGGTGAAATTTTGGAATTAAAAAACACGATCAACACGATGGTGGATCAGCTTAGCTCATTTGCCTCGGAAGTGACTCGTGTGGCGCGCGAAGTGGGTACGGAAGGAAAGTTGGGCGGTCAGGCCGATGTAAAAGGGGTGGCAGGAACCTGGAAAGATCTCACGGACAGTGTGAATTCGATGGCCGGTAACTTAACCTCTCAGGTGCGCAATATTGCGGCGGTGACGACGGCGGTAGCCACAGGTGACTTGTCGAAGAAGATTACGGTGGACGTCAAAGGCGAAATTTTAGAATTAAAGGATACGATTAATACCATGGTGGATCAGCTTCGGTCTTTCGCTTCCGAAGTGACTCGTGTGGCGCGCGAAGTGGGTACGGAAGGGAAACTGGGTGGTCAGGCCGAAGTGAAAGGGGTGGCAGGAACTTGGAAGGATCTCACGGATAATGTGAATCTGATGGCAGGTAATCTGACTGCTCAGGTCCGCAATATCGCGACTGTTACGACGGCGATCGCCAACGGAGATTTGTCAAAGAAGATCACGGTGGACGTTAAGGGCGAAATTTTGGAAATGAAAAACACCCTTAACACACTTGTAGATCAGCTCAGCTCCTTTGCCTCGGAAGTAACCCGTGTGGCCCGCGAAGTGGGTACGGAAGGGAAGTTGGGTGGTCAGGCGGACGTGAAGGGTGTCGCCGGAACGTGGAAAGATCTCACGGACAGTGTGAATTCGATGGCAGGCAATTTAACGGCACAGGTGCGCAATATTGCGGATGTGACGACGGCGGTGGCCACAGGGAATCTTTCCAAGAAGATCACGGTGGACGTTAAAGGCGAAATTTTGGAATTAAAAAACACGATCAACACGATGGTGGATCAGCTTAGCTCATTTGCCGCAGAGGTAACGCGCGTAGCGCGTGAGGTGGGTACGGAAGGAAAATTAGGCGGTCAGGCTGAAGTGAAGGGTGTCGCCGGAACGTGGAAAGATCTCACCGACAGTGTGAATTCCATGGCCGGTAATCTCACTTCTCAGGTGCGCAATATTGCAGACGTAACGACGGCGGTAGCGAATGGAAATCTCTCCAAGAAGATCACCGTCGATGTGCGTGGAGAGATTTTAGAGTTAAAGGACACGATCAACACGATGGTGGATCAGCTGAATTCCTTTGCCTCGGAAGTTACCCGTGTGGCACGTGAAGTGGGTACGGAAGGAAAACTCGGTGGTCAGGCCGAAGTGAAGGGAGTAGGTGGAACGTGGAAGGATCTCACCGATAACGTGAATTTTATGGCCGGTAACCTTACCTCCCAAGTGCGTAATATTGCGGCGGTGACGACGGCGGTAGCCAAGGGTGACTTGTCAAAGAAGATTACGGTGGACGTTAAAGGTGAAATTTTGGAATTGAAGAACACGATCAACACGATGGTGGATCAGCTCAGTTCCTTTGCGGCAGAAGTAACCCGTGTGGCGCGCGAAGTGGGTACGGAAGGAAAGTTGGGTGGTCAGGCCGACGTGCGCGGGGTAGCCGGTACGTGGAAGGATCTTACTGACAGTGTGAACTCCATGGCCGGTAACCTTACTGGTCAGGTGCGCAATATTGCTGCCGTGACGACGGCGGTGGCCACAGGCGACTTATCAAAGAAGATCACGGTGGACGTCAAAGGCGAAATTTTGGAATTAAAAAGCACGATCAATACGATGGTGGATCAGCTGAATTCCTTTGCCTCAGAAGTAACCCGTGTGGCGCGCGAAGTGGGTACGGAAGGAAAGTTGGGTGGTCAGGCCGACGTGCGCGGGGTAGCCGGTACGTGGAAGGATCTTACCGACAACGTGAACTTTATGGCCGGTAACCTAACCGGACAGGTGCGTAATATTGCCGCGGTGACGACGGCGGTGGCCACAGGCGACTTGTCGAAGAAAATAACGGTGGACGTCAAAGGCGAAATTTTGGAATTAAAAAACACGATCAACATCATGGTCGATCAGCTCAGCTCCTTCGCATCTGAGGTTACTCGTGTGGCGCGCGAAGTGGGTACAGAAGGAAAACTAGGTGGTCAGGCCGAAGTGAGGGGAATCGCAGGTATTTGGAAAGATCTTACCGACAACGTGAACTTCATGGCCGGTAACCTTACTTCCCAGGTGCGTAACATCGCAGCCGTAACGACAGCAGTGGCGAATGGCGATTTGTCAAAGAAGATTACGGTGGACGTTAAAGGTGAAATTTTGGAATTAAAAAACACGATTAACACGATGGTGGATCAGCTTCGTTCCTTTGCCTCGGAAGTGACCCGTGTGGCGCGCGAAGTGGGTACGGAAGGAAAGTTGGGTGGTCAGGCCGATGTGCGTGGGGTAGGTGGAACTTGGAAGGATCTCACGGATAATGTAAATCTAATGGCCGGTAACCTGACTAACCAGGTGCGTGGTATCGCACTCGTTGTGACCGCAGTGGCAAATGGAAATTTGAAACAAAAATTAACCGTGGAGGCCAAGGGCGAAATTGCCGCGTTGGCGGATACGATTAACAGCATGACCGATACATTGGCCATTTTTGCCGATCAGGTAACTTCGGTGGCCCGTGAAGTGGGTGTTGAAGGAAAGTTGGGTGGTCAGGCCAGTGTACCAGGTGCGGCAGGAACCTGGAAGGATCTGACTGACAACGTCAATCAGCTCGCCGCCAATCTGACCACTCAGATCCGAGTTATTGCCGAGGTCGCAACGGCTGTGACCAAGGGCGATCTCACCCGGTCCATTACGGTGGAGGCATTGGGTGAGGTCGCATCATTGAAGGATAACATCAACGAAATGATTCGAAATCTTAAGGATACAACCTTAAAGAACAGCGAACAGGACTGGTTGAAAACGAACCTGGCCAAATTCTCACGAATGTTGCAGGGACAAAAAGATCTGTTGACCGTCGGCAAACTCATTCTATCAGAACTTGCTCCAGTTGTTTCCGCACAACAGGGAGTCTTTTACACCATGGATTCAGACAAGGAAGAGGACTCGGAACCCTACATGAAGCTGCTGGCAAGTTATGCTCACCGGGAACGCAAGAATCTGGGTAGTCGATTCAAAATGGGAGAGGGATTGGTCGGGCAATGTGCTTTGGAAAAAGAGAAAATCCTCCTGACCAATGTACCCGGGGACTATATGACGATTGGGTCCGGGTTGGGGGAGGCGAATCCCGTGAACATTCTTGTGCTTCCCGTTGTTTTCGAGGGAAATGTAAAAGCGGTGATGGAGTTGGCCTCCTTCGATCGTTTTAGTCCTACTCACCAGGCCTTTCTAGATCAGTTGACAGAAAGTATCGGTATCGTGCTGAATACCATCGAGGCTAACACTCGTACAGAGGATCTGCTCAAACAATCGCAATCTCTGGCGAAGGAACTGCAAAGTCAGCAACAGGAATTGCAGGGAACTAACCAACAGTTGGGCGAAAAAGCGAAATTGCTGGCCGATCAGAACGTTGAAGTGGAACGCAAGAATCGTGAGGTGGAGCAGGCCAGACAGGCACTGGAAGAAAAAGCCAAACAGCTTGCGTTAACGTCCAAGTACAAGTCTGAGTTTTTGGCAAATATGTCCCATGAACTTCGCACGCCTCTTAATAGCTTGTTGATTCTTTCCGATGAGCTTTCAAAAAATAAAGATGCGAACCTTTCCGAAAAGCAGGTCGAGTTCTCAAAGACCATTCATGCCTCCGGAAATGATCTGCTTGCCTTGATTAATGACATCCTCGATCTGTCCAAGATTGAGTCAGGAACAGTGATCGTCGATGTGAGTGAGGTGGCTCTTCGCGACCTGCAGGATTACGTGGAACGTACTTTCCGCCATGTTGCCAGCACCAGGAAACTCGAATTTGATGTGGATCGCTCATTGGATCTTCCGAGAATGATTCAGACAGATGCCAAACGGTTGCAACAAATTCTTAAGAATCTGTTGTCAAATGCATTTAAGTTTACCGAGCATGGACGGGTATCGTTGGTGATGAAGCAGGCAGTTGGAGGATGGAATCCTGACAATGAAAATCTTAATCGGGCGAAGGCTGTCCTCTCCTTTTCTGTTACGGATACCGGTATTGGTATTCCGGCTGAAAAACAACAAATCATCTTCGAGGCATTTCAACAGGCCGATGGAAGTACAAGCAGGAAGTATGGTGGGACCGGGTTGGGGCTGGCGATCAGCCGCGAAATTGCTCGATTGCTTGGTGGGGAAATCCGCCTGATAAGTGCTCCAGGTGAAGGAAGTGCCTTTACTCTTTTCCTTCCTCAACATTATGTACCAATCAAACCTGCCAAGCGTCAGGCCCTGCTTCCCGCAGCTCAGGAAAAGGTTGAGGTAGCTGAGGAAGTTGTTTCAACCGTGGTGGAGTCGGAGTCGCCCTTGATTTTAACCTCCCAGTTCGATGATGACGCGCGGAATATCAATCCGGAGGATCGTGTCGTATTGATTGTTGAAAATGATGTCAATTTTGCCCAGCTCATTCTGGAGGTGGCGCACGAAAGCAGTTTTAAAGGAATTATCTCCACCAGCGGAACCGATGTTCTGACCCTGATTCATCAATCCAAGATTCATGCGATCACCTTGGACATAAACCTGAATGACATGGATGGGTGGCGGGTCTTGGCCTGCCTGAAAGACGATCTCACCATTCGACACGTTCCAGTCTATATCATTACTACTGAGGATGAACGTGAACGCGGATTGAGAATGGGGGCAGTAGGGGTTTTAACCAAGCCATTGAAGTCGAAGGAAGTATTGAAGGAGGTATTTGCAAAATTTCACGGATTTATCAATCCGCATGAAAATAATCTTATCGTGGCACAACGGGATGAGGCTCAACGAAACTCGATTATTGAGCAACTCGGGGGTGAGGATGTTCAGATCGTTGGGGTTGACAATGGGCAGGAAGCACTTTCAAAATTGAGAGACAAACCCTTTGGGGTCCTTGTGCTTAGCCTGGATTTGGCTGATATGTCGGGTTTTGAATTACTGGAGGAAATTAAAAAAGATTCCCACCTCGATGGTGTCCCCATCATTATATATGTTGCCAAGAGCTTATCCAAAAAAGATGAGGCTCGGTTAAAGCACTACAGTCATATCTTGAATGTGAAGGATGTTCGGTCGAAAGAACGTCTTTTGGATGAAACTGCGCTGTTTCTGCATCGGGATATCAATAAACTACCAGTTGAAAGACGACAGGAGATCGAAAGACTGCATAGTACTGAGGTGGTACTTAAAGACAAAAAAATTCTGATTGTCGACGATGATATCAGGAATATTTTTGCGATGACAAGTCTTCTTGAACGCTACGAGATGCAGATTTTTTCCGCAGAAACTGGGAAAGTTGCACTCGAACGCTTGCAGGAAACGCCAGGTATCGACGCTGTGTTAATGGATATCATGATGCCTGACATGGACGGTTACGACACAATGCGGGCCATTCGCAAGTTTAGTGGATTTCGATCTCTTCCGGTGATCGCGGTTACGGCGAAAGCCATGAAAGGGGATCGAGAAAAGTGTATCGACGCAGGGGCATCGGACTATATCGCAAAACCGGTCGATAGCAGGGAGCTTTTATCCATGCTTCGTCTATGGCTTCATCGTTAAAACTTGTCAGTGACCCCGATCAGTCAACACCGATCGAGAATCCAGGTTTAGACATGGTGAATAACCAGAGTGTTGACAGCAAGGCCAACATTCTGGTGGTCGACGATCGGGAGGACAAGCGGCTGGCGATAGAGGCTATCATTTCAGATCTTGGACAGAATATTATTAAGGCGGGGTCCGGAAGAGATGCGCTCAGATATCTGTTAGAGATGGATTTCGCAGTTATCCTGCTGGATGTAAATATGCCTGGCATGGATGGCTTTGAAACGGCTTTTCTGATTCGGCAGAAGAAAAATCTGGAACACGTCCCGATTATCTTTGTCACGGCCGTGAGCGATAATGAAACTCATCTCTCACGTGGATATTCACTGGGAGCGGTGGATTACATTCTCACTCCCGTAATGCCGGATGTCCTGCGCACCAAGGTTTCCGTCTTTGTTGAATTATTTAATACGACCCAGCAAGTAAGGCGACAGGCTGAAAGACTTCGTCAGGCGCGAGACGAGTTGGAGATGCGAGTAAAACAAAGGACGAACGAGTTGGCCGTTGTCAATGCGTCCCTCCAGGTGGAAGTTGTTGAACGGAAGCGGGTTGAAGAGGAGATCCGATTATTGAACAGCGAGTTGGAACAACGCATTCTAGATCGGACTGCTGAATTACGTACTGCAAATGAAGAGCTGGAAACTTTCACCTATTCAATCGCACATGATCTCCGTGCTCCCTTGCGACAGATCCACGGCTTTTCCAAACTTCTTGATCAGGAGCTTGAATCGGTCACGCTGTCCGAAACGGCCCGAAAATATTTAAATCGGATCGGGCAAAGAGGGCAGATCATGGGACAGATGGTGGATGATTTACTTAGCTTATCCCGTATCACGAAGCAGGACTTTGACCGACAGCAGCTTAATCTGAATTCCATAGTGGGTGAAGTCGTGGCTGGAATTAAAATGGAGATTGGTGATCGTAAAATTGAGTGGCGGGTGGGAGATCTGCCAACGGTGATGTGTGGGCCAGGATTAATCCGTCAGGCGTTCACCAATTTGATTTCGAACGCTGTGAAATATACCCGGCCTCGCAGTCTCGCAGTCATTGAAATTGGAAAGACCTCGATCAATAATGAAATGGTCATCTATGTCCGTGATAACGGTGTGGGGTTCAATATGGCACACGCTGATAAACTATTTGGTGTGTTTCAGCGCCTGCACAGTCAAGAAGCTTTTGAAGGCACGGGTGTGGGATTGGCTGTTGTGGCACGAGTTATTCGCAAACATGGAGGAAAAGTCTGGGCCGAGGCCAAGGAAAATGAGGGTGCCACTTTTTATTTTACTTTGGGTAATCAGGTGGCATCTACTAATAGGCAAGCAAAGGAGCCTCCGGATCAGGTCTCTTTAATCGTACCTAGTTTGACGTAATTATCCTCGAGTAATTCACAAATGAATCCGCCAAAGAAAAAATATCAAATACTTTTGGTCGACGATTCGGAGGACGACCGTTTTTTCATGCGAATGGCGCTTCAGGAACAATCCCATCTGGCTATCGTTGCAGAGCTTTGCGATGGAGAGGAGGCTATAGCTTATTTGAGCGGACAGGGTTGCTTTGCTGATCGAAAAATGCATCCATTCCCCGATTTGATTTTCCTAGACCTAAAGATGCCCCGTAAAAGTGGGTTCGATGTTTTGGTATGGCTGAAAACTCAACAGTTTAGCCAGTTGCCCATTGTCGTTCTGTCGGGATCATTTTTACCTGAGGATATGGAAAAAAGTTACGCCCTCGGTGCGGCTGCTTATCATATCAAAACGGCTACGCGTGAAGAGCAAGCAGCAATGATTGCCACGATTGAAAAAGTGTTGGAGAAAAAACCGCGTTAAATACCTTTTCATGACTGGTATAAAGCAGATTTGACTCCAGAAACCAAATGTGACACATTGGACTCATTATGGGAATGGTCAATATTCGTGAGCTGCATCCACATACGGGAAGGCTCGTTCGCGAAGCTGCGAAGGAGCAGATTTTCATTTCAGATCGCGGACATTGCCAAGTGTTATCTTCGGGAGCCAGGCAGCGATGCGGTGCTAAAACTGGCTGAGGCCGACTCAGGGATTACAGGAAATCTATTCTAATGATCGACATCTTCTGAAGGCAGCGCCTCGTTTTGCGTTGAATCCAGTGGATGTTATCACCAAAGAAGCTTAGCGCGCGAGAGGGTTACCAATGATTCTTCTGATTCTTGGTGGCAGTCGGAGCGGGAAAAGTAGTAGGGCGGAGAATCTCGCCTCTCAATCAGGCAGGCCTGTTGTATACGTGGCTACTTGGGCGACGGGTATTAGGGACGCTGAGATGGAAAGGCGAATCGAGGTACATCGACTTCGTCGCCCCAACCATTGGAAAACGATTGAAAATCGATTTGATCTCAAGAACATTATTGCTGAACAGGATGAGTCAGTCGTGCTTCTAGATTGTTTGACGCTCTGGCTTTCGTACAAGGACTCGATGGGCCTCTCCCATTCTGATATTCTCTCTGAACTGGAGGAGGCGTTGGTAGCCGCCATAAAGTTGGGAAGATATCTTATCCTCGTGAGTAACGAATTGGGGTGGGGGATGATTCCTCCATCGTTTGAGGCTCGTAAGTTTCGTGACCTGTCGGGAGCAGCCAATCAATTGGTAGCCAAGCATGCAACATCCGTTGAGTTAATGGTGGCCGGTTTATCTCTGCCTCTGAAGGGGAAACTCTAAATCTTCAAAAGACGGGATTAGGAAAACTCTTTCTGAATATCTTGCGCGTTTCGCGTAACAGTTTAACTGTAAGCGACTAACATGTCACAAGCCTTTCACGGTGGGAGAATGGCCGAGGCGGCATTGGAATTTGGAATTCCAATGGAGCAATTGATCGATTTTAGTTCCAACATCAATCCTTTTGCCTCGCCGATTTCCGAAGACTCATGGGGGGAATGGAAAAAGGAGGTTGGTCGATACCCGGAGGCTGATGCGATGAGCCTGCAGAGGCAACTCGCTGATCTCTATCAAGTCTCTGCCGAATGCCTGCTTCCGACATCGGGAGGAACGGAGGCACTCTATCTGGTGGCCCGATTGTTTTCTGATAAAAAAGTTGGAATCATTGAACCGGCCTTTAGCGACTATGGTCGTGCTTTTGTCGCCGGTGGGCAAACACCCCATCATGTCGCACTGACATTGAACCTATGGGCAGAGCCTATAACTGCCTGGGCGGATTACCTGAGCCGATTCGATGTCATTGTTATCGGTAATCCGAATAATCCAACTGGTTCATTTCAATCCCGTGAAAATTTTCAGTCGATCTGGAATTCTTCCTCCTTCGCCAGCAAGTTTTGGATTATTGACGAAGCCTTTATCGAATTTGTTCCTCATGCCGATCGGGAGACGTTATTATTGGATCTGTTCTCTAATGTGATTGTTCTGCGGTCCCTGACAAAAAGTTGGGCCTTGCCTGGTTTACGTCTGGGATTTGCTGCGACATCAAATCCATCTTGGATGCAGCGACTGCGAGAGATGCAGCCTCCCTGGTCAATTAATTCCTTAGCGCAAATATGGGCAAAAGAATTTCTTACCTGCGAAAATCATAAATATCTTCAAACCGGGTTACTCGCTTTACAGGAGGTCAAGTTAAGGTTTGTCGAACGGCTCAGGAGGAATAGCAATATCCGGGTTCATCCCTCCGTCGCGAACTTTCTTCTCCTGGAACTGTGTCAACTAAAGACCGACAGTGCCACGCTGTATCACCGATTAGGCCAACGGGGACTGATCGTCAGGCGTTGCGATTCTTTTCATGGTCTGCCGAAAGGACGATTTATCCGTGTGGCCGTAAAGACAGAACACGACAATAATTTATTAGTCTCCGCATTAGAGGAGATCTGCCGAGAAGACGTCTAAGATACATGCCGCAGGTAAAAACCTTTTCATGACGGGTATAACTGTCTACCGTCACAATTCAAAAATGAGAGTGCTTGTTACAGGGATGATTGCTGGCATGTCTGATGCCGCCTACATCGATAGGGTGGCACGTCTGGGACTGCAGAATGGACGGGAGATCAAGGTATTCAATGCCCTGAGTGAATTTACCAAATCCGGACGTAAGCCCCTGGAACGTCTGCTTGGAACGACCGATTATGTCTTTGAGCTGACCCGAGAACGGGAGTACGAAAAGATTGGGTTTGAAATCCAGAAACATGGGTGGACTGATGTAATTATCCGGGCCCCTGCAACCATCGAATGGAACCGGATAAACCGGAAATTCAAGGATCACCGGATTATCAAGGAGTTTATCAAGCCCGACCTCATCGTTACCCTTATCGAAGCGGAATGGGTGATTAAAAAGGAACTGGAGGCAATGGACACCCAGGATCCATTCCTTCGTGCACTGAAGGCGCGGAATCACAACATGTATGAAATCCTATCCTGGATGAATGAAGAGGTGTCCCTGTCGGAAGATTGGGCCCGATATATGGGAATCCCCCATTACGTGATCGCCGTGGGTGAACCTCCCGAGTGCCTCTATAAACTGGTCACCACCCCTAACCCATGGGTTGTCTATGCCAGCTATTCCATGACCTATGCCACCCCCGACAAGCGTCTGGTGGTGAATGATGTCATCCGGCAGATGCGCCAATATGCAGTCATTATTGACCCGCAGACCGTAGAAATCGGAAGTGTGTTCGATTCTCCGATCGATAAAGAAGTTATTTATGCTTACACCGTCCACCGTGATTTACACTGGTACGTTGGTAAGGTCCATGCAGTGTTGGCGATCCATCCGTATCCGGAACGACCTCCCCTCTCGCCCGGGATGATGGATGAATTGGGGCATGCTCGCGATTACATGAAAACGCGTTACATGATCTTCCCAAAAGGTTTTTCTCCCTTTACTACTGACAGCTATATTGAAAAGGGGCATCTCTTCGAAAATGCTGAGGACTTCTTTCGCTACCTTGACCAGGTAGAAAAACGGCCCAAATTTACAGGGAATTATGATCTTCAGAGCGAAATGAAATGGTGAAATAAGGTGTTTAGTTGGCTGGGGATCCCGCTGCTGGAATTGGCCTGATCTGATTGGGAGCTTGAACTGGTGGCATCTGAAAAGGAACTCCCATGTTGTTCGGCTGTCGCATGGGCATTCCCTGGTCTTGAAATCCTTGTGGCGGAAACCCTGGCGGTAGACGGGTTGGAAGCCCAGGACTCATCTGTGGCTGGATACCTGGCATCGGATAGGGTCGATTGGATATGTTCAATTCTCCCGATTGAGACAGCTGGGTCACCAAATTTGAATCTATTAAGACTCTATCCTTTGACTTTAACTCATCTACATAGGCCCGATATGCCTTCGCCTGTCCATCCATCGCGAGTTGATGCATGATCTGAACCTTTACCTGCTCGAAGGTTGGAGTCACCGCCTGTTGATGTCCCAACAACTTCACCAGATGATATCCTCGTTCGGTTTCAACTATACCAGGGTAAATACCTCCCACTTCTTTAATACTGGCCGCAGCCTTTATCAGAGCTGTTTGCCAGGTTGCAGATGTCGAAGTCTGCGATTTTTCATCGGGCACCAGTGCATAACCCAAGTCTCCATTGGTATTGGAAGTCGTTTTATCGGCACTGTTCTCCAAGGCCAGTTTGCCAAACCCGGCGGGTTGATTGATCTCTGGATCCTTCAACAACTTGTTGGCCAATGCCTCCGCCGATTTCTTGTCCGGAAGACTGATTAGAATATGCGCATAATGGACCGTCTCAGGGGAACGAAAACGGGTGGGGTTCGCAGCAAAATAGTCTCTAGCCTCCTGCTCCGTCGGTTGGGTCTGATGCTCCTTTTTCGCCAACTCTTGGCGCAATAATTCATTGATCATTACCTGATGAATTTGACATCGAACCTGCGGCAAATCCTCAAGCTTCTGGTTGTTCGCTTCCTGGTAGAGAACCTCCGATTCCACCATTACCTGCACTCGTTGATTTGGGTTGGTCAATGCTAGATGTGATAGATAATTATAATAAAATTCCGACGTCTTATACTGGTCCAAAGTTAATTCAACGCCATTTACCCGTGCTAGCGCCTGATTGCCCTTTTTACCCTCCTTGCAGCCTGCAATCGATAAAAACAAGCTAACAGCCAGTAAAAAATTTGTCGTTCTCCTCATAAAATATTTTATCTCTTATATATGAGTATCCCAGCAAAATGCCACAGCGAAAGACAGAAGATTCCATAGGGGACTTGGGAGGCAAAGAATTTTATACGTGCGTGCGGGACGAACTTCGCATAGAAACAACCCCTTATGTTTGGATGGATTCTCAAAAAACTGGTTGGCTCAAAAAATCAACGCGAGATCAAGCGGATGTGGCCTATCGTCCCGAGGATTAATGAGCTGGAACTGCAGTACCAATCCTCGAGCGATGATGACCTCCGTGGGAAGACTGCTGAATTCCGGGATCGCCTAGCCAAAGGAGCCACATTGGACGATCTTTTGCCGGAGGCATTTGCCGTAGTAAAAAATACCTGTAGGCGTTTCTCCGATTCGAAACGACAGGTACAGGTAAGGGGACATCATCGGGTCTGGGATATGATTCCGTTCGACGTGCAATTGATTGGTGGAATGGTTTTAAATAGCGGTCGAATCGCGGAAATGGCGACTGGTGAAGGAAAAACCCTCGTCGCTACCCTGCCGACATATCTGAATGCCCTGACCGGGAAAGGGGTACACGTTGTCACGGTCAACGACTATCTGGCAGCTCGTGACAGTGAATGGATGGGCGAAATTTACAAGTTCCTGGGTCTCACCGTCGGATGCATCCAACATGACCAGTCACCAAATGACCGACGCAATCAGTACACGTGCGACATTACTTATGGGACGAATAGTGAATACGGATTTGATTACCTACGCGATAACGGCATGGCAACCCGCAAGGAGGATCAGGTACAGCGAGGCCATGTCTATGCGATCGTCGACGAAGTCGACAGCATCCTCATTGATGAGGCCCGCACCCCCCTCTCATTATCTCCGGTCCGGCCACAGTTACAAACACTCATCAATACGAGCGATATAAACCCATGGTCGCCCGATTGGTT
>Ga0206919_1009_pt1 | contig 45912 bp, 44 predicted proteins | sample Alteio_BWOrgHeat_67_FD_152962 | JGI IMG/M metagenome (GOLD analysis project Ga0206919, IMG submission 152962) | Enriched cells from forest soil in Barre Woods Harvard Forest LTER site, Petersham, Massachusetts, United States -... | ecosystem: Environmental > Terrestrial > Soil > Temperate forest >... | reverse complement strand
TATCCAGATCCACAACATTCTCCGGCTTGTAAAGCATGTCCGTGGCTCCATCCTTGGCTTGCGCAACTTTCGCCTCCGGATCATGAGGGTTATACCACTCGGCATTGCTCGTCTTGCGCCCCTCACGCTTGGAATCAAATCGACGCACCGCCGCATCGTCCTCCGTGTTGACTCCAGCTTCAGCGGCCAACCGTTTCACGTACTCCCAATACGCCTCTTCCGTGTTGCGGTTCACCAGTTCTCGCAGACTCGCATTGGCCTCCATCACCGAAGAATCAATCCCCAGCTTCTTCCCCTTGAGCAACCCGTAGGCCTTGAGCATCCTGAGCATCACCTCAAAAATCTCCTGGTAGACTTGACTCCCCAACCGGCATCGAATCACCGACAAACTGCTATGATCCGGAGTTGCCTCGGCAAGCCGATAGCCCAGAAATGTCCGAATCATCAAACTATCCCCGCACCGAGAGGCTATTGCACGCTCACTGCCCAGTCCTTCGAAGAACCCCACCATCAACATCCGAAAATATACCTCCGGGTCAATCCCGGGCCGACCCACCCCGCTTTGATTATAGCTCGCCTCAGTCAGCTTTCGCACCTGATCTCCAAACCCATGCTTCTCCAACAAGTCGTGCAGCTTGCCGTAAAAGGCCCCGGCTCCGCTCCGATCCTTCACCGCTTGCCAACTTACCCAAATTTCTTCCTGCTGTTCTTCTCTTTGCTTCTTAAACATACTTGTTGTCTTAGACGCTGCAGAACTCCGGTTCGTTTAAATTATTTTGCAAAAACCGGAGTTTTTCAACAGGCTGCTAGGATGATAAATTTGCATCGATAATCGCCAGATGGTGGTTCACCTCGACGTAACTGACATTCGTCAGTCCCAGCTTGTTTCGCAGTTGATCGGCTGGTACGACCATCGGTCCCGGTTTTTCCGCAGTCCCTGGTGCCGGTTGTGGAAATGCCGTTGAACAGGCAGTATGAAAGGTCAGGTTGCCTTCGACCTTCTGGATGGTCTGATGAATGTGACCATTCAAAATAGTGACGGATCCATAGCCCTTGAGCATATCCAATACTTGAGCCCCGTCCTGAGTCCCCCAACCCCATTTGGCATATACCTCCCAGATGGGCACATGGGCAAAAACGACGATCGGCGTGCTCGAGGTATGAGAGGCCAGGTCTTTCCTTAGCCAGTCGAGCTGATCTGCTCCCAGCGTTCCCAGTCCAAGCTCGGATTTGCCAAAAACATTGACCAGGCCGATAAAGTGGACTCCTTTTTGATCGAAACTATACCATCCATTTCCCTGGGTGCCTTTACCGAAACGACTCATATATTGAGCGCCATTATCGCTAAGAAAATCATGTTCCCCAGGCACGTAATAAACTTGGGGGGTCTTTGTTCCCTTCAGGATTTGTTCGAGCGTGTCAAATTCATCCGCCTGAGCAAGATGCGTCAAATCACCAGTGTGAATCATGAAGTCCGGGGCTATCGATAGAGTATTGATTCTGCGAACGGCTTCCTGGAGCGTTCCCGTGACATCTGTATTCGCCGGTTTGTTGAAGCCGATGTGGCTATCGCTGATCTGGACAAAATTGAAACTTCCAGCAGAAGTCTGAGAGCCGCCGGAAGCCATCTCTCCTAGTGCACGGGAGGAGAGTATTCCGCTGTTGAGAGTCCAAAGTAGACCGGTTCCGGCCCAGCCCATGCACTTTAAAAAGCCTCGCCGATCGATTCCATCACGGCTGTTGTTATGGAGAATGAGATCATTGTTCATAAATAGTTCTTTCGTTGATGATTAAATTTGCTGATCACGGATTTCGGGTTTTAACGCCTTCTCCATGCATAACCAGAGAGGGGGTGTTTTTATTCCAGAAAAGAAATTTATTTCCTGGGAATAAATCTGGTGGTACGGAGGTATGATACATGGTGGACCAGACTCATAAACAGCACGGGGATTCTTCGTCTCTACACCATTTTGAAGAAGTTTTTATGCCCCACCTTGATGCTGCCTACAATCTTGCACGCTGGCTTCTGCGACATGAACAGAATGCCGAAGATGCCGTACAGGAAGCCTTTTTGCGGGCATTCAAGGCCTTTCCCCGCTTTCGCGGAGGAGAGGGGAAGCCATGGTTGATGACGATCGTGCGTAACGTCTGCTACACGACGATCAAGAAGCTCCGACACCAGGACTTACTCGAGCCCTTCGATGAAGTGGTGCACCAATCCGCAAACAGTTTGGCAACCTCGGAACTGCACCAGCAAATGGCGAACGCCGAAACACTCCATCGGGCTTTGGAAAAATTAGCACCGGAACACCGGGAAATAATCGTCCTACATGATTTGGAGGGCCTTTCTTACAAGGAGATTGCCACCGTCACCGCCATCCCCATCGGCACGGTGATGTCACGCCTGGCACGGGCACGGGGAAGGTTGCGCCAGGAAATAATTGCCCTGAACGCCAAGGAGTCCCAACCATGAACTGCTCGGAACTTTCCCAAAAACTTGATCCTTATCTCGACGGGGAGCTGGATCTCACGGCAAGTCTGGCTTTGGAGGAACATCTCGCCTCCTGCCCGGCCTGTCGCCAATTGCGCGATCAGCAGCAGAACCTGATAACCCTTACCGAGGAGGAACTCCCTCGGTTTCAGGCGCCCTTTTTTCTAAAAACCCGGATCCGAGCCTCTCTGCGAGCAGAGGAGCCTAGGCCAGCGATGAACACGTGGTGGAGATTCTGGCCCGCCACTTGGGTCTATGCTGGAGCTTTTGCGTTGGTCGTGATCACGCTATTTTTGTTCTTCTGGTTGAAACCGTCTACCTCACTGTTTCAGGAGGTGATCGCCGACCATATACGTTCCCTGCAGGTCAATCACCTGATGGATGTGGCCTCAACTGATCAGCACACTGTCAAACCATGGTTTGTCGGAAAACTCACTTATTCACCGACTGTCATCGATCTCTCCAATTCAGGCTATCCTCTCATTGGGGGACGACTAGATGTCCTGAGACATCAGGAGGTCTCTGCCATCGTTTACCAGCGCCGCAAACACTATATCAATCTGTTCATTTACCCGTCGGATCCCACTATCTTGAAGGATCAGTTCTATCAAAATGAGGGCTACCATGTTTTTATCTGGTCTAGATCAGGGATGAATTATGCCGCCGTCTCCGAACTGAATGAGAAGGAACTGAGAGAATTTGTTAGCCTGATTCAGGCTCAGACGAATTAACCCGAATTCCGGGATTAATCTTTGCTCTTTCCGCAAGAACATCAATAGTAAGTTTTCCCAGCTTAGGATAGCTGGCCTTCTGGGCTATAAGCCTGAAAACCTTTTCATGACTGGTATTAGTCTCGTTCTTGCTAATTTGTAGCCGAGCTGATAGCACACTAACGGTATAAATTAAGATCCATGAACACCAAGCATGACTACAAAGGTGCGATCGCAAAAATTCAAAATCTCAATCCGAGTGCGATGGTTTTTTCGCGTGTCTATAAGCTGATTTCTTCTCCCAATGTGCAATTAGAACAAGTTGAAGACATTATCAAACTGGATACAGCCCTAACCGCCAATATTATTCGGCTGAGTAATAGTGGGTTGTTGAGTGGTGCAATGTCAACCGTCTGCCTGAGAGATGCGTTGAGCCGCTTGGGGTTGGCAGAGATCAGTCGATTCCTCCACTTGACCATCTCCCACAGCATCTTCTATCGACATTTAAAATACTATCGGTTATCTGCATACGACTTCTGGTCCGATTCCGTCTCCACGGCAATTTTAATGGAGTTGCTATCGCAACGAGTCACAGATGATAAGAGCGAAGCTTATACATTAGGAATGTTGCATGCCGTAGGAAAGCTAGTCATTAATCAGGTTTTGGAAGATCTGGGCACGTCGAGTTACTGGGATCAGCAAAGTCTAGTAGAAACATGGGAAATAGAATTAGTTGGCTTTACCTCCTTCACGGCCGGAGCTCTGCTTTTGAAGGCATGGGGCCTTCCTCAAGTAATCTGTGACACCATTGAAAACCAGTGTTCACTCGCTAAATCGCCCAATCCTACCAAGATGTTGAAAATGCTGAATTTTTGCATCCGACTCCTGGGTAGGACCGGGGTTGATTTCTCGTTCGAGGAGTGGAGCTTCAATGAATCGGATCCCTTTCTCAGAGAATTTACCATCTCCCTTGAGGAGCTTAAAAAAATGGTTCAAGAGGCGAAACAAAAGCACCGAGAGGCTCAGGCCATATTGGGGATTTCCAACTAGGAGTCCTATTTCACATTTTGTCTAGACTCTCATCGCTTGTGTGGCCGAAGGCCCCAACTGAGATCTATGTTTACAGGGTGGCGGTAGATTGGTTAACAAAGAGGTGTCGGTAAGGAAAATGCTGGTGCAATTCTTGTAAAGATAACTGGGTATCAAGCCCCAAAAATCCAAGCGACACGGCACATAAGTCTGGAGGTGTGCGATGGCGTCTGCGTACTCAGGCATATCAACATTATCAAAAATGATGAAGCCGCCCGGTTTCAGACCGTACAAAGCGGACTCGACCAATTCTTGCCGATGGCTCCCATCAATTACCACAACATCAAAATACTGCTTGGGAAATTCCTTAATGGCATTAATATAAGCGCTCTTTTCTGGGCGATAGAGAAGTTTGGAATTGGCGGGAGTGTTTGCAGATATCATTTGGATCCATTCGGCGTTGTCCTCTACCGAGACGACCTCAAGCACATGTTTTGCCCACCAAAGTGATGAGTTGCCTGCACCCCACTCAAACACGCACCATGAACTTTGACGGATTCCCTCCAAAAACTCAATGGCTGGATAGGTAATCCATGGAATCGGATTACCACTGCCATCTATTGGCTTTTGTTCAGCAATAGAGGCAAGCCAACCTGACGCATGAAGAAAATTCATCTGAGGTACGGGTAAGAGTCGATTAATTTCTGCCCAGTGGTGATGAATAAACAAGGTGTGAGCCATGGTTGTTTTAGCTGATTTAACACCACTTTCCCCATGGTGTGCTAATAGGGACTCCAACCGCTCGACGTTATTTGAACGAATGAGATCGAGTACCTGAGATAGCACCTCCTCAGACCAAACGGGAAGGGGTGAAGCTGCCATCAGGTCTTGTTATGGTGGTTCACAGACTGGACTTCAAGCGATTGTCCCGAATTTCGGGGTTAAACTGGTATCATCCCCACTTTTCGGGCATATTTGAAGATGCCCCCAGCTTCCACCACGGGGCGAACGTCGCCCAGCGGTTTGAGTTTGAAAACCTTGCCTTGGCAGGTGAGCTGATCCTTCTCGAAATCTACCTCAACGTGGTCGCCGGTTTTAATAACCTTATTTAGGGAATCGACGGAGTCATAGGGAAACACCTCACCTGTGGCGACGCAGTTCCTGAAGAAAATTCGAGCAAATGTCTCAGCGATCACCACTTTGCATCCGGCGGCTCCCAGGGCAATTGGGGCATGTTCGCGAGAGGAGCCGCAACCCATATTCTTGCCACCGATAAGTATCGGATACTTTGTCTTGATCTGGCCAGGTTCGACAAAGCGGGTGGGATAAAGAGAATCGGGCAATCCACACATGGCGTAGGAGCCAAGTTTCGCATACTCGGCAGGAACTGTGGGAACAAGCATGAGGTATTGCGCAGGGATGATTTGATCGGTATCGATATTGTCCTCAACCACGTAGGCCGGACCGGAAATTAATTTGGACATCGAACAACCCTAGCAGGCAAATGAGACTTAGCAAGATCTTGGAACAGACTAATCTATCCTCCTAAAAACATGATTGGATCGGGAGTTCATTGTTGCTTGTTCGGTATGAGTGATTCGTTGATTGCGGCTAAAAATCTCTTAGTTTTGGAACTTGTTCTCCTTCCACTTGCGCTGTAATGATCGTAAGTTTTTTAAAAGAAGCACCCTTAACTATCCTCCCTCACCGAAATTATGACCACTGAATTGCCGAAGGCCTACGAACCGCAACAGATCCAGGACCGGCTGTATGCGCACTGGCTAAGACAAGGATATTTTCATGCGAACGTACGATCCACGAAACCGCCTTTCTCCATTGTCATTCCTCCTCCAAACATTACGGGTGTTCTGACTCTTGGACACGTACTGAACACAACCATTCAGGATATACTTTGTCGCAAAGCCAGGATGGAAGGGAAAGAGGTCATGTGGCTGCCGGGCACGGATCACGCCGGGTTGGCCACACAAACCGCAGTGGAAAAGGTACTGCGCAAGGAAGAAAAGGTGACGCGATTTGATCTTGGGCGCAAAGAATTCCTGAACCGTGTTTGGGACTGGAAAGACAAGCATGGCGGGATGATCATTCAACAACTCAAGAAACTGGGCTGTTCCTGTGACTGGATTCGAGAGCGCTTCACCTTCGACAGGGAATATACGACAGCAGTCCAAAAAGTTTTCGTTGAACTTTACCATAAACAAGACGAGACCGGCCAATCCTGTATTTACCGGGCAAAGCGAATGGTTAATTGGTGTCCTGGTTCCATGACAGCACTCTCGGACGAAGAGGTTATTCCTAAGGCGCAAAAAGGTTCCATGTATCACGTTCGCTACGAGATTCTCAACGAGACTGGCATGTTCATTGAAGTGGCAACCACTCGTCCGGAGACGATCATGGGCGATGTTGCGATCGTGGTTCATCCCGAGGACAAACGATATGTGCATCTCATCGGCAAACAGGCCTGGCGCCCCTTTCCTCGTCAACCAATCCCAATCCTGGCCGATGAGGCGGTCGATCCGAAATTTGGTACTGGTGCATTGAAGGTAACTCCGGCGCACGACAAAGTGGACTTTGAAATTGGTCAACGCCACAATCTTCCCGCTGTGGATGTGCTCCATTCAAATGGCAAAATCAACTGTTCAACGGTTCCGGAACTCGATGGATTGGATCGTTTCGAAGCGAGGAAAAAAGCGGTGGAGCTTCTGAACGAGCAAGGACTTCTGAGCAAAGAGGAACCTTACGAGAATACAGTTGGTTTTAGTGAAAGAGCCGACGTACCAATTGAGCCTAGACTGAGCGATCAATGGTTTCTGGACTATCGCAAGATGCGCAATGGCAACATGATTCAGGAAGCATTGCGCGTGGTTAACGAAGAGTTGATTCGCTTTTTTCCCGCACATTGGATCAAGACCTACAATCACTGGCTTGAGAACATTCAACCCTGGTGCATCTCCCGTCAGGTCTGGTGGGGACATCAAATTCCAGTTTGGTACAAGGGGGAAGGGGAAGGGGAAGGGGAGGGGACAGAGAACAGAGAACAGAGAGTGGAGAGTCGAGAGCAGAGGATAGAGGGTAAGCAATCAACGAACTCCCAACCGCGAACAATAAACAACGAGAGAGAGATTCGGTGCCAGATCGAATCCCCAGGCGAGGGCTGGGTGCAGGACGAGGACACGCTTGATACCTGGTTCTCAAGCTGGCTTTGGGCCTATGAGACTATGGATGCGTCGACGCGGAAAAGGTTTTATCCGACCTCAGTTCTTGTGACAGGACCGGACATAATCTTCCTCTGGGTTGCGAGAATGATCATTGCGGGACTGGAATATAATCCAGCCCAATCGACCCATGCTCCGGGGAGTAAAGATTATCTGAAAGAAAATCGCGCCTTCCAGGATGTTTATTTCACTGGTCTTATCCGTGATAAGCAGGGACGTAAATATTCAAAATCTCTTGGAAACTCGCCGGATCCATTGGATCTCATTTCAAAATATGGGGCCGATGGTCTCCGCTTCGGTCTAATGCGAATGGCCCCGCAAGGCCAGGACATTCGTTTTGACGAAAAACAGATCGAGGAGGGTCGAAACTTCTGCAACAAAGTGTGGAATGCCTGTCGTTTCCGGCAAATGCAGGGAACAATCGATCCTCAGGCAGAGCCAAACCTCCATAAACTGTCCTGTTTTTCTCATCAGATCCTGTATCGATTGGAATTCACGATCAAGACGGTTAATAATTCTCTGAACCATTATAACTTTAACGAGGCGGCTGGCTCACTCTATGACTTTGTCTGGAATGAGTTTTGTTCCCTATATATCGAAGCCGCCAAGGCTGACTTTAATCAACCCAACTCACCCACCCGAGCCGGAACATTGGCAACCTGTGATTTCGTCATCTCGCATATTCTGCGTTTGCTTCATCCGTTCGCACCATTTCTCACCGAGGAATTATGGGTACAACTTGGCTTTGGAACTGAGACCATACAATTCACTGCGTGGCCCCAACCGGTCAAGATGCAGTATGATGCTGGCCTCGCCTCTCAAGCCGACAACATTTATCAAACATTGGAAAAGGGCCGCAACATTCGTGGGGAGTTCAATTTATCCTCCAGTCAAAAACTTCTTTTCCTTCTAAAGCTCTCGGCCTCCCTGGCGGAGAACGACAGAATCGTTCTGAGTTCACTTCTAAACGCCAGTGAGCTGAAAGTCGTTGAGTCAGCTCCTGCCAAATATCCCATGTCGTTTACACCCCTCGGTGAACTCTATCTTTCTCTGAAGGGAGTCATCGATCCCGCAGCCGAGTTGGCTCGATTGACCAAGGAGATCGAGAAAGCTGAAAAAGATCTATTGAATCACGAAGTAAAACTCAACAACCCGGCCATGCTTGCCAAGGCCCCGGCCGAAAAGGTTCAGCTCTGGCGCGAACAAGCAGAAGAGACCCAGACGAAACTGGTGAAGTTTAAGTCGCAAATCAAAGCACTCCAAAATACATAAGGACAAGAAAGGGAATTGATTTTATCCACAGATTTCACAGATTATTTTCTAGTTCATAATCCGGCTTGGCCGGTACTGAGGCCTCTTTCGAGGCCTGAAGTCACAACCATCCACAAGAATGCTTCATTTTTGGAGTGCGGTGGCCATGACACCGCTTTCCCATCCGCCATAATCCGGCACAACCGGACGGAAGAGTGGGTGTGAGTGTTACTCTCGTTATCTGTCGGCCATGCATTCCATTCAATTTACGTTTCCTGGCTACGTCATGTCGCCTCTTGGTCCACAACACTCCCCCGACAAGAATAGATGGCGACATCGCATATGGGAAGTCGACACGCTTGAAGTTTTGCCTTAGAACAATGGCGTAATCCCACTAACAAGCTGAAAGATAATTTAATCAATGAACTTTATGAGCGATTTAATTACTTGCGACCAGAACTCATGCGGGAGTACATCCCGCCGAAAATGATTCATGGTGATTGTCATCTTCATCAGTTTTTCTTTGATCGGGGCATGGTTACAGGCGTTGTTGATATGGAGGTCGCGTCTGCTGGAGATCCCATTGCTGATCTTATAAAGTTATTCCTTGAGGCGTCTTCAATTCTTGCTGGGTATGATTGGGTGAGAGATTTTTTCAAGGGCTATGGTCAACAACCAGATTTTGAGACATTCCGCCTACGATTGCTATGTTGTGAGCTTCCAGAGTTCCATGCTGCTGGATGGAAAGGTGATTATGAGGTGATTCTTTCTCGTCTTTTGACCGCCACTTCATGGAAAGAATTGATTTCTCTACCACGTTAGAAATGTCTTATGAAACAGATTCAATCAAATCCACAGGATGTCATCGAAATCGTCGATTATGATCCGATCTGGGACAGTAAGTTTTTCGAGGAGGCGGAGCGTCTGAGAGAGGTTTTACCGAAATCAATCCCCTATGTTCTTGAACATATCGGCAGCACTTCCATCCCGGAGCAGGCAGCCAAACCAATCATCGATATTGCGATAGCTTGTGACAGTCAAGATCAGTGGGCTGCATTTCGTGTACCTATTGAATCACTTGGCTATGTATTTTGGGCTGATAACCCTGATTCCGAGGATATGTTTTTTGTCAAAGGCATGCCGCCTTACGGAGAGCGACGGACTCATCACATTCACATTAGACGTTCAGATTACGTGAAGAAACTTGTGGGTTTTCGTGACTTATTGAGACAGGATTATGATCTGCGCCGACGCTACGCGGAGTTGAAGAGGGGTTTAGCAGTAAGGTTTCAAAATGACCGCGAGGCCTACACCGAGGAGAAGACAAATTTCATTCAAGAGGTGCTGCGTTCAGGGAATGTAGCCTGAGCTGCCTTGCATTTTCCTCGTCCTGTTCCTCTTGCTCTTAATGCCAATTTTTTTCCGATGGAAGCAGAGTAAGAGTAAGCGTAAGAGGAACAGGAAGAATTTCTGTTGGATGCTTGTGCTTCCAAGAGACAATTATTCCTTGTCTGATTCCGGGGATGCTTTAATAACCTGTTGATTATTATGAATATCAAGTTGTATGGAGTTGCATGGATAATATTGGTTCTGATTATATCGACAGCGATCAGTTTTTCCGAAGAAATAACCCAGTTATTCGTTTATAAGATTGATCCGGTGCACTCGACTATTCTCGCCAAGGTGAGGCATCTTGGAGCAGGCAATGTGTACGGACGATTCGATGCAATGTCTGGATCCTTCGCCATAAATTCAGCGGATCCTTCAAAAAGCTCGGTGTCCATTGAGGTCAATTCGGAAAGTGTCGACACAAACAATCCGAAACGGGATCAGCACGTCAAGAGTTCGGACTTTCTCAATGTTCTCCAGTTTCCCACCCTGTCTTTCAAGAGCACGAGCGTGAAGAAGTTGGACGAGAAAACCTACGAAGTGACCGGAAATTTCACTGCTCATGGTGTTACCAAACCACTCACCGTTCAGGCCGTTGTGGTGGGAGTTGGCAAGGGAATGAAGGGAGAGGAGCGTCTGGGATTGGAGAGTATTTTCACCGTGAACCGTAGCGACTTCGGAATCACGTTCATGCCGGGTGCAGTCGGTGAAGAGGTCCAAATCACCCTGGAAGTTGAGGGGATCAAGCAGTAGGCGATTGGAGATCCCATGTGGAGTGCGGTGGCGATGACACCGCTTTCCGGGTCAATGAGTTTCTCTATACAGCATGTCAAAATTCAGCACATCAGCCAGCTAATTTCGAGGTGGCCCTATTTTTTCACTCAGTAAAACTCCCCATTCATCCAGCCTAGCCTCGCGTCATGGCCACCGCACTCCACATGAAAAGCAATTGCACTGAAAATACGAAGAAACCCTAATATGGTTTCTTTAAATTCTAACGTGTCAAATCTCCTCCCTAAAGCCTTGTCCATATGGCCAAGCTGATCCTGATTTTGTCACTTCTACACGGTAATATACTTTTCTTTTGCTCATGAACTCTGGCTTGGCTCAATCTTTGTCGAGCATCGGATTGGCTGCTGTTACTTCGGGGGCGATTCTTGTTCTGGGTAGACTGGCGTTCAACCGAAGTCAGTATTTCGGAGGATACATTTCCATTTGGGCGCTTTCCGTTGGGTATTTTGTCGGATGCTGGGTTCTTTTTGGGATCCCGACTTTTCCTCCTGGAGAAGGTTCCTATTGGCTGGTCTGGTTTTTGTTGGCGATTTCCTTGTTCGGCAGGATGGGTCAAATGCGCCAGGTATCCTGGTTTCATTGGATTTTGCGAGGAGGCACACTTTCGATATCGATCGTTCTCCAGTTCCTACAAATGCCAGCGCATGAGTGGATCCTCTGCCAAGGGGTCTACTGCATTGTAGGATTGGTGGCGAGTTGCCTATTTTTCTGGTGGGCGATTGAGAAATTAATCGAGCGAACCACTTCCATCGAATCGGTCATGGTGTGGCTGCTTTATTCCATCATGATTGGCCTGCTTGTAGTCTTTTTGGGGGAACTCCGCCTGGGACAGGGATTGGCGATTTTGGCCAGTTGCCTGGTGATACTCTGGATTGGGACGATATTAGGCTTAAGAAGTATTAATCTGAAGTTGTTGATGCCCGTGGTGGTCATCGCTCTCAGTTTTCCGGTTCAGCATATGATACTCAATAACGAGATGACACTCGTTTCGGCCGCCTGTCTGTTGGTCGCACCCTGTGCGAGTTGGGCAGCGGTGCGTTGGTTGGATGTCAGAAAAGCATGGTTGAGGATATTGGTTCTCGCGACGGTTGTGACTTTGGTCTGTGGGATTGCCGTAGCTTGGTCAATCTCACATCTGTCTGAAGGAAGCTACTAATACCAGTCACTTACGCTTACTCTTACCCTAATCCTAGAAAGCGCAGAGGTTTTCCCCGCAGATTACACAGATTTACACAGATCAAGATGTTACGGAAATTCATGTGACATGTTGACGCCACTTATCGCTTCTTTAACATCGTCTCAAGCTCAGCGACCTCGACTGGTAGAACCCCTCTTGGTATGGTCAGCGTCCCGTTACTAATATTCATGTCGATTATCGGAGCGTAAATAAGTCTGCCATTAAGAAAGACCACCATCACTTTTCCCTGATCTTGGTAGGTTGCGTTTGAGAGCGCTTGAGCTCCATGGGGTGCAAAATGGACCCGGAGCACCAAACCTTCGTCATCCGATGGCCAACTTTCCACATCTGAAATGTCGGATTCGGACACTTCAGGTATGGCATTCACCATGATCGCCTCGTCCGGGTGGGTGAGGCGGACGGGGAATGCCTGCTTGCTGGAAAGTCCCCTGGATTCGGTTTGCACATGGACACGGAAAGTAACATGCGGGCGGGAGGAGCCAGCGAAATTAACCAGCCAAATTAAAGTAACCATCCCAAGGGACATCCAAACGCGTTTCATCATGTGTATCCCAGCATAATTAGGGCTGATTAAGAGTCAAATCTATCTCAAACTTGTATCAACGGAAGAAAGGGTATTAAAATAACACTTTCTTCCAAATCAATTTCCGCTATAAACCGCTCTCTGATGGCTGATGATAATATGATCGAATTGGAAGGTAGGATTGTGACGATCCTACCTGGAACCATGTTCCGAGTGGAACTGGATAATAAACACCAAGTGCTAGCCCATATCTCGGGCAAGATGCGGAAAAACTTTGTCCGACTCACCCACGGAGACCGGGTGAAGTTGGAGATGTCTCCGCACGACCTGCAGAAGGCACGAATTTTGTTTCGCTTGGACAAACCGCTCACCGAAGCGCAGATCGCTGCCCGGGCCGCTCAACAGCAGCGCCGCCGTCGTCATTAAAGGGCACATCTATTAACCAACGCTCAAACAAACTTAATCCATGCCTTCCTTCGATATTGTCTCAGAGGTGGATGATGCTGAGGTGCTGAATGCCCTGTCTCAGGCTCGCAAGGAAATTGCCACGCGGTATGATTTCAAAAATGCCCAAGCCGAAATCGAGATTGAGAAGAACATCATTAAGCTGCGGGCCGTGGATGACTTTAAGATCAAAGCACTGGAAGATATCGTTTTGGGAAAATTGTCGCGCCGAAATGTCAGTTTGAAGAATGTTGATCGCAAGCCAGCTGAAATCTCTTCCATGGGTCGTGCCACGCTGGAACTCCATCTTAAACAGGGAATGGAGACCGATGTGGCTAAGACTATCACTCAATCGATCAAAGACCAGAAATTCAAGGTACAGGCCCAGATTCAGGACCGACAGATTCGGGTGACCGGAAAAAGCCGCGATGATCTCCAGTCGGTCATTGCCCATCTTCGAGCCGCAGAATTCTCCGTTGCGCTGGATTTCAAAAACTTTAGAGATTAGCTCTTAATGCCTAGATTTAAAATGTTGCGTGAACGCACAGCAAAACTAGGGAAGGTTTGGCCACAAAAGAACACACGGAACACATAGTTAGATCTGAAGATGGTAAATGGAATGGGACTTCTTCATTATCTGAATGTCAAAAACCTTAAAAAATAAAACAAAATTTCCTTTGTGCTTTTTGCGATCTATGTGGCCATCATGTCCTCACTCCCGTCTTCTCCGTCTTTACCGAAAATAACGAGGAATTATGAATTATTGGTTGGTTAAGCAGGAGCCTGAGGCTTACTCGTTTGCCAGATTTCAGAAAGAGAAGGTCACCACATGGACCGGCGTTCGTAATTTTCAGGCTCGGAATAATTTGCGAGCCATGAAGGTTGGCGACCGGGTGTTCTACTATCACTCGGTTGAACAACGAGAAATCGTCGGCTGGTGCCAGGTGGTACGAGAGGCTTATCCTGATCCCTCAGCTGAAGAGGGCGACTGGTCCTGCGTTGATCTCAAAGCACTCGAAGCAGCGAAGAAGCCTTTGGGTCTGGCTGAGATAAAGTCCGACTCCAGGCTGTTCTCTCTCCCTCTTATTCGTCAAAGCCGCCTCTCCGTCATGCCGATCGGTCCCATCGAGGCCAAGATATTGATCTCCCGTCTCGGAATCTAAACGGGAGAGGTCGGGCCGTGGTGAATCTCACGGCCAACGAGATATAGAAAAAGAAGGCCGAGAACAAAATAAAGTCCCGTAAAACCAATAAGTGTAAAGATCGTGGTGCCATCGCTGACCACCTTGCTATAGCCCTGGCTGGTTCGAAATAATCCGTAGATTAACCATGGTTGACGACCCAACTCCGCTGTCATCCATCCGAGTGTGTTGGCAATGTAAGGGAAGGGGAAGGCCAGCATGAGTACCCAGAGAAGGGAGGTACTGCTGTTCAGACGATCTCGGAGAAGTTGAAGGTTCGCGTAAGCCATGATCACAATGAAGATCATTCCCAGGGTGATCATAATGTGAAATGCGTAATATAAAAGTTCGATATTATCGGGCCAAGTGTCCTTGGGATATTGATTGAGACCGTGGACATAGCTCTGAAAGGTGCCGTATGCGAGAAAACTGAGCGAGCCTGGAATTTCGATGGGATTATCCAATCGTTGTTCACGCACGTCCGGCTCACCAATAATGCTTACGGCAGCATTGTCACCACCTTTAAATCTTCCTTCCATTGCTGCAAGAGTCACGGGCTGATGATTTCCAACCATTTTCGCCTGGGCATCGCCAGTTGGGAAAGCAACCAGGATCGATGCAATAAGTCCGATGATCGTCCCGCAAGATAGGTAAAGCCGAGCCTGAGTTAGATGGATACCATGCAAGGTGTAAAAAGCTCCCATCGCGGCGATTACAAATGAACCTGTCACCACCGCTGCAATCTGATTGTGGCAAAACTCAATCCATGCCCATGAATTGAGTAAATAGTGGCTCATACTGGATAAGATGAGTGAACCGTCTGGTCCGATCATATACCCGACCGGATGCTGCATAAATGCATTAGTCACTAAGATAAAATATCCGGAAAGCCAACTCCCCAGAGCCACGGCTACCGCTGTCAGAAAATGGTTGTGTGGGCCAAGTCGTTTCTCGCCCCAGATCAGAACGCCGACAAAGGCACTTTCCAGAAAAAAAGCGAACATTCCCTCCATGGCCAGGGTTTGTCCTACAACTCCACCAGCATATTTGGAAAAGTCCGCCCAGTTAGTGCCGAACTGAAACTCCATGGGTATACCGGTGACGACTCCGACTGCAAAATTTAAACCAAAAATCTTTGCCCAAAAGCGTGCTGCCTCATTGTAGCATTCCTCTCCTGTCCAAAGCGCCTTTCCCTTCCAGTACACTAGAAACCAGGCAAGCCCCATCGTCAGTTGCGGAAATAGATAATGATAGGTTATCGTAAACCCAAACTGTAGTCGGTGCCAGAAAGCCGGATCAGCAATAATCGAATTCACATGCTATGTATTTCTAACGAGGATGCGCCCTCCACTCTGATCTCCAATCCTTGTCAAAAAGTGTCCCCCATCTTTGCCGATCTGGTGACTTCTAGAACGTGATTAAGCAGAAGTTCCAAAGTCTGGTCTATGGAGATGTGTGCCGTCCGCAACTCGATGTCAGGTCTCTCAGGCACTTCATAAGGAGAGTCAATTCCGGTAAATCCCTTGATTTCACCTGCTCGGGCCTTGGCATATAGACCCTTGCGATCCCGCTTTTCACAATCGGCCAGCGAGGCGCTGAGAAAAACCTCCAAAAAAGGAATCCCTGCCGTATTTGCCGCAGTGCGTGCCCTGGCTCGATCGGCTCGGAACGGAGAGATCAGTGCCACGATTACGATGAGACCAGACTCGGCCATCAACCGGGCAACTTCACCAGTCCGACGGATGTTTTCAGATCGATCGGTGGAACTAAAGCCCAGATCAGCACACAGCCCGTGCCGCAGGTTGTCGCCATCCAAAACAAAGGCCATCATTTTTCGTAAAATGAGCGCCTTTTCAAGCGCAATCGCGATTGTGGACTTACCTGATCCGGAAAGGCCCGTGAGCCAGATCACCGCACCACGATGACCAAAAAACTGTGCACGAATATGGGGCGGCACTCCGCCTTCACTCCAGGAGATATTTTTACTGATCATCGCATTGGAAACTCATTCCCTTCGCATTTAGGACTTCAGCTTCTTTAATATGTCGTTAGCAATTTTATCCGCAGGCCAGAGTCGGCCGATTCCCTCATATCCGCAGGCGAGGAGTCCCTGATCCGGTCCGATGAAATGGACACCGCGATCTTTCAAGGTCTTAACGTTGGCCTGTACCGCGGGATGCTTCCACATTTTGCCGTTCATGGCCGGTGCCATGTAAACCGGAGCAGGCGTTGCCAGGAGCAACGAAGTTAGTAAATTGGGAGCCAATCCCAGGGCATATTGGGCAATCAAATTTGCTGTGGCTGGAGCAATCAACACAAGGTCTGCGTCATCGGCCAAACCGATATGGGTCGGACGACCCTCCACCCCATCCGGCATGTCATCCGTGTACACAGACCTCCGAGAGAGTGTCTGCAAGGTCAAGGTGGTGACAAATTTCAAACCCTCCCGGGTGACAACCACATCAACCTCGACTCCAGCCTTGGTCAATATGCTCACCACATCCGCAGCACGATATGCTGAGATGGAACCCGTAACACCCAAAATTAGTCGAGGCTTTTTCATAAGGGGCGAGTCTAGCCCAGCGGAAATAAAGCGGTGGCAATCCACATCCATAAATAGCGATAAGATGAGTACCATCTAGAACGATTTTGCATGTCTTCGTCCGATATGGAGTGCGGTGGCAATGACACCGCTTTGTTTTCCGAGCGGCCACGACGCGAGGCGGGTTCGAAAAACGGGTGCAATTTACTCGACACATGCCTTCGAAAATAATGAGGAGATCCAAAAACTTGATCTTTTAACATCATATCTTCACTTTCGAGGAATCTAATATTTATACTAGGGTCAATCGCCGACTGAGGTATCGTTCCGCCCGCATGATCGCCCGAAATTTGGTCAAGTCTTCCTCGGTGGAACCGGTGATAATGGTGTATTTGAACTCAGGCCAGCATGGCATCTCCTGCCTGGCATCCTCAAGTCGACGGGCGATCTCAGCCTCTTTTTCCGTGCCTCTTTTTCGTAGCCTTCGTTCCAGCTCTTCGATGGTCGGTGGCATGATGAATACATCCACCAACGAATCCCGGAGCACCTGGTTGACGTTCGTGCGGATAGCCCGAGCTCCCTGAACATCAATATCCAAAAGCACATCGGTTCCTTGATTCAGTGCCTTTAACACGGATTCCGCCAGCGTCCCGTAGTAATATCCATGGACCTCGGCATATTCCAACATCTCGTTGGCCTTTACCTTCGCCTCAAATTCCTCGCGACTCAGAAAATAATAATCTTCGCCATGGACCTCTCCTGGTCGAATCTTGCGGGTGGTGCAGGAGATTGAATAAATAAAATCAGGGGTTTGTCGCAGGCTGTCGCACAAGGTGCTTTTGCCAGCACCGGACGGTGCAGAAACAACGAAAAGAATGCCCTGGCGACGAAAATTATTATCGGAACTCATAGCGAGGCAATACCCTATTCGACATTTTGGATCTGTTCACGCACTTTTTCTAACTCCCCCTTCAGATCCATCACTAAACGGGTGATTTCGAGATCGTTTGCCTTCGACCCAATAGTGTTAATTTCCCGGTTCAATTCCTGTGTCAGGAACTCCAGTGTTCGTCCGACCGGCTCCTCTTTTTTTAGCAACTGCCGAAATTGTTTAAAGTGACTATCCAGCCGGGCCAGTTCCTCGGTAATATCGGCTCGATCAGCAAACAGAACGACCTCCTTTGCCAGACGCTCGTCATCTAGAGGAACGGTTAGACCAGCCTCGGATACCCGCTTATGGAGGGCCGTGCGATGGCGCTCAACAGCCGTGGGTGCGAGTTTAGCAACCCTCTTGACGGATGTTTTCATCCCGAAGATCAGCCGAAGAAACTCCTTCTCCAGATTAGCTCCCTCCTGTTCCCGCATTTTCACGAGTTGCTTAAGAGCTTTGTCCAATGCCTCCTCGATTCCTGGCCAAATTTCCTCTTTATCTTCCAAGGCAGACTCTTCCCGAATGACCCCCGGCCCACGAAGAACCTGTTCCAAGGTGACAGCATCCTCCAAGCGAAGCTTCCTTCTCAGCCCCTGCAATTCCCGCAGATAAATTCTGGCCACCTCTTGATCGATCGAATGCCGATGTGATTTCGAGGCGCTTGATTCAAATGATACACTGCAATTAAGTCTCCCTCGTTGAATCATGCCAGCCGTTGACTCTCTGATCTTTGGCTCAAATTCCGAGAATCCACGTGGAAGACTACAGGCCAATTCAAATTGCTTCCTATTCACCGTGCTCAGTTCAACCAGAATCTGCCTCCCCGCCACAGTTGCTTTCCCTCGCCCATGTCCAGTCATGCTCCTCATAATTCCTGCCAAACTTAAGTAACAATGACGATTTGTCCACGCTTCTTGCTTTTTTCGATTAGGAATTTTATAATGAAGAGTAAGTTTCCATATGCGCCCACTTGTTGGAGGTGGGGATGGGTTTTGGTTCTTGGGTGTTTGGTATTGGGTGGGAAAACAGTCCGCATTTTCTTTTTCCTTAGGAAATTAAACCCGAATTCCGAGATTAACCTAGAAAGCGCAGTTGCATTAACCGCAGATTACACAGATTTACGCAGATCAAGGGATTACGGAAATTCATGTGACATATTAACGCCATCCACTGGGTGAAGACATTTTGACTCAGTGCCTTTTATAAGTACCCCATCGGTGCTAATCTGCGTAATCTGCGGTTAAACTGTCTGCGGTATTTGGGTTAAAAGGCAGAGAAAGACTAAGCGTAAGAGTAAGAGGAAGACCAATCGTCTGCCGCAAGATGAGGATCAGCTCTTTCTCTTCACCGGTCCTGTCGGACTCTGGCCACTGTCCTCTGACTTCCGTCTCCCGTCCCCAGGATCCCCATTGTCGGAATTTTGTAGACGCTCGATCCGATGCGAAAGCGGAGGATGGGTCGGAAATGCACTCTTGTTGTCACCCTCGGTTTTATAAAGTTCCTTGAGAAAATCGGCCAGGGCATCGTGGTCATACCCCACCTTGGTGGCGAGGCTTCGACCCTCCTGATCTGCTTCAAATTCTGCACTAGGATCGAACCCTGTTTTAAAGAGAGCATCCGTAATCGAGTCCACTCCGTCATCAAATACACCGACGTTTGTGATCGATCCTGCGGTGTCAAAAAGTCCCTTTAAGAATTGTCCACGCGCAATCACCTTGAGTGCGTGCCGTTTGGTGATATGCGAAATCTCATGCGCCAACACAGCCGCCAATTGCTGGTCATCGGGAAGTGAACGATACAGGCCCAGGGTGATAAAAACATAACCTCCAGGCGCCGAGTAAGCATTGACATGTTCGGAATTTAATACCCCAAACCGAAAGTTCAGCTCCTGACGTGCACAGGAACGACTGAGTGACTTTCCAATCAGGATAACCCGATGCGTAATCGTATCATCCTTCACCAATCCTCCATTGCGAGCCACGATGTCGACTGCCACAGCACCGCCGATTTTTAATTCATCCTTGAGAGAGACTCCCGACGCCCCCTTTGCCATGTTCATCACCCCATCCACGGGAGTTGAGTCTGGGGAAGTAGGAATACTTGGATGAAAGGGATTGATGTTAGGGATACTCGGAATATTAAACTGCGCACTGACAAAGCCAGCCGTAGCCATGAGAATAGCAACCCCAAACAGTATAGATACCCGCTTCATTTGTTCTTTTTCGCTCTCTTACCTTTCAACTTGTTTGACGTTCCTTATTTGCTCCCCGAATATTCGCCCAGCTTGTGCCCCTTCATATAGGCTTGCACATCATCATCGGTAATCGATGCGTTTTGATTTTCCATCCAGCCAACATCATTGGCGGCCTCGGGTTCATTTTTGCGATCCGCATACACCTTTGCGTCGTCATCAAGCCCTCGCGCCGCTGCATTGTTGGTGGCTACCGAGGCCTGCGTTGAAAAGACAGAGTTATTTACATCCGGGGGCTCCTCAGCTGAAAGATTTCCCTGGTAAACCCATCCCGATGCCGAATCGGACTTTAGCTGAACCCATTTGCCACTAATCTGGATGATCGTATACGCATGATGGGTCTTCAGCTTGTCAATTTTGTTTGAGTCGGGATCCTTTTCGGCCAGCAGTGGTTGGCCGTCATGGATCACGTAAGCGGTCTTTCCCGGCTCCAATTCTACTGCCGGGGCAATGGAGATCATGGCAATAATGCCTAGAATAATCATCCTTCTTCGGATCATCGCATGAGCTAAGAGGAATTATTATTTGTCGTCCAGCTTCAATATCCCTATCCAATCGGGTCCTGGAGGAGAGATTTTATACTCACGAATCTTCTTTTGATAGAGCGTTGCCAACATATCCTCTGGTTGATGGCTAAAGACCTCCTGTAAATGCTCCTCCGCTGTGTTCCACTCGCGTTTTAAAAATGCCTCGAAGGCCTGAGTAAAGGCCTGCTGCACCCCACGCTCACTTTCATTGAGCTCGCCCGCCCGGGCCAGGAGTTCATACACCTTCACCGGTTTGGTCTTGCCTTTGACCTGAAGAAGGGCGATCGGACGCACCTCAACCTTTCCCTGTGCAAGGTCGAGGGTCCGTTGTGCAATCATGATCGAGGTGCCAAACGGCTTGTTTGCCCCTTCGAGTCGACTGGCCAAATTCACTCCATCCCCAATAACCGAGTAATTGTGCAATCTATTCGACCCAACAAGACCGACAGTCATCTCATCGGTATTGATGCCAATACGGGCTGTGAGCTTAACACCGTAGGTCTCTTCCCACTTTGGCGACAATTCCGCCAATCTTTTCTGACAAGCCAATGCAGCATAGCAAGCCTGCCAGGCATGGTCCGGCGAGTAATCGGGAGCCCCCCAGAACGCCATGATGGCGTCGCCGATATATTTATCGAGGGTTCCCTCTCTCTCGTAAATCAATTCACTCATCTCATTGAGATAGCTGTTCAACAACGTGAGCAATACATCCGATGTCATGGTCTCGGAAAGGGTGGTGAAACCGCTTAGATCGGAAAACAGAACACTCAACTCCGCCTTCTCACCACCCAATTTCAGCTGATCCGGACGGGCAACGAGCCGATCGACGACTTTGCTGGAGACGAACTTTCCGAACAGTTCCTGTGTCACCTTGCGTCTCTTACCCTCTCTCAGGTAATTGGTTGAGGTGACCACGGTAAAGGTTGTCGCAATCGATAGGATATAGAGCATCGGACCAAACCAGATTCGATCGATAAACAGTCCAAACGAAACCGCTCCCATTACCGCCACCATAACCAGCACCCAGGCGGTATACTGATAGAAATTTTCCGACCTTATGAACAGTTCGCTTACTAATAAACAACAGGCCACCGCAAGCAATCCTCGCAACCAAATAGGACTCTCGTGAAAAAAAACCGTTCTGCAACTTGTTGGACCTCGTTACCACATGGATCATCACGCCCGGCTCGTTGCCTCCTACCGGAAAGTGCTTGATATCGTTGGTCGACTGCGCGGTGGCTCCGATATATACAATCTTGTCTCGGAATGGATCTGACTGGAGTGGATAATTTACATTTTTCCACAATCTGGCGACTTTTTCTGAGTCTGTTCGATCATCAGGGGGAAGGATCTTGAGAAGCTTATGCCCCTCACTTACTACGAAGGCTGCACTCGTAACACAACTGGCCGGAGGCCTAATTAATTCACTAAAAGGTCGAGGCCAGGCCAGTAGACGCTCACCGCCGTTATCATAATGAATCACCGGATTCGCATTGTCCGACTCAGGCAATGAAACATCGAAGGTCGGCTTGAAAATTGAAACGGAACCAGCTGAATCCTTTCCCTGACCAAAATGAACATTCTGTGCTGCCATTGCGACCGCCCTCAGTTCATCATCCTGGAGGGAATCTGAGTCTTTGGTATAGAGCACCATATCAATCCAGATTTCCCTCGCCCCAGCCATCTTCAGGTAGGCAATCATATCCGCATAAGCACCACGCGGCCAGGGCCAAGACCAGTTGGATTTGTCTAGTAAATCGATCGAATAGTCATCGATCGCCACAATTGCAAGCGAGGGATCGAGAGGCCTGAGCGAGGGGGTTAACTGGGTAAACTTGTCAAACACCACCCAATCCGATCTCGCGATCGGCAACTTTTTCTCGAGCAAAAATAGAAATACTCCACAGAACAGAGCCAGCAGGAAATCAGTCCTCCTCGGTCCCACAAATTCCAAGATCCGCTTCACAAACTATATACCAGCCGAAAACCCCATCCGTGAGGAAGCAAAATTATAGAATTTTTTGGCAGGATTAAGATGATTAAACCCGAATTATAAACGGAGTGCGGACATTCCTGTCCGCACAGTCTCTAAATTTTGTTCTCACGGGCGGACAGGAATGTCCGCACTCCGTTGTTCATCTAAAATGCCTTGAAAGATCAGAGACTGAGAGGGAGAGCAAGGCATTACCTATTGCCCATCACCTCTTCGCCTGTCTTAGCATTCGGTCCACCTGTTCCACATCCTTGTCCCCGCGACCGGATAGATTGACAAGAAGGAGCTGATCTTTCGGCATGCTCGGCGCAACCTTGATGGCGTAGGCCACGGCGTGTGACGATTCGAGAGCGGGGATGATCCCCTCCAATCGGGCCAGTTTCTGGAAAGCCTCCAAGGCCTCGGTATCCGTGGCATAGGTATATTCTGCCCGTCCTATCTGTCTCAAATAAGCATGCTCCGGCCCGACCGCGGCATAGTCCAATCCGGCGGAGACTGAATGAGTCAACTCGATCTGCCCGTCGGCATTTTGCAGAACATAGGATTTAGTTCCCTGTAAAACCCCAAGCGAACCCCCTTGAAATCTCGCAGCATGTCGACCAGGATGGATTCCTTCCCCACCTGCCTCGACGCCGACGAGTCGGACCTTTGGGTCCTCCAAAAAGGCAAAGAAGATTCCAATGGCATTGCTTCCACCGCCTACACAGGCAGTTATGAGATTTGGCAGACGTTCCTCCCGTTCGAGAATCTGACGACGTGCCTCATCCCCGATTACCCGGTGAAACTCCCGTACCATCCACGGATATGGGTGTGATCCGTATGCCGTTCCTAGGACATAATGCGTCTGTCGTACATTTGTGACCCAATCACGCATGGCTTCGTTGACAGCTTCTTTAAGAGTTTTTTGCCCCGCTGTCACGGCGACAACCCTGGCTCCCAATAAACGCATTCGGGTAACGTTCAATGCCTGTCGTTCCATATCGACGGCCCCCATATAAATGACACACTCCAGGCCAAATCGTGCCGCAGCGCTGGCGGTGGCCACACCATGTTGACCTGCACCCGTCTCGGCAATCACCCGGGTTTTACCCATACGTTTCGCAAGCAAGACCTGCCCCAAGGCATTATTGATCTTATGCGCACCGGTATGCAGCAGGTCTTCCCGCTTCAAATAGATTTTTGCGCCGCCCAACTCCTGAGTGAGGCGCTCCGCGAAATATAGAGGGGTTGGACGTCCGACATACTCCGCCAGCAATCCCTTCAGTTCCTGCAAAAACGCCGGATCCTGCCAGGCCTCGGTAAATGCCCGGGTAAGATCTTGCAAAGGCGACATCAGGGTTTCCGGAACAAACATGCCTCCGTACTCTCCAAAATGCCCATGCGAATCAGGAACTGGTGCTACAGTACTTTGCATATCTCCAATAATTCACGAATCTTCTGATGATCCTTTTTACCAGGCGAACTCTCCACTCCACTGGAAACGTCCACTGCATAAGGTTGCACCTGACGGATCGCCTCTGCAACATTGGTGGCGTTAATTCCTCCGGAAAGTACGATCTTCCGATTGGTCAGACGACGGAAATCCTCCACCAACCCCCAGTTGAAAATCTTGCCCGTCCCACCAAATTGCGCGCTAGGCGTATCCAAGAGGAAAGCCGTCACCTCAAACTGATCAAGTTCCATCGTAGAAAGGGTCGTTGGAAGAGTGAGGGCTTTGATTAATCGGTGAGATCCCAGGTTCTTGCAAAAATCCGATGATTCATGACCATGCATCTGCCATAGAGAAAAATCGGATTCACTCTCGATCGTCGAGATCTCTTCCAAAGTGGGATTCACCATAACTGCTACCCGTTCGACGTAGGGGGGGAGCCTATCAATGATGGACTGAGCCTCTATGGCTTGAATGTAGCGGGGACTCTTAGGATACAAAATGAAGCCTAAAGCATCCGCACCAGCCTCTACTGCTACCTCGGCATCGGCCAGATTGGTAATTCCGCAGATTTTAACTCGGGTTCTCACAAATCAAGCAACTCATCGATTGTCTCTTTGACATTGCGGGCACGCATGAGCGTTTCTCCCACCAGGATCGCATTGATCCCATGCGACTTCAAATACCTCACATCCTCAACCGTTTTAATGCCACTCTCACTCACTGCCACGCAATCGTTGGGAATCTCTTCCGCCAACTCCTCGCTGACTTTTAGATCAACTTCAAACGTTTGCAGGTTGCGATTATTGATTCCAATGATATCCGCCCCCAAATCAAGAGCCTGCTCCATTTCGGGCAGGTTATGAACCTCCACGAGAACGTCCAGTTGAATACTCTTGGCCAATTCATAGAGTCCCTCCAGCTTATATCCGTCCAATGCCGCCGCAATCAACAGGATCGCATCCGCACCGGCTACCACGCTCTCATAGACCTGCAACTCGTGAACGATGAAGTCCTTGCGAAGGACTGGTAGATTTACCTGACTGCGTACATCCTGAATGTAACTGAGATGTCCTTGAAAATATTTTTCATCGGTCAATATACTCAAAGCATGGGCGCCCCCCCTCTCATATTCCCTCGCCTGGGTGAGTGGGTCAAAATTCTCCGTGATAATTCCGACAGAAGGTGAAGCTTTTTTAATTTCAGCAATCAGTGCCACCTCACCATGCCGGATCAAACCAGGCCGGAACGGACGAAAGTCGTTCCGCTCCAATGCCCGCCGCCTCAATTCATCCGCCAAGGGAAGAAGCCGCTTCCATTCCTGCTCTTTCGAAGCAATTATTTCCATCAACTTGTTTTGCATACAGGGAACAGGTACTCTGCCTGAACTTCTCCCTGGAGGCAATTCACCATTTTAAGCCTTTCCTGTGGGATGCTGGTGAAATTGAATTGCCGTTTAGTTTGCACCTGACAGAACTGCAGCATGAGCCAATCAAAAATCTCTTCCTCTGACGATTCTGAAGCAACTAACGATGTCGCTTCTTCAGCAACGTCCAAGACACTACAAGAAGTCCTCGAAGCCAATCGTGCCTATGTAGAGGGCTTTGGCGATAAGGCCAAGTTGGTCGGAGCTCCCCGGCGTCGGATGGCGATTCTGACCTGTATGGATGCACGGATGGATCCGGCCAAGTTCAGTGGATTAAGCGAAGGGGACGCGCACGTTATTCGCAATGCAGGAGGTCGCGCCAGTGACGATGCAATCCGATCGCTGGTGATTTCGAGCAAACTTATGGGGACGACAGACTGGTTTGTGATTCATCACAGTGGTTGTGGAATGCAGTCCTATTCGGATCACGATATCCAACATTTACTCGGACTCGATGACGATCACACTCACGATGAGGGAACCAAGTGGTGGCACATCTGGAAAAGTGCCCGTACTCCTGCGGAGATCCAGTGGCTAACTTTTAGCGACCTAACACAGAGCATCATTGAGGATGTTGAACGAATTCGACAACACCCGCTTGTTCCCGATTTTGTGAGGATTTATGGCTACATTTATCATATTCATCACGGAACACTTGAGCCTGTTCCCGAGGCGAATAGGATTGGGTCACCTAAACCTTCCACTCGTCGAGCTGCAAATCAAAGTCCAACTTGATAACACGTCATAGTCAAGGATCCTAAAGGTCATCTGTGACATCTGTGGATAACATTGCTTGTAATGCCTTCTTTTCCTCGCCCCAACCGATCCCATATGCTAGGTGTTGAGAGTGAAGCTTTCGTTCATCCTACTTCTCACTCTATCGGTCTCATCTCTCGCTGAAGAGCATCTGAGCTCTCTCACTACCACAGACGGGATCACGTATAAATTGGTGACTATCACTAGGATCGATCCCGACGGCCTGCAAATTATCTCCGGATCTGTTAGCACCAAAATCCCCTTTGAAAAGTTATCCCCGACGTTGCAGCAAAAGTATGGCTATGACCCCACCAAAGCCTCCGCTTTTAGGGATCAGCAGGCCAAGGCCCTGGCCGAACAGTGGGAAAAAAGACGATATCACATTAAGGGCGTCGTTTTTCAAAAAGTGCCCGAAGGACTTATTATCGTGGCTTCGACACCCGACGAGAACCAGGCTCAATCAAAGGTACCGCCCGCAAATAACGCAAAGCCCCTACGTAAAACCATCTCCGGAACGATATTCCTGGTGGGTTACGATGGGAAGGAAACTGATTCCAATCCCATCGACATTGAGGCCTACGCCGATGGAGACTACAGTTATACCAATACAGATGGGGATCTTATCACCCTCAACCGGTACAGCTTCGTTATCCCGAAGTAAAACTTTTGGCCCAATCGGTGTCAGTGTCACCGCACTTCACAAATAACGAAGCACCCCTAATGCTTACTCAAGCCCGAAACCGACTGGAAGATTCCAGTAACCATGGAATAGGCGACGACACCCACTGCACCCGCCATGACGAGGATGACAGCAGGTTGGACGAAAGAGGTGAGGCGTTGGATTTTAACATTGAGTTCCTTGTCGTAGCGCTTGCCAGTCTTTTCCAGGGCTCCTCCGAGATCTCCCGTTTGTTCGCCTACGGCAACCATGTCGATGAGGGTAGGAGGAAAGTGGCCAACTTTTTGCAGGGCACGGGAGAGAGAGCCTCCCTCGCTGACAAATTCCAGGGCTTTTCCAAGAAGTTCATGCAGGTAGATATTGGAAGTGGCGGCATGCATGAGTCGCAGAGCATTCAGAAGAGGGATGCCGTTGCTGATCATAGTGGCGAGGGTTTGCGTCAATTGGACATAGTAACGGGAGGCAATGACGGCTCCAACTAGGGGGATTCGCAGTTGGGTGGTATGCCACCACATTTTCCCCGTGGCCGTTTCGATGTATCTCCAAAATGACAGAGCGCTCAATACGATAAAACCAAGGATTAGCCACCACCATTGACCAACAAAGGAACTAGAGGCTATGAGCACCTGAGTCATCATAGGTAGGTCTTGACCGGTCTTTGAAAAAAGAACGGTGAGTTGGGGAACCAGGACGGTCATGAACACCACGAGCAGTCCTCCACCAGTGAGTGAAAGGATTGCAGGATAAATGAGTGCCTGGACAACCCGACTCTGTAATTCCCCCATCTCGGTGAGATAGATGGCCTGACGTTTGAGGATCTCAGGAAGAGCACCACTCATCTCACCAGCGGAGATCAGTTTGCAGTAAAGATCACTAAAACTTGGGGAGACATCGTGTAGGGCGGAGGAAAAGCTGGCTCCATCACGGACTCGCTGACGAAGTCCGATGACTACATGCTTGAGATTGGTGAGTTCCCGCCGTTGCTCCATCACGCGCAAAGCCGGTTCAAGCTGGAGACCGGCTTCCAGGAGATCGCTCAGTTCATCGGTAAACTGGACGATCTGTCTGGAGCCGAGAATAATAGGCTCTCCCGAGACAGGAACTGAGGTCGATGTTTCCTGAAGGGCGATTGTGGATTCTGCTGAACCTTCCTTAACTTTGAGAGAGATCGGCTGGAGACGAGATTGTTCCAGTTTGATTGTTGCCTCGGCCCGTGTTCGTGCCTCGATCTCTCCGCTGACCCGCTCTCCACCGGAACGGACGGCTTGATATAAGAAGGAAGGCATGGGAGGGGAAGTTTTAAGAGTTAAGTTTTAAGGGTTAAGCTGTGGGAGAAATACAGGAAAACATTTAACCACAGATTACACAGATTTTCACAGATGATTCTTTATTGTTATTAGAGAGCATGGGAAGAAGTGGACGACCCCTGAACTAGGGGAAGTTCATTCATCTAGGGCTGCGAGATCGGCGCTGGTGACACGGAGCACCTCTTCGATTGTGGTTTTTCCTTCAATGACCTTGTTCCAGCCGTATTGTCGGAGGCTGACCATTCCTTCCTCGTTCGCTTTGGCCCGGAGGGCGTTGGGTTGTTTGCGCTGGGTGATCAAATCCTGCATCCCTGGGGTAATGGCGCAGATCTCGAGAATGGCCATTCGGCCCTGGTAACCGGTGTGCCGACAGGCATCGCAACCATTGGCTTTCTGAATCCGATCGGTGTGCTCGAGGGGAAAGCCAATTTGCTCGAGATGCCTGGGGTTCTCATTCGCCGGTTGCTTGCACTCGGGACAGAGGAGCCGAACCAGACGTTGCGCAATGAAAGCGCGAACCGATGAAGAGACCAGATAAGGCTCTACTCCCATGTCAATCAACCGGGTGATCCCACCCACGGCATCGTTGGTGTGTAACGTGCTGAAAACCAAGTGACCCGTTAGTGCGGCTCGAATGGCAATCTCAGCGGTTTCAAAGTCGCGCATTTCACCGACCATGATCACATTCGGGTCGCCACGAAGAATGCTTCGTAAGCCGGTGGCAAAGGTTAGTCCAATCTCTGGTTTTACGGCGATCTGAATGACGCCGGGTAGTTTGTGCTCGACGGGATCTTCAATGCTAACGATGCGCCGGGCCTGGGTATTAATACTCGATAAAAAAGTGTAGAGTGTGGTTGACTTTCCGCAACCGGTTGGACCGGTAAGAAGAACAATCCCGTTTGGCATGGAGAGAAGTTCAAGAACGGTCTTCTCGTAAGTTTCATCGAGTTGTAAACGATGAAACTCAAAGCGTTCCTGGCCAAGCAGTCGGAGACTGACCGATTCTCCCATGACCGATGGAATGGTGGCCACGCGGACGTCGATGGGGCGTCCTTCCAATTCCAGATTGATTCGACCGTCCTGTGGGAGACGGCGCTCAGCAATGTCCAGATGAGCCATGATTTTGAGTCGGGAGATCACCGAATCCTGGAGAAGCTTGATCTGGGCGGGAACGGGGGTCTCGTGAAGAACTCCGTCGATGCGGTACCGGATTCTCAAATCGTCCTCCATGGGCTCGACATGAATGTCGGTAGCCCGCTCACGGAGAGCTTCACGAATGATCTGATTTACGAACCGAACTACTGAGGCTTCCGAGTCCTCGGCATCGAGAACCGTGGTCTCCTGTTTCAGATTGGCCAGAGCGGAATCGACATCGCGGCCTTCGAGCAGAAGATCGAAAATTTCGGCCCCGACCCCATAACCCTGACGCAGGCCCTGCTGAATTTTCCCTCTGGACCCCATGATCCAGTGTACCGGTTCATCGATCGATCGGGCGACGCCCTGTCGAGCCTGATAATTAAAGGGATCGTAGACGATCAGGCGAAGAAGCTCTCCCTCCTCCTTGATCGGAAAGAACTGATGTTGCACCGCGAGACGTACCGGAACCAGTTCCCGGACTGGGGCAGGGATGGGGGGCATGGCATCTCCCCACCATTCCAGGTCCAGGCTCTGGGCCAGACTATGGAGGAAAGGGGTTTCCTCAACCAGATGGGCATCGAGGAGGGCATCCACCAGGGAGCGTTGTTGTTCGGCTGCCAGTCGGAGCGACTCCTCAATCACGGCCGGTTCTGCCTGCGAATGTGGCAGGGCAAGTTCAAGCAGATATTGAAGGGAGGCAGAGTTCAAGGTGGTTGCCCTATAGCAAAGAGCAACGGACTATTTCTGTAAACGATTTTTATAAGTGGAGGGCGAATCTCCGTATGCGCCCTAATTGGATCTCGTCCCGTTCCTATTCCTAATTCTCAATTTACAATTAGTACCATCCCATAGGAGCGGAAATACGCCTCTTAAATGATGAAGCCTCGAGGGAAAGATCGAAAATCTTCAAAAAATGAGATTAAAGATTTTGAATGGGACGCCTTTTTTTGGAGTGCGGTGGCAAGACACCGCTTTGCCTTCCGAGCGGCCACGACGCGAGGCGGCCCGGAAGACGGGTGCAATTACTCGACGTGGGCGAATGAGGGACGGCTCCAGTGGAGGTGGCAGGCTTTGGTGACCAGGATCTGGTATTGAGGAATGTGTCTCACTCGCACTCGCTCCTCCTTCGTACGCCTGTGCTGGACTATGGCGGACAGGGGGGCAAAGCGGTGTCATCGCCACCGCACTCCAAAAATGAAATATCCCTGTGGGATGCTTGTGATTGATAATTATTAATTAACACGTCCCCCCCAATGCCCCGACAAGTGGGCGCATACGGAGATTCGCCCTCCACTTTTTTGGGCATTCCACAGCGACCACAAAATCATGTTAATCATGTAAATCCTGTCAAAAAATGTACCTGGATCCCGGTACAACTGTCCTCTACTCTCTGCTATTGCAATCGCTTTTTCAGCTCATCACTTACCGCAGAGTTGGCCAGCCAGGCGCTGGCGGTTGATGGATCGGTGGCAGCCCATTTGTGATAGGACATTTCGACATATTGATCGCGCATGGAGTCATCCGAGATGCTATTGGCCCATTGCGTAGAAGCGGCCGGATCCAATTTAAGAATCTCACTGGAGTAGGCACTCAGCCCCTGATCTCTCACCGGGCCAACTGGGACCTGTTTCAAATAATCTGCCGCCCCCTTGAGATCGCTTTGGACCCACTGTTGGATTAAGTTGCGAGTGGCTCCAGCCCTGGTGTTGTTGTCGGAGAGACTGGAAATCCATGTTGCTGCAGCCTTGGGATCACTTTCGGCCCAGATCGAGGCAACATTGGTGAGGGTTTGACTCTGGGATTGTCCTGTGAGATTGCGTAGGGCGTAATCCGCCGCGCGTGCCGGATCATCTATCGACCAGGTGGAGATGACATTAGAAAGATAGCTCTGACGATTGGCTCCCTCCGTAATCTTATTGGCTGCAGCAATGGCATCCTGCGGATTTTTCAATGTCAGCTCCTTGGCGATATTCGCAAGTACATTGGCTTGAAAAACCTCATTCCCCGGTTTTGCTATGTAATCCAACGCCGCATTCGGATCCTCTTTGGCCATTTGGTTGAGAACCGATTCCATGGCTAGTTTTTTCGTCTCTCCATCCAGTTTCTGAACAGAGGCCAAAGCTCCAGCTGAATCATCGTAAGCCCACTGGGAAATCATATTGTGTATAACATATGATTGCATCTGGGTGGGCATTCCATCAAAAGTCTGCGAAGCTGCGTGAGGATCCATCTGAACTAGACGGAAGAACATCCCTTCAGCGGCTTTATTTTTAGAGGTAGCCTCCGGCAGCTTATCCATGAACTTATTGAAGGTATCGGAATCTAACGCCGTCATCAAAGAGCCACAAATTCTAATACCATAATTTCGCAGATCGCCGTTGGGTAATCCCAATACAAATGTGGAAGCTTCTTCAGGATCAATCCGGGCCCAATTCCGAAGGACACTCTCGATGGCTTGATTCCGTTGAGATCCGTTTGGAATTTTCTTAGCCCATTGAATGGCGGCCCTTGGATCCTCCTCTGCCAAGCTCTCTACAACGCTTTGGACGGCACTTTCGCCTATTCCATTTGAAGGAAGTTGCAGTACCGCTGCCGTCGCCTGCTGTGGATCCTTTCGCGCCCACTCCTTGAATATAGATGCGATCTCTGATGGATTAATGTCTGTGGGGGACTCTCTTTTGGCGAATTCGATCGCTTTCTCGGGGTCTGTCCTGGCCACACCTTTCAGGATGTTCGATATGGCATCACTTCTGAGAGATCCGGGAGGTAATTCTTTGGCTTGAATAAAGGCCTCTTGAGGCGATCGTTTACCCCACGCAGCGAATATATCTCCGGCAACGCTTTCACGTTCTTTGGAGGTCATGGAGGAGTTGGCGTATGACCAAGCAGCACCGGGATCCGTCTTGGCCCATCGAGCCATAAGCATGGCGATCGCAACTTGGACTTCATTCTTTTTTGGGAGGCTTTTCGCTATGGCCAGATATTCCGGAAACTTCTTAGTATCAAGACGGAGCAGAGATTGAGCTGTTTTAAGTATTTGTTCGTTATCACTCAAGCCTCCGGAGATTGTCCCCTCCTCAAGAATGCTCGTCAATTGTTCCAGAAGCACCGTCGATTTTTTTGGGGTCGTTGAAGAATTGGCGGTATTCGATGAGGCTTCTTTTGAAGTTAGCACACCCGTTGGATCGGATGACGATCGACTCCCCAGTTGATCGATCGTATTGGAAGCTTCGTGAGGCTTGACTGATGGACGCTGTGAGGAGATGTGGATCCCCGTGACAATCCCTCCCGACAATCCCACACCTATCAGGGCAAGATAGAGAAAAAATGATTTAATCGACATACATTATGAATTGGGAATTGAGAATTGGGAGTTTTATCCGTGAAAATCCCTGTAATCTGTGGATAAGTGGTTTTCTCTCTTCAGTCCTCCGTGATTTACTCTCTTTATTGTTGCAAACGACTTTTCAGTTCGTCACTGACTGCGGAGTTTTCCAAAAATGCCTTGGCGTCATTAGGAGCAGTGGCAACCCATTTACGGTAGGCAATCTCGACGTAGTAGTCCCGCCCTTTATCATCGGAAATGCTATTGGCCCATTGAGTGGCAGCGGCTGGATCTGTATTCACCATTTTGTCGGAGTAGGCTCCCAGCCCCGCATCTCTGGTGGGACCAACTGGAAGCTGTTTCAAATAATCCCCTGCACTCTTGCTATCGTTCGGCGTCCACTGCCAGATCAGGTTGCGGGTGGCATTGGTCTTGGAGTCGTTGTCAGAAAGACCGGAAATCCACTTTGCCGTAGCTTGAGGATCGTCTCCGGCCCAGTTCCAGGCAACATCGGTGATTGCTTTGGCTTGGGATTCCCCACTCAGTTTGTGTAAGGCGTAATCCGCCGCACTCACGGGATCGTTCTGCGACCAAGTGGAGATGACACTAGAGAGAAAATTCTGACGATTGGGCCCTTCTGAAAACTTTTCGGCCACTGCAAGAGCATCCTGCGGATTTGCCTTGGCTAGTTCGCTTGCGATACTGGAAATGGCATCAGCTTGTAAAACCTCATTTCCCGGTTTTGTCACGTAGTCCAGTGCAGCTTTTGGGTCATGGTGGGCCCATTCAGAGAGAGCTGAACTCGTGGCAGCTCTCTTCATCTCCCCATCCAGTTGCTGAGCGTAAGCTAGGGCTCCGGTGGAGTCGTTCACAGCCCACTGAGAAACTACCTTAGCCACGGCATTGGTTTGCATCAATCCGGGAGTCATTTCGTCAACATATTGTAACGCCGCCTGGGTATTCCAGTGGGACATATTGGGATCCCAGGAGGAGCTTAGATCAAACATCCGCTCGACAACTCTGTTTTTGGAGGGACCCTCTGGTAGTTTGTCTACAAAGTTTTTGAGAAAATCGGGATTTGATCCTGTTATATAGGATTCAGGATTTGATCCTGCCAGACCAAGCTTTATGGATTGATATAAAAGGACCTGCTCAATGGCCTGATTTCGGAGTTCTCCGTTGGGTAATCCCAATACAAATGTGGAAGCATCCTCGGGGTCAATCTCAGACCAACCGGAGACGGCCTTCGCGATGTTCTGATTACGCAGAGATCCATTCGGGAGTTTCTGAACCCACTGAAGTGCGGCCTTCGGGTCCTGAGTTGCCCAAGTGTAGACAACGTTATTGATTGCATTTTGGGTTGTCCCAGTGGCGGGAAGTTGTAGGAGGTTTGAAGCGGCTTGCTGAGGATTCTTTGGTGCCAAATACATCCAGTTCAAATTTACAAGCTGCACTTGGTTGACATCGCTGCTAAAGTCCCTTTTGGCTAATTCGATTGCCTTCTCAGGATCGTTCCTGGCCATGCCACGCAAGATTCCATATGTGGCCCAATGTCTCAACCATCCGGGGGGTAGTTTTTTGGCTTGAATGAAGGCCTCTTGAGGCGATCGTTCACCCCACGCTACGAAAATATGTGTGGTGGCATCTAGACGGTCATGTGTATTTAAATCCATCAAGGAGTTCGCATATGACCAGGCGGCTGCAGGATCCGTCTTGGCCCACTGATTCACAATCATGGAAGTCGCTTCGCGACGATTACTCTTTTTCTGTAGGCTTCTTACGAGAGTCAGATATTCCGGAAACCTCTGAGGATCAAGCTGGGAAAGAAAGTCTGCTTTTTCCAGTGCTTTGTCGTTCTCATCACTCTCATTGAGGATTCTGGTCAATTGATCCAGAAGTGCTGCCGGTTTTTTGGAGGGTGCCAAAGACTTGGCGATGTCGACGGAGGTTTCGTTTGGCGTTGGAGCGATATCTGGAGTGGATATGGGATGCTTTTCAGATTGATTCAGTGTGTCCGATATTTCAGGAGTTTTGGCTGCTGAGCTTGGGGAACCGATCCGGATCCCCGTAACAATCCCACCCGCCAATCCCACGCCGATCAGAGCAAGGTAGAGGAGAAACGATTTAATCGACATATATTATGAAATGGAAATTCGGGGACGTATCGCCACATAGAACACAAAGATCTCAAAAAAGGCAGAGAGAGAGACTTTGTGGGTTTTCGATCGGATTTTAGGTTTGATCCTTATTATAAACCCCCTTTCCTTGTGTTCTTCGAGTTCTTTGCGGTTAAAATGTCCGTGCATTTTTAGTTGGAAAGTAATCTGTGAAAATCGGCGTAATCTGTGGATAAATCTCAAGTTTCGCGAGACAGGCTATAGGTTCAATTGTTTCGCGAGGTTTTTAAGGTCGTGAATATCGCGAGCGGTAACTTTGATGTATTGAGTATTTGTTCCACTGAATTCGGCGTCGGCAAAAGTATAAACTACCCGACAACTTCCGCTCCCATCTGCATTCCGGTGGATGTCCTTTAGAATTGCGTTCACGAAGTCCTTAACGCTTTTTAGCTCAACAGTCCCCTTGTAATTAACATCCTGCACTAACCAAAAGAGATTACCCTCGTGCAGCGTGCCGATGTTCAAACGAGCGGAATCCTGGCCTGGATCCAGAATTAAGGCTCCCGCCTCTACGGGAGAAAGATCATAGACGTCATTCCATTCCTTATTTGCGTCAACAAGCTTCATTCCAAGGACTTCGATCGGTTTCGGTGGCTTGCTGATTTGGACTGGGCTGAGTTTGAAGGTCTGATCCAGGTAGTTCTGGTTCATGCATACACTCGTTTTGAATTTTTCCTTCAACGTAAAAGAATGAGCACGAACCAGGAAGTTCTTGTCCGTCGCCAACCCTTTCAGAACAAAATGCCCGTTTTGATCAGTCATGGTTGCTTTGCGCTCTCCGACATCAACAGGAACAGCTTCAACCATCACATTCGGCGCGGGTTGTCCCTTATTATCAAGGAGGTTGCCAGTCAGACTTTTCCCGGATAATAAGGTTAATCTGATCTGTGTTCGATCCGTATCTTTGAGCTTGTAGATGTCCCCTGTTCTCGTCTCGCAATAATCTTTGTCCGAGACTGAAATAACTCCCACAGAGTTGTGTGCGACATTATCTAATAGGGGCTTATTTAAAGGGAAATCGAAGAGTTCAAACTGTCCACTCTGGTCTGACTTTGTAGTGGCCACATACAATGAACTTCCATCATTAAATTTGAATTGTCCTCCAACATGGCCTCCGACAATCGGTATTCCCGCCTCATCCACGATCTTTCCTTTTAGGTAGATCGCCTCCTTGAGTTTAAAGTTGTAGGAGCCGGTACCTCTCGGAATAAGTGTCACGGAGGCGAAATCACCACCTGTGCCCATAACGCCCGCTGAGGAACGGTATCCTGGTGTCATGGCGTCCAATTTTATCACGCTTGGTGTTTTTTCTTGGGACAGCGGAATGGTCAGGTTATATTCCCCTTGCTCATTGGTTCTAGTCTCGTAGAGAGGTGTTCCCATACCTCGGACAAATCTCATATCCAAATCTGCGCCCAAGCCCGCTCGCACCAATACGTTAGCCAGTGGTTTCCCAGTCCTCTCAGAAACAACTCGTCCGGTAATCGTTCCCGATTGATTGGGGGTTGCGTCGGCTCCGTGCAGGGGGGCTGCTGCATCGATATAAATAAATCCCAACAAAATTCCCACGACAAAGAGTGGGGCGAGACTTAAGCCCAAAGATGAGAGGGAGATTCGACTCGACGGGAGCCGCGCTGTGTCCAGGACGCGATGCAGGCGGCGTTCGAGCTGCGATCCAAAGGCTGCCATGGGCAGACAGAGTCCCTGAGTGGGTGTGTAAGATTCGGCGAGATTGAGAAGCAATTTCGCATAAGAGGAGCGGTTTGAACCATGCACCAGCACCATGTCGTCACAAACATCTTCGTCGGCCTGTTCCAAAGCCTTTTTCAAGAACCAGAATCCCGGCTGCAGCGGCAGAAGAATCGTGGCCAGTCGAGCAAGGAGGTGCCACCAAAGGTCACGTCTTTTCACATGAGTGAGTTCATGTCGATAAACATCGGCGCCTATTTCCATGCTGGCTGGAAGTAATATCACCGATTTTAAGAGACCAAGGACCAACGGACTCTCAAGCTGATTGACCAAAAGTACTTGCGGATGGGAAACTCCCATGGCCGTGGCAATCACTCCGCACCTGGCCTGTTCTGAGGTTGACGCCGCTTTTCCTCGACGTCTCAAACTCTCACTGCTGAAAATCGATGCGGTCAGACGGCCGAACAGGGATAATGAAATAAGGAAAGAGAGTCCTAAAAAGACCGCGTAAATAATTTGTGTCGGGGCAAGCTCTGACCCTGGGTTCGCAGTCATCTGACCCTGAAACTTCCTCAGATCGGCGACGACTGGGTGCCAAACGGCAACATCATTCCAATTGATCGAGGGGAGGTCCGAAGATTTTCCTTCGCGAGGAATTGCCGGGGAGTTATCCGCTATAGACTGTTTAGGCATCAACGAAATATGAGGTAACCAATTCCATGTCACACAAATGAGAGGAACAAACAGCGCCAATAGTAGGGTAATTCTAAGTAGGGTGGATCGCACATGAGGATTGCCTCGTCGCAAGAGTCCTCCCATCAGCACACCTGTTCCGGAGATGAATAAAGTCAAAAAATGCCAGATCAAGAAAGTTGAGCCAGCTGATGTTATCTTTTCTAATGGTAGTAAGTTCATGATTATTGTTCCTTTTTTTCAATCAGATCCCGAAGCTTGCGTAGCTCCGTTTTCGAGAGGTTTTCATTCTGAACCAAATGGTTGGCCAATTCAGCCGGTGAACCCAAAAAGAGCCGAGATAGAATATCCCGAATTGCTCCCCGAGCGACTTCATCCTGATCGACTGCAGCAAAATATTTAAAAGTCCGTTCATCGGTTTTATGACCCACCGCCTTTTTCGCTTCAAGTTGCCGCAGAAGAGTCTGTACAGTGCTGTGGGCAAAGGTCTCCTCCCGATTAAGAGTCTCCGTAATCTCACGGGCACTCATCTCACCTTGTTTCCAAAGCAGATGCATGATCTTGAGTTGCTGTCCCCCAAAGTTGATTGTTTTCATATTTACTTGCATAGTTCTATTATAGTAGATGATAACGTCAAGATAAAAGTGTGTTTTTTTGTAATGCGGTGGCAAGACACCTCATATATTAAAAATCCCCTGCTTCCCGTTTTTTCTCAAATCCCTCCACCTGAGCCAGTATAACCTGGGCCATCATTGGCTCGGTGCCGATCGCACTCGCATACCACAAGCGTCGGCCCCCAATTTTATATGGATTTCGAAATCCATCGAATTTGACATTCCCGGTCATTCCAAGAAGCACCGGGATATCCTCAAACGAGTGCAGGCCATCCGCGATGAAAAACGGGACCGCAATGACCTGAGGCCTCTCCGAAAGATCCTTCCAATCTTTAATGAACGGTCTTTCTTCCATGAATGCCGCCTGGCATTGCGCATACACACCGCGGGCCTGGATGAGCTCCACCTGATCATAAATTACTTTAGTCGAATTTTCGTTTAGATCGGTCCCATGGCCGATAATAAAAAGACATGTCGATTCTTGGATTTTGGCGAGATCATCACCCGAACTTCTCACTACCTCTGCAGCTCGCCGCAAGAGGACATCTGTCATGGATGGATGCAATCCAACGGGCTGACAATAATAAATCTCCTTCCCGTTGAGATGTGTGATCCTCCCTGTTAATCCAAGTTCCCGTGGGATGATTTCTTCGGTAAAATACCCCGAACTGATGAAGTTGGGCACTACATAAACCCTCTTCGATTCGATATTGCGTAATGCCAATCGAAAATTTGGTTCCTCCTTCCAGAAACACTCATGCACCTCTGCGAAAATGTCCATTTTCCGGATTGCCTCAGCATGGTAATATGTCGGCTCGCTCGAATCGGCATTCAAGGTTGAGCCATGCCCAGCAATCAATAGCGCCGCATCGCGGAAATTCATGAGATAGTCATACTGGCCTAATTCCTCGAAAATTCAACTGGTTCCAGCTCAATACAGTAAATGCCCCACTTATGATAAGAATCGAGGTGGGCGGTATTCTCTGGTTATTCGAGAATGTACAATCCAGAGTTGGCGAGGATCATACCTTCGCCATGAAGCTGCCATTGTATCAGCCCCTGTCAGCGCTCACGACGGAAACGCCCCTGGTTTCTGTGATCATGTTCTGTCGGAATCGAGTGCATCTAATCCGTCGCGCGATCGACAGTATCCTCAAGCAAAGTTACCCCCACTGGGAGTTGATTATTCAGGATGGGGCCTCCACAGATGGAACCAAAGAGGTGATTGAATCTTATTCTGATCCCCGGATCAAACTAGTTTCTGAGCCTGATGATGGCCCCTTCGATGCCATGTGGAGAGCCTACAAACGATGTCAGGGAGAGATCACCGGTTCATGTCTCTCTGACGAGGAGCTGCTTGAACATGCCCTTGAAGAGGGCGTTAACTATTTCCTCTGTAACCCAGAAACAGCAGCCGTTGGAAGAGATCTCTTTCTAATCAATCAGGATGGGACCCAGATTTGTCGGTGTGATTCCAGTGAGTTTAATTTTTTGGATTATCTGAGTCTACACTCCCTTTTCGCCATACAAGCGGTACTGTTCCGACGCGATGCGTTGCTCGACCTTGGGTTACTTACACGACAGTGGAGAATTGATTGCGCAGATTTTGAATTACTCACTCGCCTGGCAGAGAAATATCGGATCGATCGCTATCCAGGGACAGTTGGAAAGTACTGTCAACAACACGAAGGACAATTGAGCACCACCCCAGAGATCGGATTTTTTTGCGCCGTTGGCCAGCTCCGATTTATCGATCACCATTTCCGTACCAACTCGTTGATTAATCTGTTGGGTTCCTACCCCTTAAGGGAGGCATTTGGACTCATCAAACGTTTGTATCAATCAAAGGGTGCCAAGGAATTGGAGAGTAAACTGGATGCCTGTTTTGATTCATTCCATGTTCGGGATACGGAACAATTTTTAGAAACCGCTCAGCAGGCGATCGGAATTGGAAAACTCCATCTGGCACAAAGGATTTTAATGGGGATCAAGGAATCTCCCGTAGATGGGGTTTCTGCGAAAAGATTGATTGCTGAAATCCTTGATTGCCTATTTCAGCCGAAAGAGGCCATGGAATCCTGGCGTGCTCTGGGGGAATTGGGCGTTCCCGGTGCAGTCGAACGATCTCTCATCTCCCAATTAAGGGTCTTTGGTGTCAACTCGAAACAGATCCTGGGCAACCAGAAGAAATGGGCTAGTCGACTGGCACAAATACCCCAGGCGGGTATGCTTGTGGTTGGCCCGACGGATCAAAAACGGCTGCGTCTAGCTTTTCATTCGGCCGATTGGTCTTCTGTGGAGATTCGCCACCAGATTCTTCCCATATTGACTTATCTCGATCCGACCCAATTTGAGACAACCTGTTACGCTTCACCACAATCCAGTTTGCCTCTTGTTCCGGAAAGTATTCATGTGGAACAATTGGAGAATAATTCATCTGAAGGTTTCATCAAAAGGATTCGGGAGGGACAGATTGATATCCTCATCGAGCTGTCAGGCTTAAATCCTGGAAACCAATATTCGGCAATGGCCGCACGTTGTGCCCCGGTGCAAATTGCCTACTTGGGGCATATGGCCACCACGGGACTAAGACAAATTGACTATCTAATTGCGGATGAATGGATCTGTCCGCCAATTTTGAGGGATTTGCATACAGAAAAAATCATTCGTCTCCCACAGTGCTATACCTGCTTTGATATTCCCCGCCTGGGCTTGGCTAACGGTATTTCCGAGCCCAGACGCCTCGATAGCCGATTTACTTTTGGTTGTTTTGCCTCCACCTCCCTCATGAACAGGGAGATGCTGGAATGTTGGGCCAGGATTCTGGTCCTCGCACCTCATTCTCGATTGCTGATTGCCTCCCCTGAACTATCTGCCAGCGATTGTCGATCATCCCTCCAGGAATTTTTTAGGATTTATAAATTTCCACGTGAATGCCTCCTTTTTCTTCCCCGTCTTCCTGGACAGATTCCCCCACATCTAACCGCTCAGATTGATCTTTATCTGGATACCTTTCCTCACGGAGATCCATATGGCGTTGCTTGTTGCCTATCGAGGGGGATCCCTTCGATCTCCGTGTCCGGGGAAACCATGGCCAGCCGTTTGGGAAGCTCGTTACTTATTAACGCAGGAATGCAGGACTATATCGTCAGGAATTTCTCAGAATATGTAAATCTGGCAACCAGCCTGTCCAGACATCCTCAGGATCTGCAACGGTGGAAAACAACTCTTCCTACACAACTTTTTGAAAGTGGATTAACCAATGTCCCCCGCTTCGCAAAGCAGTTTCAAGAAGTACTTAAGGGTGCTTTCAAGTCCGTCCCATAGGCCAGGATTAAGGGCAAGAGGTGGAGATCAAGAAGAAGCTTGTAATCTCTCTTGCAACCACTATGAACCTTCTTACCGTTATGACTGTTTTAACGGAACCAACGACCTTCCTTTGGCCGCGCTATACAAAACCAAAAAATATGAGCGAACAAATCGCCAGTGAGCCTCCGGAGGGGGCCCTTGTTCCTGACAAGCCATCGCAGCGGCATGTCGTTAGAATCCCTGGTGAAGTGCTTACCAAAATTGCGACTAATGCATGGAAATTACGGAACCGTATGATTGATGATCGAACCAAGAAACCCCGCGCTGTGATTAAAAAAGATGACGTCAAAAAGTTGGTGAGTCATGTTGATTCGATTTTTGAGGCTCTTAGGGAGTTGGGACTTGAAATACGGGATCGCACCGGAGAGAGATGGACTCCATTCATCGATCAAAAGTGATAAATAACGATACCTCGCTTCAGACCCTAAATTTTTTTAATCTATGAAAACTATGAGGAAAAGCTCCACGGTTTTAGAATTTAGGGGATATGAGCAGGAAGAAGTGTGCCAAAGAGTTTCAATGACCTGATAAATGATATTGCCAGACCCGCGAAAGTCGGCACATTTAACCGTTCCGCTTGACCCCATAGTGTAGCGGTTAGCACTTCACCCTTTCACGGTGGCGGCACGGGTTCAAATCCCGTTGGGGTCGGTGGTGTAATGTCACTTGTTACGAGTGAGTTACAGAATAACAAAAACTCACTTTCCGGATTGCATGACGCCTGCATGACACTGGCGTCGCGTTCTTCACCATGCTCTTCTACGGGCCTCTCCCGTCCTCTTCGACCCCATTCCAACCCCTTTCCCACGCCTACCCGGTGTCGCGGAGCAATCAACATAATTCCCGGCTGTTCCAAGGGGAGAGGCCACTCCTGTGGGGATGTTGGACTCGGTGAACTGGATCTGGTATCGAGGAAGGTCTCTCACTCACACCCATCAAGGCGGTGTCTTGCCACCGCACTCCACATAAACAAGGAACCTTTGAGGGGATATGAAGAGGCCATCCGTTTGCTCATTATCTTAGTGCCATTCTCGGATTACGCCTCTCGGCTGATTACTGGATACATGGCAGATGCTAATCTTGGGCGAAAGGGTAGTTGCCATCTGCTCCAGCATACTTACGCGACTCAGATGTTCGAGAATGGCGCTGACATTCGATATATCCAGCAGTTGTTGGGGCACATGAACCTGGATACGATCAGCATTTACACTCAGGTCAGCGTTCAGCAGCTGCAGAAGGTGCACACGATGACCCATCCTGCGGAGAAGCAGACGTAAGCAAAAGAAAAGGGGCGACATAGCTGCCGCCCCCTCTTTTTTAGAAGAATCGTTAAAAGATCCCAGGGGGATTGTCATTTCCGCGAAAGAGATCGCCGTCAGGATCAGGAACGGTGGGTAGCCTGTTCTGCGCTTCAGTAGCATCCGCCCAATCCGCCCAATAGAGCCACTGTAGGATATCTCCGATAGGGGTTCTCCCCAATATTGGCAACTGATTGTTAGGGGGAGGAGGAATAGGGGTTAGTGCAATTGCTACAGTCTGAGCTTGAGCTGTACCACAAGCCACCATGCCGGTGGCTATAAGAACGAGGGGGAGATGCTTCAATTTCACATTATTTCCTTTCTTGAGGGCTCGGATTTATCAGCAGATTGCATTCCAGTTGGCATGGGCCAGATCTTTTTGAAGGGGAATTAAGAGGACAGAGAGCAACAAAAAGTGTCTAATAGACTGTTCTCTTGGAGAACCTGAGACATAATTCCTTACAATTTGCAAGATCACCTGTCTCCCGTGGGACAAATCGCATGACCAAAAAGAAAAGGGGCGACATTGCTGTCACCCCTAATCTTGGGAGAATTCTTAACGGCTTACATTGGGGGAGCAGGAGAGTAGGGTTTTGCGAGCTTTGGATCATCACTTGGATCTGCGGGGGTGAGATAGTAACAAATGACTGATCCTCCAGCTACTCCAAGTTCAATTCCTATTCCGACAGCCAAGGCAAGAGGGCCAAACTTTGTTAGAATTTGAACTGCAATTGGTCCTCCTGCTCCTGCTCCACCTGCACCTAATGCACCCGCTGCTGCTACGGCTCCATCTGCATTTGCCAGCCTCATGCTCGATCCTAAGAGCGTCAATCCAAGCATTAGTGCTAATACGATTCTTTTCATATTCATAGATGTATCCTTTCTTAAGGTTTTGAGATACTGTCAGCAGGTTGCATTCCAGTCGGCATGGGTAAGAGTTTTCTGAAGCTTCCCATTTCCTCACAGCTTGTTCAATCTGATGGCCAGTGAGTTGCGTTTCAACACCTCCTAAGATTTATTTACTACGCATCCTCGGAATTTAGATGCGTCTGCCCTGGATCTAAGTAATACCTCGCAATGTTCGAAGATTCAGGCATGAGAGTCTGGGTGGTATTGAGTGATGAATCTGGACTCACCGTAATATAATTGTGCAAACCATTAAAACCTGGGTTTGCATTGCCATTTTATTCGTGTGCGCTTTCTCCTCTGGATGGGCTCAAGGCGGGCCACCTTTGGTTACGGACGACACCGAAACCCCGGGAAATAAAAAATGGGAAATTTGCATTGCTGGGACTTCTGAACGACGTTATCCCGACGAGCAGCGATTTGAGGCACCGCTTCTGGATATCAATTATGGCGTTGGGAAGAATCTAGAGTTAAACTATCAACTTCCACTGTTGGTAACGGCCAACCGGAATGAATCTGGACTTGCAGGCTTGGGAGACTCCGAGGTGGGAATCAAGTGGCGATTTCTCGACGAGGACAAGAAGAATGTAGCCATGTCGGTTTTTCCTCAATTTACATTCAATAATCCGACCTCCTCTGTGCGGCGTGGGTTGGCTGAGAATGACCAGCGTTTTTTTCTGCCATTTGAGCTGCAAAAATCTCTGGGACCATTTGGAATTAACTTTGAAGCAGGGCCCAGCTTCCATTTCAACACTCCCGACGAGTGGGAATCTGGCGTTGCACTAAGCCATAGTTTTGGGCGATCTCGAGGTGGTGGGAGAAATCCACGACACAGTCCTGGACGACTTTCAGAAAGACGACCTAATTTTCAATGTTGGTTTGCGTTACCAAATTAAAGAAGGGTACTCGTTGCTGTTCTCTGTTGGGCGATCTATTTATACCTATGACACGCCAGTCGATACATTATTGAGCTATGCTGGCGTTCAGTTTTCTTTCTGAAGAATGGGTTCGGGGAATCTAATTTCTTTCGCTTGGAGGAGGGTTCAAGGATTAGGGTTGATTACCATCTGAATTAAGCTTACAGCTCAGGCAGATGAACGGCAAACCTCGGATATTGTTTGTAGACGACGAGGAGCTGATTTTGCAGGGGTTAAGAAGAATGCTCCGGCCAATGAGAACAGAATGGGAGATGGATTTTCAGCTGGGGGGTGCCGAAGCATTGGAGGCTATGGCAATCAACCATTGTGATGTGTTGATTTCAGACATGAGAATGCCGGGCATGAGTGGGGCAGAACTCTTAAACGCAACCATGCGTCTCTATCCATCGACTGTCAGGATTATTCTATCCGGGCAATCTGATTATGAATCTCTCATGCAGGGGGTCGCTTCCACGCATCAATACCTTGCAAAGCCGTGTGATGACCAGGTCTTAATCGGAAGCATTAGACAAGCCTTGGCGCTCAAACAGTTGCTCAACAATGAGCAATTGTTAACGATGGTCACCGGCCTAAAGTTACTACCAAGCAAGCCTCCACTTTACGTTCGGATCATTGAGCGACTTCAAGAACCTGAAGCATACGTAAAAGAAATTACCGAGATTATCGTACAAGATCCTGCGATGGCGGCTCAAATTTTGAAATTGGTGAACACCGCTTTTTTTGGATTATCGGTGAAAATCTCAGCGATCGACGAGGCGGTGTCATATCTTGGCCTACAAACGCTTCGTTTAATGGTTCTCTCCATCGGATTATTTGAGGAGTTCCATCAAATGCAAGCCGATTCAAAATTGCTCGAATCCATCTGGGCGCATAGCCTCGAGGTGGCTCGTACGGCCCGCGCCATAGTCGAATTAGAAGGTGGAACAAAAGCTGTTATCAACGAGACTTTTACATCCGGCTTGCTTCATGATATTGGTGAATTGGTGTTTGCAGTTAATTACCAGGAGAAATACCAAACCTGTATGGAATGTTCGCTTAAGGATCATGAGGCCATGTTTAAGGTTGAAACGCGTAAATTTGGGGCTCCACACTCCCATGTGGGTGCCTATCTGTTAGGTCTATGGGGGTTACCAACGAAGATTGTTGAGACGGTTGCATGTCATCATCTTCCATCGGAGAGAGATTCAACCTCCTTTTCCTCCCTTACTGCCGTTCACGCTGCAGATATTTTTGTTCATCAAAAGAAACGGGATCTAAATTTGGCCTACGCTGGGGAAATCGATCACTTATATTTCGACCGGATTCAGATGGAGAACCGTTTGCCGGTCTGGTGGGAGGCGGTCAGGAATTTATGAATCCAAAAGTATTATTTGTCGATGATGACCCGAGCATTCTATCCGCTCATCAGCGAAGTTTCCGAAAAAAATTCACAGTCGATTTGGCTATGGGGGCTGCGGCTGCTTTTGTTGCCATTGAGGAACGGGGACCATTCGATCTGATTGTATCCGACATGCAGATGCCGGGAATGTCAGGCATTGAGTTTCTTGCGAAGTTGAAGGAGGTAGCCCCGGATACCGTGCGGATGATGTTGACTGGTAACATTGATCAGACAACCGCCACGGAGGCAATCAACAAGGGGAACGTGTATCGGTTCCTTACCAAACCGTGTCCTCCAGAGGTCCTG
>Ga0206919_1008_pt1 | contig 46938 bp, 56 predicted proteins | sample Alteio_BWOrgHeat_67_FD_152962 | JGI IMG/M metagenome (GOLD analysis project Ga0206919, IMG submission 152962) | Enriched cells from forest soil in Barre Woods Harvard Forest LTER site, Petersham, Massachusetts, United States -... | ecosystem: Environmental > Terrestrial > Soil > Temperate forest >... | reverse complement strand
ACTATGTTCTGTGGCTTGAGTGTGTCAATAGGTAAATAATGTCTGCCAATGCAGGCAGAATCGTCAGAACATATTCTCGGAAAACGGATTCGCTCGGGTCGTGAAAGACTAAAACTCTCGCTCGACGCATTTGCCTACGAAGCGGGCATCGACAGCAGCTATCTCAACGGAATTGAGTTGGGAAAACGAAACCCCTCGTTCAAAGTTTTGTGCCTTATCGCAAAAAGACTGGGAACAACACTTAGCAGCCTCGTGGTTGATTTACCTGGAGATGAAAAAGTAAAAAAAGCCATTACGAAACCTACTAACTCGCCATCCAAGTTTTGACAATTGTCCCTCGCTGACAAAACTCAGTAATGGTCGTGTTGTAGTCCGTTATGGTGTTCGCCTTAAGTGATTTGAGCTTTACCTTGTCATTACTGGAGGTTAAATTTACCCTCAACCAACGAATGTCCACACTCCCTAAAGCTCCACTCCTTGAGGTAGGTTTTTCGATAATATGGGGCAAGCTACCTGCGGATACATCGTTCCCAAAACTAGGAGTCAATTCTACCCAAATGGTTCAAATCCATTATAATCAAGACGAGGTTAGCCTATTTCCTGTCAGGCTTGCTACCGAGTTGCAGAGGGTAGGGTTTTCCAAATTCGAGGCTCTGCCCAATTTACTTTCTCCTCAGGGAATGGTACAGACGATGAGATTCCTTTCTCCAAACAACCCATCCCAAGCGATTCAAAGTGGTATGGGGATATTCAGCATTCACCATGGGAACGATGGTTACGATTGGAGTCCGTTTAAAGACCTTGTCATGAAGGGCACATCTGCGTTCCTTTCGGCGTTTCCTAATGGGTTTTCAAACAGTGATTTACTTGCGATTGAGCTGAGATATGTTGATGGTTTACCGCTTAGTTCCGATGAAGATCCATTTAAGTTTCTCGAAAAGACAATGGAATTAAGTGTGAGTACTCCACAATCTCTTGCTTCGTATCCGGGGCTAAATAAGGAGATCGCCGGTAGTCGTATCAATTATGGTCTCCGTTCTAACTCTCCCGAAGGCATGTTTGTAATTGACCTGGCTCAAGGGACGATTCCATCTGGTTCCGCCTATATTTTAAATACCTCGATTAGAAGCAGTAAAAATGAGGGTATTTCCATAACTCCAGAATTCCTTTCAATCTGGCTAGATCGGGCTCATGTGCTGGAAAAATTTAGCTTTAAATCAATGATTAAATCTGAGCATGCTAGAACTGTCTTCACTTAGTTATGCAAACTTTAGAACTGGTTTTGGAGCCGACTCAAGATTTGAAAGAAGACTGGCAGAGTGTCCTAAGTTCGGACGTTCAACCTCAAGATGTTGGGGCTATTCAGGTTAGAAATTTTCTTGATTCATCATTCAACCTGAATCGTAATTACAGAAGTTTATCGTCATTCAATGCTTATCCACAAGCAATAGGGATCGCCCAATTCAGTAATTGTGCCATTCCCAGTACGAGTGGAATTATTTTTCTTAAAGCGTCTACACTGGATGACTCCTCATCTGAGCGGTTAAGGTTGTTTTTGGGACAAAAAGCGTTCGATCGATTGACTGAGTTGAAGAGGGCTAAGGCTGGTTGGAATTTAGGTGAGGGGCAGCCATTGAATCCTCTATCTGTCGTATCATGCTTGAATTTGACTGGTATACTAAGTCGGTTTCCCAGTCATTTCGAAGTACGCTTATATCTCTCCGAGGAGGGCGGACTGAATCTGGTATGGGAAAATTCACGAGGCTTTACTGTCATGTTGAGATGTACCCCCACGTCATATTTGGTCTTGGATCAAGAAACTGGTTCTGAACAAGAATTTGCATCCGAGGATCGAGAGTTGGCTCTTTTTTCTGCTGGTCTAATTTCTTCTTCCCTTGCATGACCGAGAATGTGCCTCGTCCACGATGCAATAATGAGGAGGATCTAATCAGGGCTATTCCTTCTCCTCGTTATTGTAATGGAAGGGTCTCACCTGATTTATTTAAGAGCAAGGCAGTTTCAGTTAATCGACTACTGATAACAGACCTCAAGACATCCTTAGAAATATTTCGTTCCGCGTTAGAAAAACCTGCAAAAGGAGTATCTCTGAGTGGGTATGCTACGGTTCAAACGGGGGAACTTATCAAGTTTGTTGCAGACTTCGTAAAAACCAATAGTGATTTGAGAAAAAGGGGCTTCACGGTTTGGGTTGAGGCGGCCCCCACTGAGAGTAATCAAGGGCATGCTGAAATCATGCCAAATATCACGGAGGCTATTTCATTCAATTTAGTGACATATCTTGAGAAAGAGGGAAAAATTGTGATCCTGAACTAACAAGCAATAGGGTTGTGCTCATCATGGTGGCAACCCCTTTCTTGGTCAACTGGTTTGAATTCCAGATTGAAAACTCACTTTTTTCATTGCTTCTTTCGCGTGATCGTCCCGTAAATGGCCATACAACTTCATGGCTAAGGCTCCGCCGTCTTTATGACCCATGCATCTTGCGATGGTTGGTATGTCAATGCCGTGTTCGATACACGTTGTGGCGAAGAGATGGCGAAGGTCGTGATGGGTGATCCTACCAGTTCCCGCAGTGGCACAAGCGGAATTGAGAAAACCCTGGCACTCTCTAATCCGAAGGACGCGGTGGTTTTCATCCTCCCGAGAGCGTTTGGTTCGCATGTCTTCCAGCATGGCTTTGCATTCCGCGATGAGGGGAACATCTCGGGTCTCGCCATTTTTGGTAATCCTGAGCGTTACCCTGCCCTTGGCTAAATCAACGTCTCGCCAGAGGACGTTGCGAGCTTCATTCAGTCTGGCCCCTGTATAGGCCAAAAGGCGGATCATTTCGCCCGCAGCCCTGCATTCGTTGGTGCCCGCTGAATCTACAGCGTCAAGAACGCGGATAAACTGATCTCGACTCGGCAAAACCAGTCTCTTGGACTTGGGAGATGCACGCTTAATGGATTTATCTTTGGCAGGGTTGGCGAAGAGGTGGCCGGATTCAACGGCAAACTCCAAAACACCCCGCAAGGCCATGAGAGCACCTTTGTAGCTTGAGGCAGAGATTCCAGAGCTGTTATGCATGGCACGCTTGGCACCATGGGGAATATGGGGCAGAGCTTCGGATCTCAGGCGAAGTGACCAGTCGCGGACTTGTGGAACTGTAATCGTCCGCACATTCACCTCGTTGATTCCCGGCCAAGTCTTTTGAATCTTGTGTAGGCCGATTTGATAGTATTCCTTGGATTTGGGGCGGAGTTCGGCGTCCCGGTCAATGTTCTGTAAATACTTCTCGGCACACTGCCCGAAGGTGATCTTGTTACTGCTTAGGGAAATACCCGTGGAGCGCATCTGCTTGATGTCCTCCTTATGCTTTTGCAGCTGAGGTTCGGCGACGCTTTTCAGTTTTGTCTTGAGAGATCGCCAAACATTCTTGCCATGGAGGTACAAGCGGGCGTAGTATTTGCCGCTTCGATGACGATAGAGATTAGGGACGCTGGTTTTTGACCAGACGGTTTTCTGCTTCATTTTCATGGTTTTGGTTGTTTCCGGTACCAAACCGTAGAATATGACCGTAGAAAAGTCAATCTGTATCTTTGTAAGTTGTTAATGGACAGGTGGCTGAGTGGTTTAAGGCACCTGACTCGAAATCAGGCGTAGGGGCAACTCTATCGTGGGTTCGACTCCCACCCTGTCCGATTCGTTTCAAGTATTTGATGTATAATAAGTTACAAGTCATCAAAAAGAGCAAAAAAGTCCTCTCGGGGCGACTGTCAGCAGATTTGTCAGCAAACTCGCTTGAAAATCGGCTAGAAGCCAACTCTTCTGCCAGTATTTAAGCCGATCCGCTGACTACTCTCTAACGGTATAGGATCAAACGACGGTAGGATTCCTCTAACCGAGGATTGACCATGCGAGACCGTTACCGTCTCTTTCGACGCAATGCAGTGTTTTACGTTCAGGATAATCAGACTGGACAACAAACAAGCCTGCGTACCCGTGACAAAGCCGAGGCCATGCGCCTGCTCTCAGCCAAGAACCAGTCCGCCACCCGACCGGAACTAAACCGTGGAATGGCCCGTGTTTACCTCTCTTGCCAATCGTCTGACATGCTCACAAGAACATGGAAAACGGTTATGGAGGAAGTTGCGGCGAGCTATACTGGCAACACCCTGAAACGCTAGCGTAAATTTATGATCTGTGAGCCATGCAAAAGCCTGCTTTCCCTTCCTCTTCTCAATACAGAAAGCTCACACTTTCTCGCCGTTTTCCGGCATCCTCGTGCGGGGGTCTCGACGAATGTTTTTCTACGCGTTCTTCACAATCGGGCGTTGGACATGGGCTGGATCTTGCACCCCGTCTTGGTCAAGCGTCTGTGGCCGAAAATTCGTTACAAAAAACGTCGAGGCATCCGACTTGACGAACATCAAAAGCTAGTCGAAAGCGAATGGGATCAAGAATGGCGGCTTTACTATGAAATGCTCTGGCATACAGGCGGGGCTCAATCTGACATTGCCTGCCTCCATCGCGATAACGTGGACGCCGAGCGCGGAATCCTCTGCTACACCCGCATGAAACTGAGGGAATGCGATGTTGCCGGAGCCACCCTCATTATTGGTGAGCAAATGCGCGCAATCTTGGAACAATTGCCTCAAGAGGGCTATTTGTTCCCTCGCTTGAAGGTCAAGGGCGAGATGGATCGGGCTTGTCGCTTCCGCAAGCGGTGCCTTGCCTTGGGTATTTCAGGGGTCACGTTACACTGTTACCGCTATGCTTGGGTGGAAAGAGCATGTGAGGCAGGGATGCCTGAACGTGAAGCGATGGCGCATCTTGGGCATAACAGTGCGGCAGTCCATCGAGACTATGCTCGCAAGGCTTGCTCCTTGACGCTACCACTTGAATATTATGAGAACCGGAAACAAACCAAGATTGTTCCGTTTGCATCACCCCCTCATGCTGGCTTGGTGAAAGAGAGAACAAATTTGATCCCGTTAGGACTCACCGCTTGATTCAAGATTAAAAACTGACAAAACTCAAACGTTTGAAAAGACCACGGGAAATTGATTTTTCACGGCACTCTGATCTCCGTCAGGATCAGAGAGATATTACAAGAGAGCTAGTCCGTTCAGCCGTCCACGGTGGCAGTATCAAAGAAATGCCAGGAAAAGGGTTGCATGGTGGTGTAATTAAAAAGTTCAGTTGCGTGGTAAGGGATAAAAAAATTGTGGTGGTAGGAGAGCTTTATCGTGGTACCCTTTACGTTATCACGAACTATTGGGATGAAAACTAGCCATCAAATGATCGTTAAAAGCAAACTCCCGCCGGTGGTTGAAATTGATTTCGCCTCCGGTGCAGCCTATGTGCGTTTTTCGCCCCCAGGACAAAAGGTTGCCAAAACATTGGTACGGAGAGAATGGCCGTTAGTAGCTATTGATTTGGATAAAGAGGGGGAGGTTATTGGCATCGAGGCAATTGGTGTCAATAATCTGACCATTCACAAGCTCCTTGAAAAAGCCAATGTTCAGATGAACCCCAGACTTGTTCAAAAAGCCGAGTATGTGAGCCTCAGAGGTAGTGCTCCTGCTTTCACTTGATTGGTTCAAATTAGCCCAAGACAGTTTTCCGGGCATTTTTCATTTTCCAAGTTTTTGAAAGAGTTTTTGTTGCTTGATTCAGCCAATCTTTATTAACGGCTAATTCAAGTATCTCAACCGATGAAAACCACTTGGGGGAATTCGGGGCCGGATTTCCCAAGGGTTTTAAATGTTTTTCCCGAATTAAAACTGGAATGTCATGTTTCTGAAATCCTAAGATTTTTGCTGCCTCCTTGGCGTCGATGCGACCGGGAAGCCCAACCGGGGTTATTTGATTATACATATTTTATTTTTCCTATTTAATTTCCGTTGTTTTGTAATTATCGAGGATTGTTTTAATTCTTTGAATTTCCTCTGAAATTTTGATTTCTGCCTCTTTAAATAATTTATCAGGGTCACCTAATCCAAAAATCCACTGTCGTGATTCAAGTTTATATTTTTCCGTCTGCAAAAACCGAAGGTGGGAGGTAATTGCTGCAATTTTCAAACCATCGGTGACATTCTTTTGAATTTCCCCAATCAAGTTTTCTAAACGGGAAATACCTGATTTCCTGCGGACAAATGCTTGAATACCGCAAGACTCACAAATGAAATACAGCTTACCTCGCTTATCCCTTCGAATTTCGACAGGATCATTGCAGAGAAAGCAGGGAATAGAACGAGGAGCCTCCGTCCCTTCGAGTCCTAACGTTACGTTGTCCGCATCTGCGCTCATCACAAAATCCTTTCTGTGGCGGTGAAAGAGCATAATTCACCTGTTTCATCGTGTTTTTCCTCCAACACACAACAACCCGGACTGCGTCGAATACCTTTAAGTGACATCTTGATTAACCACCATTCCTCTTGCTTGGTTTTTACCAGCAAAACAATGTCTCGGGAGGTGGTGTATCGGCGGTATTTGCCCGTTGCCTTTGAAAGTAACATTTCTTTCGTTAGATACTTTGAGACATAGGAAGCCACCCGATGCATATCAACGAATCGAATATCTACATATCGACCTCCACCAACAGCGTGCCAAGCTTCACTTAACCACTCTTGAGGCAAGTAATGCCCTAGCATGACATGCAAGTGGGCATATCCGTTTTTTTGAAATTCAAGGACTGCGATGAAGGAAATCGACTTGCCGACTCTTCTCTTGAGCAAGACTCGCATCTTCCTCCACACCTCTCGGATATAAATTGCCGAGTCCTCCGCTCTACACCTCTGTTGATCAAGAGTTAGGGTCAAAAACCGACGCAGATCATGCTTCATTGCTCTCTGAATGATCCCTGTACTCACTTTTCTTGCTTTCTTGGGGCCCCACACCGTGGACACACCCATTTTTTACATCCCAGCCTAGCGTAAAGAAATGGGGCCGTTTCATTCAACTTCCCCCCTATACTCCACCTTCCACGGTTCCGGCACGGGGGTTTGTTGTAATTATGCTTAAATAGGGTCAAGAGAAGGGGCGGTCGCGGAAACCGCTCCCGCCAAGACATTGCCCTGCGGGTACTGTGAAAGGGCTTTAGTGACGGGCTCCGGCAGAACGGAAGCTTGCACCCCCGTCCCACCGGAAACCCCGGAGACTAGCTTTTTGCCGTCTGCCCGTTTCATCGCGTCAGCCTTTTTGAGGACGGGATGAAATCTTTTCCGACGGTGCCGCCGTGAGACGGTAGTACTCGGCTAAAATCGTGTTGGCTATCTCGGATCGGCCCCGTCTGACCTTACAGGATCAAAATCGCGACGCATGTTTTGAATAGAGCATGATAACTTCTAGCGTCAGGCAGATTCGGGTCGCACGGCCAGTTGTCCGAGTGCGGGGCCGGGTGCTTTGCTGGAATCAGCGTCCTGGTGGATGCGGACCGGAAGGCGGCTGGCGGATGCGACAACTGTTCAAATCCGTAGAGAAGAAAAACAAGGCCGGGTGAGATCATGAGAAAACCCATGAGATCAAAGGAGAGATTTTGGGATTCTGGCTTGTCGTGCGGGAGTATCCAGGCAGCCAGAACTACCGCCAAAATGCCAACCGGCAGATTGATGTAAAAGAGCCAGGGCGAGCAGATAGCCGCTGACAACCCATTGGGCGGACGCAATTGACGCGTGCAACTCCTGCTTAATGAACGAAAGCGAGACGTTCACGATCGTCGAATCCATTTGCGACATGAACGGACCGAGGATCACGACGGCGATGATTTTCCAGGCTCCGGGTTCCAGCCTTTCAGAATGAGTGTGGTTCATTGTGCGGCGCCTGTCCTTCTGAATCAGCCCTGTTGCGCGGCAATGAATTCGTCCGTTGTGGCAACCCATGCCTGCTTGGGAAAAACCTTTTCGGTCAAAACGCGGTGAACCTCCTGATCGGAATCGAAGCAGGCATCCTTGAGAATGACACTGCGGAAATCCAGGTCAAAGGCGCGTCTCAGCGTGGAGAGAACAATCCCGCTCGTCGCGATGCCGAAAAAAACAAGGTGATCGATGTGGCAAGACCGAAGGACAAGCTCAAGATGATTGTCCGAAAACGCGCCCACTCTCTGCTTGTAGATCACGAGGTCGTCCGGATGAAAAATATCGCGGTGAAATTCCACGGAGGGAGTGCCCTTGACGAAAAGATTGTTTTGTTTGACCCACAAAAACGGGGATTCAAAATCCGGAATCTCCGGGTGCCCTTCAGAAAACCCTAACCCCACATGAATGATGCGGAACTGATTCTGCCGTACAAACGCGACGGCTTTCGCGGCGACAGGCATCATGTATTCAGAATCCGGTACGTGACCGAAGATTCCTTTTTGAAGATCCAGCGTCAAAACCGCTGTTTTTTTGAGATCGAGTTTCATGCGTCATTCCTTCCTGTGTTTGGGCGGTACGCTGTCACGACGTTTCCGCCATGCGCTTGATGAGTTCACTGGCCTTGAAGAGCGTTGTCTGTTCCTGCCTGTCGAGTTTCGCGATGGCTTGCGAGAGCCAGGCGTGCGTCGCCTCCTTGGTGTTCTTGCGCAGGGTGGTGCCCTTGGCCGTCAGTTTGATGTTGATCTGGCGCCCGTCCGTGGGGTGAGCCTTGCGCTCGACCAGCCCCATTTTCTCGATCAACGCCAGGGCCGTACCCATTGATTGTGGCTTGACGCCTTCGGCGCGGGCGAGGTCCGCAGCAGTCGCCGGTCCATCCTTTTCAAGGCGGGAGAGTACCGCCTTTTGTGTCCAGGAGAATTCCCGCAATTCCAGCGGCGCGTCGGCGCGAATACGGCGCACGAGCAAACGCAGCGCCATGGCAAAATCTTCAACCGCGACTTCGCTGCTTTTCTGAGTGATCATGGTTAAACAGTACAACTTATCAGTTTACCTGTCAAGTTAAAAGCCATTTTACAAATACCCTGTAAGGCCCATGTTTACCTTAGATGTCACGACTTTGATGCAACGCTTGAAACACATTTTAGCAATTATCTGTTGCGAGACACCTTATCCAACTGGGGGGATTTCACTTTATGTCAGGTGCAAGTAGCTCTCGGAAAATTTTGTGGATTTTGAGGGCTTTTATTTAACTCACATTAAATTAATGAGGATGGAAATCCTTTGGCGTCTTAACGGCTTTCGTGTTGTTCTCAGCAAAATCGGGAGGCACCGAAAATATTCCCGCTTTTAGATTCGCACGCTTTTTGATCATCGTGCAAAACAATCAGGCATCGGATCAAGTGTATTCCAGAAAGTATGGAATTGTTTAGTTCTTCAACACCTACCGATAATGGTCATTGCATTTCAAGGACCTGACGTTATAGGATTAGCATCAAGAACGTGTTGAAACGTTTTTTGATTGGGAATTTGAACATTCCTGACATCGTATAACCCTGACTAACGAGATGAAGACTACTCAAACAACGGCTAGTCCCCCCTCCCGCCCATCCGGTTCCTCCTCTCAGCCTTCCCTATCAACTTTCGAATACCCCACATCCCTTCTGGATTTAATATTAAACTCAGGGAACTCGTACATTTGCGTAAAAGACAGGGAAGGTCGTTTTGTCTATATTAATGATCTGGATGCCTCTCTGTATGGAGTCACCCCTCTGGAAATGTTGGGGAAAACAGCGGAAGCATGGGTGGGAAAACCTCAATTTTTACAGTGGCAAAAGGATGATCTGGCAATTTTTGATGCGAAGAAGGAGCAGCACTACCCTGCTTATACTCGTGTCGATAAGGCGGGAAATACCCATTGGTTCGATACCGTCAAGATACCGTTTGTTGATAAAGCAAATGATCGAGAGCTTCTTCTCATCATTCATCGCGATGTAACTGTCATCAAGAAGGTTGAAAGCGAAAGAGAATTATCCGGGAAAAAATTGGCAGAAGCACAGAAGAAGGAACTGATCGGACTTTTGTCGGGAAATATCGCTCACGAGTTCAATAATCTCCACGAAATCATCCTAGCCTCAGCTAAGATCATCCAGTCCGATCCTCTATTACCCGCTCATGTGAAACAGAGCAACGAGACTATCATTGAAACCACCTTACGAGCTGCGACAATTGTTTCGCGGCTATTAATGCTGGCTGGAAAAGATGTCATGGAGTTTGTCACCCTTGATATCAATCAGTGCCTTTTAGATGATAAACGACTTTGGCTCTCGGTGCTGGATAAAAAGATCGAACTAATTTACGAGTTGACCAGTCAACCCACATTTATCTCCGGTAACGCCTCCATGCTCCAACAAGTCATTTTGCATCTGATCCTGAATGCGAACGATGCCATTAAGAACGAAGGCAAGATTTATTTAAGAACCAGTATTGTTGATCAGGATGCCAAGCCTGCGGTTCAGGTTGTCATCTCAGACAACGGGATAGGCATGGATTCCGAAACAGCGACTAAAATATTTAACCCCATGTTTTCCACCAAGCCTGCTGGTCAAGGGATCGGGCTTGGCTTGACGCTGGTGGAAAATGTTGTGCTCAGACACAACGGAAAAATCACTGTGACATCCTCTCCAGATTCGGGAAGTTCATTTACTTTGGAATTTCCTCAGATAACCCCTTCGGCAGATTGATGCTACTTTCGTCTGGTGTATGGAGCCTATCCCGAATGGCCTTATACCAGTTATGAAAAGGTTTTTGACTATACGGTGAGAGGAATTTTTGCCGTAATCGAGGAGGAGGAGCGGGGAGTGTAGCCGTAGTGCTACTCGACCCCTCCGACGACGCTGAGGACAGCAAAAAGATCCTCATCCCTAGGACGCGGCCCAGCCTGGATGGCACTTTGTTGTCGCCGGGGGGGCATCGTATTTCCTCCAATACGACCACCCCGTCTCCGCCTCGTGCGATCCAGGCTGGACTCGCGCCGTATAGTCAAAAACCTTTTCATAACTGGTATTGAATAGAATCTTCCAAAACAGCTAAGATGCGGGGAATTTTTGCCACAAAGAACACAGAGAACACAAAGGAAGGTTTTAACCGAAAAATGCTTTCCGGGTTTCCCATGAGTTCCTTGTAGCAAAAATTCCCCGTTCCCCCGTGGAGCTGACGTAGGCATTCCAGGAATAGGAATGTCTGCGCTCCGCTTTCGTTAGAAAGCAATCGATGGAAATCCACGCAATCGGTGGATAAAAATCCCTCAGCTCTTGGCTTCAGTCGTCGAAGCTGCTGCAACGGCGGCGGCGGGGACGACTTCAGTGACAACAGCACCATCGACCCATTCAATTAGGGCCATTTTGGCGGCGTCGGTCTTACGAAATCCGAGCTTGAGGATGCGGGTGTAACCACCCTTACGGTCTTTGAACCGGGGGGCAATATCGGAGAAGAGTTTCTTCACGGCGGCACGATCACCGATCTTGGAGACAGCGAGGCGACGATTATGCAGAGATCCACCCTTCCCCAGCGTTACCAGCTTTTCGGCGAATGGACGCATTACCTTGGCCTTGGCCAGAGTGGTGGTGATCCGATTATGTTGAATGAGACCAACAGTCAGGTTGGCGATAAGCGACTCCTTGTGTCTGGAGGTCCTTCCGAGTTTAGAGGTAGCACGTTTATGACGCATGACGGTGGTTTACGTTAAAGGAATTTAGAATTAGTCCACAGCCACTTCGACGGGGCCATCAATCAGTCCAGCATCAAATTTCATGCCGAGTGAGAGACCGAGTGCTTGAAGCTTGTCCTTGATTTCGTTAAGGGACTTCTTACCGAAGTTACGATACTTGAGCATCTCGGCCTCCGTCTTCATTGCGAGCTGGCCAACAGTGGTGATGTTGGCGTTATTTAGACAATTGGCGGCGCGAACAGAGAGTTCGATCTCATTGACACTCATATTGAGTAGCTTGCGAAGCTTGCTATCTTCTTCGCGAACCTGTGGCTTGGCCTCCTCAAATTCGATTGGTTCATCACTGTAATTGACGAAGATATCGAGGTGATGCCGGAGAATCGCGCTCGATTGCAGCAGTGCTTCATCAGGAGTCAGACGGCCATCGGTCCAAACGTCCAGAATCAGCTTATCGTAGTCGGTCCTTTGTCCCACGCGGGTATTTTCGACCTCGAACTTAACCTTGCGGACAGGGGAGAAAAGGGAGTCGATCGGAATGACGCCTATGATCTGCTCAGCCTTCTTATTGAATTCGGCGATACAAAATCCACGTCCGACCTTGACTTCGAGTTCGGCCTCGAAGCGCTGCTTCTTATCGAGCGTACAGATGATTTGATCCGGATTAAGAATTTCAACACCGGCATCCAGTTTGATATCACCGGCGGTGACAGGCCCCTCTTTCGAGGCATGGAGGAAGAAACTACGAGTATCGCGGTTGGGAACCTTGATCAGCACCTTTTTCAGATTCAAAACGATATCAGTAACATCCTCCAGCACACCTGGGAGAGTGGCGAATTCGTGCAAGGCACCTTCGATTTTGACCGAGCTAATTGCGGCACCTTCGAGGGAAGAATGCAGGACTCGGCGCAGACTATTTCCAAGAGTGGAACCGTAGCCGGCTTCAAGAGGTTCGGCGATGAACTTGGCGTATGTGTTCGTGGCTGTAGCTTCCTCTTTTGCGAGGCGGCTGGGCATTTCGAATCGACCTAGACGTATTGGCATAGTTTTATGGGGTGGGGTGTCGTTGCTGAATAAATATGAATTAAATTATCTTGAATAGAGTTCGACCACCAGCTGTTCGTTGGCGATTGGGGCGATCTCTTCCCGGGTAGGTACTCGTTTGATTTCTCCCTTGAAACCCTCCTTATCAAGGAGAAGCCAGTCAGGGACGGGGGCAATCTGCATGATTTCAAGATTTTTCGCCGCCATTTTACGGGACTGCGGCTTATCACGGATTTCAACGACCTCGCCGGGGCGGGTTGGATAACTGGCGATTGCCACTTTTTTACCATTCACAGCCACATGACCATGCGTCACCATTTGACGGGCGGCACGGCGCGAGTTGGCAAATCCGAAGCGGAACACGATATTATCCAGTCGAGACTCAAGGATCTGGAGCAACTGTTCACCTGTCACACCACGTTTTTTCTGAGCGAGTTCGAAGTAACGTCGGAATTGTTTTTCCAACACTCCGTACATCAACTTCAACTTTTGTTTTTCGCCTAATGCCACAGCGTATTCCGACTGCTTTCGGCGACTTTTTTCGCCATGCTGTCCGGGTGGATACGGGCGGCGCTCAAGAGCCTTGCTAGGCCCGAAGAGCAGAGCATTGTAACGGCGACTTTTTTTACTACGGGGACCAGTATAACGAGCCATGGAATTTTCTCCTAAAGAATCAAACTTACAGTATGAAAGTGGTTAATATTTATAAATCGGGATCAGACGCGACGTTGTTTCCGGGGACGACACCCGTTATGGGGAACTGGAGTCACGTCCAGAATAGTAGAAACATCCAGACCAATGGATTGCAAAGCGCGGATGGCAGATTCGCGACCGGTGCCGGGGCCTTTGACCTTGACCAGAACCTCTTTTAAGCCATGGGACATCGCTTGACGGCAGGCATCCTGAGCGACGACCTGAGCGACATAGGCAGTTGATTTTTTTGATCCACGGAATCCGCATTTTCCGGCACTCGACCAACCGATCACGTTACCGCTGAGGTCTGTGATTGAGACAATGGTGTTATTAAAGGAGGCGAGGATATGGGCGACACCAGAATGAACATTCTTACTGCCCTTGGCTTTAACGACCTTGGGTTTTTCCACCACATTGGGATCAAGCGACAAGAGATCATTGGCAATCGGGGCAGCGGTCACCGGTTCCTCTTTTACCTCGGTGGCAGTGGAGGCACCTTTCTTCTTGGCTCCAGCAGCCTTGGGGGCTGCGGCCTTTTTCTCCTCCCCTGCGGCAGGAGCGGATTTGACTGATTTTTTTACTTCCTCGGACATAATTCTGGCTCCTGATTAGACCTTACCGGTCTTGGCGTCTTTGTTGCGTAGCACACCGACGGTTTTACGGGGCCCCTTACGGGTACGTGCATTCGTGCCTGTGCGTTGACCGCGAACAGGTAAACCGCGGCGGTGACGAATGCCGCGATAACAATTGATACTTTGTAGACGCTTGAGATTTTGCTGCAGTTCGCGTCGAAGATCACCCTCGATCACGTACTTATTATCCTGAATCACCTGGATGATTCGGTTCAGCTGTTGATCGGTCAACTCTTTTGCCCGCACGTTAGGATCAATCTCAGCCTGCTCGCATATGAGTTTGGAGCGGGTTGGACCGATGCCATAAACGTAAGGCAACGAAGCTTCGATCCGCTTATCTCCTGGGATGTCAACACCTAATAAACGTGGCATAAATTTTCCTCGACTTTCTTGAGTTGGTAATGGGGGTTGATGGAGTGATTTCTAGCCCTGACGTTGTTTTAAACGTGGATTTTTCTTGTTAATAATATAAATCCGCCCTTTACGGCGAACCACCTGACAATCCGACGTGCGACGTTTAACCGATGCTCTCACTCTCATAATTTTCCTTTTTCAGCTCAGGGACGCAGCTCGACGATTCTCCCACGACTCAAGTCGTAAGGGTGGATTTCTAGCAAAATTTTTGCTCCTGGCAATAATTTTATAAAATTTAATCTCAACTCACCGGAAAGATGGGCCAGAAGGCGATGTCCATTGGTCAGTTCCACCCGGAAAACCATGTTAGGAAGTACCTCGCTCACATGACCCTCGATTAGGAAACTGTCGCGGCTCTCAGACATGTGAGAATCTCCGGTTCATCTTCGGTTATTAAAACGGTGTGTTCAAAATGGGCGGAAGGCTTGCCGTCGCATGCCACTACAGTCCAGTTATCGGATAAAATACGCACTTCGGGTTCCCCCAAATTGACCATAGGCTCAATGGCCAAAACCATTCCTGGTTTCAGCTTGGGACCGGCTCCGGCCTTACCAAAATTGGGTACTTGCGGATCCTCATGCAGTTTGCGGCCCACTCCATGACCGACAAACTCTCTTACGACGCTGAATCCGTTTTGAAGGATAAATTGTTCAATAGCTGCGGAGATATCACCCACCCTGAGGCCAGGGCGAGCTTGGGCGATGCCAATCTTGAGAGAGGCCTGGGTAGCATTTAGGAGGCGAGTAATTGAAGGGTCAATCATTCCAACAGGAATGGTGGTGGCGGTATCACCAATCCAGCCGTTCTTAAAAATTCCGATATCCACTTTCACGAGATCCCCATACTGGATGCGGCGGGAACCGCCGATTCCATGGACGACTTCCTCATTGACCGAGATACAGATATTTCCAGGGAAGCCCTTATATCCTAGAAAGGCACTGCGGGCTCCATGTTTTTGCATGAGACTGGCAGCGTATCGATCCACCTCCAGAGTAGTCTGTCCGGGTTGCACGAAGGAACGGACGGCCTCAAGGATCTCCGTCACCACCGCGCCACTGACACGCATGGCCTCAATTTCCTTGGGTCGTTTGATTTGAATCACAGAGGGTAAAGCCGAAAGGCTTTGGAACATCATTTTGGTACCAGGGAAATGGTTATGCCAGCGATCACCAAAATAGCGATCCCGACCCACAACCAGATTAACGCCTTATTTTCGGCCGGCCGCCCCTGCGCTCCCACTCCCATGCTGGAACGCCCTCGAAGACGTCCCTTCTTAAGGAATCCATCATAATGGCGCTGAAGAAGGTATGTCTCGGTCTGACGCATCGTATCGAGAACCACACCCACCATGATCAGCAGACTGGTGCCGCCGAAAAACTGGGCGGTGATTTGAGGGATTTCCATGTATTGCTGGACGAACATTGGCAAAATGGCGAGCACCGCCAGAAATATAGCACCGGCAAGGGTCAGACGGGTCATTGCATGATCGAGAAAATCTGAGGTGGCTTGACCCGGACGGATTCCCGGAACAAAGCCGCCGTGTTTTTTGAGATCATCGGCGATTTGTACCGGATTAAACTGAGTGGCAACCCAGAAATAAGCAAAAAACAGAATCATTAGGGAGGTTACCACATAATGCAACGATCCTCGGGTCAGGCTTTGAGTGAAATCGCCCACCCATCGGACATTGGGGAACCAAAGTCCCAGGATCATGGAAGGAAATAAAATAATCGCACTGGCAAAAATAACTGGCATCACACCTGCATAATTAACCTTGAGAGGAAGAAAGGAGGACTGACCTCCATATACCTTATTTCCGCGGACCTGCTTGGCGTATTGGACCATGATTTTGCGAACCGCCTGAGTCATGGCCACTGTTGCGGCTATGACGCCAAACAAAAAAGCCAGAAGGACGACTACCAACAGTGGGCTGATGGCCGCACTACCGGTCAACAATTTTTGGTACCCCTGGACCAGCCCAGCGGGAAGCCGAGCCAGAATGCCCACTGTGATGATCACGGAAACACCGTTGCCGATCCCCTTGTCGGTTATCTGCTCGCCCATCCACATGAGCAACATCGTGCCAGTGGTCAGAGACATTACCGTCATGATGCGAAACGGCCAGCCTGGTTCGGCAACCAGAGGAACTCCCAGCTTTTGAATGACTGCCCCGATGCCATGCAGAAAGGGGATGCTCTCTGGCTTTTCAAATCCGACGGCGAGAAGGTAACCCTGGAAGAGACACAGGACAACTGTTACATAACGTGAGTACTGGGTGATTTTTTGGCGTCCCCCCTCTTCCCGCACTAATTTACTCAGACTGGGGACGATCGCCGTCAACAGCTGCATCATAATGCTGGCACTGATATATGGCATCACACTCAAGGAAAATAACGCGCAATTCTCTAGTGCTCCGCCGCTGAACAGATTGAACATCCCCATGACCGACCCCGAAGAATCTCGATCGATTACAGTCGAGAAAAACTCACTGAGAACCCTTGGATTCACACCGGGACATGGAATGGCCGCACCGATACGGACGATAACGATCACCGCCAACGTGAAGAGAATTCTCTGTCGGAGCTCCGGGATTTTGAAGGCGTTGAAAAAGGCGCTGAACATCTTTTTTTAATTGAGAATTGAGAATTGAGAATTGAGGATTAGTCCCTTAAAATTTAAATCCTGCACGATTCGCGCAGGAAATTCAGGGACGGGGAACCAAATACATTTTTTGACAGGATTCACAGGATTTACACGATTTTTTAAATAGCCTTGGTGTCGGCTACACTGGATTATCAATGGAGTGTTTTAATTACTAATTTTCAATTGCCAATTATCAATTAATGCTTCAGTGCCGCCTTAGGTGCGTGAGGGATCACCTCGATCGAGCTGCCTGCAGCTTCGATCTTGGCCTTGGCGGAGGCACTGACGGCATGGGCCTTGATGGTCACTTTCTTCTTCAATTCGCCCGTCGCAAGAACCTTTATCCCATCCCAACGTCCATTCACGATACCGGCTTTGCGGAGAGCGGCCTCATCAATCACATCCGACTCGATCTCATTCAAATCGCCTAGATTTACGGGTGCGAAATTAATATGGAACGCAGCGTTGTTAAATCCACGTTTAGGAATTCGGCGAATAAGAGGCATCTGACCTCCTTCGAATCCGAGACGGATACTACCGCCGGAACGGGCCTTTTGGCCTTTATGTCCTTTGCCGCTGGTTTTACCGTGACCGGAACTCTCGCCGCAACCCAGACGCTTAACCCGATGCTTCGAACCCGGACGTGGCTTCAAATTGTGTAATCTCATAAAGTTATCTATATTAAGGAAGTGATAAACGGAGCGCGGACATTCCTGTCCGCACAAAAGCTTTAACAGCCGCTCTCACGGGCGGACAGGAATGTCCTTGCTCCGTTATCTGAAGAACACCAAAAACTTGGTTTTTCAATTTCATATTTTCAGTTACGAAAAATCTAAGCGGCAACCGCCTCCTCACGTTTGCGCACCTTATAGGTCTTTCCGCGGAGTCGGAAGATATTCTGAGGTGACTGCAGAGAGCGCATCGCGTGTAGCGTGGCTTTGACAACATTATAGGGATTATCTGAGCCAAGCGACTTGGACAGCACATCCTTGACTCCTGCGGCCTCAACGACCGCGCGAACTGCGGAACCGGCGATAATTCCCGTTCCAGGAGAGGCGGGCTTGAGCAACACCTTTCCCCCGTCATATGTTCCAAAAACCTCATGCGGAATAGTGGCTTCACTAATCGCCACAGGTTCGAGATGACGGCGGGCATTGTCGGTGGCTTTCTTGACTGCGTCGGCCACTTCGTTGGCTTTACCGAAGCCGATCCCGACGCTTCCCTTCTTGTTACCGACCACTACCAAAGCACTGAAACTGAATCGGCGCCCGCCCTTGACCACTTTGGAACAACGATTAATATGCACCACTTTATCTACGAGATCGCTCTCGGGCTGGGCATTCTGGTTACGATTATCGCGCTCACGTCGTCCGCGATTTCCTCCACCACCTCCACGATTACCACCGCCACCACCACCGCGTCCTCCGCGATGTGAACCGCCACGTGGCGATGCCGCCTGTTCAGCAGGTGCTGGAGCTACTGTTGCCTCTGCCGCTGACACCGGGGCTGCCTCGGGCTTACTTTGTGTTGAATCATCTGCCATAATCTTAGTTCATTAGAATTGTAATCCGCTCGTGCGAGCAGCCTCGGCCAGGGCCTTTACCTTACCGTGATAGCGGAAGCCACCACGGTCAAACACCACCAGCTTGATGTTCTTAGTCTTGGCTCGCTCAGCAATGAGCTTGCCCACCTGCTCGGCACTCTTCGTGTTCGGGCGGAGTTTGGAACTTTCCAGTTCCTTTTCTGTCGTCATCACACTGACCAGAGTTTTACCAACCTCGTCGTCGATGATCTGGGCATAAATGTGCTGCCCAGTGAAATTCACGCTCAGGCGGGGCCGAGTACCAACCCCGGTCACCTTAGTACGTAAACGGGCATGGAGACGGGCCCGTATCGCTTTCTTATTCGTTAACTTATTTGACATAGTTCCATCCTCGTTACTTGCTTTGAGCGGTCTTGCCCTGCTTGCGACGAACATACTCGCCAACATAGCGGACGCCCTTCCCCTTGTAGGGTTCAGGCGGATAATGGGCACGGATGTCTGCCGCTACGGCACCGACCAATTGTTTGTCGATGCCTTCGATGGCAATATTCGTATTTTCTGTCACCATTATTTTGATGCCGTCCGGAATATCGAAAGTCACGGGATGTGAAAATCCGAGGCTCAGATTAAGAACCTTGCCCTGAACATTGGCTTTGAAACCGACCCCTTGAATTTCCAACTTTTTCTCAAATCCCTTGGCCACACCCTCGATATGGTTGGCGATCAAGGAACGATGCAAACCATGGATCGCTTTGTCCTGACGTGTGGCTCCATCATTCTTAATCGTGAGCACCATGCCTTCCAGTCGAGCTGCAAGGGGCTTGGGGAGGGAGTGAGTGGCCTTACCCTTGGGTCCTTCGACTTTGATCTCAGTCCCGTTCACCGCAACTTTGACGCCTGCGGGAAGCGTAATAATTTTATTTCCAATGCGTGACATAACTTAATGAACACTGAGGAGGAGTTCGCCTCCAAGATTAAGCTTCTTAGCCTTGTGACCGGACATAACACCCTGAGAAGTTGACAACACACTGATTCCAAGACCGCCGAGAACACGAGGAATCTCAGAGACCCCGACATAGCGACGCAATCCGGGCTTGCTCAATCGCTTAATATTCTGAAACACACGCTCTTTCGCGGTACCCTTCAAGGTCAGCTTCAGAACGGGCTTGGTCTTCACGGTTTTATCAACCTCGAGGTCATTAATATAGCCTTCCTCCTTGAGAACGCTGGCCACGTCCTTCTTCATTCGGGAGTAGGGAACAACCATCTCTTTCTTGCCAATAATGGTGGCATTACGGAGGGCTGAGAGAAAATCTGCCAAAGGATCTGTTTGCATAGGATTACCAACTTGCTTTCGTCACACCTGCGATTTCGCCCCACTGGGCGAGTTCTCGAAATTGAATGCGGCTCACACCAAACTTGCGCATATAGGCACGACGCCTTCCGCTCAGTTTGCAGCGATTATAAGCCTGACTTGAAAATTTAGGCTTCGCTTTTTGTTTATTAATGAGGGCTTTTTTGGCCATACGTTTGATTTAGTTTAGGCAGCTGCTGCCGGAGCGGCTGCTGTCTGATTCCTGCCGGCAAAAGGCATTCCCATGAGGGACAATAATTCTTTTGCCTCTTCATTTGTGTTAGCACTCGTGACAATCGTGACATCCATCCCGAGAGTCCGCTTGATCTTGTCCAACTCGATCTCCGGAAAGATCGTGTGATCCTTAACTCCCAGAGTATAGGAACCACGCCCGTCAAAGGCGCGATTCGAGATACCCCGGAAATCACGAATACGCGGTAGTGCCGCTGAGATCAGACGTTCCATGAATTCATACATGATCCGGCCACGCAAGGTTACCTTGCAGCCAATATCCTGGTTTTCACGGAGTTTGAAATTAGCGATGCTCTTTTTGGAAGTCGTCTTGAGTGGTTTTTGGCCAGTAATGAGCGTGATATCACGCACTGCATCCTCAAGAGCAATCTTGACGTCTTCAGATGAACCGATACAGCAGTTCACCACGACTTTTTCAAGTTTGGGAACCTGATGCACATTCGTATAGCCACGGCTCTTCTGCAAAGCGGGGACGATCTTTTCCTTGTAAAATGTATTGAGAGTTGTGCTCATGATTTCTCCCCGGCCTTAATCGGTTTAGCAGTCGCGGAGGCGGCTGTGACACCACGACGTGGTCGTGAATCATAACGGGCGGCTGCCATCACGTTTGAAACATGGATCGACCCCTCCCGTTCGATGATTCCGCCCTGCGGATTATCCTGAGTGGGACGGCTGGTCTTCTTCACCAGATTGATGCCTTCGATCAAGACCCGATTTTTATTACGTTGAACCTCGAGGATCTTGCCGCGCTGCCCACGTTGAGTACCGGCGATCACGACGACCTCCTCGCCCTTTTTGACGTGGAATGAACCCTGTTCGGGCTGATTGGAACCTTTAATGAGCGATTTCATTTAGACAACCTCCGGTGCAAGCGAAATAATTTTCATGAAATTCTTTTCGCGGAGTTCACGGGCCACTGGTCCGAAAATACGGGTACCCCGAGGATTACTATCCTTGTCGATAATGACAATCGCATTGTTGTCAAATCGCAGGTAAGATCCATCGCTACGACGGATGGGCTGCCGAGTGCGAACCAGCACGGCCCGAACCACGTCACTTTTCTTGACCGTACCGTCGGGTGCAGCCTCTTTGACGTTGGCGGTGATAACATCCCCAATACGGGCATGTAATGATTTCTTGCCAATAACACCAATCATCGTGGCCTGCTTTGCCCCGGTGTTGTCGGCCACATCGAGCCATGAACGGATTTGTACCATATGATTAACCCTTCAATACTTCGACCAATTCCCAACGTTTCAGGCGACTGAGAGGACGCACCTCGCGAATGACCACCCGGTCACCTTCCTTTGCCGTTCCCCGTTCGTCGTGGGCATAAAACTTTTTCACTAAATTGACAATTTTCTTATAACGGGGATGGGGAACCCGGCGAACCACCTTGACGACGATGGTTTTCTGCATTTTGGCCGAGACAACTACACCCGCGCGCTCCTTATGGACAGGCTTGTGCTCATCGATGGCTGGCTTTTCGGAAATAATGGTTTCACTCATGAAAAAACTCCTGGTAAAAATTTTGGGCTTATTTATGCCGTTTCTAATGCAGCCCTCTCAGGTGCCTTTTTTTTGCTGGTCGCAGGTCCGGCCTTGGCTTTGGAAACCACTTTAAGTCCGAGGCGGCGCTCACTGAGAACCGTTTCGATCAATGCGATTGTACGTTTCAACTCATGCATACGGCTGGGCTTTTCCAGACGACTGGTCTGTTGTTGGAGACGGAGATTGAACATTTCCTCGCGGGCATCATTCTTTTTAGTGGCGAGCTCGGCCTCAGAAAATCCTCGTGCTTCGATAATAGTCATAGTTTAACTCCGTTGATTAGAGACCATAGCGTCCGGCCCGTGTAATAAAGCGGGTGCGAAGGGGTAGTTTACCAGCAGCCAAGCGGAACGACTCCTTGGCAGTGGCCTCGGGAATACCGTCCATTTCAAACATGATATTTCCGGGTTTCACCACAGCTACCCAGTATTCGGGTTGTCCCTTTCCTTTACCCATGCGGGTTTCGGGGGGACGGGCCGTAACTGATTTGTCCGGGAAAATCCGGATCCAGAGCTTTCCTTTGCGTTTCATGTTGCGAGTGATCGCCACACGACAGGCTTCGATCTGAATATTGGTGATCCAGCCCCGCTCGAGCGTCTGGAGAGCGTAGGAACCAAAATCGATATTGATATTCCGCGTAGCCACACCCTTGCGGCTACCACGTTGTGTCTTGCGATATTTTACACGTTTGGGGAGTAATGGCATAATAAAATCAGGCCGCGGGAGCGACCTCCTCCTTCCGGCAAATCCATACTTTCACACCGATCTTACCCGCCAGAGTATGGGCTTCGGCAAATCCGTAATCTACATCCGCACGCAGTGTATGCAGCGGTACTTTTCCTTCCAAATAGCGTTCCACTCGGGCGATCTCGGAACCTCCCAAACGTCCGGCACAACGCACACGAATACCCAAGGCACCCATGTCCATAGTTGTTTGAACGGCCTTTTTCATGGCACGACGATGAGAGATACGGCGCTCAATCTGTTGAGCAATGTTCTCGGCCACCAATTGAGCATCGGTTTCAGGATTTTTGACCTCCTTGACATCAATGAGAATCTCACGATTCATATTGGTAAAGCCGCGAATCTCCTCTTTGAGTTTGTCGAGCTCAGCCGCCTTGCGGCCGATGACCAACCCGGGGCGGGCTGTATGAATATTCACCCGGACACGATTACCAGCGCGCTCGATAACGATCTTCGAGACAGCAGCAGTCTCAAGTTTCTTTTTAACGAAGCGCCGAATCTTGAAGTCCTCAACGACGTAAATCGGGAAATTTTTCTTGTCCGCATACCAGATCGATCGCCAATTGCGATTGACTGCGAGGCGGAAGCCAATTGGATTAACTTTCTGTCCCATAACTTAACTTTTTTTGGTTTTGTCCTTACTGGACGGCTGGGCTGGTGTGGCTTCCGTCAAAATGATTCGAATATGACTAGTACGCTTGCGAATAGGACCCGCACTGCCTCGAGCCTTGGGCTGGAAACGTTTGAAGGTTGGACCCTCACCCACGACAGCCTCCTTGATGACGAGATTCTCGCGACGAAGACTATTGTTATGCTCGGCGTTGGCGATCGCAGTTGCCAGAGTTTTGCTGATCAGGTGCGCGGCCTTTTTGGGATAGAACCGCAACATATCGAGGGCATCCACTGCGGGCAGGCCCTGGATGACTCGCGTCACCTCCCGGACTTTGAACGCAGACATGCGCACGCTCTTGGTTAAAGCTTTTACTTCCATAACATTTTTCAGTTTCTTTTCTCTTAACTAACTCTCAACATTTTCTACTTAGTGACATCGATTTCTGTTCGATCACCCACCTTCAGCTGCTCTCCCTTTTGCACACCTTCGATCAAGGCCGCACAAATCTGTTCACGAACCTCAAACACCCGGACTTTTCCGATCACCTGTCCTCCTCGCATCACGCGGAACGGGACACCGACCTTCACACCAAGACGATCGCCCATATTCAAAATCACCGAATTCAATTCGGGATTCACGTGGACAATCTGTCCGTCGCTCAAGCTCGAAGCCATTACGATCGGACCATGACCCTTACCTGCCAGAACCTCTTTTGCGGATCTGAGAGCGACTTCATAGTCTGCTCTCTTCTGAGGATCGACCTTGTCAGCCGATTTCAACAGATCCTGACCGGCATCGATGATCTGCTGGAGTCGATTAATCAACTCCCGCCGATCCTGCTCAGCCTGATAGAGCTCCTTAACCGCCTGCACCACACGTTCCTGCAAGCGTCGCTCATCAACTGTCAGAGCATCGACACCCATCATCTCATTCTTCAACCGCAGATCCTTATACTGCTGGCCGTAGAACTCCGACTCGGCTTGTGCAAGTGCCAGGCTTTCCTGAAGGGCCAGAACCTGCTTTCGCAGGGTCTGAACTTCCGTGCTTCCTGTCTCTCCTGCCACTACCACGCCACCGTCTTTTTCCGACGGTTCGTTCAAAGAACCATTAGTCCTGGCTTGCGCCTCAACCTGATCTGCCGCCATGACTTTGACGCCGCAGATCATGCCAACACCCATGACCATCACCAGTGCCAAGAGAAATATCCTCCCGGCCACGATCACCGTTGGCTGAACCCAACCCAAGCTGGAGAGGCACTTCCTCATGACAACCCGAGTCGGGGGAAAAAGCCCCGAATTACTTCGCTGCCTTCTCGGTGTGACTACCGTGCTTCTTAAAGGTACGAGTCGGTGAAAACTCGCCCAGCCGGTGACCCACCATGTTTTCCGTGACGAACACGGTATTAAAAATCTTTCCATTATGAACCATAAACGTATGCCCCACAAAATCGGGTGTAATCAATGACCGCCGCGACCAGGTTTTGATCGGCTTCTTTTGATTTGTCCGTTCGACACGCTCGATCTTCTCGAGGAGGTGCCCGTCAATAAACGGACCTTTTTTCAGGCTGCGTCCCATAAGTTCTTCTGGTTATTTTTTCTTCCTGCGATCCTCAATTATGAATTTATTTGAGGGTTTAAACTTCTGTCGGGTCTTCAGCCCCTTGGCATACTGTCCCCAAGGAGACTTGAGCTGTTGACGACCGCCGCCGCCCTTGCTTTTTCCCTGACCACCGCCATTAGGGTGATCAATCGGATTCATCGCCATTCCACGCACCGTCGGGCGCCATCCCAACCATCGGCTGCGACCGGCTTTACCAAGCGACTTGTTAAAGTGTTCAATATTGCCAACCTGACCGATGGTGGCGTTGCATTTCGAGAAAATTTTGCGAATTTCGCCTGAGGGCAATTTCACATTGGCATATCCCTCATCGATTGCCATGACGATGGCACTTCCACCAGCTGAACGGACCATCTGTCCGCCCTTACCAGGCATGACCTCAAGATTATGAAGAGGAAGACCTAGTGGAATATTCTCAATGGGAAGGGTATTGCCAACCGTTGGATCAGCACCGGGACCGTTCATAATGGTTGCGCCGACCTTAAGCTCGTTAGGAGAAATGATATACCGCAACTCTCCATCAGCATATTTCAACAGAGCAATGCGAGAGGATCGGATCGGATCGTATTCAATCCCGATAACTGTGGCCTTGATACCGACCTTATTACGTTTGAAATCGATTATCCGATAACGCTGCTTGTGCCCACCGCCACGATGTCGGCTGGTCAGTCGACCGTAATTGTTGCGTCCGCCCTTTTTGTGCAGGGTGGAGGTCAAGCTCTTCTCGGGCTTGTCCTTGGTCACGTCGTCGAAGCTATCCGACTGCGTAAAACGCTGGGTGGGAGTCAGTGGTCTGAAAGTTTTGAGGGCCATAGTGGTTTCCTTATTGCCTAGACGAACTCAAGTTTGTCGCCTTCCTTGAGAGTCACCACTGCCTTTTTTCTATCAGCGGTGGTGGTGGTCTTACCCAGGCGGGTTCGTTTCACTTTTCCTTTAACATTGAAGGTGTTGACGGAGAGAACGGTCTTTTTAAAAATCCGTTGAACAGCAAATTTAATCTCTTGCTTGGTGGCTTTTCGATCCACTTCAAACACGTACTGATTATGCCGTTCCGCAAGGGCAGTTCCCTTCTCGGTTACGCGGGCGGTTTTGATAATATCGTAGGGTTCCCGCATAGTCTTAGTTCTTCAACCGGTTGGCGATTTTATTAAGCGCTGGGGCCGTCACAACAACTTTGTCATACCGCAGAAAGTCCTCGGCATTCACCTTGTCTGCCGTAGTTGTGTCCAAAGCCAAATGATTACGGGCGGAAAGATAGACATTCTCATCATGCGTCTCGAGGACGAGCAAGGCTGAACCTTCAACGCCTGCATCCAGGAGAAGCTTTACCAGATCTTTAGTGCTTGGCTTTTCGAGTTTGATGGCCCCAATCAATAGGAGATCACCGGCTTTGGTGCGCTCACTGATTGCTTTACGCAAAGCGAGTCGTTTGACTTTGGTAGGAGTAATCTTGCTAAAGTCATGAGGTTGTGGTCCGAAAACCACGCCACCACCACGCCAGATTGGTGAGGCCACATAACCAGCACGGGCACGTCCGGTACCCTTTTGGCGCCAGGGTTTTTTGCCGGACTTTTGGACAGTTGCCTTCGTCTTGGTCCCACGGGTTCCCTGTCGGCGATTGGCACGATAAGCCACCACCGTATCATGGAGGGCCTGGGTACCCTTCCCATTTTTGATCAGCTCGATTTTAAGGAGCGCGGATGCTTTATCCAAAGTCAATGATTCTGCTTTCATGAATGTGATCGGGTGGGAAGAGAAAGATTATTTCTTCTTCTTGGACTCCTTAGCGGGATTAGCTGCCTTCGGTGCCACCGCGGCCTTGGCTTTTGGCTTGGGCTGTCCCTTGATCGCAGTACGGACAACTACCAAGGAGCCATTGCCCCCGGGAACCGCACCACTGATTAGCAGGGCGTTGTCTTCCAAGCGAACTTGAATAACCCGTAAATTCTGTGCCGTTTTAGCTTCGTCACCCATGTGACCTGGCATGCCCTGGTTCTTGTATACCCGACCCGGCGTCGAGCGTTCACCAATAGCACCGTTCCGTCGATGGGATTTGGAACCGTGGGCGGCACCGCCACCCTTAAAATTATGCTTCCGGACGACACCCTGGAAACCCTTACCTTTAGAGACTCCAATGACATCGACCACCTGTCCTACCTTAAACCGATCAACCTTGACTTCGTCGCCGATCTTAAACTCGTCACCGGCCTCAAGATGAAACTCCTTCAAGGTTTTTCTGGGAGCCACACCAGCCTTTTTATAGTGACCTTGAACAGGTTTGGAGAGACGGCTTTCCTTCTGAAGATCGAATCCGACCTGAATAGCGGAATATCCCTCTTTTTCCTGAGTCTTGATCTGCGTCACCACATTGGGATCCGCAGAGATCACTGTGACAGGGATAATGATGCCCGTCTCATCATAGACGCGGGTCATTCCCACTTTTTTACCAACAATTCCAACGCTCATATTCGAATCCTTAAATCTTAATGGTGATATCGACACCAGCAGGAAGATTGAGTTTTTTCAACTCATCAACTGTCTTGGAAGTGGGCTCCACAATGTCTAGTAAACGTTTGTGCGTCCGGATCTCAAACTGCTCCATGCTCTTTTTATCGGCATGCGGAGAACGGTTAACCGTGAAACGCTCGATCTTCGTTGGTAGCGGAATTGGTCCAGCCACAACCGAACCGGTCCGACGAGCCGTATCTGCGATTTCAGTCGCGGCACGGTCCAGCAACCGATAATCAAAAGCCTTCAGGCGTATACGAATCTTGGTAGCAGCCATAATTAACCCTTTTTCTGTTCTTTAATCTGTTGCACAATCTGCGCTGGCACCTGCTCAAAGTGTGAAGGCTCCATAGTGTAAGCAGCGCGCCCCTTGGACATTGATCGGATGGCGTTCACGTAACCAAACATTTCCGCGAGCGGAACCTCGGCATGGATATTCGAAGTAACTCCTTTGGATTCGACGTTTTGAATCCGTCCGCGGCGACGGTTCAAGTCACCCATGATGTCTCCTTGGAACTCATCAGGAGTGGAAACCTCAACTCTCATGACAGGCTCAAGTAGAATCGGAGCAGCCTTATCCACGGCATCCCGGATGGCAAAAATCGCCGCCATCTTGAAAGCCATTTCATTTGAATCAACTTCATGGAAAGTCCCATCGAGAATGTTAACCGTGACATCGATCACCGGACTTTGATTGATATTGCCATTGAGCAGAGCCTCTTCCACGCCTTTTTTACAGGCTGGTATATACTCCTTGGGAATCGAACCGCCAACAACCAGGCTTTCGATGATAACACCGGCTCCACGCTCATTGGGAATCATCTCCAGGATGACGTGACCATATTGACCACGACCACCGGACTGCTTGATCAACTTCCCTTCACCTTCGGCCTTCTTCGTGATGGTTTCACGATAGGCAATTTGAGGCGCACCGGAGTTTGTCTGAACACTAAATTCACGCTTGAGACGATCGAGAATAATATCGAGATGGAGTTCACCCATTCCTGCGATAATCGTCTGCCCTGTTTCCTCATTGCTGGAGACACGGAAAGTCGGATCCTCTTCCATCAGACGTTGAAGCCCTTCGGACATCTTTTCGCGATCAACCTTGGTTTTCGGCTCTACCGCCATGGAGATAACCGGCTCGGGGAAGGAAGGAGGAAATAAGGAGATTTCAAAGTCTTCGTTAGCCAGCGTGTCCCCCGTTGCGATGTTACGAATTCCCACCAGTGCGGCAATGTCGCCTGAGTAAACAGACTCCATGTCCTCACGTTTGTCGGCCTGAATCTGAACAATGCGGCTGATACGCTCCCGTTTTCCAGTCCGTTTATTAACAACATTATCTCCCTTGGAGAGTTTTCCCGAGTACACGCGGAAGAAGACCAATTTACCCACGAATGGGTCGGTCCATAATTTGAAAGCCAGTGAACAAAACTTACCAGCATCATCGGGCGGTGCGAAGACAAACTCCCCTGCCTCGTTGTAACCTCTGGCTGGATCAATATCCAATGGGCCGGGGAGATAATCAACCACGGCGTCGATCAGAAATTGGACACCTTTATTTTTGAAGGCAGAGCCACCTACAACAGGGACAAATTTGTGGCAAAGAACCTGGCGACGAATCGCCTGACGAATCTGGAGGGGAGTTGGCTGCTTTTCTTCCAGGAAGAGTTCACCAATCTGATCATCCACGTCGGCCAAAGCGCCAATGAGATCGCGTAGGGCATTTTCAGCAATCTCCTTATAATCACTCGGAATCTCGGCGAGCTCATAGGTCGACCCGATCTTATCGTTGTCAGAGTAAATAACAGCCCGCTGATTGATGACATCGATCTGTCCCTTAAGATAGTCTTCCTTACCGAGTGGAAGAAGAATGGGCCACGCATTGGCGCCAAGTTTTTTGCGCATCTCGTCAATGGCCTTGTTGAAATCAGCTCCGACACGATCCATTTTGTTAACAAAAGCAATCCGGGGAACGTTATACTTGGTCGCCTGGCGCCAGACCGTCTCAGACTGAGGTTGGACACCTGCTACACCACAAAACACCGCGATGGCTCCATCCAAGACGCGTAAAGAACGCTCGACCTCGGCCGTGAAATCCACGTGACCGGGAGTATCGATAATATTGATCCGAAACTTCTGACCCTCGTAAATTTTGACTATTCCTTCCTCTTTCCGCTGTGGCCAAAAACAGGTCGTGGCGGCAGAAGTGATCGTAATACCGCGCTCGCGCTCCTGTTCCATCCAGTCGGTGACAGTCGTACCCTCATGAACTTCACCTATCTTATGAACGGCACCGGTATAGAAAAGGATCCGTTCCGTCAGCGTCGTTTTTCCGGCATCGATATGAGCGCAGATCCCGAAATTACGGGTGCGCTCCATGGGGTAGGCACGATTAGGTGAATTAAGATTCACTTTTTTGTCCGGAGTTTCGACAGCGGCGGCCATGATTAAAACCTCAAATGAGCGAAGGCCCTGTTTGCTTGGGCCATCTTATGGACATCATCCCGTTTCTTGATCGCGTTTCCCTGACCGAGAGAAGCCTCTTTGATCTCGGAAGCGAGTGCTTTTTTCATCGCCACACCCTTCCGTTTTTGTGCAAATCCGACAATCCAACGCATAGCTAAGGCCAACTGCCGCTCTGGGGGAACTTCCGTGGGAACCTGATACGTGGCTCCACCGACACGACGAGACTTTACTTCCAGGCGAGGTTTGGCGTTATCGATGGCCTTCTGCAAGAGATCGAGAGGATTGCTGTCGTGATTGTTTTCATTCACAATGTCAATAGCGCCATACACGATACGCTCAGCTGTGGATCTTTTCCCATCAGACATGACTGCACTGATGAGGCGATTGACCACCAAAGACTCAAATTTGGCATCTGGGAGAGCCACACGTTTTTCTGCACGACGACGACGAGCCATATAATTTTCCCGATTAAATAGTTGTTAAGTATTATTGGCTACTTCTTCTTGGCCTCAGCTGCTGCTGCTGCAGCGGCGGCGGGCTTAGGCCGTTTCACACCGTATTTACTACGAGAGACATTTCGATTCAGCTTGTTAGTGCTGCTGGGTCCAATGGCACCGGTGGCATCGAGTGTACCCCGTACAATATGGTAACGAACACCGGGAAGATCCTTTACACGACCGCCACGGACAAGAACGATGGAGTGCTCTTGAAGGTTGTGTCCTTCACCTGGAATATAAGCAATGACCTCGTGGCCATTGGTGAGGCGAACTTTTGCCACCTTGCGCAAGGCGGAATTTGGTTTCTTAGGTGTGCGGGTCATCACTTGGATACAGACCCCGCGGCGCTGAGGACAGTTTTTCAGCGCCGGTGCCTTGGTCTTGTTGAAGACCTTGGACCGTCCTTTACGCACGAGTTGATTGATCGTCGGCATGCTAATTCACTCTCTTAATTCTCAAAAATCTTTTACCCTTTCCTATTGGAAAGGGACGGTGAGAATGCCAAATACTCCGAAAGGAGCAAGAAATATTTTAATTATTTAAAAGGAGGAAGAAAGGAAGGGGACTTTTTACCCGCAGATTTCGCCGATTTTCGCAGATTGTTTTGGGGTGGAGAGGAGTATGGATGAGGGGGCCTGGACAAAAAGTGAAGGGCGCATCCTCCGTGTGCGCCCAAATATCTGGGGTTAAGCGGGCGGATTCCGTCATGCATGGCCCCTATAGGCTGGTTAAGACCCGACCATAACCTGCATCGGCTCCGACTCGACCTTTCCTATCCAGGGCAACTCAATACCCTCCTTCTTGAGTTCTTCTTCCTCGAGGGTATAAATGGGAAGAAACCAGTCTTAGGAAAAACCCTAAAAACCAATCTGTGAAAATCAGCGTAATCTACGGGGAAAAAACATTCGATCTGCTAATTCGCCGACTGGGATAGCTTTGCTGCCTCATCAGGTAGTTGCTTGTCGGAATCCTGCTGTTTCTGCCAACCGTACCAGAGCACACCTGCGAAGATGAGACCTGCAAGGAAGAACTTTAAAAGGAGGTGTCGCATCTGATTAGAAAGATTAAGGGCACATCTATTAACTGACGTATGGTTCATTGCAAGGAATTTTTGGTCAAGGTGAGAAGGCTCGACCGGACGGTATTGAAGCAAATACAGAACGGGAGAGACAACGAAACCTTGGCCAAAAAGGACCGCAACCATATTGGAAGCATCCAACCGGAACCTACTCCCGCCAGTTGACTGGTCGAATCACAAGGCAGCAAAAGGACGGAGGGGTAGTTTTTATCGAAGACAACTCGCTGTTGACTTATATCGACTTTCTTTGATATATACCCGCTGGATTCAAGAAATGTTATGATCAACTCGCAACCTCAATACGGATTAAATCGCCAAACACCATCAAGGGTGCGTTGGATCGGTTTATTGAGCGGCTGCATCGGATTTACCACCCCGAATCATGCAATTAAAAATGCCGGATTCTACAACGCTGAGGCGAGCAAGTAGAGTTATAATACCAGGTTTCTGTCGGTTCATAAACCCTGCTCGCCTCAAAGGAAGCAGGGTTTTTTATTGCCCGCATTGAGTGGCAATGAAAATGACTAAGTGAAACTGTGTTTTTAGTTTCTCCCATACAAACCCTACAAAGGATACGGACACCGATTGTTCTCATCAAAATGCATCGCTGAAACCCTTCTCATATGACCCTTGGCCAAACTTTTTCAATTTACTTCCGGCATCTCGGCCCTGAACGGCGCCTAATAGCTCTGCACCTGCCATGCGTTCTGGTGGACGGTGCGTTGGGAGCACTTCCCCCGTTTTTGGCTGGCATCTTCGTGAACCAATTAGTCTCCCACCCTGAGCAGCCGATCTTTCCAACAGGCATAACTTTGGTGGCTGTTGTCGGGGCAGGAGTCATTTTTACCGTTCTGGCCTTCACAACTAGCTATGTGAGGACGATGATCTCAGAGAGAGTGGGCTGTAGATTTCAGTGTGAGCTCTACGAGCACCTCCAAAGGTTGAGCGCCGACTTCTATCAGGTAAACCGAGTGGGAGAGGTGACCGCCCGATTGACCCACGATGTAAACCGTGGTATCCGTCCACTCTACTTCCAGGCGGTCGAACTGCTCAATGGCGGCACGATGCTGGTTGTCTCTGCGGTTTGTCTGGCATTCGCAAGCCTGCCGTTATTCTGGGTTTTTTTTATTCTCACACTTCTGAATTTTGTCGTGGGCCTATGGGCCATGCCGATCGTGATCCGGAACTTTGAAAAGCTGCAGGATAACAATGGTGTTCTCAATGCACAGATCACCGAGGCGATTTCTGTCCACAGCCTGGTTCGCTCCTTCGCCCGAGAAGAGGAGGCGCATAGGCGAATGCGGCCTTTAATAAAGTCCCTAGCCGATCAGGAAGGAGTCGCCATGGGATTCTTTCTTCGATTCATGATCTTTGTTCTTGGCTTGGATATTGTTTTGGGACCGTTTTTGATTCTAATCTTGGGAGCCTGCTTCTGGGACAAAGGGATCACAGCCGGTAGTCTGGTAGCAGCCTTGCTCTATTGGCGAATAGGGACAAATTTCAAAAACAGGACGATAGAGGGTTTCACAGGTGTCTTCAGTGGGATCGGTGCCGTAAGACGGGCAGCCTCTTTTTTTGAGGAAACTCCGTTGGTATCCGATCACACGGATGCGTCGGCATTACCTCCGGGACCTGGTCAAATCGAATTCGAAAGTGTCACCTTCCGATATCCGCATCAGCGGGAGGGGTTTATTCTGGGGCCAATCTCTTTTTCCATTCCAGCAGGAACACGGTGTGCTGTGCTCGGGCCGTCAGGTAGCGGAAAAACCACCTTAATGCAGTTGCTAAGCCGCATCTATGACCCCGCAGAAGGGGAGATTAGGATTGATGGCCATAATATTCGTTCGGTTACACAGCTCTCCCTACGGCAACGCATTGGGTTTATGACTCAAGAAACGCAGCTCTTTGACGGAACCCTGCGCGGCAACCTTCTTTTCGCCAATCCGCAAGCAGATGAACCCGAGATGCTGTCCGTAATGACGCAGGCTGGCTTGGGAGTTTTTTTAGAGACTTTGCCAGAAGGCCTGGAGACCATTGTGGGAGAACGGGGCGTTCGCCTCTCCGGCGGACAGCGCCAGCGTCTGGCTCTCGCCCGTCTGCTTTTACTGGATCCTGAGATCGTGGTGCTGGATGAACCAACCTCAGCATTAGACGCAGCGACGGAGGCAGAGATTTGGACAAGCATAGAGGAGTTGCTCTGCGGCCGGACGCAGATTGTCATCACCCATCGGATAGCGACCGCTTTGCGGGCTGAGTGGCTTGCGGTCGTTCACCATGGATGCCTAAGCGCCTCCGGCACATCTGAGGAATTGTTCCAGACAAGCGCATTATTTCGAGACCTGTGTGCAGCCCAACAAGTGGAAACAGGAGGGAATCAATGAAGTTTTTGCACAAAGTGATGTGGCATTATCTGCCTCGGGTGCAGCCGCTGGGACGATGGATTCCGTTCTGTCTCATTCTGGTCGTGGTCAACGCCGCCCTGCAGTCCTCATTGTCACGAATATGCGGTTGGCTACTTGACCGCCTCATGGCAGACCCCTCAGGATTTATGAAGCATTTGCTTATCCCCGTCTGCCTGGGATCGGTGCTGGCGACGCTTGGTTACGCCGCTCTGGAATACACCCAGAAGATCTTCACAGCAATGGTTGGGATCAAGGCCAAAGCGACTTATCGCCAGGATCTTTACACTCATCTCCTGGCCTTGGACGAGTCTTTCTACCTGCGCTCTCGAGCAGGTGACATCAGCTCGCGCTTGACAAAAGATATCGAGGAAGGCTTTGCCCCCGTCTTTTGGCATTTGACCCAAGTGGTGTGGTCCACGTTAATGATCCTCTTCTCTATTGGGATTCTGTTCACCCTGCATTGGGTGATCGGCCTTGCATACTTGGTCTTTCTGCCATTTTGGTGGATATATATGAAATACGTCGTGAGGCGAGTGCGCCTGCTGGACAAAGAGGTGCGTGAGAAGTTTGCCGATTTAAATGCGCGCGCGACCGAGGATATCACGAACCAGTCATTAATCCGTGTTTTTGCCAAGGAGAAGGATCGAGCTTTGGCCTTTCGGGAAACGGCAGAGAATTATCAAAGGCGTACCATTTCCCTGAGTTGGGTTTCCAGTGCTACCTATTCTTCTCTTCGAATCGCGTTGAATTTCACCTTACCCATGGTCATATTGGTGGGCTGTGTAACCATCCTTCGTGGCAAATTAAGCGCTGGGGAAGTGCTCGCCGCCTATGGCAGTTGGGTTGCCTCGATGGTTCCCATTGACATGATCTCCCGCAATCTTGCACAACTCATATCCTGTACTAATGGCATGGAACGGGTATTTGAGTTTTTTGAAGCAACACCCGAGGTGTCCAATGTTCAGAATGCCTGTCCGCTCCAGATTAGCGCGGGGACGATCCGTCTGGAAAACATCCACTTTGGCTATCCGAGTGTGGATCGTCCACCAGTTCTTCATGACATCGACTTGGTGATCCCGGGTGGCAGCCGCTGCGCCCTGGTCGGTAGTTCCGGAAGCGGAAAATCAACGCTCGCTCATCTGCTTATGCGATTCTACGACCCAATAGGTGGACGCGTTCTGGTGGATGGTCAGGATCTGCGACATATCACTCAACATTCTCTGCGAAGACAGGTGGGGCTGGTTCAACAGGATAGCTTGCTTTGGGCTGGAACGATTCGGGACAATCTGCTCTTTGTAAAACCTGAAGCCGATGAAATAGCACTGTGGGAGGCACTGGAAAAGGCCGAATTGGCATCGTTTACCCGCCAAACTGCTGATGGTCTCGACACCATGTTAGGCGAGCGCGGTGTCCGACTATCCGGTGGCCAGCGGCAACGACTCGCCCTGTCTCGGTTATTCCTGTTGTCCCCTCCGATCATTATTCTCGACGAAGCGACCTCGGCGCTCGATGGACCAGCAGAACGGGCCGTGCAGCGGAGCATCGACCGGCTCACGGTTACTCGCTGTACCATGGTTGTGATTGCCCACCGACTCAGCACGATCGTGGACTGCGAAAAGATCGTGGTTCTTGATAAAGGCACGATTGTGGCCCAAGGGAGCCATTTGGAGTTGTTGGAGTCGTGTCCCCATTACCGCGATCTATGTGCTAAACAAGGGCTTATTAAGCTCAGTCCCATATAGGGTTCAATCTGCAGATCATCGTTTGATGCCGGGAAACTCCACGGTGATGATCTCCGCACCTTCGGTACCCGATTTGAGGTCGTAGCTGCCATGATCGGCAGTGACAAGCCAGGCATCACCGACTTGATAGGTGATATCATCCTGGATGACCCCCCCCTGTGCGATAAATTGATACTGAAAGGTTTGGCCTCGGGGATTATATTCTTGAGACTCACCCGGATAGATGAAATTGCGGCGAACTGAGAAATAGATGCATTCGATGATCTTCTGTCCATGGGGCTGCACAAAGACTGGCTCATGATCTTTAAAGTTGATTGACTCCATAGCCTGATCGATATGAAGTTCACGAGGTTTGCCTGTCTTTTCATCAATGCGCCCCCAATCATCCACCCGATACGTGGTGTCGGAATTCTGCTGAATTTCCAGAATCAGATTTCCCGCCCCGATCGCGTGTAAGCGACCAGAAGGCAGGAACATTGCTTCACCGGGTTGGGTTGGAAGAGTGTGCAGGAGGCTGGCCAACTTTGGTGTTCCGATTGCCTCCCGAAAATCCTCCTTTTTCACCCCCGCCTTTAATCCGGCATAGATCTGAGCCCCTTTCTCCGTATGAAGAAAATACCACATCTCCGTCTTCGGCTCACCTTTCAAGATCTCAGCCTGTTCGGGCGGAGGATGCACCTGAAGACTCAGAGTTTGAGAGCAGTCGAGTAATTTGATCAAAATGGGAAACCGTGCCATATTGGGAGCTCGTTTTCCGAAAAGTCTGATCCGATATTGTTCCCACAGATCCTGTAAAGTTTGATCGGCCTCCCCAAGAACTCTGTTGCAGGCCTCCGGACGATCAACCAGCTCCCAACTTTCACCGATCTTTTCATTCGCCGGAATGCCCCGACCGAAATGACTCTTCAACTTCTGCCCTCCCCAGATACGGGTTTGATAAATCGGAATAAATCGAATAACGCTCATAGAACCAAATCTATATCAGGATTAACGAAATGTAAAAGCTGGGTAGTGGAGGTTGGGAAAAGTGGAGGGCGAATCTCCGTATGCGCCCTAATTCGATCCCGGCCCGCTCCCAATTCCTAATTCCTAATTTCTAATTTCTAAATGATAATTGAAATGCCCCCCATTCCCTGACAAGTTGGGCGCATACGGAGATTCACCCTCCACTTTAGCTACGAACTTGGCTGCTTAACTGGAGTATTTGAAACCGTATGCACCGGCGGCCCGGGAGGAATCGGAGGAAGGTGGGTAAATCCATAATCAAACAGCACAACGGCGTCCCTCCATTTATCCTGGCTATGAAGGATGATTAGTTGAAGTTCGCGACCATCGCGAATCACGGCTGCCGCGTAGGTATGTTCGGAAGCAAGGGTCCAACCAGTCTTGGCTGGCCCCATCCCCGGGTAACGCCCGAGAAGTCGGTTGTGGTTAATGAGTACTTTGGATCCGGCCTTTGTTGTCAGGACGAACTCCCTGGTTTGGCAGATTTGTCGGAGTACTGGGATGGAAATGACCCGGTTAAATATCCGGCGTAAATCACGTGCCGTGGTATATTCGTTAAGTGCAGGCAGTCCATTGGGATTGACGAAATGAGTGTTTTCGCACCCCAAGGACAGCGCTCGCGCATTCATCATCTCGACAAACTTGCTCTCCGTACCGGCCACATATCTGGCAAGGGTCAAAGCAGCATCATTATCCGAGGCAATGAGCAAGGCATGCATGAGATTATTAATACTGACCGTCTCTCCCGCGATCAATGGAACGCTACTCGGCTCGACATGGGTATCCTCTGGTTGAATCACAATCGAACCGTCAAGACCCTTCATTTCGTAAACTAGGAGCGCTGTCATCAACTTGGTTGTGCTGGCGGGAGGATAGGGAGTATCGATACTTCTTTCATAAATGATCGTCCCAGTGGCCTCATCGTATAGCATGGCGGCACGCGCCATGAGCAGGTGTTTCACGTCATCGTCGGTAAGAGTACGATGGGGAGCTGGAGTGGCTCCAAAACCTGCATTAAGGAAGAGAAGAAAACAGAAACAGATGAGTCGTTTGATATCAGTCACGAGCAGGGGTCGCTTGGGATTGGGCCACTGAGGCACTTTTCTTAATTTTATCGTATTTCTCACGAATAGCAGGGTTATCCGGGGTTTTTGCAAGAATTTTATCGAGTGCGGCCAAGGCCTCCTTGGTCTGTCCCATCTTCCAATAAACTTCGGCTAGATGTTCCAAAACCTCTTCCTGATACTCATCAATATTTGTCACGGCTTTCTCGAGAAGTGGCAGGGCGTCGCGATATTTTCCCATTTTGTAATAAATCCACCCCAGGGTGTCCAGAAACTCAGCCTTTTCAGGAAGCACCTGAAGAGATCGCTTGCTGTATTTCAATGCCTTGGGAAGATTCTTACCTTGCTCAGCCCATAAATAGGCCAGTGCATTCAGGAGGTTTTCATTATTGGGTTCTTCGTTCAAACCCTGCTCAAGGGTGGCCTCGCTTTGCTGGGGTTTTCCGGCCTCTTCCTGAGCCAGGGAAAGCTCACAATAGTAATCGGCGTATGGAAAATCCTTTTCCTTTTCGTCTGCCAAAATCTTGGCCCGGGCAAAGAGATCTAGTGCTTGCTGACTGTTCTTCATCTCCCTCTGGACAATGGCCGAGTAAAATGCGACCCGAGCATTGGACGGGAACCGATTGCGAGCTTCAGTCAAAGTGCTTGCAGCCTCATTGTACCGTTTCTGACTCAAAAACAAACTAGCCAGCCTGAGATACTGTTCGTAGTCGGTGGGATCGATGGAAATGGACTGTCGAAAATTGATTTCAGCTTTATCGGCCTTCTTCGCCTTAAGATAAAGATCCCCCAAGGCGGAGTATACTTTTGCATCGGTTGGCGACTTCTGCAAAATAGCCTCAACGACCCGGATGGCTTTGTCCTCCTGATTATCCTTCACGTACTCCTCGGCAAGGTTTTCACGCAAAAGAGGAAGCTCCGGAGAGATTTCATAAGCTAATTCGTAATTTTTTATAGCCTCCTTATCCTTCCCTAATTGTGCGCAGAGGCTGGCTACTCGAACATATAACTCAGCATTGGGATCCCCTCTTTGGCTGGCCTGCTCGAGATACTGGAGGGCCTCTTCATTCTGCCCTAAAAAGTTTTCGAAATCCCCCCGTTGCAATAGCAGATCGGCGGAGGGATCCCCCATTGAAAAAGCCTTATTGTAGACAGGAGTGATTAGGGCCGAAAGTTCCTCTTTGGAGATTTCAGTTGAAGCACAGATCAACTCTGTATAAGCGCGCGCAAGCTCTCCCAAAATCTTGGGGTTATCGCATTTGATCTGGGGCAAAGTTTTGGCCATGGCCAGTGCTTCAGGAAGCCGGTTGAGATCGCGAAGGGATTCAAAGAGCACCCGGTGCCCCAGAACACTATCGGGTTCCAGTACAAGGGCCTGTCGGGCATTGAGAATTGCCTGATCAATATGGCCGGTGGATTGCTGGACAAAGGCCATCATCGCCAGAATCTGACCCGATTGCGGATTACTCTCGACTGCTTTCTGGAGGAGGCTGAGAGCCTTCTCCTTGTCATGATCACGAAAATAATAGAATGCGATCTTGATCTGAAGATCAATAAAGTGCGGATCGACTTTTAAAATATTCAGGTATTGGGGTAAAGTCTCCGCAAAACCATCCTTCATCTCCCGACGAAGGGCCTGAGAGTAAAGAGCCTGCGCTAGGGCTTTCGTCTGTCCATCAGCCGAGAGATCAGCAGGCTGCTTGTTAATAGCCTCCATTGGAGGTGGTGGTCCCTCCGATCCAGAATCATCCTGGGCTGCAGCCGCACATAAAAACCAGCACGAGACAATGATAACGCCGAAACTGATTTTTAGGCGCCAAGTGTCTTTCACACCGGAACTATAGGGGATTAAGCCTTATAACGCAACCGCTTCTTATGGCGGTTCTCACGCCTGCGCTTACGTCGCTTATGATTATTAATCTTTGATTTTCTGCGTTTCTTTAACGAACCCATAATTTTGTATTCCGTGGAAAGGGTGTGACTAACGTTTTTTCTGAAGGATGCAAGTCTGAATTTTAATAGACAACCTTATTAAGTGGATATTCAATAATCCCTTCAGCCCCGTGGGCCTTCAATTGGGGAATCAAATCACGGACGATCTTTTCATCGAGAATCGTCTCCAATGCCACCCACGCATCATCGGCCAGGGAGGAAATCGTGGGGCGACGGAGTGCCGGCAACTCATTAATGATAACATCGAGCTTGGCCCTGGGGACATTCATCTTTAAGCCCACTTTATCACGGGCCTCGAGGGCAGCTGCAAGAAGCATGGTGATGGATTTCACCTTTTTGTTCCACCGCGGACTTTCGTAAACCGTTTGATTACAAATGAACTGAGGATAGCTTTCCATCAGTGTATCCACGATCCTCAATTTGTTCGCCCGAAGGGAAGAACCGGTTTCGGTTATATCCACAATGGCATCTACCAGTTCAGGAACCTTAACTTCAGTAGCGCCCCAGGAAAATTCTACCTCTGCCTCAACGCCATGCTTTTTCAACCAAGCTTTAACCAGATTAACCGGCTCCGTGGCAATTCGTTTCCCTTGCAGATCTTTGACGCATTTGATTGGTGAATCCTCCGGCACCGCCAAAACCCAACGGGCAGGCAAGGCTGTGGCCTTATTATACTTCAAATCGCACAGAACCTCCACCGAAAGCCCATTCTCTGCCACCCAATCCTTGCCTGTAATCCCGCAATCAAGAAATCCCTGTGCCACATAACGGCTCATTTCCTGAGGCCGGATCAATCGAATTTCAATCTCAGGATCGTCGATATAAGGCCGATATCCTCGACTCGACAGACTAATGTTATAGCCAGCCTTGGCGAAGAGTGCCACCGTGGACTCTTCCAAACTGCCCTTGGGCAATCCCAGTCGAAGTTTTTGTGTCTCAGTCATGATGAAAAAGGGTTTAATGACTGGGCTTTCAGAAGGGTTTTGTAAAGAGGAAAAGGGGGGAAAGAAAGTGGAAGACCTTATTTATCCGCAGATTACACAGATTTTCGCAGATTTATTTCTGTTTTGAGAGGAGACAAAAACAATTTTTATCTCTAGAATTGCGCAATCGATTATGACCACCCAGCACAGCTCCACCTCTCGCGCTCTTCGAAAAAATATTTTCTATCTTCTTGAATCCATTCTCCTGCTTACGGCGTTCACCTTCGTGCTACAATTCTGCATGCATTCCCAAAGATTGACTCGGCTCGGCATCGATTGGTTGAGCGAGAGTCACTTTCTTCCCAGGATCTTTCTCGGCTCTTGTGTTGTCATGTTCCTCTGGGTGCTGATCTTCATTAAATCTGAACCCACCCTCTGCCGTGTGGGCCTGATTACCATCACGCTCCTCATAGGACTGGGATTGTCGGTTTCGGTAATCGCGCCCTAGTTCTTGCAACGCCGTTTCGGTCCAATACGCCCCCTTAAGGACTGTGAGATAACTTGCGCAAAGCCTCATTGACTGCAAGGACATGTGCCCTGGCACGTTTGTGAAGATCGAACTCAGAGGGGGTTTCCAAGGTGTAGACGCGGTGACAGTGGTGACGATAGATGTAAACAGCCTCGGGGAGTCCCCATTTCTTGAACCATCTCTGCCAAGTCTTTGAATTTAAATTGCGTTGGATGACTCCTTTCTTGGCGGCACGTTTCTCAATAATTGGTCGAGAATCAATTGGGACGACCTTTGAAGCCGCACGGAGAAGACTATCTCCCCAAAGATCATGTTGATCAATCACCTCGTACAGGTACATTCCCGAAGCATCAAAATCCTCATGCAACAGAAGTGCAAGGTCAAAGGGACCCTTTTGCTGAAGAAGCTGGCGATGTGCTTTCACGCTGGGAATATCGTTACGAGAATAGGATCGGTTCAGGTCATGATTTTTTTGATCGACCCGTATGTTTTGCCGTAACCCCCATGGATTCAAACATGGTAGAATCGTGACATGAAACTCTTTCAACCACTTTGCCGACTGTTCGAGCCAACGTATCAATCCTAGAACACTGCCTGGCTCATCACCATGAACTCCGGCTGAAAGATAAATCTTCTTCTGTCCAGGACACGCGGAAGACTTGGAGCTTAAAACGACGAAGCTGAGATCTTTATCTCTCAACCAAACTTGGAAGGAGAGTCCCAGATGACACGCCAGCTCCCTACTTCGTTCAGTGACCCATTGAGGGTCATGGATTGGGGGAAACTTAAAACCTTCAATGTTCACAACTGTACGGATTTAACCACAAAGTACTCATAGAAGCACATAGAAAACTTCCGGGGATATTCTTCGGGTTAAACCTGAAATGCGAGATTAACCTCGGAATTCGGGTTAAAACTCTAAAAATGCTGCAATTTTCATCGATGGTAGTATAAGTATTCTTGAGTGAATGATGGTAAAATCCAACCCGATAGTTCTGACTTCGGACAAGTCACGATGTCTGACTCTTCGGGGGGGGCAAGCAGCCTTCCTGAAAACGGGGAGGAGGTCGGTTTTTTGTATCAGCCCAAGGAAATTGGGGGATATGAGATTTTGTCGGAATTGGGGCGGGGTGGGATGGGGGTTGTCTATTTAGCTAGGCAACGAAGTTTAAATCGGCTGGTTGCAATCAAAATGCTGATCGGATCCAGTTTTGTTGATGAGACGCAGCGGTTACGTTTCAAAAGGGAGGCAGAATTGATTGCCGCATTGAAACATCCGAACATTGTTGCCATTCACGAGATCAGCGAGTTTGAGGGAGTTCCCTATTACTGCATGGATTATATTGAAGGCGTCACTTTCAAGGATTTAATCTCGAGCTCTCCGCTCGATTGGAAGGAAGCGGCAAAGTTTCTCAAGATGGTGGCATCGGCAATGCAATTTGCCCATGAGCATGGAGTGTTGCACCGGGACCTCAAGCCTCACAACATCATGGTGGATACCAATCGACATCTGCAGGTGACTGATTTTGGACTGGCTCGTGACATGAACATCGAGAGCGGATTGACTGTCACGGGTGCAACCGTTGGCACACCGAGTTACATGTCGCCTGAACAGTTGAGCAGCGATCCACTGGCCGTGACAGCGTCAGTGGATATCTATGCGATGGGGACAATCTTGTATGAGTCCCTGACATCCATTCCTCCCTTCATTGGAGGGAGTTTACAGGAGGTGCTGGAAAAAGTGAAATACACCGAACCCCTGGCTCCCCGTCTGATCAATCCCTCGTTTCCTCAGGATCTCAATACCGTCTGCCTAAAATGTCTGCAAAAAGATCCCTCTAAACGCTATGCCAGTGCATTGGAATTGGCTGAGGAATTGGATCGGGTTTTACAGGATATTCCCGTGCGAGCCAAGCCGATCGGCTCCCTGGAAAAGCTTATCCGATGGTGCCGACGAAACAGAGCCTTATCGACTGTGGTCATTGCCTCGACGACCATCATCATGGTGGGAAGTATTGGTGCCTTCTGGAAACTGAATCAACGTCGTAAGGTGGCGGAGTCTGCCCTACGCCAAGCTGATATTTCTAAACAAGAGGCAATCAACAAGACAAAGGAGAAAGAAGCGGCACTGAGTCTAGCTGAAAGCGAAAAGAAAAAGGCAGAAGAGGCATTGACTCTAGCTGAGAGCGAAAAGAAAAAGGCGGAAGAGGCCACGAAACTAGCTGAAAAAAGGCGCCAGGAGGAGGAGGAATACTACAACAATCTAGTCGCACAAAAAAAGCTTACTGAACAAGCTGTATATGGTCAGACGCAGCAGATGGGACTGCGGCAGGAAGCCGAAAAAACACTGGTCACAGCCCAAAAAACCACCAGTGAGCTGTTGGCGGATAAGGCCAAGGAACTCATGGACCAACAGGATTGCTGGGGTGCCTATCAACGGGCTTCGGAGGTACTAAAATCTTATCCCGACGAGGTGGAGGCGATCAGAGTTCTCGCCGGAGTTGAGGTTGCCTGTTTTAACCCATCGGCAGCCATTTCATGGCTGGAGCGGGCTCGTAAGATCTCAGGCGATCCTGAGGTGGACGGCAAAATCCTGGACATTCTGCACAAATTTCAACCTGTCGTGGAAAAGCTTCCCAATTCAATGGAGGATCGAGAACTGCAGTTGGCCCTCGTAACCAATATTCTCGATGTGGGTGACCCGCTTTTTTCGGATGCTGCCACGTATTTGAGAAATACCGATCCTTCTCTCTTGAATGAAAAACTGGAAAAAGTACGTCGGCATTAGTCCCTTCTTTGCATTCCTTGTGGCAAAATGCCCCCGTTTTCATCCGTGGTATCGGCTACGACGGATTATGTGGTTTCAGGGTGGAATTTACCTAATAATACTTGGTTCCATCGACGGGGCAGAGGAGTCTCTGAATCTTGCCTCTCATCAGGAGATCTGGCCGAAACAGGTGATAGTTCTAGTCGCGGTAAATCTGAGTGGTCCATCCGGAACAACCCAATTACCCAGTGGAAGCACCCTTGATGTTCTGGGGTTGGAGGGGAGTATAGTTTTGGTGGGCTTAGGTGACATGCGAGGTCGGATAGCTCTCACGAATACAGACTTTCAGAGAAATGCTGAGAAGCAATGGAAGAATCTGATAGTGACCCAGGCGGAGGAGACTCGAATGGCTTTGATCCAGGAGGCGAAGTCCATGCCGCAGATTAGTGTTCCGAGGCGCGGGAATTTGCTCGTAGACCATTCGAATCTATCGGAACAGGCTGATCCCCACTTTTGGTTGGACATAGATGAAGGGTTGAAGCCTGGGGCGCTAGAAAATGTTAATTTGCGGAATGGGGCAACGATTGAAGAGACGCGTGATTATGTGAATCAGGTTTACGGTGGAATTGATGATCTTATTCAAACGTCGGACCTATCACTAGTAGGACTATACCATTTAATTTACGAGAAATTCCGTGTTATCCCCCCCAATCAGATCGAGGTACTGTTGGAGGCGGCTGAGCAGGGAAAATTTGTTCCGTACGAAATTCTCGATTCCAAACTGAACCCCGAAAATGCGGACTACTTGTGGAAGCATGTCAAACCGGGGGTCAATCTGTATAACTACGAATCCTGCACCGACCAGTACCCATGGAATGTTACTCCCCCTAATATATTGGATCTGGTATTGAGCCATGGGCTGCAGAAAAATCATGAGCCACAGATCCTTCAGGCTTTTGAAAATTATCTTGCGAAAAGTGACGTTCAGGGTCAATGGCTTAACGACGCCAGGATTTATGGAAAGAATCGAGAGGCATTGTTGGCAATCTCGACGGAACGTGGTACCCCTACGCAGGAGTTTCGGGATACGAGATGGATTGAGGCTATGGGGCGGCTGGGATTATTTGTCGATAAAGAGTTGGCATTCGATCTTATCACCAAATCTAAATCCCGCGATGCGGCCTTCGCCTATGCATTCCGTCCCAATAGCCCCTATAATAAGGATGTCCTTCAGAAACGCCTGTTCGATGAGGAAGTTCAACGATGCGTCAATCAAACAAAATCCTTTGCCGAGACCTTTAACCAAACCGAACTCTTCTCTGATCTGGCTCTGTTGGGAAACCCGGAAGCCGTTGAATTTTTATTGGAGCGTGATGCACGCTCCGAAAACGGTGATAATTTTCGGTTTCATTCCCAATCTGAGTTAGTGTCTTACGAGATACTAAGATCCGGCCAAGTATCCCGTGAGAATCGCAAGGCTGAACAAGAGACTGAGGAGAAGCTCCTTTTCTTTTCCTTAGCAGAGTATAGTGCACAACTTGGGGTGGAGGACCACGGAGACGGGGTAAAGTTCAATAAAGATTACTGTTTGTTCAATAATATCATCTACCACACAGAGGGAGGAAGGGTGTGGTCATTCCGCCCCATGGCAAAGGCCCCCGTGAATAGCGTTCTCCCATCCGGTTCGGATCCAATACCTAATCAGAAATTAACCTGGTTCAAAGACAACAAAACCAAGCTTAAATTTCACCCCTTGGATTATGGAGCCGCGTTTTATCTCGAAACAGACCCGGAGTATTTGAAGGCACAGAATCTTCTTAAAGCCTGTACGCGTGGACTAGCGACAGAACGGGAGGATGACTATATAGCTAGTATTGCGAAAACATTGAATGAAGAAGAACCCGATCACCATGTACCCCTCTTAGACTCAGAGAATCAGTCGCACGTTAATTTCCCTCTAAGTGAAAGCGTGAATCTTCGTATCCTTGACCCGATGGTATTTCGTCTTTCCAATGCAAATTTTCATCAGACCATCAGTCAGCCACCATTCATGAACGGCAAGCGTCTGATCCAGTTATTGAGCCAAATTTCGGAAAAGAGAGTAGGTAGGTTACATCAGGAAAATAAATCGCCCACCGACAACTTTTCAATATACTGGATGCCGGAAAGCGACTTTCTGAGTTATCTCCTGACACCCTTGACCGGACCAGAGGATACCAAGATATTCGCCGATTATCGTCCTACCTCCGTTCTTCTCCGGAGGGCCAATCCCTTCAGATTGTACCCTAGTTGGAAGGAGTATTTATCTCCATCAGTTGGATTAAGATTAAAGAATTTGTCTGCCAACCAGGTGCGGGGAGATCAGATTCAAATGGCAGCGGTGGTTTTTAAACCTGAGGTGACTCACGAGTTGCAAAGGATATTTTTTGAGGGGGCAAGTTTCGATTCAACAAAGCCAGCGTTACCGGTTGAATTCTCCGGCGACCCCACTCTGAATCCAATCCTATATGGTTCCATCCTAGCGATCAGGAAGCAAAGCGAACTCCGGAGACTGGTTGCGGATGTTATTCTAGCTTCAACCTGCAATAATAAACCCGCTGATTTAGTTGGGGAAGCAAAGGAAGTCGAAAACTCGGCCTCTCTGGCTGAGGCTGATTGGCAGTGCACGGGCTGGCACAACCAACATGCATTCGTTGGATTGATTCAAGTTGCCGCTCTGAACGGGTATACAAGTGCTTTAAGCCAGGTGGTGAAGTATCTTCAGGCCTCCGATTGGCAGATGAAGTTGAATCCATCTCTCAAGGATCTCCATGAAGCAGAGAAATTAGACTTATCACGAGGGTATCCCCACACTTGCGAAGAGTTTCTCAAAGATATTCAACGCTCTCTTGTGATGGAAGCAAACCTGTTGAAACTGGATTACAGCCGTCTACCATCTTCTGTGCTAAACGGAAAACCTCCACAGGGATTCAGGGATGGCGGTTATTTGGATGAGATGATTGATTTCGAGGGATCATCTGATACCTTAGATGGTAATGATAACATCATTCTCTATGGAGAAAATAGTTATCCCGATCTTCCGGGAGCTTTTTTTGGTCGGTTTGGAGAGCAGGAATTTCTTACTCAGATGCGACATCAAATCTTTCCCCTAATTGGAAAGGAAGGATTCAAGGGTTGGCTCTTAACCAACGTTCAGAAACTCATCTGGGATAATAAGATTTCAAAATATCGCTTTATTTCCTCTCCGCAGTAAAAGTTCCTGCCCCCGCATTGTGATAGCTGGCGGCATTGGGGTCGTTGTTCGACGGCCCGGCCCGA
>Ga0206919_1007_pt1 | contig 55657 bp, 51 predicted proteins | sample Alteio_BWOrgHeat_67_FD_152962 | JGI IMG/M metagenome (GOLD analysis project Ga0206919, IMG submission 152962) | Enriched cells from forest soil in Barre Woods Harvard Forest LTER site, Petersham, Massachusetts, United States -... | ecosystem: Environmental > Terrestrial > Soil > Temperate forest >... | reverse complement strand
CTTATAAAATGAAACCCATGAAACCCCTACTCATCACCCTTACCATTTTCAGTATGTGTTCAGGTTGCACGCACTCTAATAATTCATTTGATAATGACCTGGCTTTTCTGCAAAAACACGATAGTGTCATCGTGCTGAAATCGGGCAGTTCGATGGTGATTGTCTCCCCCAAGTACCAGGCCAAGGTCTTCACCTCGACAGCTGACGGGAGCACCAGCTTCGGCTGGATCAATTACAAGGCGTTTGACGGCGCGCCTGATCTGCACATGAATGCTTATGGGGGCGAAAACCGGCTCTGGCTGGGACCGGAAGGAGGCAAATTTTCCTTGTTCTTTCCAAAGGATGCGAAAATGGAATTTGCCAACTGGAAGACTCCTGCACCCTTCGATACAGACCCCTGGACGGTCAGCTATAAAAGCGACAGTGCAGCCACGTTACAAAAGAAAATGGAACTCGTCAATTACGCCGGGTCCACGTTCAAACTGACCGTTGATCGAACCATCTATATTCTTGGCCGTTCGCGTATCGATAGTATGCTGGGGCTTCAGGAAAATACAGGTGTCGCTGCGGTCGGCTACCAGACAGAAAACATACTCACCAATACCGGCGCTGCCCCCTGGGATTCGATCACAGGAATGCCCTGCATCTGGATTCTGGATATGTTTAACCCATCGGATCATACCACGATTGTGATCCCCTATAATGCGGACCCGAAACCGGCAACAACGAATTATTTTGGTGAGATCGCTGCAGACCGTATTAAGTATGAAAATTCTGTCTTGTTTTTTAAAGCAGACGGCAAATCCCGTGGCAAACTGGGAATACATCCAGGCGCTGCAAAAAATATAGCCGGCAGTTACGACGCGATAGCGAGAGTATTGACCCTCACTTTATTTGACGTAGATAATACTGCCAAGTATCTCAACCAGGAATGGAACACTACCAAGGAACCCTTTTCAGGGGATGCCGTCAACGCCTATAACGACGGGCCGCTGGCCACCGGCGGCCAGCTCGGCCCTTTTTATGAACTCGAATCAGTATCGCCACCTGCTTTTTTGAAGCCAGGTGAATCGATGGCGCACCATCACTCCGTCTTTCATTTTACAGGCGATGAGAAGGGACTGAATGAGATTGCAGTAAAAATCTTGGGCGTATCGCTGGAACAGATCAAAAATAAATTCTGATGAATTATCCAAAAATCGGGATACGTCCCATTATCGATGGCAGGTTGGGCGGCGTGCGGGAATCGCTGGAGGCCACTACCATGCAGCTGGCCAGAAATGTAGCCAAATTTTTCACTGCCTCCTTAAAGTATCCCGACGGCAGCGCGGTCGCCTGTCTCATTGCAGACACTTGCATAGGCGGGATCAAGGAAGCGACGGACTGCGCGGCCAAGTTTGAAGCCAACAACGTCGGTGTATCGCTTTCGGTCACTCCCTGCTGGGCCTATGGCTCGGAGACCATGGACATGAACCCGTTCATTCCCAAAGCCATCTGGGGGTTCAATGGAACGGAGCGTCCCGGTGCCGTCTATCTCGCGGCCACGCTGGCCGCGCACAACCAGATGGGATTGCCGGCGTTTGGTATCTATGGGCGGGACGTGCAGGACTTGCATGATGCGACCATCCCTGAAGATGTCAAAGAAAAGCTGCTGTCCTTTGCCCGCGCCGGGCTGGCGGTGGCCATTATGCGGGGCAAAAGCTACCTGGCTATTGGCTCGGTATCCATGGGGATAGCGGGATCGATCGTGGTGCCGGACCTGTTCCGCGAGTACCTGGGCATGCGAAACGAGTACGTCGATTCTGCTGAAATAATAAGGAGAATAGAAAAGAAAATTTATGATGAAGCGGAGTATGAAAAGGCCATTTTCTGGACCAAGAACAATTGCAGTGAAGGGGAAGATTTTAATAAAAACCCATCCAGCCGCGAGCAAAAGGACAAAGACTGGGAATACGTGGTGAAGATGACCCTCATCATCCGGGACCTGATGATCGGTAACGACCAACTGAAAGAGAAAGGATACGGCGAAGAAGCGATGGGGCATAACGCCATCGTCTCCGGTTTCCAGGGGCAACGGCAGTGGACGGATTTTCTGCCCAATGGCGATTTTTCAGAAGCGATCCTCAATTCAAGCTTTGACTGGAACGGGATCCGCGCGCCCTTTGTCGTCGCCACTGAAAACGATTCGCTGAACGGCGTCTCGATGCTCCTGGGTTATTTGCTCACGAATACGGCACAAATATTTGCAGACGTGCGCACCTACTGGAGCCCGGAGGCGGTGGAACGGGTGACTGGCTGGAAGCCCGAAACCGGATTTATCCACCTGATCAATTCCGGTTCTGCTACGCTGGATGGAACGGGGCAGCAATCCATCGATGGCAAACCGGCCATGAAGCCCTTCTGGGATATTACCCCGCTTGAATCTACTGAATGCCTCGATGCCACCACCTGGTACCCGGCCAACAACGGCTATTTCCGGGGCGGCGGTTACTCCTCCCAGTTCGTTTCGCGGGGAGGCATGCCGGTAACGATGTGCAGGTTAAATCTCGTAAAAGGCCTGGGGCCGGTGCTGCAGATCGCGGAAGGCCATACCATTGACCTGCCCAAAGAAGTGCACGACGTCTTAAACGAAAGAACCGACAAGACCTGGCCCACCACCTGGTTTGTTCCAAGGTTGACGGGGACCGGTGCTTTCCGTGATGTATATAGTGTAATGAATTCATGGGGAGCCAACCACGGCTCGATCTCTTATGGCCATATTGGCGACCGGCTGATTACGCTCGCTTCCATGCTGCGCATACCGGTGAACATGCACAATGTGGAGGAGGAAAAACTATTCAGGCCGTCCGCCTGGGGAATGTTTGCGAGCGACCACGATGCGTGTAAAACGTATGGGCCTTTGTATAAATGATTATAGACCAATGAGTACAATACCCAATCGCTTGTGTTTGATACGCTTAAAGCCATTATCGGCGGTTAAAAGCGGCAGGTTATGGTATATGGCGGTCGCTGCTATTAAGGCATCAGGGGTTTTAATCTTGTATTGTTGTTTAAGCGATATGGCAAGATCATTAATTGCTTCCGTATGTGGCAGAGCAGTACATGAGCTGAGGAGAGCCTCTGCCATACTGATGGCATGTGTGCTTATGCCGGGCTTACCTAATAATTCTATCCTGGTAATAAAAGAATATGACCATTCAACTCCAAGTAATGGCTGGATAGCTGGGTGCTTGTTCAGGAAGTATATAAAAGCGTTAGTATCGGCGAGGTATTTATTCCCATTCATCGCGTACTTTTTTCTGGTAGGTAAGACCATCACCGTATACGCCGGGAAGGCTGCCATAAAAATCAGCGAATGTCTTAGGTTTCTTTTTACCCAATTTTTTAACAGCCATTTTCAGGTTCAATTCTTCCAGCGCCTTGCGAACGCGACTGGGTTTGTCTTTGGCGGATATTTTAACAATATGCCCCATACCTATTTTCTTTATTGCAAGGTACTTAAAAAATCATGACGAATCTATTAACAGTGATATGAAACCAAAAGCAAAACTATTTTCTGCTCCCGGAGCCGGGTCCTACCTGCGGCCATTTGCACTGGTAGCTACTTTGTTTTTATTATGGGGTTTTGCGCATGGGCTTTTGGATGTGCTGGACAAGCATTTTCAAAATACCTTGCACATCAGCAAGGGAGAATCCGGCTTTGTGCAGTTTTCTTTGTATATCGGTTACCTCGCCATGGCCTACCCGGCGGGGTTGTTCATGAAGCGATACGGGTACAAGCGTGGTATTATTTTAGGGTTGTCGCTTTTTGCGGCAGGAGCGTTCCTGTTTTACCCGGTAGCAAAGCTGGGCGCATTTATTCCTTTTTTGCTCGCGCTGTTTATCATTGCCTGTGGACTATCCTGTTTGGAGACTGCAGCCAATCCATATACTACCGTGCTGGGCCCGAAGGAGGGCGCTGCTCGCCGCATTAATATCGCACAATCCTTTAATGGGCTGGGTTGGATATTGGGACCATTACTTGGTGGCCTGTTTATTTTTGGCGGCGGTTCGCTGGTGACGCCCTATATGTTCGTAGGTTCGATCGTCATTATCGTTGCTTTTGTATTTTCAATTACCAAGCTTCCTGTCATCACAGAAGACAACGATGAGCATATTTCAGAAAATGCACCCACACGCGAATTATTAAAGCATCCTGCATTTGTAGCGGCCGTGATCGCACAATTTCTGTATGTAGCCGCGCAAACCGGGTTCAATTCTTTCTTTATTAATTATGTAACCGAAACCTTGAGCGGCGTACAATTGGCCGTGGCGGGTATGATGGAGCATCTGGGCGGCTTCGGAAGGGTCTTCATGCCAGGCAACCCGGAGCAGGCGGCATCACTGATACTGGCGCTGGGTGGCATGGGGTCCTTCTGGATCGGGCGCTTGCTGGGTTCGTATTTTATGAAATTCGTGCGCCCGGAAAAATTGCTGGGTATCTATGCAGTAGTCAATACAATGCTAAGTTTTGTGGTGGTATTGAGGCTGGGCTGGTTCAGCGTCGTGGCGCTTTTTTCGACTTACTTTTTCATGTCGCTCATGTTTCCGACGATTTTTGCACTCGGTATCCGCGGCCTCGGACCACTCACGAAGAAAGCCTCTTCTTTCCTGGTAATGGCCGTTGCGGGTGGTGCTTTCTGCCCGCCGCTCATGGGAACGGTGGCCGACCATTATGGGATGGCCATTGCCTTTTTGATCCCGCTATTTTGTTTCGCCTTCATCGCCTGGTATGCAAGGTTCGGTACCCGGTTAAAAGTCAAGCCTTGAAAAAGCAGTACGTCATAGGAGTAGATTTCGGGACCGATTCGGTGAGATCGTCCCTGATAGATGCCGGCAATGGCAATAAAGTTGTTTCTTCTTTTTATGAGTACCCAAGGTGGGCGGCCGGGTTATTTTGTGATGCGTCCAGGCACCAATTTCGCCAGCACCCGTTGGATTACCTGGAAGGCCTTGAAGGCACCATTAAAGACTGCCTGTTAAAAAGTTCGGTTGACCCCCAGGATATTAAGGCCATTTCTGTTGCCACCACTGGGTCCACGCCCTGCGTCGTCAATGAAGCCGGTGTCCCCTTAAGTCTCACACCCGGCTTTGAAAATGACCCGGACGCCATGTTCATTCTGTGGAAGGACCATACTGCTGTCAGCAAGGCCGATGCCATCAACCTTCATGCAAAGAAATATGCGGTTGATTATTTAGCGCACTCAGGAGGCATTTATTCCGCAGAATGGTTCTGGGCGAAGTGGCTGCAGGTCATTGAACTGGGCGTATCTATGGTGGAGCATTCGGACTGGATACCGTTTGTACTGACAGGTGGAACGGATATAAAGAATATAAAACGGAACGTTTGTGCGGCAGGACATAAAGCGATGTGGTCGGATAACATGTTGCCCCCCAACCATTTTTTTGTTTCGCTGGACCCCCGGTTTAAAAACAAAATATTTTTTGATAAAGTGTATACCGCTGCTCAGCCTGCGGGAAATTTATCCAAAGCGTGGGCGGAAAAGCTTGGGCTCTCCACGCAAGTGGTGGTCGGTGTCGGCGCGCTCGATGCGCACATGGGTGCCGTGGGTGCCAACATCCAACCTTATCATTTGTGCAAGGTCATGGGTACCTCGACCTGCGATATGCTGGTGGTGCCCGGTTCAGACCATCCGCCACTGGTCCTTGGCATCTGCGGGCAGGTGGAGGGTTCTGTTATTCCTGGCATGGTGGGGATGGAAGCCGGGCAATCTGCTTTCGGCGATGTGTTCGCCTGGTTTAAAAACATGCTTAGCTGGGGACAAGAAAAGCCAGATGAAAAATTACTGGACAAATTATCCGTTGCAGCGGCTGCACTGCCGTTACTTGAAAATGACCCGCTTGCGGTTGACTGGTTCAATGGAAGAAGGACACCGGATGTCAATTATTCGTTAACGGCTGCCATTACCAATCTTCATCTGGGATCAGGTACGCCGCAAATATTTAAAGCATTGGTAGAGGCTGCCTGTTTTGGTTCAAAAGCAATCATCGATTGCTTTGAAAAGCAACAGGTACAGATCAAGGGCATTATTGCCCTGGGTGGTATTGCCCACAAATCTCCTTATGTGGTGCAGACCATGGCCGATACCTTGCAAAAGCCGATCCGCATCTCGAGGTCCACACAGTCTTGTGCACTCGGTGCTGCCATGTTTGCGGCGGTGGCTGTGGGTATTTATCCAACTATTGAAGCCGCCATGCAGGCGATGAACCAGGGCTTTGAAAAAGAGTATTTGCCTGACCCATCCAAAGCCGGATATTACGATAACAGGTATGAACGTTACAAGCAACTTGGAAATTTTATACAAAAACGTTTGAATTCAATTCATGGAACTGCGGTTACAGCATAAGGTCGTTATGGTCGCAGACGGACCCGCCGGTATCCGGGACGCCGTTTGCGGGGCACTGGAGAGTGAAGGTGCCATCCCCGTGGTGTTGACGGGGTTGACAGATGCCACCAGCTGCCGGCGTGCGGTGCAGGGAGTGTTCATCCAATACGGGCGCATAGATGGCCTGGTCGGACAGGTCGGCCTTGCGGGTAACCTTGAAACCGGCACCTCTCATAATTATGTACTCTCGCAGACGGCTATGAACCAGTTGAAGGCGGTAGCTGGTTCTGTTGTCAATATCATTTCGGAAGCCGCGGACATCGTGGGAGCAAACCACGATGCTTACGAGAAAGTAGGCGGATTGCGTTTTGGAATGACAGCTGCCTGGGCCGCCGAGCTCCGGCACTGCGGCATCCGTGTTAATTGCCTGGTCGTCTCGGAGAAACCGCCTGCGGAAACGATTGCGGATACGGTGCTCTTTCTGCTCTCCGAAAAATCCTCCGGTATCAATGCCGTGCATCTCTACGTGGATGGAGGGAAAACAATTCTCAACCGAAAAAGAAACCTGATGGACGGAATCGAACTATAAAATCATGCAATATGAAAAAACTCATTTTATTTGGATGGCTGGCTCTCTCCGCTGTGTCCCATGCACAGGAACTCTTTACGATGCCGAAAGGCGGCCAGTCGCGGGTCAGCAGCTTTGAAAATGTGAATGGCGTCAAGGGGAACGGGGGAAAAACAAACAACGGTGCCAAGGGCAATGCCTTTGAAGGATTGAAAGCGGGAGAAAGTAAAACACTGCTGGAAACAAATTCGCCTGGTATTATCCAGAGGATTTGGGTCACCATTGGTGACCGGAGCTTTAAGATGCTGCGTTCCTTACGCTTGCGGATGTATTGGGACGGTGAAACAAAACCTGCAGTGGATGTGCCGTTCGGCGATTTCTTCTGCGCTAACCTCGGCCGGCTTGTGGCCTTTCAGTCTGCGCTTTTCTCCAACCCGGAAGGCAGGTCCTTCAACTGCTATATCCCCATGCCCTTTAAAAAAGGGGCGAAAGTTGTGCTGACCAATGAAGGAAGCACCAACCTCAGCCAACTATACTTTGATATTGACTTTTTGGAACTGAAAAAGCAACCGGAGGACATGCTCTATTTCCACGCCCACTGGAACCGGGAAATAGCTGGTGCGCCGGACAAGGATTTTGATCTCTTGCCCCAAGTAAATGGCAGGGGGAGGTTTTTGGGGGTGAACGTAGGTGTCAATGTAGATTCCGTGTATGGAAACACCTGGTGGGGTGAAGGGGAAGTCAAAATGTACATGGACGGGGACACGAAATACCCCACGTTCAATGGAACGGGGACAGAAGACTATATCGGTACCGGTTGGGGCGAAGGGGTGTTCATGCACCAGTACCAGGGTTGCCTGGTAGCGGATGCAAAGAAAAACCAATATGCATTTTACCGCTTTCATATCCCTGATCAGATATTCTTCTACCACGATTTTAAAGCCAGACTCCAGAAAATGGGAGGTGGGGATGACCCTGAAGTAAAGGCGCTGCAGAAAAAAGGAGTGCTGTTGCAGCCAGTATCGATCATCGGCGCACATGGGGCCTTTACCCGCCTAGCTGAAACACCATATAACCTGGCCGATGCCAATTTCCCACATGGCTGGGTCAATTTTTACCGCGTGGACGACTATTCTGCCACCGCTTATTTTTATCTTGACCGGCCTACCAGCAATCTTCCAGCTATAATTCCTGTACAGGAAAGGGTGAGATGATTTCTCATTATTGAACGATTTGATAAGCGAAAAACCCGATTTGATAACTTTTACATTACCGGTACTGGATAAAAAAACGCCCGATTTGATAAGCGAAACGTCCGATTTGATAAGTGACTCTATACAGTGTAAGTGCAACTTTATGGCTCCGTGAACCGTGGTTTCTACATACTACCCCTATGCCTGATAGTGGCCCATGCGTTTTCGCAAGGCGATCCCGTGCAGCAATTGATCAAAAAAATGACGGTGGAAGAGAAGGTAGGGCAGCTGCGCAGTTCTTTTGCTGCCAATCCCAAGATCAATCCGGCTTTTTTATCAGATAACAAAAAAATGGACTCTTTGTTCGGAAATGGGATTTCCATGATCAACCCGGATTTTGACAACAGCCTGGAGCAGTCTATTTCCAATCGCAACGCCATCCAGGATTATTTACTGCATCATACCCGACTCGGTATCCCGGCCATTTTTTTAGACGAGGCCCATCACGGGTTGCTGGCTTTCCAGGCGGATGTGTTTCCCACGTCCATCTCTCTGGCCTGCTCCTGGGATACAGTACTCGTTTCAAAGATCTACACTTATGTCGCAGCGCAATCCCGTACCCGTGGCACCTCTATGGTACTCGCACCGGTCATTGACGTTACACGTGATCCCAGGTGGGGCAGGACCTCCGAAACTTTTGGAGAAGACCCGTTCCTGTGTGGTATCATGGGATCGGCAGTTGTCCGGGGTTTCCAGGGAACGAATACCGGGGATATTTTGGCCGGGCATGTAGCGGCCACATTAAAGCATTTCACCGGTCACGGCCAATCCGAAGGTGGCGTCAACCAGGCACCGGCAGACTATCCTGAACGAGTATTGCGCACCTTTCACATGGAGCCATTTCGGCTAGCCATCAACAGAGTCAACCCGGCAGGTATCATGCCTGCCTATGTAGAAATTGACGGCATGCCGGCGCATGCGAACAGCTGGTTGCTAAAAACGATTTTAAGACAAGAATGGAACTATAAAGGAGTGCTGGTTTCTGACTGGTGGGCGGTAGATCAATTGTTCAATAAGCATCGGGTTGCGGCGAACAGAACCGAAGCTGCCCTGCAGGCATTCAACGCAGGGGTAACGGTGGACCTGCCTTATGGAAACAATTATAAGGAACTGATTGGATTGGTCAAAGAAGGCAAAATCAGCATGGCCGACCTGGATACGGCGGTCGCGTATGTGTTGAGATTGAAATATAAATTAGGATTGTTCACACAGAAGGAAATATCGCTTGATGCGGCCAAATCAAAGATCAATCAGCCGGAAGGAAGAGTGTTGGCATTGAAGGCTGCAGAAGAATCCATGGTGCTGCTGAAAAATAGCAACAACCTCTTACCTCTGAAAAAAGAAAATTATAAAACCATTGCAGTGGTTGGACCATGTGCCGCCACCAATTATACGGGCGACTATTCGGGTGTCCCCGTTCATAATGTTTCAATACTGGAAGGCATCAGAAATAAATTCGAGAATGTGATTTATGCAAAGGGTATCGATTTAAGTTTAAACGGTGATACAATTAGTTTAAACAATTATCAATATACAGGTCGGGTGGTTTGGCCCACCCACGAAAATAACTTGCGCAAAATCGATTCTGCCGTATCCATTGCGAAACAGGCCGACATCATTATCTGCGCGGTAGGGGAGAATGAGCAATTTGTGCGCGAAGCCGGTTCTCCGGACCGTTTTGGCGATGCATCCACCCTTGATTTACAATCAGACCAAAACGAACTGGTAAAGGCATTAATAGCAACCGGAAAGCCTGTCATCGTGTACCTCGCACATGGCAGGCCCCTTTCTATTAACTATGCATCAGAGCATGCTGCTGCGATCATAGATGGTTGGTACACAGGAGAAGAGGCTGGCAATGCATTTGCCAGTCTATTATTCGGCGACGTCAATCCTTCCGGCAAACTCACCATTAGTATTCCAAGATCGGTAGGCCAGATACCCATTTATTACAACCACAAACCTTCCGCACAATATTTTGAATATGTAGCAGAAAAGAATACACCGTTGTATCCTTTTGGTTATGGGTTAAGCTACACCTCCTTCAGCTATTCCAAGCCTTCTGTTTCCGGAAGAGTAGCATCAGTCAACGTAACCAATTCCGGCAACGTTGCCGGCGATGAGATTGTTCAACTGTATATACACCAGAAAGTGAGTTCGGTCACCAGGCCAGTCAAAGAATTGAAGGATTTTTCGAGGATCAGCCTGAATCCAGGTGAAACAAAGAATGTCAGTTTTTTAATAGACGACAGCAAACTGGCTATGTGGAACAAAGAAATGAAATATGTAGTAGAGCCGGGCGTATTTGAAATCATGATCGGTAAAAATTCAAACGACACACAAAAAATAGAAATGATTATCAATTAAATACTTACCCCAGGGCCGGTTGGATCAATCGTTAGTTTTCTCATATGCAAGGCCGGTCCGGGGTAATTTTAAAAGCACCGATGAAACAATTTATCATATCAGGGATTTTAGTCGCATTGCTTTTTAATGCAGACGCACAGCGTGGGGGTGGCCGTGGTGAAACGGACGGGTTTTCTTTCAGCGGCGGCGGTGTTGGCAACGGCATTCCAACTCTTTTTGCCTTTTCACTCGGTGGCAATTACAGTACTGTATCCGGGATGGGAGGCTGGCAGACGGGTGTCCGTGGCAGTTTCATGATGGGGGTACCCATATCCCAGGGTTTTTCCATCCGGCCGGAAATTGCCCTGTCGTTTCTTAATACCAGCAATACAGCTGCTGGCTATAACCTGGGACTCAATTATTTTGAATTGCCCCTGTTGGCTTCCTTCAATATTTCTCATGCGCGCCATTTTCACCTCTTGATCGGACCCGAAGTAGGGTTTCTTTTTTCTGCCAACAGCACGGCGGCGGGCGTTAAGACAGATATTACGCAAGCGGTAAAGCAGGAAGTTTTTTCCCTGGCCGCAGGCGCAGAGTATATCCCTAACAGCTTTGGTGTGAGCTTACGCTACCAGCACGGCCTGACCGATATCAATAAGGATAATGCCGGCTACTCCGGATACACCCGTTCCCTTTCTCTAAGTCTTGTTTTTCGGCCAGGTTACAAAAGATCATTCACCCATCCTACCTCAACAAAATAAACCAATGAAACAGCTGACGATCCTCTTTACCGCACTCCTTCTAACAACTGCCGCTTTTGCCCAGAAAACGGATTTCTCCGGTAACTGGAGTTTTACGGAACAATCTTCCATTTCAGGAAAGCTCTATTCCAATGGTTCGCCAAAAGCCATTAAGATCACGCTGACAGCCACGGCCATTACACTGGAGAAAACTTCGGCTGGCGCAAGCGGGGATGTCACTACCTCAGAAACTGTAAGCCTTGATGGCAAACCTTTCGAGACCGTTACTCCCACCACCAAAAGGAAAAAGGTCATCACGATCGCCTGGAGCAGCAATAGTGCCTTAACGGAAATTGCCAGCTTGTATAATGCAACCGACCCCGCCAAGCTTGACTTTAAAACAACAGATACCTATACAGTGGAAAATGGCGAGCTCGTGCTGGACCGGAAAACAGAGAATTTCACCAATGGCGAGACCTGGGAAAGCAAAGCGAATTATTCAAAAAAGTAAAAATGGACGAACTGTTCGAACAATATTTACAGGAAGCAGTGGCAATTACAGCTGAAGAAAAACCCTCACCGCTGGTCTGGGTCCGTATTCGGAGTGTGCTGCATCCAGACACCCTTTTTCATCTCTTAAAACCAAAACCATGTACTACTACAAAAACACTTTCCGTTTCCTGCTTGCAGTGATCCTGTTTGCAGGCTGCAGCAAATCATCCGTTTCTGTGTCGCCGCTGGCATCGCTGAATGTAGTGGATGCCTCTGTAAACGTAGCCACCATCAAGGCCAACTTCACTGGCACCGGTCTGCCGAATTTCTATGCCACCAACACGGTAACGGTTGCCTATGGCGCGAACAACGTTTACGGCGTCAATGCAGGAGTAACGGTGCCGCTGACGATCATCAACAATGCAGATTCCACCAAAGCAATCTACCAGTCTAACCTGAACCTGGTGAATGGCGGCATTTATTCGCTGTACCTCGCCGGCCAGTCTACGGCAGTGGATACCATTTTTGTGAAGGAAACGATCCCCTCTTATACTGACAGCAGCTGCGGGGTGCGCTTCATCAATCTCTCTTATAACAGTAACCCGATTATTGTTACACAGTCAGCTACGCCAACGGTGGTTGATTTTACCAGCCTGTCCTACAAGTCCTACAGTTCATTTAAGACATACCCGGCACTTGCGGCCAACGCGACTTATACTTTCCAGGTGCGTGATGCAGGTACCAATGCGATCCTGGCAACATATGCCTTGACGACGCCAAGATTTTTTAACTGTACGCTGGCCTGGATTGGTCAGACAGGTGTTACCGGAACGAACGCGCCAAAAATAGCCAGGATAAACAATTACTAAGAAAACTATGGGTAAGAAGGTAGTCGAGGAAAGTCAGGACTTCTTTTACGTGCGGATAAACGGGTGTTACGAGCAGGTCAGGTTTAAAGATATCATTTATGTCCGGTCGCATCGGGGCTACTTACAGATCGTTACCCCGCAAAGGACTTTCCTGGTCATGAATATGATGAAGGTGTTAATCGAAATTTTGCCGGAACACCTTTTCTGCAGGATACACCGGTCTTACATAGTGCGTATCGAGCGGGTGAAGGCCTTTGACCTGACCTGGGTCAGGTTACACGACCCGCCATCCGACGGCTCTTATAAAAAGGGACTTGCGCTACAGACCAAGTTTCCGGTTGGCGAGGCGCACCGAGTTAAGCTTTATGCAAGCGTAAAGCTGCTGCTCAACCGCACAGGCGCAACCCGTCTTTGGGGAGTTGGGCGACAGAAAGAAGAGGCGCAAGTCTTGCTGGAAGAAATGGAATCGGAGTTGGAAAAAGAACAATAAGCAATGGAAAAAATATGCATTCATTGGAAAAAATTTTAGTAATCGGCGCTTCCGGCCAGATGGGTGCGGAACTGACGCTGGCTTTACGCCACCGTTATGGGGGCAGCCAGGTGATCGCAGCAGATATACAGGCGGCACCGCCGATATTGGCAGGCACTGGAAAATTTGTTCACCTCAATGTATTGAACAAGGACAGCCTGCTTACCACCATCAAGGTGCACAACATCCGGCAAATCTACCTGCTGGCCGCCATGCTCTCCGCCACCGGTGAGCTGCACCCCCAGGCGGCATGGGACCTGAACATGAAAGGCTTATTGAACGTGCTGGAGCTTAGCCAACAGTTAAATTTGACGCGGGTGTTCTGGCCCAGCAGCATTGCGGCCTTGTCGCCGGCTTCGACTGTGTACGGTATTTCCAAATGTGCAGGCGAACTCTGGTGTCAATACTACCACGCTAAATTCGGGCTTGATGTCCGCAGCATCCGTTACCCTGGCTTGATCTCTTACCAGGCGCCTCCGGGTGGCGGTACGACCGATTACGCAATAGATATTTTCCATGCGGCGGTGAAAAAAAAGCATTATCGGTGTTTTTTGAAAAAAGATACGGCGCTGCCGATGCTCTACATGCCAGACGCCATCCGCGCCACCCTTCAACTCATGACCACTCCGGCGGAGAAAATCCATACGCGCACGGCATACAATGTAGCGGGGATGAGTTTTACTCCCGCTGAACTCTTTGACAAGATCAGGCGGTTTGCTCCTGAATTCACCATCAGCTACGAACCGGACCACCGCCAGACCATCGCGGAAAGTTGGCCGGCGCAGGTGGACGACGAGGCCGCCCGCAGGGACTGGGGATGGACGCCGGCCTATGAACTTACCCTGATGACCAACGATATGCTAGTGAACCTGGAAAAAATGCATGAACACAGCCGTCCGGTATGCACCACCTGATCATTGACGATAACGAAAGCGCCGCTTTGGAACTGGAAAAGGCATTGCGAACATTGCCGAGGACCTTTAGCGTGACAGTAGTCTCCACTGAAGTGGCTGTGACCAATATATTAAGTACGCACCTCGTGGACACGGTTTTTGTGCGGATTCGGCTCTTTGATTTCAGGTGGCTGGATAAGATCAAGATCCAGCCTGCGCTGGTATTGATCGTTTCCCGCCAGGCGAATGGGAAAGTGGACTATTACTCGGACAACGATCACCTGCTGATCGAACCTTTTTCAATCACTCAGGTGCGCAGCTGCCTGAAAAAGATCGCCCAGGTGTGGAAGTATCCGCAGCCGGATTTCCTCTTTGTCCGCAACGGAAAACGTTGGGTAAAGATCCCGTTCGACCAGATCGAAATGGTAGAAAAAAAAGAGCAGTATGCCGAAGTATTTACCAGCGCCGGCAGCATACTTTTCCGGGGGTCTGTTGGCAAGTTCCGGCAGCGCCTACCCATGGACCGGTTTATCCGGATATCAGATACGCTGATCATCCCGGCCTCCGAGATGGCTGGCATTAAAGAAAACAGATATACCTATAAAGGCCGAGAAATACCGCTCACGTTTGAGTTCTCGAAAGAGGCACGGCAAGAAATGGATAAGAATAAATCATATGGCTAAGTGTTTTTCTCATGTGCATAACGGAGGCTTGTTTCTACTGGCCTCCCATTTTTACAGTTGTAGGCTTGTTTTGGATTTTGAGAAAGCCCCTTTCGCAGGGGGCTTTTTTTTAAGTTGAAAATGATGGAACGAACGATATACACAGAACTGCTTTCAAAATCAACGACCATTCCTGTTATTCAGCCGGGATTTGAAGAACCGGTCTTGCGGTATCTCTTGGAATTTGGAAGCGAGGAGGAAATCAGAGCAGAGCTGCAGGCCCTGGCTGGCAAACTGCTGAACGAAAACCGGGTGGAGGATGCCTGGCAGGTATGGCTCCGCTGTCAAAACTAATCGTATGATCTACCTGGACAATGCGGCCACTACTGCTATGGACGGCCAAGTGCTGGAAGCGATGCTTCCTTACTTCAAGGAAAGCTTTGGGAACCCGTCCTCCCTTTACGCCTATGGCGTGCAGGCTAAGTTGGCAGTTGAAGCGGCCCGAAAGAAAGTGGCTTCGATATTGAACGCAACACCTTCTGAGATCATCTTCACATCCGGTGGCACGGAAGCCATCAATACGGCCCTGCGCTCGGCAGTAGATGGCCTCGGGTGTCGCCACATCATCACCAGCCCGATTGAACACCACGCGGTGCTGCATACCATTCAATACCTGGAAAGGTCCCGGCACACAGAAACGAGTTATGTAAAATTGTTGCCGGATGGATACATCGACCTGGAGCACCTGGACATCCTGTTGCACCGAACCACCAAACCCACTTTGGTAGCTCTCATGCATGCGAACAATGAAACCGGCAATAAATCGGATTTAGAAGCGATAGGGCAGCTCTGTGAAAAAAATGGTGCCGTCTTTTTTTCAGATACCGTTCAGACGGTGGGGCACTATCCCTTTGATCTGAGCCACCTGCCGGTTGACTTTATCACGGCCTCCGGGCATAAATTCCACGGGCCAAAGGGAACAGGCATTTTATTCCACCGCAAGGGCTTGAATGCGCTCTTATTTGGTGGTGGCCAGGAAAGCGGCTTGCGCTCCGGTACCGAGAATGTAGCAGGTATCGTGGGCTTCGCCAAAGCCCTGGAATTGGCAACCACTTCATTTGAAGCCGACAGCACCCACATTGCCCAATTGAAAACCCTGATGATCCGCAAACTGCAGCAAGCGTTCCCCACGATACAGTTCAACGGGGACGTATCAGCGGACAATTTATATACGGTCTTGAGCTGTAGCCTGCCTAAAAAATCGTCCACTGAAAACCTGCTGTTCGAGCTGGGACAGGCGGGTATATGCGCCTCGGGAGGCAGCGCCTGCAGTGGGGGTGCAAGCCATGTGATCGAGGCGCTTGACTGCCATTTCAGGTCGAAAGTAACGGTGCGCTTTTCATTCAGTAAACACAACACCGCGGCCGAATTGGACAGGGTGGTGGAATGTATCAAACAAAAACTATGATGTATTTCAAAGAGATAACCAAGATCCCATTTGAAGGAACCGGCAGCGACAACCCGCTTGCCTTTCGCTGGTATGATGAGCACCGGGTAGTGGCCGGTAAGACCATGAAGGAGCACCTGCGGTTTGCCTGTGCCTACTGGCATTCCTTCTGCGGTACTGGCTCCGATCCCTTTGGGGAGGCTACACAACTGTATCCCTGGAACCAAAAAAGGGACCCGCTTTTTCGCGCCAAGGAAAAAATGGATGCCGCTTTTGAATTCATGTCAAAGATGGGCCTGCCATTTTATTGTTTTCACGACACCGACCTGGTGGATTTCTCGGGTGATATTTTGGAAAACGAAAAAAGGCTCTCGGTGGTCGTGGACCATGCCAAAGAAAAGCAAGCCGAGACTGGTATCCAACTGCTGTGGGGAACGGCCAATTTGTTTTCCCATAAAAGATACATGAATGGTGCCGCCACCAATCCCGATTTTCACGTGCTGGCCCATGGCGCGGCGCAGGTAAAAGCGGCCATCGATGCTACCATTACCCTCGGTGGCGAAAACTATGTTTTCTGGGGTGGAAGAGAAGGGTACATGAGCCTGCTCAATACCGATATGAAACGCGAACAGGAGCACCTCGCTAAATTCCTGCACCTGGCAAAAGACTATGCAAGGAAGAATGGTTTCCACGGGAACTTCTTTATCGAGCCCAAACCCTGTGAACCGTCTAAGCACCAGTACGACTACGATGCAGCGACGGTGATCGGATTTTTGCGGTATTACGGCTTGGCCGGCGACTTTAAGCTCAACATCGAAGTAAACCACGCGACTCTGGCGGGACACACCTTCCCCCATGAGCTCCAGGTGGCTGCAGACGCGGGTATGCTGGGCTCTATGGACGCCAACCGTGGCGACTATCAGAACGGCTGGGACACCGACCAGTTTCCCAGCAACGTGAGTGAACTGACAGAGGCCATGCTGGTGTTCCTGGAAGCTGGCGGCTTGCAGGGCGGCGGTATCAATTTCGACGCGAAAAGAAGGCGGAATTCCACCGATCCCGCTGATCTGTTTTACGCCCACATCGGGGGCATGGATGCATTTGCGCGGGCCCTCATCACGGCAGATAACATCCTTAAGCACTCCGAGTATAAAAAAATTCGGCAGGAGCGGTACAGTTCCTTTGATCAGGGCCAGGGAATGGATTTCGAAGCTGGCAAAATATCATTGGAGGGCTTGCGGCAATATGCGATTGCCAACGGCGAGCCCGATATGAAGAGTGGCAGACAGGAATACCTGGAAAACATCATTAATCGCTATTTATGACACTTGATTTTGTGCACAAACTGGTCGTTGAACTGGAAGAAAGCATCCAGGTGGATCCTTTTCGGGACAAGATCGAATGCACCGAGTACGCATACGGGTTAGCCCAAAAATCTTTGTCTAAACTGCGTGGTCTAATGAGGGATCATTCCTTCTCCTCTGTGGATGAGCAGATCCTTTATTTTAAGGATCTGAAGCCGAGGATTATCAGCTGCCTGGGGTTCCTGGAAAAGCGGTACGGGTATGTCAGCTTTATGCACCAGAGCAGTTGCAGGGAAGCCAATACCCGCTACTGGAAAACAGAGCTAGCAGCAGTAGAGCTTTTTTTAGCGGAAAATGAGCGGGATTTCAGCTATTACTATTCCGATGACCGGAAACTGAATATCCGTTGCTTCACCGTCATCGCAAATAACGCCGCTGATTTTTCCATGAAGACCTACCGGTATCAGCAAAGAAAAAAGCGCGACCGTAGAAATTATGATTTCTGGGTCGGGGCCTATCTGACGAACCGAAAACTGGAGGATTATTTAAGGGCAAGAGTGGACAGGCTGGAAGGCAAAGTACCCCGCGTTCAAAAAGAAAAAGCACCCTTGCAGGTGCTCTGGTATGAGAAGGGTTAGTAAGTTGCCGTATAACGAGTAACGGAATACTTTTATTGCACTCCTATTTTAAGCATCTGTTCTTTAAAATTCGAGACCCTTCTTTCCGTTACCAATTGTCGTTACAAACAGGCGTTTTCATTGGCAGGGTACACAAAGTTTGCTGGTGTCCCAATTGGGACGGGGGTATGGCCTAATTTTCCTCGCAATATATTCGGTATCCACCACAATAGTGCAGGGTGGATCATCACATTTGGTTACATCAGCGACTCCGTTAACGATGGCATGAAAGCAATCATCCGTTCCATTCGTTTTATATCCCTTTATGATCAGTGGCCGGAAGGCACCAATGTGGCTGAATTGTCTTGTACCCTTGTCTGTTACATAGTAAATGGTCGTGATGGTGTGAGGGTCGCTTCTGCGTTGGTATTCAACCAGGCTGTCTATTCGTAAAATGCGCTCACCGGGTGAATGGTGTTCGAGTAAGCGCTGGACCGTTCCAAAAGGAATTGAGTCTCCCCGTGCAGTGTCAATTTTAAACACGTTGTTGGTAGAGGAATGGCAGCTAAAAAGAAAGGCCGGCAATAAAATAAATATCAATCGTTTCATAAAGTTGCAATATGGGTTGAATGGGTACACTTTAATAGCACCTGCCAGGCTTCCTTTACACGTCCATAGTCCAGCAGGCCGATGGCGATGGACTGCAGCTCAAGGTCTGCATCGCCCTGATCATATTCTAGCACAAAGCGCATACCGACGTGGTTGAATCTAGGGTCGATCTGCGGCCGCTTACGGGTGGCGAGCAGCCTCAAATATTTTGGCTCCAAAGACAGATCAGTTTCAGGTGTCACTTCAAAAAGAGATGGTGAAAAAAGTGGGGAGTACAAAGAGAGTATTAACTCATCAATGCATCTGTAGCAAGCGCTACAAGTAAAAAGACATAAGCGGACCGCTCGTCTGGAAATATTTTATAAGGGTAGTCTGGACGCAAGTACTAAAATATTGAAATGCAAAGTAGCAATTTTATTGGTTGCTTGTTTTCCATTGTAGACTTCTTTTTTAGTTTTTTGTCATCCCTCCCTTTGTCAGTACGGGAGGGACGGCAAAAATCAGCTTCGCATGTGGAGGCTGTAAAATGTGGACGGTTTAGTGACTTAGGTATAGTTTCGTTTCATATTCTATCTGTACCATGCGGTTCTCCTGGTACCTTTCAAATAGTAACTCCAGAGCATGTAACATTTGTTTGTTTCGGTCCCCCTCTAACGGAATATAGGAGGTGGATAATAATTGTCCTTTCAGGCCTTCGAAATCCAGCAACTGAGAATGCGGCAGGCAGGTGTACTTCATTCCTGCAGGGGCAAAGAATTTGTTTATATCTGGTTCCTTTGACATTCGGGTAGCTAGGTAATCCGTCCCAAAGTCGATTTTAAGCTGCTCAAAGGCCTGTAAGAAGGGGGTATTGGTTAACCGGATATTCCAAAGGAGTAATATACGTCCACCGGGCTTTAAAATTCGCTTGAATTCTCGGGCGGAGGTATCCGGTTCCATCCAGTGAAATGCCTGCGCTACACAGATCAGGTCGATGCTTCTGTCAACCAGCGAAGTGGATTCGGCTTTCCCGTTGACGCTTGTAAATTTTGTGTAGTCCTTTAGATAAGCTTCACCGGCCTCTCTCATTTCACGGTTGGGTTCCACACCCCAGACCTGGTAACCAGATTCGAGTAATAGTGCAGAAAAGATGCCAGTGCCGGAACCAATATCTGCAATCGTAGAGTCCTTTTTCAAGCCAGCTTCCTGCTGCAAGAAATCAATGATGACTGCTGGATAGGACGGGCGGTATTTAGCATAGTTGCCAGCCCTGTTCGTAAACCTGTTAGTTGGTGATAATTTCTCCAGATTCTTGCTCATAATAGGGACACAAAAATAGCTGTTTATTTAGTCCTGAATTCCATTCAAAGGACATAGTTAAAATTTAACCATGTATTGTTTAAAAATACAGGCACCTCTACTTTTATATCGTTAAAAATTCACTGAAAAATGATGGACGAATTTATTAGGCGTAATCGGCGCAGTCCTGACGATTGCAAGATGTACCAAACGTGTCACGTTTGGAAATCTTGCCCCTTCACTCCGAAGTCGTGCGGGGAAATCCTGAAGATATTTAAAAACAATTCAATCGAATAATAAAACGAGCCTATGAAAAACCAAGAGAGACAAGTGCGAAATCATTTTGTCAAGATGCGGATGAACGATGAAGAATTAAGAGAGGTCATCCGCCTGCAACAAAAGACAACTGAAAAGACGCTCAGCGAGTACTTGCGAAAAGTTTCCTTGCAAAAGCCAGTAGCCATCACTTACCGAAACGCGGCAGCCGACAGGTTTTTAGAGGAAATGTCAGGTTTGCGAAAAGAGCTGAGTGCTTTTGGAAACAACTACAACCAGGCGGTGAAGAAATTGCATACCCTGGACAAGATCCCGGAGTTCCGAAACTGGGCGGAAGAAAATGAAAAGATTAAACGCGCTTTTTTACAGAAATCCGAGGAGATCAAATCACGTATCCATCAAATTCATGACCAATGGTCGCACGCATGACCTTGCCAGGCGGCTTGAAAGAGACGCTGAACTATAATGAGAAAAAGGTTCAGAAGGGCGTCGCTGCGTGTATCGGGGGAGGGAATATTCTACTCGATCCCGAAAAGATGAATTTCTACCAAAAAATGAAAGTGTTTGAGGACAGGAATGCCCGCAATGAACGGGCAACTACCAAAACCATGCATATATCTCTGAATTTCGACCCTTCCGAAAAATTCACGAAGGAACAGCTAAACGAGATGGCGGATTTGTACATGCAGAAGATTGGCTTTGGGGGGCAGCCGTACCTGGTTTACGAACATAAGGATGCAGGTCATCCGCATGTCCACGTCCTTACTTCCACCATTGGCAAGGACGGAAAGCGCCTGAGTACCCACAATATCGGACGTAACCAGTCTGAAAAAGCGAGAAAGGAAATTGAGGAGCGCTATGGGCTGGTAAAAGCTGAACACCAAAAACAACTGAACATAGCGGAGATTAAACCTGTGGACGTAAACAAGGTGCTGTATGGCAAATCTGAAACCAGGAGGAGCATTACCAATGTCTTGAACGCTGTCATCACCAAGTACAATTATACTTCACTACCAGAACTGAATGCCATCCTTAGCCGATACAACGTAATGGCTGACCGGGGAAGTAAGGAAGGCGTGATGTATAAGAAAGGCGGATTGATCTATCGGGTTTTGGACAGCAAGGGTGCCCCAATTGGGGTGCCTATTAAAGCCAGCTCGATCAACAACAAACCTACACTTAAGACTATCGAAAAGAGAGGTGAGCAAAATGTTGTTGGCCGGGCAGCGCTAAAGGCAAAAATTAAAGATTCCCTTGACGAGGCACTGCTTGCAAAGCCGCGCAGCCTGGAGGAACTGACAAGAAAGCTCGAAAGTCAACAGGTGTATACAGTGATCAGGCGGGGAGCCGATGGCCGGCCGTACGGGATCACCTTCGTAGATGGGAAAAACAAAAGTGTTTTTAATGGAAGTGATATTGGTAAACAATACAGCATCGGTGGCCTGCTGGGAAAAATGCTGGACACATCACCGAAAACGAAAGAGAAGCCTGAAAATTCGCAGCCCAAGCATTTGGCAAAGCAATTGTTGCTGGCGAAACACAAGGATTTGGCACTGGATAGGCCCTCTACGCGCTACAATATTTTGCAGCAACTAATGACGTCCAACCCGCTGTCCGAAAACACGCCATCCGGGCTGTTGAAAAAGAAAAGAAAGAAGAAACGAAAGAGCCTGGGCTTATAAATTCTAAAATGGTTAACTATGTCTACGACCGGTGAGAACGAAATGGACCTGAGGAAGATCCTGGATATGACGCGCTTTGCGAGCATATTCATATTGCTGCTGCATTTTTACTTTTACTGTTATGCTGCTTTCCGGGATTGGAGCATTCAATCGAAGATCACGGACAGGGTATTGACCAACATATTACACACGGGCCTGTTTGATCATTCCTATACTTCCAAATTGATAGCGCTCGGTCTACTTGCGATTTCGCTTGTCGGCGCGCAAGGCAAGAAAGATGAAAAGCTGCACTGGAAATTAAGTACAACACTGCTGGCAAACGGATTGATCTTGTATTTTGTTTCCAGTGCAGCGTTTTATCTGGCTTTGGAGCCAGGCACCATTGCTGTGGTATACATGTCTGTTACAGCCGGGGGCTATTTACTCATTTTGCGGGGTGGGGTTTTGCTCACGAGGATTATTCGTGTCCGGTTGTCGGCCGACATCTTTAACGAACTTAACGAATCCTTTCCCCAGGAGGAGCGACTGTTGAGCAACGAATATTCGATTAACCTGCCTGCTATTTACCAGCTGAGAGGAAAATCGAAAAAGAGCTGGATCAACATTGTCAATCCTTTTCGCGGATTGCTCGTGATTGGCAGTCCCGGTGCTGGTAAGTCTTGGTTTGTCATCCAGCACGTAATCCGCCAGCACATCGAAAAGGGCTTTGCGATGTTCGTGTACGATTTCAAATATGATGACCTTTCCCGGAGTGTGTACAACTGGTTGCAGCTCTATGAAAAGAATTATGCCGTGAAGCCTTCTTTTTATGTGATCAATTTCGATGATCTGTCCAGGTCGAACCGCTGCAATCCGCTTGACCCGATGGCGATGCACGATATCACGGACGCGACGGAATCGGCGCGTACCATACTGATGGGACTAAACCGGGAGTGGATCAGCAAGCAGGGCGATTTTTTTGTAGAGTCGCCCATCAATTTCGTTACAGCCATCATTTGGTTTCTTCGTAAGTTTCGGGACGGGAAGTTTTGTACGCTGCCGCACGTGATCGAACTCATGCAGGCGGATTATGAGGAACTACTGCCAGTGCTGAACACCCAGGCCGAGATCGAAGTCCTGGTGAACCCTTTTATCACCGCTTACCAGAACGATGCGATGGAGCAGTTAGAAGGGCAGGTGGCATCTGCCAAGATCGGAATGGCCCGGCTCGCTTCGCCGCAGCTTTATTGGGTGTTGTCCGGTGCTGATTTCAAACTCGACATCAATAACCCGCTGAACCCGAAAATTGTCTGTATGGGAAACAACCCGGAAAAGCAAGACATCTATGGGGCTGTGTTGTCGCTTTATGTATCACGGCTTATAAAGCTTGTTAACAAGAAAGGAAAGCAAAAATGTAGCCTCGTCTTTGATGAATTTCCGACCATCTTTTTTAACCACATCGATTCCTTGATTGCTACCGCCCGAAGCAACAAGGTGGCGACCACACTGGCTATGCAGGACATTAGTCAGTTGAAAAAGGACTATGGCAAGGAGCAGGCAGATGTGATCGTGAACATTACCGGGAACATCATTTCTGGCCAGGTTACGGGAGAAACGGCCAAGCTGCTGTCTGAGCGGTTTGGCAAGATCATGCAGGACCGGGAAAGTATCTCTATAAACCGCACAGATACCTCAATCAGCCACTCCAAGCAACTCGAAAGCGCTATTCCTGCTTCTAAGATTGCTTCCCTTTCCTCCGGTCAGTTTGTGGGTATGGTAGCCGATGATCCGAGTGAAAAAATAAGGCTAAAAATGTTTCACACTGAGATCGTGAACGACGCCAACTTGTTGAACCGTGAAATGAAAGGGTTTAAAGAGATCCCCATTGTTTCTAAGATTTCTCAGCAGCAGGTGATGGACAATTATCACCAGGTCAAATACGACATCCGCCAGTTGATCGAAAAGGAGGTGGCCAAACTGGTCGCTGAAAAAGAGGCTCAGGAGGTAGCTGAAGGAGACAACTGAATTTAGAAGTTAACCCAATGGATTTTCGGTATGCGTTATGCCATGTTCAGATACCGAAATATCATACTTTATCATTGGGTTAACATTATTGTAGATCTTCATTCGATAAGCATTAACAGCGTCACGAGAGGGTAAAGCAAATGAAATTTGTGGATTTTTTTCTAAATCTTCTTGGGAAACTAATTTCCCTTGATAATAGCTTTTCATTTGAATATTCCTTTTGAATGTGTCCGTCGGAACGTTAAACGACATTACGGAGTTGTTATATAACTTGTTTATATCTGTCATATAAAATAGATTGTGATTGAAATTTGAATTATGTAAAAGTACAAAAAATACACAGAACTCCGTAATTGACCTAGTTCGGAAATGAACAGCTATTGACCCTGAGTATTAAATTTCCTGCCGCACAAACCATTCAACGTACTGGAACAGTTCTGTGCCGGCATAGTATGGCAAATTCATTAGCAGATATGGCTTTTTATTTGGGGTAACAGCCTTCTCTATTTTTAAAGTGCCTGCATATATTCGGATAGCGTATGGATGATCTACAGCTTCGATAAACTGATGAAGCGACCTTAAGGTGCCTGTACTGCCGGACTTTATTTCTATCGGGATTACCAGCTTGTTGTAGACGTACAGCAAATCAACTTCTGCATTGGATTGCTTTTTCTCTCTTACCCAAAAATTTGGTGTATGGGACGAAATGTTTTGGAGAGATATCAATTCTTGAGTTATCAAATGTGGTATGATAGCGCCTTTGTATGCGCTGTTCAAATCATCCATGGCCAGCATTTCTGCCTGAATGCCCAAAGAGTAATTAACGAGGCCGGTATCCAGAAATTGTAGACGTGCGGCTTTCTTTAAATCTGCCTTCAATGGGGGATTTATGTCCGTGGTAGGATAGATTAAGCGAACGATTTTCGCATCATTCAGAGTTCTGAAAGCTTCACCCACTTCTCTTGACCGGTAGTTGGAATTCCCGAAGCCTTGAAACTTTATTCGCTGGTCCAAATACAGCGGTGCAGTATCCATTAAATGTTTAATGATTTTTCTTTCATTGTCGTTGGAAGTATATTTTTCTACATCGTTTTTGTAGGTACCCCAAATGCTTTCGTAAATTATTGACAAATCTGAAAGGCTATGTTTCTCGACATCTGTTTTTATTATTTCAGGCATACCACCGATAATAGAATAGCGGTGAAATGATTCCATTAGGGTTTGATGTGCAAAGGCTTTCACCGGGACTTCCTGCAATTGTTTTAACAGCTCCTGTTTACCGGTGGCTTCTAAATATTCTTGGAAATTCAGTGGGTGGAGATATAAAAATTCCACCCTTCCTACCGGAAAACTGTGCACTTTCTGCATGGCAAATTCGAGTAACGAACCTGCACTAATGACATGGAGCGCTGGCAGTTCTTCATAAAAATAGCGCAGGAGCTGAATGGCTTTGGGGCTCTCCTGTATTTCATCGATGAATAATAAGGTTGTTGTGACCGCCGATGAAGGAATACTATGGCCTAAGAATAATGCTTCGACAATAGTTTGAACATCATCAAAATCATCAAAATAGCGACGATCGGCGGGTTTCTCCAGGTTAAGTACAATAGCGTTTGCATAGGTACTGGCAAAATCACGTATTAATGTGGTTTTCCCCACCTGGCGAGCGCCTCTGATAATCAGTGGTTTACGTGCCTTATTTAATTTCCAGTTATTAAGGCGTATTTCAATATGTCTTTTAAAAGCCATAATCTTAAAATCCGTGTAATGTCACAGAGTAAGGGCAAATATATCTCAATTTTGTAACAAAGTAAACCCAATATTGACATTATTTTGTAACAGAGTAAGCCCAATTGTGACACAAAGTTGTCACAAAATAATCCCAATTACAAAATCGGAACTATTATGAAGGGGCGGAAGGTAGAGAAGACCAATATCAGAAATATATTTCTGATTGACTAATTAATTAGGCATAACTATCATCCAATCGCCTAATATCGGAAATATATTTCCGATTTGATTAGGTAAAACTGCTAAGTCTTAGTTTATCGAATGACTTGAATGCTGCAAAATCCGATTGCATTGCACCAATTGGCATCAGGGCCTGGTAAAATGCCGTCGTATGCTTTTAATATCTACTTGAAGAGCACATTACTGCTGGCGAAAATGAGCAACGTTTTAATCTCTGCGCTTAAATTTTTTTATTTTGTTTTGCGCAAAAACGTTAAAAATTCCTTTGAAAATTTTATCTTCGTGGCACGGACTTTTTATTAATAAAAAGATGCCGACTGTTCGCTTTGGCGGACAAACGGCGGACAGCTCTCATAACGAATTGGCGGATAGAATTTATATTTTTCTCCTCTTCCGCACATATTTAAGGTCCTGCAAGTCGAAAGATGGCAGGACCTTTTTTTGTCTATCGTTTTTGTACGCTACTTTCCCTCGGCCGCCGCCATTAGCGTCGGTATATCCAGTTTCACCATCTTCATCATTGCCTGCATCACGCGGCCTGCCTTGACTTTGTCCGCGTTACTAAGAAGTTCAGGTAGAATGACCGGTGTTACCTGCCACGAAAGCCCAAACCGGTCTTTCAGCCAGCCGCAGGCAACCTCATTTCCGCCGCCTTCGAGGAGCTTGCTCCAGTAATAATCTATTTCTTCCTGGGAAACACAATTGATCGTAAGGGAGATGGCATCCGTCAGGGGATGGCCGGGACCGCCATTCATTAAGATGATCTCCTGGCCTTCCAGTTGGATAGACGCCACCAGCAAGCCGCCTTCAGCTCCGGGTCCACCTGGGGGCATGTGCGCAGCCCTGTTCACTTTTGAATTTTTAAAAACAGACAGATAGAAATTCATGGCTTCTTCGGCATTGTTATCAAACCATAGGAAAGGACTGATCTTTTGCATAAAATGAAATTGTATGATTGGTGATTAGGTTCGCAAACGGTGTGCCCGGATTTTATTTGCTATTCCACTATTTAAAATACGTGATCCTTCTTTCCATCACGAATTCCTGCCTGTTGTTTTTAAACGTGGTCTTTTTTATCCAGTTCGAATGCAGATCGTACACATACTCATAAGTATTCAAAAGAGCCGGTTTCCCCGTTTGCTGGCGATGGCCTTCTGTTTCATCTCCTGCTGAGTTATACTTCGCCGTTATGGTCTCGGAAATATCTGGCTTTCCATAGTATTGCAGTTTCTTTTCTACCAGGTTGCCGGACTCGTCGAAACGATACATCGTATTGCGGACCAGTTCTCCTTTTCTGCTGTAAAGAAATTCCTCTGTCATTTGGTGACGATTATCGTACTTACGGATAAACTTTTCCAGGAGCACTCCGCCGTTCAGGTAAACTTCCTCTTCTGCATTGTTATTCTGGTTATCGTATTTCCGAACAACATTTCTTGAATGAGATTTTTCTTCTACCAGGTTGTCCGTGTATTTGAAATCCGACTGGTCCGTGAGATGGCCATCGTTTTCCTTTCGCCACTGGCTGATTTTCCCCTCTTTATTATAGGAATAATAGATCGCTTCTTCCATGTAACGCGGTGTGCCAACTCCCGGAAGCGATTTTTGTGTGATCTTTTGCCAGGCAATATTTCCCCTGTCATTAAAAAAGGTAGTGGTTGTTCTTTTGGGGTCATCTTTTAATGCCCCACCTGATTTTTCGTCTATGCCATATTCGGTGGAAGTGATTGATTTTACCTGGCCCCTGAGGTGCATTTTTTTCAGATCGGGCCCGGAAGATGGCAATGTTTGCCAGGAGATGAGAAAGACGGAAATAGCGGGAATGAAGTTGCTGGTTTTCATTGCTGGGGGCCGGATTGGCGTTACTGCAATTTAATAATTATTTGGAACGGAAGGTGGGCGACGATGAAAACCTCCTCGTTGGTACGGAGGCAAGCATTGTGGCGCAGTAGGGCGCCCGGCCCCCGGATTATATTATCTTGCATCATCTCAACACCCGATCAATCCATTTTATGTCTGTGTTCAATATTACCTGCCCTAATTGCAAGACCCAGTTCGAGCCGGGTGAATCCATGCGGGAAGACATTCAGAAAGAACTGCGCATGCAGATGGCCGACTGGAAGAAGAAACGCGAAGATGAGTTCCGGATGAAGGAAACCGATTACCAGCTGCGCCTGCAGCAGAAAGACGAATCGGTTCAGCAACTACTGGCTGAAGAAAAGCAGAAGCTGCAGACGCAGTTGCAGGAATCGATCCGCAAAACCGTGGCGGCAGATTTTGAGAACCAGCTGAAGCTGGCACAGGAAGCCTCGGCTAACAGCGAGGAAAAATTAAGAGAAGCCCGGAAAAAGGAGTTGGAGTTTTTACAGAAGGAACAGGCATTGATGAACCGGGAAGCGGATATGCAGATCACCCTGCAAAAGCAGCTGATGGAAGAACGTGAAAAGCTGAAGGAGCAGGTAGGCAGGGAAGAAACCGAAAAACGTTCGGTACGCGAACAGGAATACCAGTTGCGCATGCGGGAGATGGAAAAGCAGATAGAGGACCAGAAGCGCCTTGTAGATGAAATGAAGCGCAAGGCCGAACAAGGCAGCATGCAGCTACAGGGAGAGGTGCAGGAGTTATTGCTTGAGGCTTTATTACAGGCAGCCTTCCCGTTCGATCGCATCGAGCCGGTGGGCAAGGGCGTGCGCGGGGCGGACTGCATACAGATTGTTTGCAACCAGTTTGGCGGCGAAGCGGGAAAGATCATTTACGAGAGCAAGCGCACCAAAGATTTTTCCCTGGAGTGGATAGAAAAGCTGAAGACAGATATGCGCAGCCTGGGCGCCGATGTGGCCGTGATCGTAACCCAATCGCTGCCGAAAGACATGGAGCGTTTTGGTGAGAAGGATGGGGTATATATCTGCACGTTTGCCGAAGTGCGCAGTGTGGCCGTATTGTTACGCCAGTCCATCCTCAAAATTTCTCTTGTGCGCGGAACACAGGAAAGAAAAGGCGATAAGATGACAATGCTCTACGATTATCTCACGGGCAATGAATTCAATGAACAGTGGAAGGCGATCCGCGAAGGATTTCTTGGGATGCGCCTCAGCATACAGCGCGAACGCGATGCCATGGAAAAACTCTGGAAGGCGCGCGAAAAGCAGCTTGAAAAAGTATTGCTCAGCGCCGCGCATATCCGCGGATCCATTGAAGGCATCGCCGGCGCGGATGTAAACCTCAACCTGCTGGAAGGTGGAGATGAAGAATTGGAATGACCGATTGGGGATCCATCTCCATCAATGCAACATTTTTATTTCATGCAGCCATTCCGTAAAACGATGGGGCCAGCCTGCTATTGCGGCCTCAGTAGTGGATGACCGCATGCCAAATCCATGTCCGGCAGATGAGTAGATGTGCAGTTCCGCAGGAATGGCTGCCTGCTTGTACCTGAGATACAATTGCGCAATCCCTTCAGAAATATCGTTCCTGTCCTGGTAACCGCCTAACACGAAAAGCGGGGGTGAATTGGGTGCGGGTAGTAGTTTGGCCGCACCGCCCGGGTAGATCAGCGCCTGGAATGCAGGACGGCTGCCCAACTGATCGATGGCATCGGATGATGTGTGGGTGTCTGCAAAATGCATGGCCGACAACCCTGCCAGTTCACCGCCGGCGGAAAATCCCATTACGCCGATGCGCGAAGAATCTATGTTCCACTCCTGGGCCCGGATTTTTACGAGGCGGATAGCGCGTTGGATATCGGCGAGCTCATCGCCCTCCACTGTGTAGGTGGAATTGGGCTCCTTTGCCAGGCGGTATTTCAACACGAAGGCAGCGATCCCCTGTTCACTCAGCCATTTCGCCACATTGTATCCTTCGTGATCGATCCATAGCTCGGTGTGACCGCCACCGGGTGCTATGATGACGGCAACGCCGGGTGCTTTGGAATCGGGGAGATAAACAGTGATTGAGGGATGGTGTATGTTGGAGATGACATGATCGCCGCCATCCGTGACGCGTATTTTTTCAGCGCCCGTTTTGTTTTGAGAGCCGGGTGCGCCGTTGAGCCATAATAATATTTCCGGGTGACTGTTCTGCTGGGCGAGGGCGCCGAACGAGAGCATGACCGTTGCAAGAAGGGGCGAAAATTTGTGGAGTGGGTACATAAGAATTCGTTTTGATTTGTCGTCCAACCTATGAGGTTGGGTAACCTCATAGGTTCTTTTTCGCCGCCTGCAACCCCGGCGAAGTCGCCGTCAGCTCAAATCCACCACCGGTAGAACGGATCACCGCCAGCGCCAGCCCATTGAAGACCTTGTGGGCACTGCTCCTCATCGACGTATGGTCCACCGGGTTGCCGTTGTCGAAACCAATCAGTTTTGCCCCGCCGGTGACTGACAACTGCACCTCGTTATTGCTCTCCGGCACCACCCTTCCTTCTGCATCCACCACTTCTACTTTTATATGATAAATATCATAGACTCCATTATCTATGCCATGCTGATCGGTGCTCAGCCGCAGCGCAGCCGGCGGCCCGGTGGTTTGCATTTCCTGGATCACTGCGGTCCTGCCACCTTTATGCCCCACGGCCCTTAGCGTTCCGGGCTCATACGGCACATCCCAGGAGAGATGCAGGTCCCCGGTAGTAGTATTCACCAGAGGTCGGTCATACCGGTTCCAGCTGCCCGAATTTCCCTGCCGGGGAAATTCAAGGGCTTTCAATCCGAACGACCGGCCATTCAGGAACAGTTCCACGCTGTCGCAATTGGTATATACCAGTACGGGTATCACCTGCTTCTCATGCCCCTTCCAGTTCCAATGCGGGACGATGTGGATCATGGGCGCCGTCGTCCACTGACTTTGATAAAAATAATAGGCATCCTTGGGAAACCCGCAGAGATCGATCACTCCGGAGCTGGCATTTTTATTCGGCCACCTTGCTTCGCCCAGGTAGTCGATGCCCGTCCACATAAAATCGCCGATCACAAAATCGTGTATCGCCACATACTTCCATAACTGCTCCGCACGGTTCACTCCGGCCATGTTCGCGGGCCTGATCACCGATGAATCGATCCCGAAGAAACTGCCCCCGTAATAATTGCCACGCACGCCGGGGATGGAAACGCTCTCGGTACCCACCATCTTCCAGCCGGGATGGTCATGCCGATCGATATCATAGAACAGCTCCCTGCGCTCATGCCAGCGATCCACATAATTGTATCCCACGATATCCAACAGGTCCAGGAAGGGTAATTTTGCGGAGCCGCCGTCTGCTGCTATGTTGTCGTTGCCGGTCGTGACTGGTCTCGTGGGGTCTTCGCGGTGAAAGGTTTCCATTAACGCACGCAATATTTCGTGCCCGTTATTCTGCTTCTGTTCGCCGATCTCATTGCCCGCGCTCCACATCACGATAGAGGGATGGTTCCGGTCGCGGTGAATGAAGTTCACCAGGTCGTGCTGCGACCAATCGCGGAAATAATTGCTGTACCCGTATTTTACTTTGGGAGAGGTCCATTCATCCACGAACTCATCCATCACCAGGAAACCCATTTTATCGCAGAGGTCGAGCAATTCTGGCGCCACTGCATTGTGCGAGGTGCGGATGGCATTGCATCCCATCTCTTTTAAGATATTCAACCGGCGTACCCACATGGCTTCGGGAACCGCGGCACCCACACTGCCGGCATCGTGGTGGATGCAGACACCGTTCATTTTGATATGCTTCCCGTTCAGGAAAAACCCTTTGTTGGTATCATACGCGATGGTTCGGATGCCAAAAGCAGTACTCGTTTCATCCACCACCGTTCCATTTTCTACTACCTGCGTTCGAAGCAAATACAGGTTGCAGTCTTCCAGTGACCACAACAACGGGTTGGCGATGTTCATATCGATATTCAACTGGGTAGCGCCGCCTGTATTGAGGGGGGCTGGAATGTCGGTCCGTGTTACTTCGACGCCATGCGGGTTCAGCAGGATGCAGCGCAGAAGGGTGCTGGTCGATGTTTTGTCGCCCGGGTTTTCTATGACAGTCTGTACATGGATACCCGCCATGTTTTGATCGGCGCGCGTGGTTGTTATAAAAGTCTTTCCTGCGGCGAGATGCACCGGCGCGGTCATATTCAGCCATACATGCCGGTAAATGCCCGATCCCGAATACCATCTGGTATTGGGTTGGAGGGAATTGTCGACGCGCACCACGATCACATTATTTCCTTTCTGCAGGTAAGGCGTAAGCGTGTACTCAAAGCTGTTATAGCCGCTGGGGTAGTGGCCGAGGTGGTGCCCATTGATCCAGACATCGCTGTTTTGATAAACACCATCGAACCGGATCGAAACATAGCGATGCAATTCTGCTTCGGTGACGGTTAAATGCTTACGGTACCAGCCGATGCCGGTGGGCAGGTAGCCACCGCCACCACCTGTTGCCGCTTTTTCACTGAATTCGCCTTCGATGCTCCAGTCGTGCGGGAGATCGAGCGTACGCCAGCCGGCATCATTAAAATTACTGCTGATGGCATCTACCGTATCGGACTGCGAAAACTTCCAGTCTTTATCGATCAATATGTGTTGCCGCTGGCCCCGGGAGGGAGAGAAGGACATCAGGAAAAAGAGGAACAGGAGAAAAGGAAGTCTCATGGCAAAGATGAATGGTTGACTAAATTTAAAATAAACCTTTGGGATAGGGCTATGTTAAATTCGGCGGAGACATTTATCATGATTTTCGATGTCGTACGCTTTCTTCGGTGATGTAAAAGGGCCATAGGATGGTCACTCCCCTTAGCTTCGTGAGATCATCAAATAGATACCGCAGGTTGTCCGCGTAAACCAAAATGTTTCTTTGCAAATCATCATCGTTTTCAGACATAAAAACAACTGGCAATACGTATCGACCGATAAATACACTATCGGGTAGGTTCCCAATTAAAACAGGTAAACCTGCGGCGACAGAGTCTTTAAATTCCCTGTCAGACCCATCTTCCTTGTTTAGAATGATGGCGGTATTCGTATTATTTTCCCGTGTAAAATATACTAACACTACGCCCCCTGTTTTAAGGGCATCCTGTGTATTGGAAAATTTATTTTTGTGCCTGCAAGTTTATTTATTTCTTCGTCAGTGGATCTTTTGGGCCTGATTGCGCCAGCGATTTAGAAGAGGGTTGAAGGAAAATGAGGAGCAGAAGAAAGGAAAATTTCATGGCGGGATCAATGTTTAACATCTACAATAATCTTTGCACAGAATATCTGAGTTCTAACTGCACCATCTATCAATCCTTTATGTGCCGAACGCTTTCTTCAACAATGAAGAAGGGCCATAGGATCCTAACTGCTTTTAGTCTTGCGATGTCATCAAATAAATACATAAGATTCTCATTGAAAATGGCAGTATTTCCCAATCGGCCTTCGTCTTCGTCCAGAGACTGAAAAATGATGGGTAATACATATCCCCCGTTGAATACACTATCGTCTAAGTTCCGTACGAATATGGGTAATGAAACGGCGACAGAATCCTGAAATTCCCTGGCTGCTATATCCTTGTTAAGGATGGTAGCTGTATTGATACCGTTTTCCTTTGTGAAATATACCAGTACTATTGCGCTTTGTTTCAGCGGTATTCTATGCACGGGGAAATTGATTTTGCCACTGGCGATAGAAATTATTTTTTTTGTCAACGGATTTTTTGGCTGTGAGAATATTTCGCCGCAAAAAAATAGCATAGCAACCGTAAATAAGATCGCATATTTCTTTATCATCAAGGACATTTGTGTAGGTTATAAGATGAGTAATTCGTAGAATCTGAAGTATCTCTTCTGGCGATGTGAATTTTGTTTATGATATCAATTGTATCATTTCCTTTGGCAATCCAGGAGTCCGTTTTTTGAAGCCCAGTCCAAGCAATCGCGTTCGCTATATCGGGGTCTATACTCGGATCGAAGTTTCTAAGGTAATTTACGAAGAAAGTAATATAATTATTTGCCATTTCCATATGTTGAGCGAGTGCAGTGCCAGTCAGCGGTGGACCATATTGCGAAAATATTGGAAACATTGTGGCAAATTGGGCAGAATCAATTGCTTTCATCCTAACTTGTTTTCTCCAATAATCCATTACCGAGTGAAGTGCTTCATGTAGCAAAGTTCCGGCTATGAATTCTTGTGTTGAATTCTTTAATACCCAAGGATTCATAAAAATCGTGTCCTCGAGCGCAGACATGGGCCCTACTATCCCATGAGAATAGCCATTAACCCGGCTCGTCATTCCAAGGTTTGGATCAGTCGTGTAGAACAGATTAGTACTTGAACTTACTCCAAAAACGCTATCAAGCAGTTTTGCTACCTCGGCATTGCAGTTGGGCAGTTCCGCCAAAATCCCTTGCGCACAGGGAAAGCTATCGAGGTCATTTTTTATGTCCTTGTTGGTGTTGCTGCCGCCATTATCGCCGTCGTAGTCGAAATCGTCATCGCCTCCTGCCTGTCCCGGATCGGGTGGCGGACAGAAGCTGTAAACTGTATATCCAATGGGTACATATCCACAGGTCACATTATAATCTCCCGTGTTTGAAGTTCCGTTACATTGATATTCGTAGTCGGGAACTGTCATATAATCGCAGTCATCCTGCAAGCCTACCGAAGATACATGCGACGTTGTACTTTGTACAATAGTGCCCGAATTTTGTTTTTTGTATATCCTTATGGGTCGCTGAATATTGGCTGTAAATGCCCAGGCGGTCTTTCTGTTGCCTTCGAGGTCATCAAACATGACACAATTTGTATAAGGCTTGCTTTGCGTGTTTGCGGTTGCCTGTGCATTGCCGGCAAATGTCAGTTTTATCCTTGCAATGACCTCTCCGCTTGTTGACTGCTGAAAGACAAGTCTGTAGTCAGGAGCAGTGGATTCACCCATGGTAGTTATGCTACCAACAGGTGAATAGCCTGATTCACTCACAAATGGTACTTCAAAGAAAGTATGGTTACCGGAAGTAAAATGCCTGGCCGCATTCCAGTTCAGGGTCATTTTTTTGACCGCACCATTATCCGTTACCGTCAACTGCCCCGTTGAATAGATTTTTCCATTAATACCCAACCAGGCTTTCAGAGTCGTTATGGCTTGAGAATCCCGGTCAGGGATGGGGGCTTCTCTTTTGCAGCCCCAGAAAATGGCGAAAGCAAGTAAAATGAATAAAAAAGAAAAAATTGATGACGTCCTGGCGTTTTCATGGCAGTTTGGTTTTGGATAAGCTTTTATGAATGGTGAAAATAGTGCCTGGAAAAGCCGGAAGCAGTAGGTGTTTACACGGATACCTTTTATAACAATTTACAATGACCTGACAAACAAGAGCACGCAATAGCAATACCTTTCCTTCACCGAGATTCAAAACCCCAAAGCGATCGTCAAATTAATATGGTAACTCTTGCCTATGTGGAGAAAGATGATGCTGTTCGAAAGCACTTTTCAACCTCGATCAACTGTTGGGACGAATGCGAATTGATATCTTCCAAGCCCTCGATCATTCAGCTGATCGAGGTTCCAGCCGAATCAAGCCTCTCTCAAATAGTACTTCTGGGCCTGGATCAGCCAACGCTCGGCGATATATTAGGCATCCGGGTTCTAAAAAGCCGGTATCCGTCGATAAAGGTGATCGGCATTTCATTGACTGTCCGGGAAGGGGTGGTAAAAAGAGCCGTTCATTTTGGCGCATCCAGTTACCTGGGTATGGAAGAATCAGACACTGTATTTATAAAGACGATCAAGGCGGTACTGAAGCATGATCATTGTATCAATAGCTACGCAAAAAAGAAGTATTTCACAGCGGATGTATCGTCTCTTGATATGGCCCCGATGCTGGCAGATGCTGAAATCAGTGAGGCTGAAATGAAGCTTCTTAAAATACTTCCCACCGGCCTGACTTATAAGCAAATTGCTGACAAGTGCAAGCTTAGCATCAAGACCGTTCATTCACACCGTGAAAAGCTTTTTAATAAATTGAACGTTACCAGCAGGCAGGAGCTGGCGGTCATCGCGATAGAATCCGGTCTTTTTCGCAGCACTTCAGAGGCACTGTAAACATCCTCATCACTTCCCCCCATTCGCCCGCAAATCATTTACGCAATTCGCATCCAGCACCGGAATAGACGACATGTTCATCAAACCCGTGCTTTCCATCTGGAAATACATCAGGCAGTTCTGGTTGGTGCAGTGATGCGGGTTGCTGCCATCTTCATGCGCCACCACCATTGGCGACCCCAGGTTCACCAGCCCCAGCAAATGACCGAACTCATGTTCCATCACGCCGCTTTCGATCTGCGTGCGGCCGGGCTGACCGAACCCGCCGGTTTTTGACTGGATCGATTTTTCATATACAATGATCGAAGTGTTCCGATAGGCTACCCCGATCACATTGGCCTGTGGCGTATAGCCTGCATCCGCGAAATAGATATAGACGGCGATGGTGCTGCCCGATGTAAAAGCCGTGCGGTGACGATCTTCCATGCTGGCGGCCGTAGGGATAGCTACATTGGCGCTATCCGCCGGACTACCCTGCGTGAGCGTAAAGTTGATGCCGCCCGGTTTGTTGAGGTAGGTATTCAGGAACGAAATGAGGTTGGTGATGGACTGATCCTGCGGACGCATATTGGGCGCATACTGTATCTCGATGTTCAGCGCTCCGTAAGTGCCGCTGCTCAGCAGGTCGTGTGCCGACTGGCCGAGTGGCAGGTTATTGGCCTGGCTAAAGCCGGTATTGCTAACATTCGTTTCTTTGCGGCAGGAAAAGAGCACACTCACCAGCAGGAGGGCACAGCAATATTTTTTCACGGTAAAGGATTTAGTTGCACTTACATGGAAAAAAAGATGCCAGATTTTTTATTTTATTACCGCCGGCCAAAAAATATTGCCCGGGGCGCCTGTTACCTGCTCTTGTTTGTCTTCTGTACCTGGCTGGCACTGGCCACCAGGCACCATGCCAACTGGTTCCCTCCCTTTGTTGCCGAATATGGCGGTGACACGATCTGGGCTGGCATGTTCGTTTTCTTCCTGCGAATCTTTTTCCCGCGCGTGACACTTTGGAAACTGGTCATTATTAATTATGTGCTGGGTGCACTGGATGAGATCTCGCAACTCTACCAGGCACCCTGGATCATTGCCCTGCGACACACCAGGCTAGGCGGATTGATGTTGGGTTTTGGATTCCTGTGGAGCGATCTCCTATGTTATGCATTGGGCACTGCCATGGGGTGGATGATCGCCATCGGGGTGGATCGCCTGTTCCGTGACAGCCGAAAAAAAAGGATCTCAGCGAGATCAATCCATCACTCTTAAAAAATCCTTAAAAATTATTTCTATGTCTATTTTGTTTGAGCCGATGACCTTTCGCTCCGTGCAATTGCGCAACCGGCTCGTGGTTTCCCCGATGTGCCAGTACTCATCTGAAAACGGTTTTGCCAATGACTGGCACCTGGTGCATCTTGGCAGCCGTGCCACCGGTGGCGCGGGCCTGGTCTTTACCGAAGCCACCGCCATTTCCCCTGAGGGAAGGATCAGCCCGGCCGATCTCGGCATCTGGAACGATGACCATATCGGGTACCTCAAAAAGATCACATCATTTATAGATCAACATGGGAGCGTTGCAGGGATACAACTGGCGCACGCCGGCCGGAAAGCCTCTTGCCGGGAACCCTGGAATGGTGGCAAACAACTGGGCATAGCCGAAGGTGGCTGGAAGACGGTCGCACCGTCTGCGATCCCTTTTCTGCCAGGCACCGACATACCTGAAGCACTTTCACCGGAAGACATAAAAAAAGTGATCGATGATTTTACCCATGCCGCCAGGCGATCGCTCGCTGCAGGTTTCCGTGTGGTCGAGCTGCACGCCGCGCATGGATATCTTATTCACCAGTTCTTATCTCCCCTGAGTAACCAGCGTACGGATGTATACGGGGGAAATTTTGAAAACCGTACCCGCCTGTTGCTGGAGATCACTCGATCCGTGCGCAAGGTCTGGCCGGAAACCCTGCCCCTGATGGTGCGGATATCGGCGACCGACTGGACCAGCGAGGGCTGGCAGCCTGCCGATTCGGTGGCGTTGTCGCGCCTGTTGAAAACGGAAGGCGTGGACCTGATCGACTGTTCTTCGGGCGGGATCATACCGGGCGTGAAAATTCCCCTGGAACCGAATTACCAGGTATTCCTTGCGGAGCAAATAAAAAAAGAGGCGCAAATACCTGCTGGCGCCGTTGGACTGATCACCGGTGCGCATCAGGCAGAAGCTATTGTGGCGGAAGGGAAGGCTGACCTGGTATTTATTGCGAGGGAGATGCTGCGCGATCCCAACCTGCCGATGCATGCGGCAAAAGCATTGGGCGTGGACATCAAATGGCCCATTCAATACGAACGCGCTAAATAATAATTCCTATCAATAGCCTTTTACATTGGCCCTGACCACAGAATCGCGCTGGGCAAGAGACAGGTCATACCGGTATTGGTTCAGCGCGGATTCCCAATCGCCATAAGTGGGATTTGGCAACACGATAAAACGATCACCGAAAAGCGCCGCCGACTGACGGGTAGCTTCCAGCCGGTCAGTCGTTGTTCTTTTGTCGAACAGGGCGCTGAAATCGCTCAGGTTATCGCCCAGCAGCAGGATCACGTTGTGAGAGACCATTACACCCTGGCGCCGGGGTTCCTTGCTCGACACATCTTTCTTTAATATCAGGTGTGCATCATCTGCCAGTGGGAAACCGTAGCGGCGCAGATTGGCCAGCGTGCCTTTCCTTTCATTCTCGCCGCGGTTGGTGATATAATATACCTGCACGTTATGGGATGCGGCATAGCGGAAAAAGCCAAGCGCACCACTCAGTGTATCGGCGATGCCTTTGGCCGTCCACGCTGTCCAGGAGGCCAGGTCATAATCCTGCTGCCGGAACACCTGGTGAACGGCATAGGGACTGTTATCGAGAATGGTCTCATCGATATCTGTGATAATAGCATAAGGTTTCGCGGAGTGATGGCGGAGTGCTTCATCCACCCTCCAGCGCGCAATATTATACGCCTGTAGGCAGAGTGCCCGGTATTCGGCCGATTTCTGCTGGTACAGCGAAGCCCAGAGTTTTCCATTGATCACCGACCCTTCCGGCGACACAGAATTTGTTAATTTTTGTGCCGGTGCGGCGATCCACAGGAAAAGGAGGGGAACGATGATTCTTTTCATATCCGGCTGTTTTTGAAGCCGCTATAAAGATAAAAGTTAAAAGGCGACCAGAATACCGCACTATCATTCTGATAATTAATCAATTGTGAGTACCTTCGTTTTATGGAAAAGAGAACGGACTTTGTTCATTCGGAAGTCTGCGAGCCGCATCGCATCCGTACCCGCCAGATATTGAAACAGCATCCCGATGTGAGGAAGCTGATCGGTAAGAATCCAATTACGTTCCTGGCCATCCTGGGGCTGGTACTTTTCCAGGTGGGCATGGCCTGGCTGCTTCGTAACCAGTCGTGGTGGCTGGTAGTAGGCGCCGCCTATTTCCTGGGCGCATTTGCAGACCATTCTCTCTTCGTGATGATCCATGAATGTGCACACCGCCTCCTGTTCAAAAACCCGGCGGCCAACCGGCTGGCCGGCATTTTCGCCAATATGCCGCAGATATTTCCGAGTTCGGTTTCTTTCGAACGGTACCATATCAAGCACCATTCCTTCCAGGGAATTCATGAACTCGATGGAGACCTTCCGAACCATTGGGAAGCGCGCCTGATCAACCACTATTTTATCGGGAAAGTGATCTGGTTACTGTTCTATCCTTTCTTCCAGTTGTTCCGCATTTCACGTTTAAAAGAGATCAAACCTTTTGATGGCTGGATCGCATTGAACTGGGCCGTGCAGGTAGTGTTCGTTGCCGCGATGGCGTGGTGGCTGGGTCCCAAAGCCATTGTGTTCCTGGTCTGCAGTTTCTTCTTTTCGGTAGGATTGCATCCGCTGGGTGCCCGCTGGATACAGGAACATTACCTCACACACGGCGAGCAGGAAACCTATAGTTATTATGGCCCTTTGAATAAAGTAGCCTTCAACGTGGGATTTCACAATGAACACCATGATTTTCCTTCAGTTCCCTGGAACAAGCTGCCCCAGATAAAGAATTCCGCGCCGAAATTCTATGACTCGCTGTACTACCATACCTCCTGGACAAAACTCTTTTTCCGTTTCCTGTTCGACCGTGAAATATCATTGTTCTCCCGCGTGGTACGCCGCGATCGCGGCAAGGTTCCGCTGGCCGATGAATCAAAGCCGGATGTGGAACTGATCGTGATGGAAAGAGAGGCGGCCGTTTCGTAAAAGCCGTCAACGGCGTATTTATTTTTTCATTATTTTCGGCCATCAAATCATTCTATGTTACGGGAAAATAAAGGGAAGTTTTTTGTAATGATGGGCCTGACGGCCTTCTTTGGTATCGGCCTGCTTGCTTTCCAGGGGCCACAGCAACAACAGCGCAACCTCAAGGTACTGCCACAGAATATCAGCCGTGACAGTCTCGACCACCTGATGGATGAATACAAGATCGACCTCGGTGTAAAATGCGGTTATTGTCATGCCCAGGGATCCAAGGCCAGCGATGCCAATCCCAAAAAGGATATTGCCCGTACCATGATGCGCATGACCGATGACATGAACCATAAATACATGGCCCTGGTTCCGCACTCCGATACCGCACAGGTGCAGACCGTTACCTGCTATACCTGCCACCGCGGGCTGCCCAAGCCTGTACTGAAGTAAGCAGCGCTTATATTCCCTGATTTTCCGGCACAATACGGCAATTAATGTGTGATTAATACACATTTCTGCTTATTTTAGTGCTTTAAACGTTCTACCCCTTGGTTATTGAAGATGCAGTTTCCGGCACTATGCCGCAGGTAAGGCCTGTACAGAAGGCGGCACCCGTAATGAAGACGGAAACGGTAGGCGGTACCGCAAAGAAAAATGGTTCAGCCGGAACCCCGGCTGCGACCAATGGTCATTCCGGAAGTGTGGCGAAAACGCAGGCGGTCCGGAAGAAAGCAAAGCCCATTAAGCGGCACACCTGCCTGGTCACTTTCCGGTTGAAGTTTCACACCGGGTTCGGTCAAAACCTTTTTATTACCGGCGATCACGCACTGCTGGGTAACAACGACCCGGCCAAAGCGATCGCATTGCAATATCTCGACGATGAGACCTGGCAGGTGGCGCTTGAATGGCCCACCGATGAGGTGAGTGCCGAAGTGCACTATAGCTATGTGCTGCGCAACCAGGACGGGACACTGAGTTTCGACTGGGGCAACGACAAGATCATCACACCACAAATCACAAAGAGCAAGGAAGTATTGATGGTGGATACCTGGAACCATGCCGGATACTATGAGAATGTATTTTATACAGAACCGTTTGTAAAAGTGTTGCTGAAGGCGGAACACCCCAGGCTGAAGGCAGCTACCGGTAAATACACACACCGCTTCCATGTAAAATCGCCGTTGTTGCAGAATAACCAGACCCTGTGTCTCTCGGGAAACCATGAGAAGTTGGGAAACTGGGATACTTCCAATCCGCTGCAGATGCGATTCGATGAAGCTACGCGGACCTACATTGCGCAGATCGATCTCTCGGCGGTGTCTTTTCCGCTGGCCTACAAATACGGCGTGTATGATGTCAGCGCCAAGCGCTTCGTCCGCTTTGAGGACGGCAATAACCGTGTCTTGTACGATGGGTTCAAAAAAAACCGCTCGGTAGAAATCCATGACGGGTTCGCGGTGCTGCCGCTACCGGCATGGAAGGGCGGAGGCGTTGCCATACCCGTATTCAGCTTGCGGAGCGATAAGAGCTTTGGCACCGGTGAGTTCAGTGACCTTCGCCTGCTGGCGGACTGGAGCAAAAGGGCAGGGATTAAACTGATACAGCTATTGCCGGTGAACGATACCACGGCCCATCACGACTGGATGGATTCTTATCCTTATGCTGCGATCTCCGCATTCGCATTGCATCCGCTGTACCTCAACCTGGCTGTGATGGCCGGGGTAAAGCAGAAAAAAATAGTGGCCGCGCACGAAAAAAAGAGAAAGGAGCTGAATGCTTTGCCGGTAGTAGATTATGATGCGGTCATGAAGGCGAAGTGGGCACTGATCCGCGAAATATACCCGCTGCAGAAAGCCCGCCTTACAACAGACAAAGATTATCTCGGGTACTTCGATACCAATAAGCACTGGCTGATACCGTATGCTGTTTTCTGTCATCTTCGTGATATTTACGATACACCCGATTTTTCGAAATGGCCATCTCTCGGGCGGTATGATGAAGCAGCGGTACAGGCAATGGCATTGCCGGCATCAGAAGCCTATGACTCCATAGCGATCCATTTTTTTGTACAATATCACCTGCACCTGCAGTTGCGCGATGCAACGGAATATGCGCACCGGAATGGTGTGATCATCAAAGGGGATATCGCGATCGGGACCTACCGATATGGTGCAGATACCTGGCAGCAGCCTGATCTCTACCGGATGGACCTGCAGGCCGGCGCGCCCCCCGACGATTTTGCAGTGAAGGGGCAGAACTGGGGCTTCCCGGTATATAACTGGAAGCGAATGCGCGAGGATGGTTATGCCTGGTGGAAGCAGCGGTTTACGCAGATGAGCTTTTATTTCGATGCCTTCCGCATCGATCACATCCTTGGATTTTTCAGGATATGGAGCATCCCCGTGAATGCGGTGGAAGGCATCATGGGATATTTTGTACCGGCGATCCCTGTGCAGATCAATGAATTCGCGGCCCGGCATATCCGTTTCGACCTTGCACGGTTCACGCAGCCCTATATTACCGATGAAATTCTTCAACTGGTTTTTGACGGTCGCACCCAGGTGGTGAAGGAAACCTTCCTGGAGACGGTGAAAGGCGGCGGGTATTCATTGCGACCCGCGTTCGGCACCCAAAGACAGGTAGAACAATATTTTTCTTCGCTGGAAGATAACGCGGAGAATGACCAGCTGCGGACAGGGCTGTATGATCTTATCAGCAACGTGATCCTGTTTGAAGTGGCGAACTCGAATGGAACTGAATTTCATTTCAGGCTGGGCATGGAAAATACTTTTTCTTTCCGCCACCTCGATGCGCATACCCGCGAGGCGCTGAAGGAACTGTATATCGACTATTTCTTTCGCCGGCAGGATGGCGCCTGGAAAAAGGAGGCACTCGAAAAATTGCCGAGCCTCAAGAAGGCCACCAATATGCTTGTCTGCGGCGAAGACCTCGGTATGGTACCCGATTCAGTGCCGGAGGTGATGAAGGAGCTGGGATTGCTGAGCCTGGAGATACAGCGGATGCCGAAAGACCAGGGCAAGGAATATTCACGACCTGCCGAAGCACCTTACCTGAGCGTGGTAACGCCTTCCACCCACGACATGAGCACCATCCGTGCCTGGTGGGAAGAGAACCCGCACCAGATACAAAAAATATTTGAGCAGGAACTGGGGCAGCATGGAGCGGCACCACATCCATGCCCGGCATGGGTAAATAAGGCGCTGGTACTCCAGCACCTGTACTCGCCGGCTATGTGGAGCATCTTTCAATGGCAGGACCTTGCAGGCATGAATGAAGACCTCCGGCGCGACGATCCATCCGAAGAAAGGATCAATGTGCCCGCCAATCCCAAAAATTACTGGCAGTACAGGATGCATATCACCCTGGAAAAACTCCTGGAGAACGAGGCATTCACAGACGAATTGCAGGGATATTTTCGCCAGAGCGGCCGGTAAAAGCTGCCGGTAGGGACCGCGATAGAACGTACATTTGCGCACCTGTACAATGTAACCCGGATGAAACTTTCTTACCGCAAGACCGAACTCCCTTTTCAGTACCCATTTACGATCTCCAACGGCCGTACAAAAACGCACCAGCCCGCCCTGATGGTAAAGCTGGAACTTGGACCGCTCGCGGGTTATGGTGAAGCTCCGTCCATTACTTATTACCACATCAGCGTGGAAGACATGATCGCTGATATCGAAAGCAAGAAAAATTTCATAGAAAAATTTGCGCTGACCGATCCCACACGGTACTGGCATTACCTGCATCATCTTTTCCCCAACAATCCTTTCCTGGTTTGTGCACTGGATATGGCTGCATGGGACCTGTTCGGGCAGATGAAAGGGAAACTGCTGCATGAACTTTGGGAAACGACATGGACAAATCTTCCGCCGACCGATTATACCATTGGTATCGATTCGATCGATGTGATGGTGCAGAAGATGAAGGCCATGCCCTGGCCGGTGTATAAGATAAAACTGGGCACACCCGATGATATCGGCATTCTCCGTGCATTGCGCAAACATACCGATGCGAAGTTCCGGATCGACGCCAATGCGGGCTGGACAACCGAAGAAGCATTGGAAAAAATTCCGCAGATGAAAGAACTGGGCGTTGAGTTTATTGAGCAGCCACTGGAAAAAGACAATTGGGAAGGGATGAAAATATTGTTTGCGAATTCTTCCTTACCTCTTTTTGCAGACGAAAGCTGCGTGCATGAAAGCGATGTAGTCAAATGCCACGGACATTTTCACGGCATCAATATCAAGCTCACCAAATGCAGTGGCATCACGCCTGCATTGCGCATGATACAGGAAGCCCGGCATTTGGGGATGCAGGTGATGATGGGCAGCATGAATGAAAGCAGCATCGGTTCCGCTGCAGTAGCGCAGTTCCTGCCACAGCTCGATCATGTGGACATGGACGGGCCGTTGCTGCTGTCTCAAGATGTGGCAACAGGATTGGCATTCGACAAAGGAGCGGTGACGGTGCAGGGCCGCGCGGGGCTTGGCCTTATGCGATGTGATTTCTAAGGACGTCTCTGAAAAGCTTGCAATAAAAAGGGCGGCCTTGATCGAAATCGGGGCCGCCCTTTTTTTGAAAAACTTGTATTACCAGATGCTTACCCGCAGGCTATCGGGACGGTACATCTTGTCGCCCGGTTTGATGTTGAATGCTTCGTAGAATTCGGGGATATTGGCCAGTGGACCATTGACCCTTTCTTTTGCGGGAGCATGCACATCGGTCATTACCTGGTTGGCCAGCCGTTCTTTCCGCTCCTGAATCATCCAGCTGTAGGCATAACCCAGGAAATAGCGTTGCAGAGGCGTAAACCCGTCGATCTTTTCGCCTTTTTTGTAGGTATCTGTTTTCTTGAAGGCATCCAGGCCGAGGAGCAATCCGCCCAGGTCGGCAATGTTCTCTCCCTGTGTGGCCGATCCATTGATGTGAAGCGTATCTACCGGGTTGAATTCAGTGAACTGGCGGATGATGCGGCCCGCACGGTCTGTGAACTGAATCGAATCAGCCGGCTGCCACCATCCTTTTAAATTGCCCTTTGAGTCGTATTGCCTGCCCTGGTCATCGAAGCCATGCGTGATCTCATGACCGATTGTAGAAGCGGCTGCATAGCCATACACGAAGGCATCGTCAAGGTCTTCATCTCTTTTTCCCGGCACGGCAAACATGCCTGCGGGAAGTACGATCTCGTTGTTGGATGGATTGTAGTAAGCATTATAAGTCTGCGGGGTCATATCCCATTCTGTGCGGTCAACCGGTTTACCGAGTTTGCTGAACCTGTACTGGTGCCACCATTTATTCGCACGTTCAATATTGAGTACAAAGGGACCGCGATCGATCTTCATCGCGCTGAAGTCTTTCCATTTATCGGGGTAGCCGACTTTTTTAGTGATGGCAGAGAGCTTAGCCAGTGCGCGTTGCTTTGTTTCTGCGCTCATCCAGCTTAACTTTTCGATCCGTTCCTTGTACGCAGTGCGGATGGCTTCCACCAGGTCGCTGTATCGCTGGCGTGCTTTCTCACTAAAATATTCTTTTACGAATAATTGTCCCAGCGCTTCGCCGATCTCACCTTCTTCGGCATCGAGCACGCGTTTCCAACGGATCCGCGGTTCTTTTGCACCCGATAGTGCCTGGCGGTACTGGAAATTATCCATAAAGGTGGTATTGTCGAGGAACCCGGCGGAAGACATCACCAGGTGCGCGGTGAGATAGTCTTTCCAGTCTTGTATGGCTGTCGATTTCAGTTGGGTACTGAGCGCGGAGAGGAATTCCGGTTGGCCCACGATCACGGTATCGGGGGCGTGCATGCCCAGCTTTGAGAAATAGGAGTTCCAGTTGAAGGCCGGGCAGGTCTGCTGCAGCGCGGCGAGCGTCATCTTGTTATAGTTCTTATAGGGATCGCGCAGGTCGGCGAGTGTGCGGGAACTGGTTGCCAGCCGGGTTTCAAGTCCGTATACGGCGCTTACTTTATGAGCGACCGCGGCGGCGCTGGTATCGGCGCCGGGCAGGCGCGAGAATATTTTTCCGAGATAGGTTTTATAGGCGTTCTGAACACTCACGGTGCGGCTATCGGTTTTGAAGTAATAGTCGCGGTTGGGCATTCCTAGGCCGCCCTGGCTGAGCTGGTAGGCCATCACTTCGCTGTTTTTGTCGTCCTGTGCCACATAATCACCGAACAGAGCGTTTACGCTTTCGGCGTGGAGGTCGGCAGTGAGTGAAACGATATCATCGGCGGTCTGTGCCTTGTTGATTGACTGGAACTGGTCCGAGAGGGGTTGCAGGCCCTGGCGGTCTATATTGGTGGTGTCCATGCCACTGAACCAGAAGTCGCCGATCTTTTGGGTAACGGATCCGTCAGCGGCTTTTTCGGTTACAGCGTTTTCGTTGATCTTTTTTTTGCGGTTGTAAATTTCTTCATTGACGAGGTTGCCGATACCCCACCCGCTTTCTGCGGCGGGTATGGGTGTTTTTTTGATCCATCCGCCATTGGCATATAGGAAGAAATCGTCACCGGGTTTAACGGTGGAGTCGATGTTGGCGGCGAGAAAGTCGGTTTCTTCTTTTTGTTTACAGGAAGCCAGGAGCAGCAATGAGGCTGCGCAAAGCGAAAGGTAATATCTCATATCAGGGTTTTGAATGAGGAAGGAAGCTAAGGAAAAAATAAATCTGGGAGGGAAGATTTTTGAGGAGTGGGGGTGGAGAAGTATTTTTGTTTTCCCGCGGGATGTAGCGCAGCCCGGTAGCGCGTCCCGCCATACGGCGGGAAGGCCGCTGGTTCTTACGCAATGAGAGAGAGTGGGAGCCAATATTTTTGAAGAATGAAACGTGAGAATTAATTTTGTTTATATACGGGATGTAGCGCAGCCTGGTAGCGCGTCCCGCCATACGGCGGGAAGGCCGCTGGTTCTTACGCAATGAGAGAGAGTGAGATCCAATATTTTTGAAGAATGAAACGTGAGAATTAATTTTGTTTATATACGGGATGTAGCGCAGCCCGGTAGCGCGTTTCGTTCGGGACGAAGAGGCCGCTGGTTCGAATCCAGTCATCCCGACATTTACCGGTAAAGTCCTGTTTTCATTTGTTGAGTTCAGGACTTTTGCTTTTGCCGAAATCCTTACTGAGCAAGGCTTTCAACGTAACACCGTTTATTACGCACTGTTTTTTGCCCTCCCTAAAGTTGCCTGTTTTCGACCAAAAAAACTCACCTGATCCTACGCCCTGCAGTTCACCCAAGAACCCGTTCGTGCTTCAGCTATATCTTATATCCCCTGAGTTTTGCAATGGCAGCCATTATAGTCATTACAAAATCAGGAGGCGAGATAGACCTGACGTCTTTTTTAAATTTTTTAAATGCCATAGCCAGGTACAAGAGCGAAGAAAATTTCTTCAGTGAAGTAAGTTTGCTGTCCTTTGAAAGTTGTTCAAAGCATTGCATCATTTCAGAGAAATTTCCTTTTGGGGTTATTTTGTATGCAAATACGCAGTCATCTGGGGAACTGTTCCGGTAAGTATGCGGCGCATTTTCCGGGATCAGGATACTTTCTTCCGGCAATAATTTATTCCATTTTTTATTAAGATACACTTCCAACCCGCCGGAAATAGCCTGTATCCATTCCTCCTGCAAAGGATGCGTATGTACCGGTGGGCCATCTGTCCGCGCCCTGATCCATGTTTGCCCGTTTTCGCTACCTGCTATGTCATTGACCAGCATAACTTTTGAATTGAACGGAATCATGATGTCTACATTGGCAACAAATGGTTTGGAAGGAGGCATAAAAAATATTTCTAAGAATAAAAGTAAAATGATTTTACTAAATAGACAAATGATTTTGCTAATTTTATGTGATGGAGACAACTTTTGACAAGAACGAACATATAGGGAGACTTGCCCGACGGCCGTACCTGGGCATGATGAAGGAGGTATATGCCTGGCATGAGAAGAATAGACATGAAGATGTGAAGCCGGCGCATAGTATAGTGTTCCAGTTTATAGGATCGGGGGCGCGAATAACGGATATGGCACAGAAGGCAAATACCAGCAAGCAAAATATGAAATACCTCGTGGGATATCTTGAAGACAAAGGGTACGTGGAACGGTGGCCCGATGCTGCCGATGGCAGGGCTTGGTTGTTTAAGCTAACCGCGAAAGGTGAAATTTTCAGAACAAGCACTTACCATATAATAAAGCGGGTGGAGCAAAAGTGGACGGGGAAACTGGGAAAGCATAAAATGGAAACTTTGAGAGCACTCCTTGCTGAACTAAGCGATATAATAATAACTGAGCACGGATACCTATGATTGGGCTCACAGAGGGCAATCGCCCAATTGGAGATAAGTCCTCCTGTGGAAGAACACTTGGTTCACCGCAAAAGGCAGCCAGGTGACGCCTGGCCGGCAAAAACCCCATCCTTCCTTCCAACCTTTCCCCGAATCCCGTCTCCTGTCATTGGACCCAGGTAACGGGGAGGGTGCGGCGTACAAAAAACGACGCGCCGGTTTCTGCATATACTTATTGCATTTTCGGTTATTTATCAACAGGTTACATTGGCAGAGGAGTCAGTAACCTTAATTAACCCGGGAAGGTGTTATAAGATCAGATATCAAAGTAACTTTAGCCAACCACCTTGCGACATAAGGCAAACTGAGAAAAATCATTGTTCAAACTAAAAACAAACAGTATGAAAAAAATTCTTTTTCTCGCATTCCTGCTACCGGCCTGCTTTCCTGTATGGGCGCAGGAAACGGGTATGCATTTCGAAAAGGGACTTTCCTGGACGGAAATAAAGAACAGGGCAAAAGCGGAGAATAAACCCATCCTGATGGATTGTTTTACCACCTGGTGCGGGCCCTGCAAATACATGGACGCAAAAGTATTCCCCACCGAAGAGGCGGGCGCCTATTTCAATGATAAATTCATTTTGGCGAAGGTTCAGCTGGACACCACGAAGACAGACAATGACGAGATAAAAAAATGGTACCAGGACGCACACGATATTGCAACGGATTATAAGGTAAGGGCCTATCCGACCTACCTGTTCTTCAGTCCCGATGGTGAGCTGATCCACAGGGCTGTTGGGTCATCAGTGGATACCAAGACCTTTGTTACCAGGGCCAGTGCAGCGCTGGACCCCTCCCGGCAGTACTATACTCTGCTGAAGAAATACCAGGACGGTAACACATCGCCTGATTTCCTGAAATCCTTTTCCCTGGCCGCGCTCGACGCGTTCGAACTCGAAACGGCCGAGCAGGCCGGCGAAAAATACCTGAATACGGTAGCGGACATGTACACAAAAGACAATGTGGAATACATGCTGAAGTTGCCCCGTAAAACGACAGGAAAGGCATTCGCAACGGTATTGGCGAATCCTTCGAAAATAGACGAAGTAATGGGCAAGAAGATCGCTGACCAGCTGATCATGAACACCATCATCAACGAAAAAATGCCGAAACTGGTTTCTAAAACCGCTCCGCCGGCTGATTGGGCAGCCATCGAAGCCGAAATGAAAGATAAATATGCGTCTTATGCAGATGAGGCGACCAGCCGCATAAAGGTGTTGTATTTTCAAAATAAAAAGGATTGGACCAATTTTCAACCCGTGGTGGTGGATTATATGGCTAAATACGGAGCAAAAGCATCTCCCGGAGAACTCAATCAATATGCCTGGACGGTTTTTGAGAACTGCCCGGACATGAACTGTGTTACCCAGGCGCTGGACTGGAGCAAACGATCCTTCGAGACCACCAACAATCCGCTCTTTATAGACACGTACGCCAATATCCTGTACAAGATGGGTAAGAAAGATGACGCGATACAGTGGGAAGAGAAAGCACTCGCGCTGACAACCGATGAGAACTCCAAAAAATCGCTGGGAGATACACTCGATAAGATGAAAAAAGGAGAGAAGACCTGGAAGAACGATTAACAAGGACATCCAGATAGAAACGGGCCCGGTGAAAATACATTTCGCCGGGCCCGTTTTGCCTGATCAGTGATCGGCTTACTGTGCAAGTGACCGGTTGGTGGAGTTCAGGAGCAAATATTTATTGGCGGTTGGCGACGCGGCACACCACGAGTCTACCATGAAGAATTGAATTTAACCCAGTAGAGATCATCCAGCCCATTACCAGGCTCGGTGAGCAAACTGACCAGTTCTTTATAGGTGACGGCCTTCTCGTTGCGCCATTCGTTCCTCAGGCGGTTGCTGGTGAAGACAAGATACTTCCTGTCGGGCGTAACGTAAGGGCAATAGTCCAGCCCGTCTGAATTCAATGGAGCGGGCAGATGTGTTGCAGCGAGCCAGTTGCCGTTTTTGTCGCGGTGGCTGATATAAAGATCACCCATGCCTTTGTCGTCAGCACGGCCATAGGAGCTAAAGAGCAGGTACTTCTCATCGGGATCTACGAACGCGTTGAACTCGCCGAGTTTCGTATTGATGGCTTCGGGAAGGCTTTCAGGTGCGGCATAACCTTCAATGGTTTTCCTGCATAGTACAATGTCTTCTCCTCCTTTTCCATAAGAGGCCTCCACAGTGAAATAAAGATTGCCATTGCGTGCTGCGCTGGGGTAGAATTCATTTTTTGCGGAGTTCACTACCGGGCCCAGGTTTTCGGGTACGCTCCATTTTCCGTTGGGCAAACGGGAAACCTTCCAGATATCGAAATCGCGTTTGGGTTTGCCACCGGGCAGGGGGCGGTCAGACGAGAAAAAGATGGTGTTCCCGTCGGGTGAAAAGCTCGCTTCCAGGTCGCGATATACGCCGGAAAAGGGAGCCACTTCCGGTGTTCCCCATTTACCATTTTCCTTTTTCAGGCGAATGATCACGCTGGCCAGGAATTTTGGGTGCTGGATTGTATAATAGACCTCATTGCCCGAAGGAGACATGGTAAAGTCACGGTTACTCAAGCCATCAGTCAATATATTCTTTGCAAACATCCGGGGTATGCTGTCGGGCAGCACGGGATCAGGATATGATTGCTGCGCCAGGATGAGCCGGGGCGCCGTGAACAGAACGATAAAAATAAAAATTGCTTTGGGAAAGGAGTACAGCATGCAGCGAGTTTTAGGTGATCAACACGGACGTATAGCCCTAAGTGGTCCTAAATTATCGTCATTGGCAGGTTGCCGATGGAGAATTCGGTACAAACGGTGCAATTCCCCTGTGAGCGAGATCACTTCCTTTCAGGACTGCTCATCTGCAGGCACGCAAAAGAGATAATGGATCCAAAATGGCAGCCCGGAAGTCGGGAAATATTAATAGCAGGACGGGTTTATCAATTATTCAATAAGCCTCTCACAGATTCCTCCAGCTGCGATTTGGTAAACGGTTTTGCCAGGAAGCCATCCGCTCCATTTTCAAGGGCGATATCATGGGCCGATTGATCCTTGCCCGAGATCATCAATACCTTGGATTCCGGGTGATGCCGTTTGATAAAAGAGATAAAGTCCAGCCCCAGCCCATCGGGGAGGCGGTTGTCGAGCAATACCAGGTCTACTTTTTCTGCCTGCAGAAAATCGCGGGTCTCTGCCAGCGATTTTACGTGATCGGCATGAATGTCGTCCTTGGCGAGCATCAGTTCCAGTAAAAAGCAGAGATCGCGTTCATCCTCTACAATTAGCACGCTCTTTTTGTTCTGGTTGTTTTTTTTCATAAATCGTTGATTTTGATCGGATGGTGCCATTTCTTCGGGGCACATGTCACGCCAATATGCAAGAATGATGCTAAAATATCGAATATGGCCGGGTAACCGGCTCCCAATCTCCGCCGAAAGTCAATATTAAGGCCGTTTTATTATCTTCCGTGTCAATTGGCATCGGGTTTGAACAGAAGGGTGCAGAGCTCATATTCGATAGTTTGGAGCAGTATCCGGCGTTGCCCTGCCAATAGAACAACCGAACTATTTAAGACCTTTTGCAATGAACAGGAAATTCTTACTGGTAGATGATGACAAAGACGATGCAGAACTTTTCTGCGAAGCAGTCGCAACGATCGACCGTTCGATCGTTTGCGTATGCCCTTCCAGCGGAAAGGAAGCTTTGCTGAGCCTCGCAGAGAACAGGAAAAGCCTTCCCGACCTCGCCTTCTTTGACCTGAACATGCCGCAGATGGATGGATGGGAATGCCTGCGCAGGCTGAAAAGTGATCGCGTGTTAAGTGCAATACCCGTAATCATGTATTCCACGTCCTCACTTGCCAGCTATATGCAGGCGGCCCGTGAACAGGGCGCCGTTTGTTTCTTTACCAAACCCAGTGACTATGATCAGCTGAAGGCCGTACTTCAGGTTATTATTTCTGCGTTGGAAGAGGGCAGCCTGGGAAGTCTCGAAACGAAATTGGCAGCATTGCAGCGGTCGCCCCAGTGAGCATATTGAGCGATGTATTACTGGTGAAAAATCTTCAGTGTTATTTCCGGGTATTCCGCGGCCAGTTTATTCAATTTTTGTTTTGTATTGTCGCCGGAAATGAAATCGCGTAACGAGCGGCACGTGATATCTACCACTTTTTCCTTGGACATGATCTTGCCGCCAAAACGTGTGACCAGGGTCGGCATCAGGTAAATGGCATCGGAAAAGCTGAAATGCCCGGTTCCTTTTACCTGTAATTGATAGGCAGGAAAGGAGGAGAGCACCAGGTGACTCTCGAATGCGCTGTCTGCCTCCCTGGCTTTGGCCCGCCAGGCTTCGTTGTCGCGGCCTTTCTTGTGCAGTTCTTCGGGCGAGTAGTCGGGCTGCTCACGGATGAACAGGGCAGGCGTCTGCAGGTTCTTTCCTTGTATATATTGAAAATCGCCGCCATCGATGTTGATGGCGAAGCGGATGCGTTTGTCTTCAATGCCCGCCTCGAGCGCCAGATTGCCGCCAAAGGAATGGCCTGCACAACCCAGCCTGCTTCGGTCTATCCGGGTCCCGAAAAAGGTTTTGAGCGGAGAAGGTTTATCCAGCTGGTTCAGCAGGAATGAAATGTCTTGCAGGCAATTTTTATCAAGGTTGGTGTAATTGGTATCGGGATACATGTTAATGTCCACGATCTTTCCATTCGACAGAACGGTGGTTCCTTCGTACAGGTGATCGATCGCGCACACGATAATGCCATGGCTGGCCAGGTATTCATATATCCATGTATAGTTCGAGCGCGAAACGCCAAACCCCGGCGAAAAGAACACAAACGGAAATGACTGGTTGCCTTTGACCAGCGAAGCATTGGTGTGGCTATGGGTGGGCAGCGAATAAAACGGCAGCAACACGGAACTATCCAATGTATAATATCCCGTAGCAATCATATTGTCAACCATTTTTTTCTCGGGGATATAATTCATATTCCCTTTGCCTGAGCCGGCATCTGCAGGATACCATACCTGAACGATAACAGGGCGTGACAAGCCCTGCGATGTATCGTAACGCGAATGATCCGTGAGATAGAACACGCGGGTTCCCACAGTGAACTGGCCGGCAGGTGCGGGCAATTTTTCTGAAGACTGTGGAAAACAACGGCCATGCAGGGTCAGGAGGGCCAGGGCAAACAATAATTTCATACCCGAAAGTTTGTACGAATATAATCGTATTTGTCAAAAAAAGAACGTATGACTCAATAATTGGCAGGAAGGGGCAAGCGAACCGTGTTTTGTCGTTGCTATTTTAAAAATACACACTCCTCATGGTTAATAAAATACCCCGCTCCGTCCGATGTTTACGGGGACGGGGCGGGATGAAAAAATAACAGGCAACCTGCTATACCGCCATTACCCACCGGCCAGGCGCATCCGGATGCGCATCGCCGCTTCTCTGCAATCTTATCATTACCCTGGAAAAACCAAACAAGCCCAGCAGCAGGATCAATGTCCAGACAATGAAGTGGAGATCCATGCCCGTGCGGAAAATGGTTTGCTGGTGAAAGAGACCGGTAAGGTCGGTCCACCATACAGAGTAATCAAACACATCCAGGATGGAATGACCGATAATGCCAGGCAACAGCGAGCGTGTGCGCCAGGCCAGGATACCTAGCAGTACGCTGGCAAAAAAGATATGCGGCGCAATTGGTCGTGCCCAGGTATGGCTCAGGTGTATTGCCATAAAGATGATGGAAGTGATAACAATTGCGGTGGCCGCTCCATATTTTTTTTCGAGCGGCGCCTGCAGAAACCCGCGAAACCCCGCCTCTTCGCAGATACCGGCCACAACGGAACTCATGATCAGCATCAGCCATGCTACCGCGGGGCGCATGTGGTCAAAGGCTTTATAGTCTGCGGTAAAGGCAGCATGTGGAAAATCAATGAGCCTGAAAGTCACCACAAAAGATGCCTGTACCACCACCACGAACAGCAGTGCCGCAGCAATGCCCCATTTCCAGGTAGCGCGCGTTAGACTGGTGGAGCGAAATGCATTCTGCCGGAAGCGGCCGCTGGCGCCGACCTTCCATTTGCCGCTGAAATATTGATAAAATGCACATAAACCGCCGGTCATGGGCAGGATAGACCATGGCGCGGGCACCAGTAACAGGCAGACCGACCAGGCGGCGATGCCCGCGGAACTAACGAGGAAGCCTGTAATGATGGAACGGATGACGAGGGGAAGTTTCAGCCATGCTGCGGCGGGAAAACTTCTTTGTGTGCTTTGGTTCATATTTTTTTGGTTTAGGAAACAAAGATGTTATCGCGGCCGGACGCCGACGTCCGGATTCGCAAAGTCGAACCGATTAAATGAGTAGTAATGGGGAGAAAGAAAAAAGTAGAACGTGATTAGCGGGACTGATTTTTCCGAAACTCACTGGGAGTCAGTCCTGTATATTTTTTGAACAGGGTATTGAAGGATGATTTGGAATTGAAGCCTACCTCGTACAACACTTCCAGGATGGTGATCTTTTCGTCTTCCGGATGGGTCAGCAGGCGCCTGGCTTCATCGATGCGGTGCCGGTTGACCAGGTCAAAAAAATTTTGCCCTAATATTTCGTTGATCGACTGGGAGAGGAGTTTAGGTTTGATGGACAGTTGCGCGGCCAGCTGATCCAGGGTGAGTTCGGGTTCGCGGTACGGGTGTTCTTTTTTCAAATGCGCCAAAACCATACCTGCTATTTTTTCTTTTTCCGCTCTGTCTTTTGGTTCTGCACGCACCGGTGTGGACCCAGTATCCTGCCCGAATACCGGGACTACGGCGCGACGGAGCGCTCTCATCAATACACGCACCACAAAAATGAACAGCGCTAGCACGGCCAGGTTGAATGCCAGCAGGTAATAATGCGCAAAGGCGGTTTGCGCAAGGATGCCATTGATCACCGTGATCACCGTCAGCACAATAAAAAATACGATGGTGCTGTACAGCCAGTTCAGGTTAGTATCGATACTATTGGAAAAAAGGTTGCTCGCGGCCCGGCGATATCTGTTGATGAGCCGCAACGAAACCACCGCATAACCGAGAAACTGCAAG
>Ga0206919_1006_pt1 | contig 55670 bp, 47 predicted proteins | sample Alteio_BWOrgHeat_67_FD_152962 | JGI IMG/M metagenome (GOLD analysis project Ga0206919, IMG submission 152962) | Enriched cells from forest soil in Barre Woods Harvard Forest LTER site, Petersham, Massachusetts, United States -... | ecosystem: Environmental > Terrestrial > Soil > Temperate forest >... | reverse complement strand
GTTGCGCTTCCACTCCCAGACTATCTAGGCCGGTCAGAAAACTAACCAAACATTCCTGGACCCCATGATCATCGTAGTTGCGCAATGAGTTATCCCCAGTTTCCCATTTAGGGCCAACGTAGTTGGCGTGACCAAGAATGGTGGCATACGGATTGGCCTCCATCGCCTCCTCGCCATAGCCCTTGATCACATTATTATTGACGCTCAAGAAGTAGCCAGCACCCAGTGAAAATCGGAGTTTCTTATCCAACTTTTCCGACTCCCAGTAGGGACTCTTTCTCATCACCTCGCAGAGATACCGTGTGAACAGGCCATATTCCCTACCACCCTGGAATACCGCGCCGCGCATGGAAAACCCGAGCCAATCACCGTTATTCCCAGCATTCTGCCATGTTTCATTGCCCATTTCGAGAATGATCTCGGCAAATTCATTGATCCACGGAGTGTTCACCCCGCGCTGCTGAGTCCGTTTGTACGCCCAGGGCTTAGACTGTGGGGTATCCTTACTTGGATCATAGGGAGCCGCCAGGTACTCGACAAAGTTCAACCAGTCCTGCTCGGTGTTCAGAATATGTTGAATGGTCAACCATGGTCGCATCCGCGTTTGTGGATCGCTCCCTGTGTGCAGATCGAAGGTCAATGCCATAGGTAAGGTCATCTCTCTTGATTCTGTGATCTCTGTGAACCCGCCAACATCTACTTCCGAGTTGTTATGCCAGCTAAGAAACGAGGACATGTTTATACAGTGACCTATGATATAGCTGCGGTGAGGACCCTTTGGTCCTGTTTCAGGCTGACTGCGAATCAGCTCGTTTAGCATGGTGGCATTGGGGACATAAGGCATTTCTAAATCCTCGGGACGATCATAACGGAAGATCCGACAATTATCCATCCAGAGCGTCCCCGGCCCAGTGAAAGTAAACTGATGACAGAAGATTGGGGCAGTTTTGGATATCTCTGGTCCTACAAAGTCGTACGTATATTTTTTCCACTCATTGGTAACACTGAATATTTGACCTATCTCCGGAAGTTGACGCGCGTCTCTCCCACCCTGCCCATAGGAAAACTCCACGGCACCTTTATTTCCGAGGCCCTCTTGTCGCAACCAAACTTCCAGACGATATTTTTTGCCAGGCTCGAATTGACCATAAAAGGTTGAATCGTAGCCAAACCCTGTGCCTATAAATACTCCCTTTTGCCGCATGGTATGCTCACCCTCTTCAACCTTTACCTGCAGACAGCTTTCTCCAGGATCCACCATTTCTGCCGGAATAGGTTTGGGATGTGCCACCAACGAAAATGTCAGCTTGGTTGGTTCTTTTGACCACCAATGCCAGCGAGGGATGACCAACGAAGTCCCAGGGAGCGGATTGCGCACCCGGGGATTGAGGTATTTCACATCAAACGAGTTATACGGATCAAACTTCTTTTCCATAACCACATAATCGAGTAGCTTGATCGGGGGCGTCTCCTTGGTCACATAAGCCCGAGTCTCCTGTTCTGCGGCAGGTGCAGTCGATCGGAACAACCTGTAGGATGCCACATTGGAAGAAGTGCTCGCTGTCCATGTTAGTGTCACACAACCATCTTTACCGGTCACCGCCTTGAGTTCTGTCGGTGGCAAGGGCTTGTCTTTGTCGGCAGCATTCGCAGAGTGCTTCGGATTGATCATCCATGTGTGCATCTCGCTGCGCCCGTCGGCGTCGCTGACTTTGATCCGCAGCACACCGTCCTCCAACTGAGTTGGTGATTTGCTTCTAACCAATCCGCTCAACGGGTCCAGTGTAAAACCCGCTGGTAAATCAGTCGGTGCTCCTTGTGCATCAACTGAGGTCCATTTTAACGGCGCCGTGCCACCCAAAACTACTGGCTGAAAATTGAATTCCACACCGGGTTTCACCTGCAATGGATCTGGGAGCCCGTCGCGCAACAACAAGTGCGGTCCGTTATCGGCACTACCAGCAGGCGTTACACTCACCTCATTGGAAATCTCTGAATCTACACCACTGGCTGTTTCGGCCTTCAGCGCGTACCAATATGTCCTGCCGTTGCCCAAGCAAGGTGCGGTATCCGTGACCGTCAGGTTGGGGATATGGATAACTTTGGCTCCCGGCACTGGCACATATCGATTGACTACGTGTCCGCCATCCGGAAAGTTCGGCGCACCTTCGGGAATTATTTGGCCTGTCCCCACGAATATGACATGGTCGGCTGTGGCCGCATCTATACCGATAGGTTTGCCAGTCTTATCCAGTATCGGTGGTATGCTTTTGCCATCCTTGTCTACCAACCGATAGATGCGCAGACTCGCACCACTGAGAAAACCGCTGCCTAAGGTGTCAGATAGGGAGATGGTCCCACCCTCGGTGTCGAACCAGTTAGGGCCGCTCGCGGTCGCACGGTAATAGTCTTTCCAATAAATCGGCTCGTTGCCTGAGCCTCTGACAAAATTATTGGCACCCCAATCGATCGACCCCTGATCCCCCCAATTTATGGCACCTAATGGTGGAACTTTGTCGCGTGTCCGGAGAACATTGTTGGTGATCGTTAAGTCAGCAGCCCCATTCGGATCTGCAGACGGTGGAATAGGTTTATCAGCATACGCCGCTGCAGATAACGAGAGGCACAGTGAGACAATTAAATTCCATTTCATATTTTTTCCAGCTGAGAAAGTCGGGGTTTGAACCGATGTGATTCAGTTAAACTACCAATAAACATCAATAGATGGCAAATGTTCATTGAGTATTTTCAAAGACATAGGCAAAGATCGAGCCGGGAGGCATTCCGTTTGGGCCACCCCCGCTCAGGGCATTGACCATCATCGTGCCGGCACTGACAACCGTAGGGAGCAGGTCCTTGGACTGAATATCGATCTTCATCTCCTCGCGGTTGGTCCAGCGTGGATTGCCGGTCAACGTGTGTACCGAAACCTTGCCAGCACTGGTAAATGGCAGATGAAGCGTCACCGGTGAATAACCGTCACCGAAATCCACCCCGTCATGGTTTCCATCCAGCTTGCGTGAAACCACGAAGACCGAGTATGTCTCGCCATCACGAAACGCATAGGCACCAATCAATGGAATGTTAGTGATCTTTCCCGCTTGTTTCAGAGCGAGTCCACGTGAATAGGTGGGCACATGGTTCTCAACGACACTGATCATATCGCCCGCTCCATAACGATTGCGCAATGTCAGCGCCAACCACGCCACTTGAGGACGGAAGCCCGCATTAAAAGCAGTGTGACTGGACCAGGCCGGGCCCTGAGCGTATGCAGTGAACATCTGGTAGGTCCAACCATAGAGATAACTGCGCATCCAGGCATCAAACGCACCCACGGCTTGCGCCAATGACTTGCCATAGTCCTCGTTGGTATTTCTCTGTTTAGCGTTAAGGCCAAAACCTCCTCCAGCACCATAACCACCCGGGCCACCCTCATAGGCACTTATATCATAGTCGTGGCCCGTCTTGACGATCAGATCGTGCACCAGTTGCACTTCCGTTTCGAGATTTTCTGGGCCAGTCAGAAAACTAATCAAACATTCCTGGACCCCATGATCGTCGTAGTTGCGCATCGAGTTATCCCCAGTTTCCCATTTGGGACCAACGTAGTTGGCGTGACCAAGAATGGTGGCAAACGGATTGGCCTCCATCGCCTCCTCGCCATACCCCTTGATCACATTGTCCTTGACGCTCAAGAAGTAGCCAGCACCCAGTGAAAATCGGAGTTTCTTATCTAACTTTTCCGACTCCCAGTAGGGACTTTTTCTCATCACCTCGCAGAGATACCGTGTGAACAGGCCATATTCCCTACCACCCTGGAATACCCGGCCGTGCATGGAAAATCCGAGCCAATCACCGTTATTCCCACCATTCTGCCATGTTTCATTGCCAAACTCTAAAATGATCTCGGCAAATTCATCGGTCCAGGGAGTGTTAACACCGCGTTGCTGAGTCCGTTTGTATGCCCAGGGCTTGGACTGTGGGGTGTCCTTGCTTGGATCATAGGGCGCCGCCAGGTACTCGACAAAGTTCAACCAGTCCTGCTCGGTGTTCAGAATATGCTGAATGGTTACCCATGGACGCATTCGCGTTTGTGGATCGGTCCCAGTGTGTAGGTCGAAGGTCAGTGCCATGGGTAAGGTCATCTCTCTCGTTTCTGCAATCTCTGTGGACCCGCTAACATCTACTTCCGAATTATTATGCCAGCTAAGGAACGAAGCCATGTTTATACAGTGACCTATGATATAGCTGCGGTGAGGACCCTTTGGTCCTGTTTCAGGCTGACTGCGAATCAGCTCGTCGAGTATGGTGGCATTCGGGACATAAGGCATTTCAACCTCCTCGGGACGATCATAACGGAAGATCCGACAATTATCCATCCAGAGTGTCCCCGGCCCAGTGAAAGTAAATTGATGACTAAAGATGGGAGCATCTTTCGGGGACTCCCCTTCAAAGTCATATGTATATTTCGCCCAATCATTCGTGACGTTGAATGTCTGCTGGATAGTCGGCAATACATGCGGATTTTTCCCACCCTGCCCATAGGAAAACTCTACAGCACCTTTATTTCCCAAGCCCTCTTGTCGCAACCAAACTTCTAAACGGTATTTTTTGCCGGCTTCAAGCTGACCATAATAGTTTGATTCGGTGGCATTCCCTATCCCCTGCAGTATTCCGCTTTGACGAATCGTGTGCTCACCCTCACCAATCTTTATCTGCAAACAGCTTTCCCCGGGATCCACCATCTCCGTCGGCACAGGTTTGGGATGTACCACCAGGGAGAATGTCAGACTTGCATCTCCTTTACTTGACCAATACCAGCGCGGAACGTCCAATGTATCCCCATTGGAGACACTGTGCAGACGGGGGTTGACGTACTTCATGTCAAACGGATTATACGGATCAAACTTCTTTTCGATAACCACATAGTCGAATGGCTCCATCGCGGGTGTCTCTTTGGTCACATATGCCCGAGGCTCATGTTGAGCACCATTGCAAATCCATCCCCCCTCCGGGAAGTCCGGTGCACCTTCGGGAATCACTTGTCCTGTCCCTACAAAAAGAACATGATCGGCTGCGTCTGCGTCGATATCGTTCCCTCTCGCGTTCACTGGCACGCTTTTGCCATCCTTATCCACTAATCGGTAGATGCGTAGACTGGCACCACTGAAGTAACCGTTCCCCAACCTGCCCCCCAACGAGACCCCTCCCTCGATATTAAACCAATTAGCTCCAGACGCGACAACACGGTAATAACTTTTGTCAACAATAGGCTCGTTGCCAGAACCCAGCACAAAATTATTGGCACCCCAACATATCGGGCCTTGCTCACCCCAATTTATAGCTCCCAATGGTGGAACCTTATCACGCGTCCGCACAACATTATTGGTGACTGTCAAATCCGCAGCCGCATTAAGCTCTGCAGTGGGTGGTGCCGGATTATCAGCGTGCGTCGTCGCTGCAGATAACAAGAGGCATAAACAGACGATTAATCTCGATTTCATTTTAAGATGTCTTGTTTTGGGGAGTGCGGTGGCCATGACACCGCTTTCAAGGTCAGTGAGTTTTCTCCGTTCAGCGTATCAAACCTCAACAGATCAGACAAGCAACTTTGAACCCGAAATCCGAGATTAACCATGCTGAATCTTCATAAGATCTTGAGCAGCAAACCATTCGTGTTGGCGAGGCGCGAGGAGGGAGCATACCCAAGTGGGTCTGTAACCGACGAGTAACGAAGCCAGCGGTCCAAATAACTGTGGCCTATTGGGCTGCGGCTAAAAAGGTTCGGAGTTTCGTTGTTCACTCGTTAGAGCCCCATTAAGGGATGCTCCTCGCTCCAAACCTTTTTCTCGCAAACTTATTCAACGACCTTACCAATCAGGCCCCTAACTCATGAACCCGACGGGAGGCTTACCAGAGGAAGCGGAGTAGAAATTGCCAAGGTTCGGGAAGACTGTGGTTAAATCGGTATCTGAAACACCGAACCAACGAGCCAGTTCGGCACTGTAAGTGTCGACGGACATCGTCGGAATCAGGCGTCCTTGGCCGGCGTCGAGGTCGGTTTTGAGGGCAAGGGATGGATACTGTCCATAGACCTCTCCACCTTTAACCGCACCACCGACGATGAAGTGATTGCCACCCCAACCATGGTCAGTTCCGCCACCACCACTACCACCTGGATTGAAGGTGAGTGTGCGTCCAAATTCAGAGACACTAAAGAGTGTCACCTGGTTGGAAACTCCGAGCTCTTCCATGGCGCTCATGAAGGCCGCAACGGCATGATCGATGTCGGGAAGATGTTCCTTCTGAATTCCCACCACATTGCTATGAGTATCCCAGCCGCCTTTGTGAACAAAGAAGGTCTGGCGTTTGGCTCCGATCGCTTCGCGACCGCCGATGGCTCGGGCAACCATGTGCAGATCCCTCCCAACCTGTGTAGCGGGGAAAACCGTTTTAAGGACCACGGGACCAACGGCAGCAGAAAAGACCTGATCGGCTCCTATGGCGTCATGGAGCATATGGACGTAAGTTTGTCCAAAAAGCGACTTGTATTGTTGCTCCAGAAGATTATTGACCGCAACCGTTTCAAATGGGGTCGCTTTTTCATGCGGGTCAAAACTCTTAAGGGCGATGCTACCCGCGTCGGTAATCGCGTACGGGGTGACCTTCTTACCATACTGGAACAGATTGTTGCCAGAGAGTGAGATATTCATCGAAACCTTAGTGCCGATATTCTGATCCCGGAGGATGTCAGCAGCCCGGCCCGCCCAACCGTATTCGGCACTCTTGGGAATGCAGGTCATCCACTGATCCGCCTGGTTGGCATGGGAGAAGACTGAATATGGCACAGCAATATGCTTCTTGTACTCCTCAAGGGTGATTGGGCGAACCAGGGAGCCAACGTTGGAAACAAAGGCCATTTTACCAGCATCAAAGAGGGCTTTGAATGATGGTAGCTGTGGATGAAGTCCGAGCTCAGGATGATTCGACTGCGAGGTGCCAATCGGAAGTAGCTCTTCGGTGCTCAGCGCAACAGCCGTGCGCGAGGCCTTGTATTCGTCATGGGCAGGCCCGCTTCGAGGAGCGAGCATATTGAAAGAATCGATACCACCACCCAGATAGAGACAGACCAGGGCACGGTAGTCTTTACCAATCGAGGGCGAGTCGGCAGCCACGCGGCCGGTTAGATTCAGGTTGAGCAGAGTGGAGAAAAGGGGGACAGAGCTGATCCCCGCACAGGAAGCCTGTGCAATGAAACGACGACGGTTAATATGGTTTGATTTCATGGTTATTTCATGGTTGAACGGCACTTTCGTAGCAAATGCTAGTTAGGTAGGTTGCGAGTTTAACTCGATCTGCCGCTTGACTTGCGGGGATTTGTGAAATGGCGGTGTGAATGGTGTCACGGGTTTCGGCACGCATGGTGTCGCCTGTGAGCAGGAGGCTGCATCGATCGATGAGGGCATCTACATTACCAGCCAGAGAGAGTTCACTACTAAAGTCCAGCTTAACAGTGGCTCCTATCCCCTTCGAAGAAATTGTACCTTTGTAAATGCAGTCACGGAAGTAATTCGGCAGACTGATACAGGTGACGGCATCGCTGATCTGAAATTCAGGGGCAATCATACCCGCATCAGCAATGGGACCCGGGGGAGCGTAGTCCGGGTGAAAGAAGTTGAAGACAGTGGGTGCTCGGAGGGTTTCCTGCTCCAATTGAACCTGTGTATTCCAGAGCTTGTAAATGCCATGTTCACCCGTGGCCTTGAATGCGCGTGGCAAGGCGACAAAACGAAGGAGGGGCTCACGTAGTTTTCCGGTGTCGGGTCGGTCGGCAGGATGGCGGGCCTCGGTATCGAGTAGAATCGCGCGAATCACGGCGGTAAGATCACCTCGAACGCCCTTGCCATTATCGATAAAGACGTCGGCAATGCGTTTCACATAGGCGGGAGAGGGGTTGGAGGTGGTGAAGTGCTCGATAAGGAATCGGGAGATAAAGGGCGGCGTATTGGGATGCTCAAAGAGGAAGTCGAGCGTGTCGTCGATATCCTTGGCAGGACCTTGGCTTGCTGGAAGCGTCTTGGTGCCTAGGAGCACTTTAGCTCCATCATCGTGGAAGGCTGGAAAAAAGTCGAGTACGTTTGGTCCCTTGCCTCTTGCATCCTTATCACTCCACCCTTCACCGGGGTATTTGCCAGCCTTTGCAGGGGATCCTGTGGGGCATGCGCCGTGTGAATCTACCAATACACCTCCACTGAAGCCACCGGTGAAACCTATACCGGTGAAGACACGTGCCAACTCTCGGACATCATCATTCGAGTACGTCGGAATCGGCTTGCCATCCTTGAGCCGTTGCGTCCCATCAGGGTTCAGTTCGTAGAGACCGATCGTGAAAAGTTGCATGATCTCACGTGCATAATTCTCATCCGGATGGATGTTGCCAGTGGGATCGGTTTTCTGGCTGTGAAGATAACTAAGATAAAGCGTCATGTCTGGGTGGTAGGTGACATATTTGAGTAGGTCGCGAAAATTGCCCAGACCGTTGACGGTGAGTGTGTCATAGTAGTCAGCCAGCCACTGAATACCCATAGCATGGATGTTGTCATCTGCAAACGAGATGACAAAGAGCTGGCTCCAGGCAAAGGCGACCCGTTTACGTAGCTGGTCATCTCCAGTAATGGCCTGCGACCACCAAACAAATTCAAACTCGGGTTCGTCTGACTCATCATAAGCTATGTATTTGACTCTCCACATCCGTAGCGCACCTTCACTAATCCCTGATTTCTTGGCTTCACGCGTTACATAAGCTTGGTCATCAGGATCCAATACAGGTCGATCCGCTCGATTCAGAATGCCTTCCCCGACACTATCCGCCACATTGAAGGAATCACGGAAATGCGTCAGGACATCTTTATCGGTGTTACCTAGACCCTTAAATATCGCCACAGCATCTTGATGCGTATCCGCAATGACAGGAAGAATTGTCTCGACCGGTTTGCTCAGCTGGTCGTCAATCCAGTTGGCGTAACCCATTTTCTGGACACGGGCGATCTCATCATCGGTGGGACCGAAGGTTGTCTGCATCAGAAAGCGCGAAGCCTCCCCAGGCGATATCTCTTCAGCAAAGTTTGTGGAGAGAAAGGACAGAGAAATGGCACAGATAGCACCCGATAAAAATAGCGTTTTCATTGTATTTTTGACTCAGTTAATTAACTCTTCGAAATCCTGTCCGATTTCATCTAAACTGTAGTAATGATAATGGTAACTCCTCTTAATGTCCATAGGCTCTACTGACCAAAAGATGAATGATATAGACTTTAAGATTAATCAGGATAGAGTGTTTTAAATGAAAATACGCACGTTATATAGGATGTCTATTAACACGGGCTTGACCCCCTTGCACAAGCACATCAATGAATATGAGTTCCATTATATAGTCAGGGGACAGGGTGTTTTTCAAAATGGAGTCAAATCACATACCTTTTCAAACAATACCATTTTTTTTACTGCTCCAGGTACGATGCACTCTCTCAGGTTTGAGCCACGCTGCGATGATGTATTTTATTACTGCTCCCTGTTCAAGCCGAAGGCAGCAGACAAAAGATTGGTTTCCATGATCGAGCGAAAATTCAAAAATGGCTATCTGCATATCGGCGCTCACAATGTTATTTATTTTGACGATATCAGGAGAAAAATATTTTCAGGCAATACCTTGATCCATCGATCTGGCACTCATGAATTTTACTCTCTTCTTTACGAATTCGCGGAAGGGAAACCGGAGGTAAGCGATCAAAAGAATCTTTATATCGAAGCCGCCATACGCATCATCCAGGACAAAAATACCACAAAACTCGACCTGGATGCCATCTCGCAAAAACTCGGCTTAAATAAATCCTATTTCATACGATTGTTTAAAAAGCGAATGGGAGTGCCACCGATGCAATACTTTCTTCGGCTTAAAATTGAATCTGCGTGTCACTTGTTGAAACACACGCGTCTACCGATTTATATGATTGCCAAGCACTTACATTTTGTTGATGCCTTTTATTTCAGCAGAATGTTCAAAAAAATCATGAAGGTCTCTCCAAAAATATATCGGGCGTGATAGTATTTTCGCGCAGTTTCACCTGCCTGCGCGTTACTTGAGATGAGATGACTTCCACCATGACTCCATTGGCTGTTGAGATTGAACCTTCAACCACCGATATAATCCGGTCCGCGCTACGGGGAGACGAGGAGGCTTTCGAAGAGGTGATCCGGTTATATAACCGCCGGCTATTCTCGGTAGCCTACGGAATTGTTCAAAGTGCCAGCGAGGCCGAGGATATCGTTCAGGAAACTTTCCTTGCAGCTCACCGCAATCGCTGGCGCCTGTTCAATCCGACGAAGTTTCCCGGATGGCTGATACTAGTCGCCCGCAATAAAGCACGGGATGTTTGGAGAAAACGAGTCCGACATGCCACGGATGCCATTAGTGAGGGAGCGGAGGAGGCATTGCAGGATCATGGAGTGGCCTGCCCCTCGAAAGGAATAGAGGAATCAGAGAAAGAGCATATTCTTCGAACCCTCCTGGACTCCTTACCTGAACAATGGCGGGCGGCAGTGACCCTCCGGTATCTGGAGGGATTGGATCATTCAACCATCGAACAACGGATGGGACTCAGCAACGGCGCCCTCCGTGGGATTCTTGGTCGCGCCATGGCCCGACTACGCGATAACGCCGTCTTTCATCAAGCCGAGTTTAGAAATTAAAGGAGTAATAATCTATGCCAACATCATTCACCCCAAGTCAACTGGAAGAACAAATCGCTGCCTCCGTTACCGGAGATCTGAACGAAACCGAACAGCGCGAATTAGAGGTCTATCTGGCCGAGCATCCCGATGCCCAAAGCATCTATGAGGAGAGTCAAGCTATGAGTCATTTACTGGAGAAAACATTGAAGAGAGATGCACCCGACCACGGATTTGAGGATCGGATGGTCACCCGTTTCCGACGTCAGACGCGACAGAAGTCCGGAGCCTGGAACACCTTCATCGCCGGATTGTTCAATGGCCCACAGAGGGCATGGATCGCAGCAGTGGCGGTTTTTGTCGTTGCGTTCCTTGTGGGAAGAACCCCAGAACCCCAAGTTCTGGAAGGTCCTGCACTGGAAAAGGAGAGCGCAAAGGAGGTCAAGGACAAAGCTGTTAATATAGTATCAGCCCGGGACGGTCATGATGTAAGTGGTTATGCTGATGCAGTTGCGGCTTATATCACTTCGACTTCCGACCATGCTGGAGTAGAAGTAGAGCACAAGGAGCACATGACCCAAAAAAGGAGTGCCCTCCTGTCTGGAGAAGCAATTCCAGGACTACTCAATGAAAGAGAAGAGAATGCGGCACTTCTCCGCGCCGCTTCGGCTGCTCCCACAAATGTGGCTGAGACCACCAAAGCCGAGGTCGTTAATAGCCACTTTCCAGGTGCTGAAGCCCAATCCAGTAATACGAACTCAATCCAAACGGTTGATACCGCAGCAGCCGCAGTTGAAACCCAGCGCAAGCTCATCCGTAATGCGGGAATCACCCTTGAAGTGGTCAATTATGCCACGGTCGTTCACGACCTAACCCAATTGGCAAGGGCCGAGGGCGGATTCGTCTCCACTCAAAACGATCGGACTCAGGCCAATGGCCGGAGTGCCGGTCAAATGGTCATCAAGTTGCCACCCGATCAACTGGATACCTTTGTTGGCCGACTTCACGAGTTCGGTTCGATCAAAAGTCAGGCGATCAAAACGGATGATGTAACCAAAGCCTATTGGGATACCGAGGCGCGACTTCGCAACGCCAACCTAACTGAGGCACGGCTGCTCGAATTAATGGAGAAGAAAACCGATAAAGTCTCCGACCTCCTCCAGGTGGAAAAGGAGATTGCACGGGTGCGAGAATCCATTGAACAGATGCAGGGCGAACTCAAGCTCTGGGACTCTCTTGCTGCGCTCGCCACGGTCACAATTGATCTCTATGAAAAGGACCTGAATCAGGCAGCAGACTATCTACTGAAAGAGACCGCAACACTATCGCTGTTCTCTTCCGATGTGGAGAAGACATTTCAAGAGGCTCGGAGCCTCGCCGAAAAGTCGGAGGCGCAGATTCTATCCGCCCAGATCAACCGGGGTGGCGACGATCAGATTTCGGCCACGGTAAGTCTCCTGGCCTCCCCTGATCAGTCCACTATTTTAATCGAGCAAATCAAGGCCTTAGGAAGGGTCAACTCCTATGTCATCAATTCCGAGCGGGTGGCGCAAGACGGTCAGGATGCTGTTGAGACCGGAACGACACGCAAGGATAAGGTACGGATCGATCTAACACTCTCCGACGAGGAGTCTCCGGCTCAGGTGACCCATCTCGATGTTCAGGGAAACGGGGTTGCGGACAGGGTCGATGAACTTAAAAAACTTGCACAAACACTGGGCGTGAGCATTCGCTCCTCCTCCTTCCTCAAGGGCGCGGATGGGGTAGAGTTAGCCACCATGGTTTTCCGTCTGCCAGAAAAGGATTACCCACACTTCTTAGAAATACTAAAGGGTTCGGGCAAGACCTCCGGAATAACAGTCGAACGTCGGGATCGTGTCGATGAGAGCCAAATCAAACTGGAAAGTGACCCCGTTGAGATCGACTTTAACTTGAAGTCCGCCCCATCGGAGGTCTCCTTTCACAAGGGCTTCATCGCTTCAATCCGAAACACGCTCAGTCGGAGTTTCGGTCTTCTCATGACCGCCCTCGAACGAGTCATTACCGGTCTCGCCTATCTTCTGCCCTGGCTAATCCTTGGAGCCGTGGGACTCTTGGGGGTTAAGTTATTGAGAAGGAAGAAGTGACATAAGTCGTCTGCTGGCGAGGAAAAGCGCGATCTAATTAGGGCGCACACGGAGATGCGCCCTCCACTTTTTCATCTTTCGAAATCCATCCAGAGCCGACAAAATGCCTCCTTGTCGTGTCCGACTGAGAGGCATAAATCCTCTTGCAAACCACACATAATGTTGGCAGTTCCTTCAATCTCCAGTTTCTTCTACATCTATAATAACCCCCCAAGACATCTCTGACATGACCCTCACCAGCGAACAGATTAGACAAGCCCTGCAAACGGTCAAATATCCGGGATTTACCCGTGACATTGTTTCGTTTGGCCTGGTGAAACGGGCGGATATGGAAGAGGACACCTTGACGGTGCATCTCCAGCTTACGACGGCCGATCCAAAAATTCCGGAAACTCTTCGACAACAGATTAGTGAGGCTGCCCTTCGTCTCCCGGGAGTTGCCTCTGTCCATGTCGAGATCGAGGTAACAGCCCCCGTTACCGCCGCCACACAGGCTGGTGGACTGCCTCAAGAGCCCATTCCTGGCGTTCAAAGGATCATTGCCGTGGGCAGTGGCAAGGGAGGCGTCGGAAAGTCGACTGTAGCCGCCAATCTAGCCCAATCCCTTCAACTCGAGGGTCAACGCGTCGGTCTTTGCGATTGTGATATCTACGGTCCGAGCATTGCCTTGATGTTCGCGACACATCAGTCCGTCTATGCCAACCAGGAAAACCGCCTCATCCCGCTTGAGCAATATGGTCTCAAACTCATGAGTATGGGCTTCCTTATGGCCGACGATTCTCCCGCCATCCTTCGTGGCCCCATGGTAACACGATACACCCAGCAATTCCTGAGAAATGTGGAATGGGGAACGCTGGACTATCTCATTCTTGATCTCCCCCCTGGGACCGGGGACATTCAGCTAACCATTGTCCAGACCGTGGCGCTCGCTGGTGCGGTGGTGGTCACCACTCCCCAAGAAGTTGCACTCATCGATGCTCGCAAAGCCGTGGCAATGTTCCATAAGGTAAATGTCAAAGTCCTCGGCATTGTCGAAAATATGAGTTATTTTCTGTGCCCGAACGACGGCAACCGATACAACATCTTTGGCTCGGGTGGCGGACGTTCCGAAGCCAAACGTCTGGATGTCCCACTATTGGCAGAAATCCCCCTGGAATCGGAGATTCGAGCCTCCGGCGATTCAGGAAAGCCGATCACTCTATCCCAACCGGATTCCCCCACTGCCCAGGCGTTTCGTAAAGCGGCACGTCACCTGATTGAAGTAACGTCGCGATAAGAGTCAGGCCGGGGGAGGCCTGCGGAAAGCTTTCATTGAATATGTGCCAGCCGAATTTTGACTTGTGTCTCTCTGCTCACCGGGAGAAAAAGTAACTGAAGCGGAGTTGGGCGGAGTTGAGGCACCATCACCCAGTGCAGGTTTCTCTGACTCCGGACTTCCGGATGCGGGCAAAATCGTTGTGGTGGCCCGTCCATCCGCACCCAGTGTGAGAGTCTCCTTTGATCCGTTTGGAAGAGTCAAAGTAATCGAGTCAAAGCTTTCAATTAAAACCGGGGCACTAGAACTCTCACTTCCTGTAACAGGCTCGACGGCAGGGTTGGGTGAAGCATTAGGATCGTTCTGTCCCGCTCCCTTATTGACATTCCTACGGCGTCCGGACTGAGTCTGCCTGGCCATTTATAATGTTTGCAGGAAGCGGACCAGTTGCTCACGGTTCGGGCTAACAGCATGGCGAACGTAGAACCCGGAGGAGGCCACGGCCAACTGGATGCTGTGAGGCAACCCAAGGCCCAGGAGACGTCCGATGACGAATCCGGCGTTGAAGTGGTCGCCCGCACCCGTAGTGGTCTTGGGCTTGGCTGTGAACGGTCCATCAAGGATTGCCTCGCCTTGGGCATCAGCTGCAACCGCGTATTTGCTCGGGTGAACAACTACAGTATGAATGTTGAGCTTCTCCCGAACCGCAGCCGCCAGGGAGGCGGTGCCCTTCGGATTGGCTGGTGTCTTCTTGAGGCGCAAGACACGGGCCACATGATGACTCTCGCTCTCATTCATACCCAGGACGACATCATGTTGCTCCTGAAACTCAGCTATAATCTTCAAGGCGGCAAGGAGATCGGCATCAATTCTCTTCGCAGGATCCGCCAGATCAAAGAAAATCAACTTGCGTGGGGCACCTTTCGCAGGAGCGAAATCACTCAGTAACCGTTTCCAAATAGCGGAAAGATGGGGTAACATCGTCCAATTCACCATTCCGATAAAGTGGCAATCGTTCCACATCTTTTTAAAAGTGGCCTCGGTCAAACGTTTCTTGATGTTCTCCCATGACACTTCATTCACATTGGCATGCTGTCCAAACATGAGTTTCCCGTCGGAAAACTCGAAGGCCTGCGTCAGGGCGGGCTCGGAGAGTGAATGCACCTTGGCACGTTTGGCAAACTCCGTGAAGACAGGATGCAGATTAGGAAACCCGCACATCCCGACATACTGGACGGGCGCACCCAGAGTGCTCAGAGCAAAAGCCATCAGTGGACCATTTCCACCCATGCGATTTGCCTGCTGAACGAGCTCAAAGTTAGCGCTCTTTCCCGCTGCTGAGGACACTCCCGATCCAAAACTTTTGATCGTGCTGAATGGCGTGAACTTTGTTGGCGATTGTCTCTGCTCAACCACCTGATATATCTCGTCGACAAAGCCGTCGAATCCCAAGAGGCATTGATATTTAAGCAACTGAGCACGTGAACCAATTAACCGTTCGGCTGTCTGTCGAGCAACTCTGGAGTCTGTCATAAGGGGACACCTTGTAGCAGTGTGAGAACGGTTTGACAAGTTTGATTCACAGATACTTGCGAAAATTATTACGTCAGGCACTCTTATTTCCATGATCCAACCCCACCGACAAGCCACCGCTGCAGCCAGTGGCCTGAGTGCCGTCCTGCTCGGAGCCTTTGGTGCTCATGCTCTGCAAGGGATCTTAACTCCCTATCAAAGCCATATATGGGAAACAGCCGTATTTTATCAGTTCGTCCACACGCTCGTCCTATTATTTCTTAGTCGGGAACCCAATCAAGCTAAAGCGGCATTCATTGCATTCACGCTTGGAATCTTATTTTTCAGCGGAAGCCTCTATCTGTACGCCGTCACCCGTATCGGATGGCTGGTCTTTGTTACACCGTTCGGTGGAGTTGCATTCCTGATTGGGTGGACGTTACTATTGCTTTCATCTTTCAAAATCAGGAAATGAGATTTAAGGTTTTGAGTATCTTCGCCCGATATGGAGGGCGAATCTCCGTATGCACCCTGACTGGATCCCGATTTCACGGGGTGCAAAGGAGAGAGGCCCCCAGGCGCCCCGGAAAAGTGGGCGCACATGGAAGTTCGCCTTCCACTTAAAATCTGTGTAATCTGCGGGTAAAAATCCCCTTTCTACTTTTGGCGACTCCATTATTTTACTGACATTTTCCCCGTGACAGGCGATAGCTCAGTTTTTCCATGAAAGTTCTTGTTACTGGGGTGGCTGGGTTTATTGGTTTCCATGTTGCTGATCGCCTGATTCATCTGGGACATCAGGTGGTGGGGCTAGATAATCTAAACGACTACTATACCCCGAAGCTCAAGCTCGCCCGTCTCGCCAACCTTAAGGGTCGAACCAACCTTTCCTTTCATCATCTGGACCTGGCTGATCGAGCTGCCGTGGAATCCTTTTTTGCCAGGGAACAGATTCATCGCGTCATTCATCTCGGGGCTCAAGCCGGGGTCCGTTACAGCCTGAAAAATCCACATGTATATGTTGAAAGCAACATCACAGGCTTTCTTCATATCCTCGAGGGTTGCCGTCGTAACAAGATTGAGCATCTGGTTTATGCCAGTTCCAGTTCGGTGTATGGGCTCAACGAGACGATGCCATTCCGGGTCGAGGATAACGTCGATCATCCGGTGAGCCTCTATGCCGCGACAAAAAAGGCTAACGAATTGATGGCCCATACGTATAGCCACTTATATGGGATTCCGACCACCGGCCTGCGGTTTTTCACGGTCTATGGACCCTGGGGCCGACCTGACATGGCATATTGGAAGTTTACCGAATCGATTCTCGCAGGAACAGCCATTGACGTGTATGCCCATGGCAAACAGGAACGGGACTTCACTTATATAGACGATGTGGCTGAGGCGGTGGTGCGACTTCTAGATCATCCAGCCCTTCCTAACCCGTCCTGGACGGGGGCTAAGCCGGATACCAGCACAAGTCGGGCTCCGTACCGCGTTTATAATCTTGGGAATAATCGCCCGGTTCTTCTGATGAATTTTATTCGTACGATCGAAAATGCGCTTGGTAAAAAGGCCACCATAAATTTTCTCCCCGCCCAACCCGGGGACGTCCCGGCAACCGCAGCCGACGTGGAACCTCTCCGTCAGGCCATCGGTTTTGCCCCCTCCACGAGCATCGACCAAGGTATACAGAATTTTGTGAAATGGTATTTAGCGGAAGGAAAACAGTTCATAAGCATCCCATAAGAATACTTCAAATTGGTTTTTATATGGAGTGCGGTGGCGATGACGCCGCTTTGTGTTCCGAGCGGCCACGGCGCGAGGTGGGTTGGGGGGCGGCGAGTGGAATACTACTGGATGGAAGGTACTGCTCTGGCTTGAAGTTGTCTGGTTGATGTCCTGAGATGCGACATGCTGCATGGAAAAGACTCACTGACAGGGGAAGCGGTGTCTTGCCACCGCACTCCAAAAAAAAGACGATTCCAGCTAAATCATATAACCTCACTTATACACAATCATTTTGACTCTCCTCAAAGATTTATTCGTTTAGGGGCAATTTCCATATGCATCCTAACTAGAGCACGGTTTCCTAGCTTGAATTGCTTCATCACGATCAATAGGAAATCCGCAGTTCCACTGCGAATTGAGAACGGGTCACCGTCAGGATAGTGATAAATCTATTGTGGGGCAAGTATTCGGAACCGCCGGGAGGTAACTATGGATGTTCCTGTCCGCGCTGCTATGAAATGATTCTTTCTGTGCCGTCCGTGATTTTAGTTATACAAATTGTAATTTTTAGATTTTACATATTGAAATTATAAAAGCATTATGTTGCTTATGAAAACGATCAGTGTGAGAGAGATGAAGGCCCACTGGGCGGAGGTGGAATCTCAGGTAAAAAATGGGGAGACGTTCGAGGTGGTAAATCGGGGGCGACCAACCGCACGCATCGTATCAGCCTCCCCTCGAAGCGTTTTACACTGGGATGATCATCTCGCCACGGCCATCCCAGTCAAAGGGGCACCGGGAGAAAAAGCTGTCCGGGCGGATCGTGAGGGACGCTGGTGATCTATCTGGATACAAGTGCTCTAATCAAGCTTTACCTTTTGGAGACTGGCTCCGCAAAGGTGCACGAGGTGATTTCTTCGCAGGATCGACCGCTTCCTATTTGGGAACTGCAAGAAGCGGAGTTGTTCAATGCCCTGCGTCTGAACGTTTACTGGAAAAAAATCGGCCAGTCTCAAGCGGAAACTCAAATTGAGCTCTACCATGAGCGAAAGAAAAGGGGCCTTTACTATTTTCCGGAAATCCATCGGGCCGATCTTATGAAGACTTTTGAAAAGTTATCGCGTGAAACATCAAGATTGGGATGCCGAACGATGGACATTTTTCACGTGGCCTGCGCCCTGCAACTGGGAGCGGATTTATTCCTGACGTTTGACGAGCGCCAGAGATCACTGGCCAAGTTCGCAAAATTGAGTGTCCGGTAAAACAAAATCCCGTTGGAGCACAGGCTCTGATAGGGACAATCCTAAAACCGAAGAAGTTTTCCCCGCAGATTACACAGATTTACGCAGATGAAGGGTTAGAGAAATATTGCCTCATGTTTGCGGTGTTCGGGATCATAGGTATTTCGCTCACAATTGAAGTAACATTCGTAGTCTGTCTTCGACCTTTGCCATGGTGGTGGTGGAGACAGTGTCCCAGCGGGTGATAAGTCGATCTTTACTGATCGACCGTACGGCTTCGCATAGGAGCGCGGATGGATTTGTCACACCACCTTCCGGCGGCTGGATGGTGACGTGGAAGGGAATGGGGCGCAAGGTGGAGGCTATAGGGATGATGACGAGAAGATTTGCACGACTTTGGTTAAAAATATCGACTGAAACAACCAATACCGGACGGCGTCCGGCCTGTTCGTGGCCTCGCACGGGGTTCAGATCAGCAAGCCAAATCTCACCTCGACCTACGTTTTGTTGAGGGGGCATCGCTCAGGTACCGAAGTGTTCCAGCCCATCGTTGCTAGCCGAGTCGAGAGAAGAGATCTCCTGGTGATAGTTGTCGAGTGTTCCCGTCGACAATTTTTCGTAGGCCAAGGAGGCCTGCTCTAAGAAGCGTTGGCGACGATATGCCTCCAACGCCGAATCTAAGACTTCAGTCATAGTTGTCTCGGCCTCCTCAGAGAGCTGAGCAAGCAGCTCTCTTCCTCGATTTGAGATGCGAACCGTGGTAGTCATGCAGCAGTATACATATAAGTATACTATTATGTCAACAGTTCCAACAAACCGAAAGAAATCTGTGTAAAAGATTACTAGAGAGCTTCTAATACCAGTTATGAAAAGGTTTTTGACTATAGTCAAAAACCTTTTCATAACTGGTATAAAGCCAACTTCCAAGACACATTAGAGGCTAAGGTTTTGTTTGACATTTTAGAACAAGTAACCACTGTAGTCACATGATTATGACGTTGCGAGATTCAAAAGCTCGATTGAGTGAGTTGGTCAGCAAAGCCGCCAATGGAGAGGAAATCCTCATCTCGGTGCGAGGGGTTCCGAGAGCACGTTTGGTGGCGATCGCTCCGGTAACTGAACAGGAAAGCTCAAAAAAATGGCTTGCTAGATTGAGAAAACATCAACAGCTCTATAAAGGAAAAGTACCACCTACCGATTCCACAGCCATTATCGGTCAGCTGCGAGAGGAGTGAATCTGATAGATGAATGTTTATTGGGATACGGCCTGTTTAGTCAAAATATACACTCAGGAAAGCGATTCGGAAAGTTACCTCAATCGACTTCAAAAATCAAAGACCCCTCTGTATTCGTCAATCATAGCCTCAGCAGAGATCGCCTTCGCCTTCCAACAAAAAGAGTTTCGCGGTGAACTAAAGAAGGGGGCCTCAGGGGCACTGTATCAGGAATTTCTTAGGGATGTGACTGAAGGAAGAGTCTTTCTTCTGCCGCTGGGGGAGGACGTCGTCGAAGAAGCTTCCCGCCTGGCTAGACTTTATTATCAAAGTACCACCCCCATCCTTCTGCGGACTCTTGATGGCCTACATCTTGCCTCAGCCCACCTTGCCGGTTGCCGAGAGCTACTCACGACGGACCTTCGGATGCAGCAAGCCGCTGCATTGCTCGGATTGAGGCTCACCTCAGGTTAAATTAAAATCTTTTGCTGATTTTTCTGTATGCAGGCTGTTTATTATGTGGAGTGCGGTGGCCAGGACACCGCTTTGTCCCCCCGATCGATCAGGTCACAATTTTCAGGGTGTCCTGCAGGGCGGAGATCTCATCGCCGTGTTTATAATCGAACGTTATTTTGACCTGTTGACCTGACTTAACTGCGATGGGTTGAGGCAGAGGGAGAATCATATATTGGCTGAACCAGGAAATGATATCGGCCGGAGAGACCGCTTGATTTACAGACAGGACACTTTTTGTAATAAACCGAATGGCGTTCAGTTCGCCCTGTTTATCAATATTGAGCGAACCACTCCAAGCAAGTCTTTCAGGCAAAGTCTCACTGAAATCTAGAATATGGGTTGGAACGGTATCGCCCAGTGTGATGGTCCGCGGCTGAATAAGGTCAGGTTGCTGGAAAATCGGAACCGGGGCGACAAAGCCGTAGAAATTAAAGTCCTGATGCACAGGCTGAACCGCCAAGATAGAGGCTGAAGGAATGAAGATCGGAAGGGGCGCACCAAATTTTTCTAGATACCGACGACGAAAAGATGCCATCACCTCGATTTGGTGTTCACGCAGCATGGCAACATGAACCATTTCACAAATCACCACATCCACACGTTCAGGGGGAAGATATTCCAAGGCACTGGCATGAATGACTTCCACTTTATCACTCATCCCGTTGACTTTGAGAATATTCTTAGCAGCCTTGACAATGGGCGCCTCAATTTCCACACATCTAACAGTGGCACCCTGCTTGGCTGCCAGAAAAGACATCACCGCGGAACCCGCCCCCAACTCCAGAACCTTCATCCCTGGCTTAATAATAAATTCAATGGCAGACTTAAAGGAAGTCATCCTGGCGTTATCATTCAACATGTTGTATTGGTAATGCAACGGGATGATTGCAGCTGGCCAATCGGTGGTTTGATCGGGGGATGTGGATTTCATGGAGTATATTTGGGTCTCAAAGGGTCTATAGAGAGAAAAGTGGCCTTACAAGGAAGAAATCGTTTGACTCAGCACCTTAAAGGCACCCCCCGGGCCTTCCGAATTCATGAGGAATGCTACCTCGGGGATCCTATCAGCCTTTCGTCCTGACTCCGGACAGTAGTCCAGGAAAAATTCCTGCTGAGTTCCAAATCTGGTCTTTTCCCAGCCAAATAAGGAACCCCAGTCAATGAGATGCGAAAAATTGACATCAGCCGTGATATCCTGTCGTCCAAATCGTTCGAATACTTCCATCCCCTCAATTCGTTGGTGTCGGAAGTAAGCTCGCAGAGTTCCACCAGGCCTGCGAAAATATAATTCGGGCGCCACATCCCCATAATCAATCGTCAAAACAGCACCCCGATGTAGCTGCTTGGCCCATCTTTTAAGCCAGAGAAAGTAGGATTGGTGTACTTCAATCCTTTGAAGGCCCTGGAGTTTTTCGTCTAGGAGTTGATTAATCGATTCCTCGGAACTGACCTGCAGGGGCCGTAGCAACTCCTTCCAGATTCCTAACTCGTGGCTGACGCAAACTTCGTTCCATACCCCATTTTGATTCTTCAGGACACGACATGGGAACGCGTCGACAAATTCGTTGGAAAAAATCAGTGCTTCCCCCTTTGTCTGATTCAAAGCCTCCTCAATCTCTCGATGCCAGGTCACGGGATATCCCCTCAAAACAGCTTGCTGTGTCTGTGTAAAATGCGGTGAGGCTTCGACTATATGATAATGCAGTCCTCGTCGATTCCACCACCCAATTGATTTCAGCACCGATCTGGCCAATTCTCCACCACCCGCTCCTAGTTCGATAACGTGCCAGGGTTTCTTCAGGGAGAGTCCTGATTTCTGTTCCAGCAACCATCTTCCCACCGCCTGACCAAGAATTGGGTGGAGCGTGGCAGAAGTTGAAAAATCTCCCCGTGCACCGACGCCTGCCGCATGCCGCGTATAGTACCCATGCTCGGGATGATACAAAGCTCCCTTCATGAATTGCTCAATGGTGAGAACGCCGCCGTTCTCTTCGAGTAACTGAGTGAGAAAGATGTTCAAAATAAATGAGTTGCTCAGAATTTAGATTCTGCGCGAAAACGCGCAGGAAATTCGGGGACGTATTGCCACAAAGAACGCATAGAACTCAAAAAAGACGGGGGCTTTGGGGTTTTGTTCGTCGGAATTTAAATAAAAATCAGTGGTCGTTTCCTTGGGTTTTATTCCTTGTTTTAAAAACTTTCCTTTGAGTTCTTTGTGGGAATACGTCCCCTTTTCCAATCACCCAGCACCACTTTTGCCGTATTGTAACCACTGGCAGCGAAGACTCCCCCTCCAGGATGAGTGCTTGCTCCAGTGAGATAGAGACCGGAGAGGGGAGTTCGATAGGAGGCGAGTTCGGGGAGAGGCCGGAAGAAGAACATTTGGTCTAGGCTCATTTCGATGTGCATCACATTTGCCCGAAGCATCCCATGCATCCTTTCCAGTTCGAGGGGAGATTGAATGAACCGATCGATCATCTTTCCACGCATGTTTGGTGCATATCGGCAGACCCGTTCATAAATTTTGTCCGCTTCACGTTCGGCAATCGCATCCCAATTCTCTCCATTTTTCAATTCGTATGGATGGTATTGAGCCCAAGTAAACAGGGTATGCTTTCCCGCAGGTGCCAGAGTCGGGTCAATTGAGGAAAACGTCATAGCCACCACCGATGGCTCAGTCGGAGGTAATCCTCGGGAGAAATCGTTGTATGAACTTTGAAGGTAGTTCATGGAAGGACACAAAAGCTGCATCCCTGAGTGATAGGATTGTACTCCCTGATCGTTCCATGATTCGCCATGATACAGTGGCAATTCCTCGACTGCGTGCCGAACAATCATGCCGAAACCATTGCCGACCCGAATTTTCTCCACCCGCTTTCGGAGTTTGGTCGGGCAGTCCTTGAGCAGCTTTAAAAACAGTGTCTGGACATGGCAGGCACTCACCACTTTTTTTGACGTATGAACTTCTCCTCGCTGATCGATAATTTCCCATCCTCCCGATACCTGAGCCACCGACTGCACCTCAGATTCAAGAACGATTGTTCCTCCATCCGATTCCAATCGCCGCGCCAAGGCCTGAGTGAGCATTCCGCTACCACCCTTTGCCCGCTTGGCACCGCTGCGGTGGATCATCGCATTCCAACCGGCCAAGTCTCCAGTGGCCATCTCAGTGGGAGGCGGACCTGATTGTGCTGAAAGCCAAACCAAGGCCGTACGAACGTGCGGGTGCTCGAACCACTCTTCGATCACCTGACCATAAGGCGCCATCAGTTGTCGGGTCATATCGAGCGATGACCAGAGCTTGCGCGAACGCACATTCTTCAGATTGCGCTTAAAGATCGTCCAGAAGATATTCCCCGGATTGGGACTTTGCAGAAATGTTTCAAAGATTCCCTCATTGAGCTCACCCCAGATCTCGACGAACCGACGATAGTTCTCGGCATCAGGTGGGGAGACACGGGCAATGCTCTCGCACGTTTTCTCGACACTGCGATGGAAGGCGATTCCCTGTTTCCCATCAAGAATGGGGTAATAGGCCCATGGATCCATTTCGATGTATTCCAGACCAAACTTCTCCAGCTCAAGTTCACGAACCACCGGCGTCAGATGAATCATGATGTGAACAGATGAACCGACGTCGAGTCGGTATCCAGGAATCAGATCGGTCTGGGTGCAAACTGCTCCACCCACAATCGAACGACGTTCCAAAACCAGCACCTTCAGTCCAGCCTTGGCCAGATAGCAGGCACAGGTGAGGCCATTGTGCCCCCCTCCGATAATGGTAACGTCATAGATCATCTAATCTGGAGCGAAATCCAGGAAACCACTTATCCACAGATTGCACCGATTTTCACAGATTATTTTTATGGAGGGGGCCACGTCCTTTGTGGCAATACGTCCCCGCTTTGGTTCTTTTTCCCGATTACCAAACATCCTTGGTACGGCTACGCCGGATTTCGGGTTCAAACTTCAACTTTTGCGAGGACTCGCACAGTAAAGCTCTCTCTCCACTCCGGAACCGTAAAATTTTTAGTTACCCAAATGCTAAACCCTTTAGCACTCAAGCGGATATCGTCTCCCCGCATGATGCCAGGAATGCTTAATTGGCAATTATAACCAGCGTCAGCCATGTTGCTCTTAAGATTGCCCGTGATTAGGTTGGTCAGTTCACCGATCACGTCGTTTTCCTCGTGCTCCTTTATCTCCGCATCCTTTCTGAACATTTTACCGGTGATTTTATGCGCAAGATCGGGCGTCACGACAAAATAGACCACACCCGTGAATCGCCCAGTAAAACTCACATTCCCGCAAATTCCATTCAGAACAAACGGAGGGGGCCCGAAATCATCCATCTCTGGATCGTTTTGCACCTCCAGACCCAGCATGATTGAAAAAATCCTGGCAACAGAAGTCCCTACACTATTTGATACTACCTGAGACAACTCCATTATCCCGAACAGCACCACATCAAATAAGGCCTGCCAAGCCAAAAATACCGACGAACCGAGCGAAAGATTTGCCAGGCCACTATTTTTCTGTTGTTCTTTGGATATGATCGTCACCACCGCACAACTTTACAAGGTAGCCTATGGGAAATTTGCCATTGGCGCATACAACGTGAATAATCTCGAACAGATCATGGGAATGTTCCGTGGATGCATGGATTCCCAGGCTCCTTTCATCATCCAACTGTCCAAGGGCGCACGCAAATACAGTGACAAGAGGATGCTTGAAGCGCTGATTCGCACGGCTGACGAGATTTTTCCCAAAGCAATTTACGCGGTACATCTAGACCATGGCGACGAAGAAACCTGCTACGATTGCATCGACTCAGGTTTTTACAGCTCAGTGATGATTGATGCGTCGCACGATCCATTTGATAAAAACGTCGCCATCACCAGGCGGGTGGCTGATCGTGCTCATGCCAAAGGCATTAGTGTCGAAGCCGAACTGGGAATGTTGGGAGGAGTGGAGGAGGATATCAAAGTGGATGAGGGAAATGCCTGCCTGACCAATCCGGAGGAGGCGGTGGCGTTCGTCAAAAAAAGCGGTTGCGATGCTCTGGCTGCTGCGATTGGAACTAGTCACGGAGCCTATAAATTCAAGGGCCAACAGTCTCTCCACTTTGAGGTGATCGAAGCCATCCAAAAAAAGATCCCGGGAGTTCCCATTGTTATGCATGGCAGTTCCAGTGTACCGAAAGAGGAAGTCGCCCGCATCAATGCCGCTGGCGGGACCCTTGATCCCAGTGCCTGCGGGGTTAACGAGAATGAATACCTCCCAGCCGCTAAGTTAGGAGTAACCAAGATTAACATTGATACCGATGGTCGACTGGTATGGACCCGTGTTCATCGTGAGTACTTCCGTGACAAACCCGGCGATTTTGATTTTCGTCCTCCTGGAAGGACATTCATGGATGAGTATGCCAAATTTATCGCGCACAAGAACGAGAAACTCGGCTCTGCAGGCAAATTGGAAGAGGTCCGGGCCGCCGTGCGCAAGTAGGTGGAAGGCAAGAGCTGATTCCTATCCAACTTTCTGTTGTCTGCAAGAATCTGTCGATTAGACTTGAAACTTCTTAAGGGCGTTCTTCGCCAGCTTCGTCGTATAGACAGTCAAGGCGATAGTTGCCAGTAAACCGATGATTTTTAAGCTCCATTCCATTCGTGAGCTTTGATGGGCCTCTGTGAGATGAGCCAGGTTGCCAGCCAGCATTCCCACGTAGACGTACACGGAGATAAGTGGAAGTGTTCCTAGCCACGACGCCATCATAAAATGGGCAAGGGAGATTTGGGTCAGACCCAATCCATAGTTTAATAGGCTAAAAGGAAAAATGGGGGAGAGTCGTGAGAGAAGTACAATTTTCCATCCTTCTATGGCAATCGCCTGATCGATCGCCTGAAATTTTGGATGACGCTTCAACTTTCGTTGGATATAGCCTCTCAATACGTATCGCCCAATCAAAAAGGAGAGACTGGACCCAATCAAAGATCCCACCGAGATCAACGCCACTCCATTGAGAAATCCGTAGATGGCTCCTGCACCAAGAGTAAACAGAGACCCGGGAAGAAAGGTCATGCAGGCTAATGCATAAAGCAGAACCAGGTATAGTCCTCCCAACCACCCAAGCGATGAAATCCAATCAAGGAGGTGTAATATCCGCTCTTGTCCCATATCTCTGGAGAATGGTGGTGGGAATAATTAAGGGTTCTCGATCGGATTGAGCTTGCTCATAAACGTGCTCAGGAACCCCTCTTAAGTTCCAAATCAATCCTGTCCAGGAAAGTGCCTTGAGTAAATAATACGTGATATCGATCTCCCACCAATAAAAACCCTGTCGAACGGTCGTCATGTGAAAGTGATGATTGTTGTGCCAACCTTCTCCCAAAGTCACCAGAGAGAGGAGAAGATTATTACGACTATCATCTCCAGTCTCGAACCTCTGGTTACCAAAGATGTGGGAGAGAGAGTTGATGGAACAGGTTCCATGAAATAACAGAGTCGTACTGATAAAAAATCCCCAGACTAACATCTGCCATCCATTGGTGTGAAGCCCTGGGGAAAAAACCTGAAGGAAGTCACCCAGAGCGAAGACTGACAGGCCGTACAAGATTGGAACAAGTGAGTCGAAACGATTCAGAAACACCAATTCCGGATACTTCGCCAAGTCCCTGACGACGCTATAATCGGTTGGAAAATTTGCCTTGTTGGTAATCCATCCGATGTGGGCCCACCAGAAACCGCGCTGTTTCGGAGAATGCACGTCTCCTGGTTCGTCCGAATGCTGATGATGCCCACGATGATGATAGGCCCACCAGAGAGGCCCGCGTTGAATGGAGGTTTGACCCCAGGCAGCAAATAGAAATTGAGTCCATCGACTTGTCTGGAAGGTGCGATGAGAAAAATATCGGTGATAGAATCCGGTGACGGCAAACATCCTGACCACATAGAAGAATAATGCGGCACCAACTGTGAACCAACTCCATCCCACCCAGATCACCCCCAAGCATCCCAGATGTAGAATGATAAAAGGCAGGCAACGAGCCCAGTCTACTCTTTGATCAAAGGCCTTGTCCTTACAAACCGGGTCGGCCTGATAATCCGCATCAAACCATCGAACTAAGGCCGTAAAAATCGATTTCTTCATTTCGCACTTCATTGCAAAGTGCGACGAAACTTACCTATTTCAATCCGAAAGTCCATATGGGAAGCGATTTTTTTGATCTGTTTATGTTTTAGTAAGAGAATTTTTCATATTTTTCTCTTGATTTGGAATAAATTGTCGAATGAAAGAAGCAAGCCACTTACCCCCTTAAGGGCACATCTATTTCCAGCCCCTTGCAGGGATGCTAGTGCGTTCGCTTCTCGTTATTGACCTTTTCTTGTTCTACGTGAACCATACACCAGTTAATAGATGTGCCCTTAAGATTCAATGATAGCGACTGCGTTGCAAATGACGCCTTCTGACTTGCGCCGTTGTGTAACTATATTAATGTCTAGCTCATGAAACGAGTTTTCTTATTCCTCGCGACGAATATCGCGATTCTTCTTGTTTTAAGCATTGTGCTCCACATCACAGGGGCCAATAGGTTCTTTAATAATCAACATGGCGGTCTCGACTACTCCACTTTGATGTTGTACTCGGTTATTATCGGGTTTACGGGTAGCTTTATCTCTCTGTGGATTTCTAAATGGATGGCTAAGATGTCTTATAACATCCAGGTCATCCAAACCCCTGCAGATGCCGATCAGGAGTGGCTAGTGGGTACCATTCGCCACCTGGCAGCCAAGGCCAGAGTGCAGATGCCTGAAGTCGGCATTTACGAAAGCCCGGAGGCAAATGCATTTGCTACAGGTCCCTCTCGTAGTAATTCCTTGGTAGCAGTCAGTTCCGGACTTCTCCGTGCAATGGAAAAAAACGAGATCGAAGGGGTGTTGGCACATGAAATGACCCATGTTTCAAATGGGGATATGGTAACCATGACCCTGCTTCAGGGCGTTCTAAACACCTTTGTGATTTTTCTATCCCGCATTGCAGCCTCTTTGATCGATCAAATGTTGAGGAAAAATGACGATGACAGTGGCCCAGGCTTCGGATTCTTCATTGCCTCGATGATATTCCAACTGATCCTAGGATTTTTAGCCTCACTGATCGTTATGGCCTTTTCCCGACATCGCGAATTTCGGGCCGACGCAGGTGCCGCTCAGCTAACCGGTAAGGCCTCCATGATTGGCGCATTACGACGACTGCAGCAGATCATGGAATCTGACCCGATCATTGATGATCGCTCCACCGCACTCTCCGCATTTAAGATCAATGGAAAGCCCCACGAGACAAATATCATGGCTTCTCACCCCTCCCTAGAGGCTCGCATTGAAGCCCTCGAAAAGCTTTAATAGGAGGTTGTGCTAACAGATCAATCGATTACCCGGAGGGCGAGGCACCTGAGCCTCGCCTTTTTTTTGTCTCTGGTGTCTACTCTGTTACAGGCGCAGGACAAATTAGTGATCGTTTCGCCTCACTGGGAGGGAGTGAAATACGAATTCACCCAGGCTTTTGAAAAATATTATTTGAAAAAGTCTGGGCGAACCGTCCTCTTGCGATGGATGGACCTTGGAGGAACCTCCTCAATCGAGAAGGCGGTTGACGCCCTGTATCGGGCAACCCCGGAATGCTGTGATATCGACATCATGTTTGGTGGTGGCATGGATCCGTTCGAAAGCCAGAAGATAAAAGGGCATCTCTTCCCCTATAAAATCCCGGATGAACTTTTGAACCAGATTCCAAAACAAGTTCAGGGAGTAGACCTATATGATCTGGATTATAACTATTACGGCGCCGCTCTCTCCTCCTTTGGAATCTCCCAGAATATTCCAGTCTGCAAGTATCTACATTTACCACAGGTTTCTACATGGGAAGATCTGACCCAGCCAGGACTGGAGAGTTGGATCAGTTCTGCAGATCCACGAAAAAGTGGAAGCGTGCATATGATCTATGAAATCATCCTGCAGGCCTATGGATGGGAAAGGGGATGGGAGATTCTTTACCAGATGAGCGGCAACATCCGTTCCTTTCTACCCGACAGCCCCGCTCCCCTGAAAGAGGTAACGGTGGGCGATGCCGCCTACGGACTTACCATTGATATCAATGGGTTGAGTCAACAGACGTTTCTTGGTCGAGAGAATGTCCGTTTCTTTATTCCACCAAATGTCTCCGTAATCAATCCGGATGGAATCGCAATCCTTCGAGGCGCTCCCCATCTTGCAATCGCCGAGGATTTCTTGAATTTTGTCCTCTCTCCCGATGGTCAATCTCTATGGATGAAACCCCTCGGTGAACAGGGCGGAGCACAAAAATTCGGCATTACCCGTATGGGCATCATTCCTTCCATGTATCCCAACGATCCATCCAAGCTGCTGGTACCCACCAACCCCTTCGTTGAGCGAATAGGGTTTATCTACGACAACTCTTTGGGGAGCCTTCGTTGGCAATTGGTGAATCAACTAATGGGACAAACAATCATTGATATCCATCCCCATCTCCAGGCTGCATGGAAAGCCATCAATCGACTCCCACCGGAACAGGCTGAGCCTCTTAAAAACGAATTCTCCCAACCATTCATAAACGAATCTAGGGTTAAGGAACTCTCCCAACTATGGCGGAAAGATAAGGTTGCGGCAGATCGTCTAGGCAATGAGTGGATGCAACAAGCCGTTAAGCGCTTTGACCGGTTGACCCAGCGAGCAGAAACTTTACTATCAGTGATCCATAAATGAACATCAGGCTGGAAAATATTGTCAAACGGTTTGGACCCCAAACTGTCATCAATCAGATTAATCTGGAGATTCGGGGTGGTGAATTATTCTTGCTGCTTGGTCCCTCTGGCTGCGGCAAAACCACTCTCCTGCGAATGCTAGCCGGATTCTGTCATCCGGATTCTGGTCAACTTTTCTTCGGCGAAAAGTCCATGGCCGACGTTCCACCCAATAAACGCCAGACGGCCATGGTATTTCAGAATTATGCTCTTTGGCCGCACCTGACCGTATTTGAGAATGTCGCCTATGGATTGAAGGTACGAAAAATCCCCAAAGGTGAAATCGTCCGTCGGGTCGAAGAGGCATTGGAACAAATTCGGATGAGCCGTTTTCAGGGCCAGAAACCAACACAGCTTTCAGGAGGGCAACAACAGCGGGTAGCGCTCGCCCGGGCCTTCGTCGTTCGACCTGACGTTCTGTTATTTGATGAGCCCCTCTGTAATCTGGATGAACAATTGCGCTTGGAGATGCGGGCCGAAATTAAACGCCTGCATGCCGCCACAGGCATTACCAGTTTGTACGTCACTCATGATCAGGAAGAGGCACTCTCCCTGGCAACTCGAATTGGTGTGATGCATCAGGGAGTAATCCAACAACTCGGCACTCCCATTGAGATTTATAACCATCCGATAAACCCCTTCGTGGCTCAATTTATTGGCGAGATGAACATCCTCCCTTATCATTCCCCCTTTGCCGTCCGACTTCGCACCTTATCGGAACATCAGACCTTGGGATTTCGTCCCGAAAATGTTCTGGTGAATCGAGATGGGAATGGTTTTCTAGCCCAGGTTGTTCGATCGACGTATCTTGGAAGCAAGAATGAGCTGATCCTCAAAACTGAGTCTGGTGAGGAGATCAAAGCGTGGACATCGGATTACTTTGCCGAAGGGACTCGAGTATACTTTGGCGTGCCGGATTCCAAACTGATGATTTGGTAACATGAAAAAGTTTCTTCCCCTGCTCTACCTCTTTTTCGGGTTATTCCTTATCTACCCGCTATTTTCCCTATTACAGGGCGCGTTTGTGATTGAGTCTGTGCAGGAGGGGCACTCGACGAAGATTTTTTCTCTCGAGTACTTTACTTTGATTTTCAAAAATCCATTTTATCGGGATTGTTTCACTAATAGCCTCGCGCTCGCCTTATTGAGCACTCTCGGCTGTCTACTTATTTCAATCCCCCTTGCCTCCCTATTCCAACGGACGGACTTTCCGGGCAAGTCGCTGTTCGGAACACTTCTACTGGTCCCACTGATACTGCCTCCCTTTGTTGGTGCAATTGGCCTCAAACAGATACTTGCGCGGTTTGGCAGCCTGAACCTTTTTCTAGCTCATCTGGGTCTGATGAAGTTAGATCATCCCATCGATTGGTTGGGCAATGGGGGTTTTGCTGGGATTATCGTTCTCGAAATCCTGCATCTCTTTCCGATCATGTTTCTCTGGTTGCAAGCGGCACTCGGGAACGTTGACCCTAGTTTGCGTGAGGCGGGTAAAAACCTAGGCAGCGACAGGTGGCACCTGTTTTGGAACGTAACCATGCCATTGGCAATGCCAGGCATCTACGCCAGTGGATCCATTATATTTGTTTCGGCATTCACCGATTTGGGGGTGCCACTGATGTTCAATTTTACCACGACTATTCCCACGCAAATTTACAACCTTGTCACTCAGAGCGATAATCCAATGGGCTATGCCTTGGTGGTTCTAACGCTGATTCTGGTGGCAGCTTTGTTTTTGATCGGTCACTGCTGGGGGAAAGGACATGAGATGATGGCGCGCAGTTCCTCTCACGAAGAGAGGACTCAATTAAAAGGCCTCGCCAGCCTGGGAGCCTGGGTCGGCGTAGCATCGGTCTGTTTCCTTTCCATTCTGCCACATCTTGGAGTCATATTTCAGTCTCTATCCAGCCACTGGTTTCTTACCGTTCTTCCTCAAGGATGGACCGACAGTCACTATCTGGAAGTTGCAACGCTTCCTCTCACTATCAGCAGTCTGAAAAATTCCCTGTTATACTCCGGAGCCTCGGCGATTCTCGATTTGGTGTTGGGGGTTGTCATCGCCTACCTTCTCGCACGAGAAACTTTCGTAGGGAAAGGATTGATTGAGACCCTTTCGATGATACCGCTCGCTCTGCCAGGTCTCGTGAGTGCTTTCGCCTATTTTGTTGCGTTTTCGAGAGGCCCCTTCCCAAAATCCATGTCAACCTGTAATCACCTCTGGTTGGCGCTATTTGATCCCAGACAAAATCCCACGTTCATTCTGATTATCGCTTATTCCATGCATCGGCTTCCGTACATGGTGCGAGCTGCCTACGCCGGACTTCAGCAAACCTCGGTGGCATTGGAGGAGGCCAGCACCAACCTCGGGGCGAGCATCACGCGGACTATGATAAAAGTCGTCATCCCCTTACTGGTGGCAAACTTGATCGCAGGCTCGATCATGACCTTCTCATTTGCCATGCTAGATGTCAGTAACGGCATGATTCTGGCCGAGGAATCCCCATTCTATCCCTTGACCAAGGCTATCTTCTCCCTCCTGGGCCGCATTCTTCCGACTGCACCATCGCTCGCCTGTGCCCTGGGGGTCATGAGCATGCTATTCCTGGGTGTCATGCTCTGGCTTTCCTCCCGACTCTTCGGGAAGAGGACCGGAGAGTTGTTTAATGTCGGTAGCTAATCCTAGTTATATTGGCTGACCTTTACAAGAAGACTACTTGGATGAAGGGGAAGGGGACTGAGTAGCAGGTGGTGATTGAGCAGGAGCTGGCTCGGGAAGCTTAGTATTGTAAGCGTGAACCGTTTGGGCCGTCCCCGACTCGTCTTTGTAACTATACGTACCATCCTCATAAACGGTCACATTAATTTCATCTCCAACAACCGCTTTATTATATTTTTCGTAATTTTTGATGAAAACTTGGCCAAAAATCTCCTTTGGGTCATAGACTACTCCGGGCGTAAAACGAACACAATCCACTAAAAGTCCGTCCGAAGGTTTCTGCAGAACGCTGCCGATAACAATAAACTGGAGGGATTTCAAATGGTCCTCTGCGGCTTTCTGCTTAGCCTTGGCAGCTTCTGCCGCCTTAACCGCCTGAGCCTTGGCAGCCTCAGCTTTTATAAATGCACGGGCCTTTTCGGGGTCATAGTTGTATTTCTTCTGGATATCAACCGGCAGTTTACTAAATGGAATTGAAGCAGCCCCTCCCTCATGAACAATGTGAATTCCGGCCGGATCCGTGCTCATGATGGTCACTGACTTGTAAACCATTCCATCTGTTGTCGTAATGGAATCTATTGTATCCTCGGCAAAGACAGATAGAGTCGAGGCAATAAAAAGAACTAGGAATAATAAGTTTTTCATAATTTAACTCCACATAGATCCCATTGGTTCAAGGTGAATCCGGGGATACCTCTCTCCACTTTGGAATCTTCAGTCTCGGTTTGCATATTTTCCATCTATTCGTAAGTCTTGATCTTACAATGGTATCTTTTTTTGACCAAATGGATGTTACTGGTTTAACCTGATTATACTTCAAAGGTTGCAGCATGTATTAAGATTAGTAAAGCTTATTAAGCAGTCTACCCCCCCTTCACCCTAATCTTCCTCTTCTCCTGGTTAGGAATCAAGTTTTCCTATCTCCAATCCGGATGGCAGGGAGGCAGGTCGCTTGCAACTTGTTTTTAGATAAACCGGTTTTTCCTTTGATGCAGAGATATGGAAGGCCTCCATGATTTCGACAACATGCAGGGCTAGTTCCCCGTTGGCCCGATGTGGTCGGCCTGAACGGATCGCATATGCCATATCAGCAAGGCCGATTCCCCGACCAACCTCTCCATTATGGGTAAGAGGAACTGCACTCCATTTATATTCTGGTTGCGACCATAATTGGATTTCGCCATTGAAGTTATTGGGGTCGGGGCAAACCATGGAGCTCTTCGAGCCGTAGACTTCAAGACTAGGGGTATAGGGAAATGCGGCATCAAAACTCATGGTCACGGTTGCTAAAACACCGTTGGAAAATTCGATGACGCCAGAAAGATAAGTCGGCGTTTCCACCCGTATCTTTTTGCCCTTTAATGGTCCACTGCCAATGGTTCGTTTCGGATAAGTCGTTCGATTCATCGCCGAAACCTTTTTCGCACTTCCAAAAAAAGTGATTAAGGAACTAAGGTAATAAGGACCCATGTCAAACATTGGACCGCCGCCATGCTTGTAAAGAAATCCAGGATTGGGATGCCATGATTCAGGCCCTGAGCAGAGAAACTTGACCGTCGCACCAACCGTCTGACCTATGGCGCCATCGTCAATTAGCTTTCGACAACTCTGGATGCCACCTCCCAGGACCGTGTCCGGAGCGCACCCAACCAACAACTTTCTTTTTTTTGCCTCGGTTAAAACCTTTTGCCCATCAGCAACATTCAGGGAAAATGGTTTTTCAGAATACACGTGTTTGCCTGCCCGTAATGCATCCAGGTTAACCTGGACATGCGCCTGAGGGATGGTCAGATTAAGAATCAACTCAATTTCAGGATCCTTGAGCATCTCCTTCACCGAACATGCCTTGGGGATATTATATTCCTTGGCCTTTTCTTGAGCCCGTTTGAGATCGAGGTCCGCAACGGCTTGAATTTGCAGGATGTTGAAGGGCTTGCAGTGCTTAAAGTATGCGGCGCTGATAGTGCCACAGCCAATCATGCCTACACGGACGGGTAAGAAGGGGTTTTTTGACATTTGTATGGGTTTTTCGAACCCGTTGTATCCGATCGAGATTTAAGTTTCAATAGGAGACTTTCACAAGTATCGATACCTATTCTAATCTCTCGCCTTGACACAAAAGGAGAACCCGCCACTTTCCTCATCCTATGGTGCATCATCTTTGCCTGTGTAGGCTGAAAGAACAAATAACTGCTGAAAAAATTGAGTGGATGATGGTTGAGACTCGCATCCGACTGCTCAAGTTGCCTGAAGTCAGCAACCTCCGTGTTGGGAAACGAATTGAGACACAACTCAACCGTTATGAGGTCTTTTATGCATTTGATGTCGAAAGCATGGAAAAGCTCCGTTTTGTCCAGGATAGTGCCATCTATATCCAGTTCCAACGCCAAGTGGCTGAACCCTCGGTTATTGAAAGTAGGGTGATGAATTACGAGATGGAACCAGGAAAAGACGTTACCTATTCATAGTCTAATACCAGTTACGAAAAGTTTTTTGGCTATACGGTGAGAGGAATTTTTGCCGTAATCGAGGAGGAGGAGCGGGGAGCAACTAGTTGGGATCTCCCTCGTTGGACATCACCTCAATAGCTTCCTTGATCGACGGATCAGGAGAGTTAGGAAAAGCATGGCTTTTCTCGTGACCCGATGGAACGGCCAATAAGGCTTCATGAACATCGGTCTGCATTCGCTGTTCCTTACCAGTCCGAGCGTTCTTATCGGTGGAGGTGCCTTTGCCGGTTTCAGGAGCCACCTCATTCGTTGATGTCATTGTGGACTTAGGTTGGGATGCCGAGCCTTTCTCGCGAGATGCCGCAGCAGTAAGCAAAGCCTCATGAACATCGGTTCGTGCCTGTTGTTCATTCATGGTGGTATCATATCATCTCGTTCTCTGTTTACCCATAGGGTATTCACCCCAGTTATCACAATTCCGAATTTCGAGATAATCCGACGTAGTTTGTAGAAAGAGAAACAAGAGAGGGGATCATGGCTACATGGAACACAAAGAACGCATTGGAAAACGGGGGGGTATATCTAACGGAGCCTGGTGAAAGCCGGAGGTTGAAAAGCATCTTCCTATTGCATTCTTTATAAAGATTTGCTTTGCTTCAACTCCCTGTTTTTCGGGCCGTAGCGCAGTCTGGTAGCGCACTTCCTTGGGGTGGAAGGGGTCGCGAGTTCAAATCTCGCCGGTCCGACCAGTCTAATTCTTCAGACTTCTCTAATTGGGATGGTTGGGCTATGGTAATATCAGTTAAAGAATCTTGATGAAAACTGTTAAAAAAGAATGCTCGATCTGGCGTAAAAACCGGATTGCATCGAAAATTATCCTCCGTAGCCGTGCCTCGAAGCTCACTCCCAGGGATATAAAAATCGCAGGTTCATTGTCCCAAGATAGGGAGATAGCAGATTACCTTTTAGACCAGGCCATGGGGTCGATCACCGGAACCAAGCAATCTAAAGTCTCAAACCAGGACAGTCGTAACCAAGGCTGTAAAATCTTGCGCTTTTTGAGCAGAATTAAATTCTAAAGGACGAATGCCCAATCTTTTTCCACCTTCGGAACCTTGGACTCCAACGATTGATTGGGATTCAGAGGCGGGTCAATCGATCTTACGGCTCATCTCTGCTCTGCCGAATAAACCGATTCTTCTAACCATCTACGGATCGGCACCCCTCCAGATGACACTCGATAACTCTTTTCTGAGTGCCGATGTTGATATTGCAGTTCCCTATGATCTTGGAATTGAGATGCAAGACGCCGTAAAATCACTTGGCTTATCGTACGGACAGTCAAAGTGTTACATTCAGACCACCCCCGAAGGAGCATTTCGAACCAGTCCCAAGTGGCGGGATCGTTGTTTCACTCATAAAATCGGGGAGATTCAAATCCGTTTCCCCCATCCCGTGGATATTCTCATAGGCAAAATGAATCGCATGGAGGAAAAAGACTTCAAAGCTTTCCAACTTGTTCAATCGATTACCGGCCATCCGTCCGAGAATGAACTTATCAAGGAGCTAAGAGAGGCCGTCGAACTCTATAGCCTAGGACATTACCAGGAGTGGGGTCGATCATTTCGACAGAACACGGAAATTTTATGGCCAAGGATCTATGGCCGTAAAATTGATGTGGACCAGGAAATTATCCTGCCTGGGGAAACGACCATAAAAAATGCCTACAAACTCCATGAAACAGGATTAAAGGCGTCGCTTAAGGAGATAGGCCAACAAAGTCGACGGGGATAATGTCGCGCGCGCCCGTTCCGTTGTTTGAGATGGAGGGCGAATCTCCGTATGCGCCCTAATTGGATCTCGATTTTCCTGGGTGCGAGGGGAAATGCCCCCCAATTTCCCGACAAGTGGGCGCATACGGAGATTCGCGTTGTCTCCCGACGGTTCAGATTTCTTCCCCCAGAAAGTATTTATCGTTGCCACGACGGTGAGCCACTTTTTTAGGCATCCTGTGGGATGCTTGTGAAATCTGTGGATAAAGTCCCCTCCCCATTTTTCCCACACTGTTCCGTTGTGATTTATCCAAAAACCACGTCAAGAAATCGTTCCGCGACGCGACGTGAATCGAAGATCGATTCCGCGAGGTGCCGGGCGGATTGGGAGTGGGTAGGGTAATCGGTGAATAACGATTGGAAGTGGCGAGCTGCCTCTTCCAAGGTGCGGAACCGGAGCAGGCCCAGACCTTCCGAAACGTAGTGGATGGGCCCGGTGTCCTGAACGATGACCGGTTTGCCACTGGAAAGGTAGCAGAGAGTGCGGTCGCTGATCCAGCCACTTTGCATCTTAACGTAGGAGGGTTTGCTGACGCTGAATTCGCCGCGAGACTGTTGGATATAGCCTTGATAGTCGATAGGACTTTTTGAGACTTCAGAGCTTGGGCGGATCCTCCATCCGAGTTCGCGCAATCGTTGGATTTCCTGGGTTTGGGCTGGATCAATGCAAAGGGCCAATTCGACGGGTATCGAGAGATGCCCGGGCAAGTCAAGAAAGGGTTCGAAGCCAGCTTTTTTGGTGTTCTCATAGAAAGAGCCATCCTCCTCGACAACATATTCGTGTGCTTCCCAATGGGAAACCGTCGTGTAAGGGGATTCTGCGGTGGACGACGTCACGGGCCAGGAAGCCGTGTCGACGCAGGGGGCAGTGTGGAACCACTTCAGACCGAGCGTAGGAATGGGATGACCGGGTTTTCCAATGGCATCGCTTATGGTGAAATAAAAGTCGTAGGGAGCCAGAGCGAAATAGCCACGGGTAACCCAATGCTGCAGCAGACCGGGGTCGATATCAATCAGTGCCTTTCGATGGAACTGCTGAGTAATGGAGTTGGACAGCCCGTAGCACAGATTGACCAGGAGATCGCTCGATTCGGCTATCTCCCGGATGACGGGGAGTGGACCAAACTGTTCAGAGAGGATCTCGCCATCCTCATGGATGAAAGCCAGGTCGGCTGGAAGTCCGTGTTCGTAGAGCCGATTTTTGAGCAGAGTCCGATGTGAGGCGAATGTCTCAGGCGTGAACGATCGGGGTACCGTTTCAAGCCAGGTAACCCGGGCACCTGCTCGATGGAACCCTAGGCCCCAATTTAGGTAGACCCAGAAATGCCCTCCTCCCTCAATATAACCGAGAGTTTGTGCCAGAAGACAGATGTGCATTCGGAATCCATTTTATCCACAGATTACACAGATTTCCGCAGATTATTTATTTTGGGGTAGCAGCGTAGGGTTATTTCGAATCAGGCGACGAAACGCCCGCTCCAAACGGAGGCTAAGAACGAACTCGTGCATCTCTCAGTTGGGGGAAGGCATCTGGCGCCGGTCAGAACACGATCCAAGGTGAGAGTATTCATGGGTTCGTTCTATTTCTTATTGAATTATCTATGCTCAACATAGGCAAGCGTCAATCTTCCTCACACCCTCTTTCAATAGGATAACCAGATTAAGCTTGAGGGTGAGACGCAAATTTATAAAGATTTGAGGTGGAGGGCGAATCTCCGTATGCGCCCACTTGTCGGGACATTGGGGAGACGTTATAATTGGAAATTGGGAAAGGCGAGAGCGACAAAGTTAGTGGCCTTTTGTTGTTCGCACCTAGTGTCGCTCAGTATTTATCCTTGCCACTTGAAAGTTTTTACGTACAATCTCTCCCTCATCAAAATAACAAAGAAAGAATATGGAAGCAGCTGAAAAGACAGCGGTGGTCAAAGGATTCAAGGTTCACGACTCGGACACAGGGTCCGCAGACGTGCAAATCGCCCTATTGACACATCGCATCAATCATCTCACAGAACATCTGCAGCAATTCAAGAAGGATCACACGTCACGCCGTGGTCTGTTGCGCATGGTAACCCGACGCCGGAAACTGCTCGATTACTTAAGCCGCACCAGCAACGACCGTTATCAGCAAGTGATCTCGAAATTGAAATTGCGTAAGTAGATAAACACCAACCATTTACCCGGGTGAGCCTTAGTGCTTGTCTAGGAAATCGGCGGTTAGATCTCTGTTTTGCCGCACCGGCAAAGCGCACGCTGCCTCCTGCTCGTGAAAAGAAAGTAAATTATGAATAATATCGTTAAATTATCGGCCCCGTTCGGGCACCTCCCCATTACCATTGAATCAGGCAAACTCGCCAAACTCGCCGACGGTGCAGTGGTGGTTTCCTATGGCGAAACCATCGTTTTGGTCACCGCTGTCTCCGCCACCGCTATCAAGGATGGTCAGGATTTCTTCCCTCTCACTGTGGAATATCGCGAGAAAGCGGCTGCAGTCGGTCGCTTCCCCGGCGGATACTTCAAACGGGAAGGTCGTCCCAGTGAAAAAGAAGTTCTTACCTGTCGAATGACCGATCGACCTTTGCGACCCTTATTTCCAAAGGGTTATCTCTATGACACCCAGATCATCACCACATTGCTCTCCGCAGATGGTGAGAATGATCCAGACATCTTAAGCATCAACGGTGCCTCGGCTGCCCTTATGGTCTCTGATATTCCATTTGCAGGTCCTATCGGTGCTGTGAGAGTTGGAAGGGTTGACGGCAAACTTGTGATCAATCCCCCTCATTCCCAACAGGAATTAAGCGATTTGGACCTTGTCTACGTCGGCACAGAGACCGAAGTTCTGATGATCGAAGGCAGTGGCCAGGAAATCAGCGAAGCGGATTTCAACTCTGCTATGGCCTTTGCCCAGAAGGAGATTCAGGTGGTAATCGGGATGCAAAAGGAATTGGCCAAAAAACTTGGCAAACCTAAGCGCGAAGTCACCCTCTTCACCGTTCCGCAGCAACTCCTTGATATCGCGTACTCCGTTGCAGGTGATCGCATTGAAGGAGCCCTTTACACACCCAGCAAGGTTGCCCGCAGTAAAGCGGTGGGAGCTCTCAAGGAGGAAGTTAAAGTCAAGATTCTCGAAAAACATCCCACAGCCACAGGATTCCAAATCAGTCAGGCATTCGAGTACTTGCAGAAAAAGGCCTTCCGCAAGAGTGTCCTCCAATTGCATAAACGCTGTGATGGACGTGGAGAGGATCAAATCCGACCACTCACGGGTGAGATCGGACTCATCCCCCGTTCCCATGGTTCGTCGCTCTTCGCCCGAGGCGAAACTCAGGCGGTTTGCTTGGCAACCCTTGCCTCGATGAGTGAGGCTCAGGAATTAGATGGTTATACCGGCGGCGATCTTACCAAACGGTTTATCCTCCATTATAACTTCCCTCCGTTTAGCGTCGGTGAGACTGGCCGTTTCGGCGGTCAAAATCGACGCGAAATCGGACACGGAGCCTTGGCTGAACGATCCATCCTTCCTGTGATCCCCAGCGAAGTTGACTTCCCTTATGCCATTCGCGTTAGCTCGGAAGTTATGGAATCAAATGGTTCCACCTCAATGGCCTCTGTTTGCGGTGGCACCCTGGCTCTGCTGGATGCCGGTGTTCCTCTCAAGGCCCCGGTTGCAGGGATTTCCTGCGGTCTGGTTACCGAGGAGAATGAGAGCGGTGAAATGGGGAAGTATCTCCTGCTCACTGATATTCTCGGCAGCGAAGATCATTACGGCGACATGGATTTCAAATTGTGCGGCACACGTGTGGGAATCACCGGGTTCCAACTCGATTTAAAGCTTCCAGGCATTCCACTCAAGCTGATGGCCGAGGCGGTGCTTCGGACCCGTGACGCCCGTTATCGCGTTCTGGACTTCATGGATACGATCATCAACAAAGCTCGCCCTGAAATGTCCAAGTATGCACCACGAATTGAAGTGGTGAAGATCGATCCAGATAAGATCGGTCTGCTAATCGGACCTGGCGGAAAAAATATCAAGGGCATCCAGGCGGAGTCAGGAGCCGAGATCAACATTGCTGACGATGGCACGGTGATGATTTACTGCAACAATCCCGAAGGAATGGCAGTTGCTAAGAGTCGCGTCGAGGATTTGACCGTCGAAATCGAAATTGGAAAGATCTATCACGGACGAGTGACTGGTATTAAAGAGTTCGGTTGTTTCGTTGAAGTTAAACCCGGCAAGGAAGGACTTGTGCATATCTCCGAGCTTTCTGACACCAGAGTCAATAAGACCGAGGATGTCGTCAAGATGGCTGAAGAGGTCTGGGTCAAATGCATCGGTGTCGATGAAAAGGGCCGCGTCAAGCTCAGCCGCAAAGCGGCCATGAAAGAGCGGGCCGAAGCAGCATCCAAGGTATAATCCTAGGAAAAATCGCGAATTCCATTCAAAGCCGTCCGGCATCCGCCGGACGGCTATTCCACCCTTTAGTCGAGGGCGGGAGTCCATATGCGCCCTGACTGGATCCCGATTTCACGGGGTGCAAAGGAGAGAGACGCCCAGGCGCCCCGGAGAAGTGGGCGCACATGGAAGGTCGCCCTCCACTTAAAATCTTGCGCTTTTTGCGCAGAATCTAAATTCTAAGGGACTAATACCAGTTATGAAAAGGTTTTTGACTATACGGTGAGAGGAATTTTTGCCGTAATCGAGGAGGAGGAGCGGGGAGTGTAGCCGCAGTGCTACTCGACCCCTCCGACGACGCTGAGGACGGCAAAAAGACCCTCATCCCTAGGACGCGGCCCAGCCAGGATGGCACGTTGTTCTCCCCGGGGGGGCATCGTATTTCCTCCAATACGACCACCCCGTCTCCGCCTCGTGCGATCCAGGCTGGACTCGCGCCGTATAGTCAAAAACCTTTTCATAACTGGTATAAATACCATAAACATCTATAATCTGCGTAAATCCGTGTAATCTGCGCGAAAATGTCTGCGGATTTTAGGCTAAAACTCAAACTCCAGTTAAATTGAGTCACAATGCCTCTTAATGTGCCACTTTGACTCACTTTCTCTCTTTCTGATTTTCCCGTTATTTCACTATCTCTTTGTTTATTAGCAAGATACAAAAACATCTTTCTTGGGAACGAAATTTGCAGAAACTACAGGATGGCACACATACTCGGAATCGATTTAGGTACCACAAATTCTTGCATGGCCGTGATGGAGGGAGGGCAACCGGTAGTATTGGAAAACTCTGAAGGAGCGCGGACGACCCCCTCCGTCGTTGCGTTCACAAAAACGGGTGAACGATTGGTCGGTCAGGCTGCCAAACGACAGGCAGTAACGAATGCCCGCAATACTATTTTCTCAGTCAAACGCTTTATGGGTCGGAAATTTTCCGAGGTCAAAGACGAATTAAAAAGAATCCCTTACAAGGTTATTGAAGCTAAGAACGGCGATTGTGCAATTGAAGTCGAAGTTGGCACTGAAAAGAAACGGTATTCCCCACAGGAGATTTCCGCATTCATCCTGATGAAACTCAAGGCCGATGCGGAAGCCAAACTTGGTGAGACCATCACCCAGGCTGTTATCACGGTTCCTGCTTATTTCAATGATAGTCAGCGACAAGCCACCAAGGACGCCGGTAAGATTGCCGGTCTGGAAGTCCAACGCATTATTAATGAGCCGACCGCTGCCTCTCTGGCTTATGGATTGGACAAAAAGAAGGACGAAAAGATTGCCGTTTACGATTTGGGAGGTGGCACATTTGACATCTCGGTTCTTGAAATCGGTGATGGAGTATTTGAAGTCCGCGCCACCAATGGCGATACCCACCTAGGTGGAGACGACTGGGACAATTCCGTGATGGACTGGTTGCTGGCGGAGTTCAAAACAGAGACCAGCATTGATCTGAAAGGTCAACCCGATGCGGTTCAACGTTTGAAGGAGGAGTCCGAGAAAGCCAAGATCGCTCTCTCTTCCGCTCAGGAATACGATATCAATCTGCCGTTTATCACAGCGGATCAGACGGGTCCAAAACACATTCAGAAGAAGCTGACCCGTTCGAAACTCGAACAGATCACCGACGCTCTTTCCGAGCGCACAATTAAACCGGTAAATGCCTGTCTGAATGACGCTAAGATTTCCGCCGATCAAATCGATGAATTGGTTCTTGTCGGAGGTATGACTCGCATGCCAAAGATCATCGAAACGGCTCGCAAGCTCATTAAAAAAGAGCCTCACAAGGGGGTTAACCCCGATGAGGTTGTGGCCGTGGGTGCCGCAATTCAGGGCGGCGTGCTCAAGGGCGATGTCAAAGACGTGCTCCTGCTTGACGTGACACCGCTTACTTTAGCGATCGAAACAGCAGGCGGTATTGCCACTCCGATGATTCCTCGTAACACGACGATTCCTACTCGTAAATCACAGATTTTCAGCACGTACTCCGATAGTCAGCCTGGTGTGGAGATCAAAGTTCTCCAGGGCGAACGTCAGATGTCCAAAGATAACAAGCATCTCGGTGTATTCCACCTTGATGGAATTCCTCCGGCACCTCGTGGCGTTCCCCAGATCGAGGTCACCTTCGACATTGATGCTAATGGCATCTTACATGTCTCCGCCAAGGACCTTGGCACGGGCAAGGAACAGAAGATCTCCATCACAGGTTCCAGCGGATTATCCAAGGATGAAGTGGATCGGATGACCAAGGAGGCTGAACAGTTTGCTGAATCCGATCTCAAGGCTAAGGAAGCGATCGAATTGAAGAATAACTCCGACAATGCCGCCTATCAGGCTGAGAAGGTACTGAAGGAGCACGCAGACAAAATCGACGCCGCCAAAAAGGCCGAAGTCGAAGCTGCTGTGGCCAAACTTCGTGAAGCATTGAAGGGTGATGATAATGATGCGTTGAAAGCGGCGCTCGACTCCCTGAATGAAAAAGTTCAGGCCATCTCCATTGAAATGTACAAGGCTGCTGCAGCCGCTCACCAGGGTGCCGAAGGCGCGGATGCTGGCGCGCCAGGTGGTGGTACAGAGGCAGGCCCATCGCCTAAGCCGAACAACCAGAAAAAAGAGGCGGCCAATGATGTCATTGATGCCGACTTCGAGATGGTTGATAAGGACAAGGAGAAGACCAAGAAATAGTTTTTAGTAAACCCGGGGCACCTAGGAGCTATCTTCGGTGCCCCACATTAACCCCGTTCCAGTCGAGCGGGGTTTTCCGTAACAACACAACATAAGGAGTAAATATATGGCAGAACCCAGCCTGAAACCGCTCAACGACCGCGTCATTGTGAAGCTGGCCGAAGAGCAAGAAGTAAAAAAAGGTGGCATCATCATTCCTGATTCCGCCAAGGAAAAACCCCAGGAGGCGAAAGTCATCGCCGTCGGCCCAGGCCGTCTGGACGATAACGGAAAACGCATCCCCGTCGATCTGAAGAAGGGCGACCGAGTCCTGATCAGCAAGTACGGCGGAACCGAGGTCAAACTCGATGGCGAACAATATCAGATCCTTCGCGAGGACGATATTCTCGCGGTTCTGAGCTAATCCCAACAAAGGAGAATTAAAGTTATGGCAGCAAAACAAATATTATTCAACGAAGATGCCCGCCACGCAATTTTGCGCGGTGTGGAAAAGTTGGCCAAGGCTGTGAAAGCAACCCTCGGACCAGCAGGACGTAATGTCGTTCTCGATAAGAAATTCGGTTCCCCTACCATCACTAAAGACGGTGTCACGGTAGCCAAGGAGATCGAACTCGAGAATCCCTACGAGAACATCGGAGCCCAGCTCGTGCGCGAAGTGGCCAGCAAAACCAGCGATATCGCTGGTGATGGTACTACGACCGCCACTGTTCTGGCCGAATCGATCTATCGCGAAGGCCTGAAGAATGTCACCGCAGGTGCCAATCCCATGTCGCTGAAACGCGGCATCGACAAGGCAGTCATCGCGATTGTCGAGGAACTCGCTAAAATCTCCAAGAAGGTCAAAGACAAGGAAGAGATCAAACAGGTCGCTACGGTTTCCGCCAATTGGGATACCACCGTTGGTGAAATCATTGCAGACGCTCTCGATAAGGTCGGCAAAGACGGAACCGTCACGGTCGAAGAGGCCAAGACGATCGAGACCACTCTCGAAGTTGTAGAAGGGATGCAGTTCGACAAAGGTTACCTCTCCCCCTACTTCGTGACCAACGCCGAAGATCTGGAAGCAGTTCTTGAGAATGCTTACGTTCTCATTCACGAGAAGAAAATCTCCAGCCTGAAGGACATGCTCCCCCTACTGGAAAAGATCGCCAAGAGCGGCAAGCCGTTCTTGATCATCGCAGAAGAGGTCGAAGGTGAAGCCCTCGCCACTCTCGTGGTGAACAAGCTCCGTGGCACCCTCCAGGTTTGCGCCGTTAAGGCCCCTGGTTTCGGTGACCGCCGCAAGGCTATGCTCGAAGATCTCGCCATCCTCACCGGTGGCAAGCTCCTCACAGAAGACCTCGGTATCAAACTCGAAAACGTTCAGCTCGACGATCTCGGCCGTGCTAAACGCATTGTGATCGATAAGGAAAACACGACGATCATCGAAGGCGAAGGCAAGACCACTGACATCAATGGTCGTGTGTCCCAAATTCGTCGTCAGATCGAAGAGACAACCTCGGACTATGACCGTGAGAAGCTCCAAGAGCGCCTCGCAAAGTTGGCCGGCGGTGTCGCCGTGATCAATGTCGGTGCAGCCACCGAGACTGAGATGAAGGAAAAGAAAGCCCGCGTCGAAGACGCTCTCCATGCAACCCGTGCAGCGGTTGAAGAGGGTATTGTCGCCGGCGGCGGTGTCGCCCTCATCCGCGCCCAACGCGCAATCGATAAGCTCGAATTGAGCGGTGACGAAGCAATCGGTGCTAGCATCGTGCGTCGTGCCGTCGAAGAGCCCCTCCGCACCCTCGTTAATAACGCAGGTGGCGAAGGCAGCGTGATCGTCAACGAAGTCAAGTCGAAGAAGGGTAACGAAGGTTACAACGTCGCGACTGGCGAAATCGTCGACATGATCAAAGCTGGCGTAGTTGATCCTACAAAAGTTACTCGTTCTGCCCTGCAGAACTCCGCCTCCATCGCAGGACTTCTCCTCACCACCGAAGCCGTGGTGACCGAAGTTCCTGAGAAGGAAAAACCCGCAGCTCCTGCCCATGGTGGCGGTGGCGGTATGGGTGGTATGGGCGGCATGGACTACTAATTCGTTAGAAGTCTAGCTCCAATCACAAAAAGGCCGGGTCGCAAGACCCGGCCTTTTTTGTGGATGCCCAATCCGCTTCAACCCGAAATCCGATCGAGCAAACTCCAAAACCTCCCCGCCATTTTTGAGTTCTCTGCGCTCTTTGTGGCCAATCCCTGCCGTCCTCCCACCTCTTAATTATTAACCCGAATTCCAGATTGTAATTGCCTCCTATCCCGATAAACCACAATAACAGATACAATGAAACACGAATTGATTGAGAAAGTAGCCTGGCTTGAACACCCGCCGGAAGGACAACCGGTAAAAGGAATGGTTTTGCGATTTTCCGGATTGGGAGGCACCACCGGACTTAAATACGATGCGGATGTTCAGGAAATAGAATGGATTCATGCCGGGGCCATGGTCGTGCATCCCTATCACAATCCATGGGCCTGGATGAATGGTGCCACGGTTCAATTTGTGGATGAATTAATTACCGCTATCATTAAAAAATATAAGTTATCGGATTCGGTGCCAATCATTGCCACAGGGGGCAGCATGGGTGGCCACGCCTCTCTCACTTATACGCTTAAAAGCAAACATAAGATTATTGGCAGCTATGCGAGTTGTCCCGTATGTGATCTCCTCTTTCATTATTCAGAGCGCTCGGATCTGCCGCGTACTTTTCACTCGGCCTTTGGCAGTTACGACCAGATTGAGAATGAATTAAAGGACTTTTCACCTCTACATCAGGCGGCACAGATGCCCCGGATTAAGTACTTCGTTATTCATGGCCTCAAAGATCAGGCGGTCTCCAAGGCGAATCATTCGGACAAATTGATTCCTGAACTCAAAAAAAACGGTCACGATGTGATCTATCGGGAAGAGTCCAATATGGGACATTGTTCACCGATGACCTATGAGGCATATCGCGCAGCGACCGATTTCGTGACGGAATTTTTGGTCTAGTAGAATGAATCGAGCGAACCTTCACAAAAACAGAAATAGTTTTCTTTTGTGTTCCTTGCCTTCTTTGTGGTCAAGCCCCTCCCCAGCTTCCCAATTCATAATTCTCAATTCCCAATTATAATTGCCTTCCCTCCCCACTTGATTTAGGATGACCACCCAGCTTTCTCATCAGGACAGGTGGCTGAGTGGTTTAAGGCACCTGACTCGAAATTATAACGACCTTATTATCAATGTGTTGCATGTCTTTTCAAGGCTTTGCATGCGAACGGATTAAAAGGTGTTCCAGTTTTTATAACCTTGCATCAATTTGCACTGCTTTCCATAAAAAATAGGTTCAGACCGTAGAAAGAGACCGTAGAAGATTTTAAGTGTCTGCTGGGGGCTTTTAGGTTAGTTCTGAAGGCCTTAGAGGAGAGCGTCGTCCATAAATCACGCTGGAAGTAGTTTTGCTCCTCTTCCTGAGTGCGGTTGAAACAGTAATTTGGAATTCCAGCCATGAGTATGAATGAGGAGGTTAAGAAAAGTTTTTCCGACTATTTAGATCGGGATATAAGAACCCAATTCCCCATCTTGGACTTGGAGGAAGAGAGGAGGAAACTTCATCAGGAATTGGCAGAGAAGTATGCAAAGCACACTGTGGATTCTTACTTTAGCACCTCAACTTTTGGGAGTATGTTCAGATTCAGCCCTCTTGAAACAAGGAATGCCAGTATCACGGAGAAGAAACCTCGTCCAATTAAGTTGAATGCGGAGATTGAGCAGCATTTTAAGGATTACTGTTCCGACAAGAAGGCATACAAAACAGTGAAACTTCACTATGGAGAAAAATCAGCAAACGATCCTCAATTTATTGAGTTAATGCATCTACTCGATCTTATCTACGACTGGAAAAACCAAGAAAGCTGTGTTCAATCCGGAAAGGAATTCTTCGACCCACTCCACCTTCGGCACTATCGAAAGGAAAAGGCTGAGCAAGCTCACAGCAGAATTAACGATTTGATGATGCATGGGAAACCAAGCGATGACGCTTCACTTTTTGAAATCTATGCGAAGCTCGTGGAGTTTAAGGAGAAATTTTACTCAGATAAATATTTCTCTTTTGATAAGGGCGCCCTCATGGACATACCTCTTGCGCGCTTAAGTTATGGGGCGTGGCACAATGTCAAAGCTCACCTGGAATTACATACAAATACCGCTCCGAAATTAAGTGAAGTTATAGGCGAGTGCGAGCGGCTGAAAAAGAAACATAAAATCAAACTGTCTATTCCAGATGGGAGGACGGTGAAAAAATACATTGATGACTTTGGACTAAATTTAGATGGCAGGCCGGGGCCTCGGCGCAGAGCAAGGTAATAAGTCGCTAGTTCTGAACGTGATACCAATCAAAACTAGAGGTAACGAGATACTACAAAAATACACCAGGCCGTGCTCTAACTATTAAGGTGTTTTTGCGCTAAAGGTTTTCTATGAAAACCCGCGCAAGAAAATACAAACGGCTGGTACCCACTGAAAAGCCTCGGTCAGCCAATCAAATTCCGTTCTCCGAACGCTTAGCGTTTTCACCTGGAGAAGTGGCCGCCCTTCTCGGAAAATCTCAGACGTTCGGCTACAGACTCCTCTACAAAGGCAAAATTAAGGCGATCACCGGATGCGGTCGATTAATGATTCCCCGTTCCGAGGTGGAGCTATTATTGGGCAATCCGACTCTCCACGGGCAAAATCAGAAGGGGTAATTTCTTGGGATCTCGATGTGATAAAACTTTAGCCAATACTGGGTAGCATCTATGAGTGATAAGCTCACCATTCCTTGTCCAGCGTGTCGTGAAGATGGTAGTGACAATTCAGGCGATCATTTGACCATTTGGCCTACCGGAAAATTCTCCTGTGCCGTTTACCCTGGCGACAAGGAGCATAATCGACGGATCATTGAACTAATGCCGGAACTTGGGAAGGGGCCGGAATCTACATACCGCAACGGCCACACCTCCAAGCCGAAAAAACAGGAGCTTGGCCCTGTTGTGGCAACATACACTTACCACAATGCCGAGGGAATCCCTGGCTATGAAGTCCGCCGCCACAGTCCAAAAGATTTCAGGCAATGGCGGATTGTCGATGGCAAGCCTGTTGCGGGCATGGAAGGAGTAACTCGCGTTCCATACCATTTACCGGAACTCATCCAGGCCGAAACTGTGTGGATTGTCGAAGGCGAAAAGGACGCCGACCATCTCGGTTACTTTGGAGTCGTCGCAACCTGTAACGCGGGAGGAGCAGGGAAGTGGGATGCGTCATGGGGTCACTATTTTAAGGGGAAGGACATCGTCTTGTGCGGTGACAATGATGCCCCTGGGCATAGGCATGTAGATCAGGTGGAAGCCGCTCTCAAGCCTGTCGCTAGGAGCATCAAGCGGGTCACGGTGCCCGAGCCATCAAAAGATGTTTCCGACGTTTTGGAGGGGCTTTCTGATAGTGAAGGACGATCCGAAGTTGAGAAATTGCTCAGTACCGCCGTGGAAGTTGATAAGACGCCCGGCGAGTCCGCCGACGGAATCATTAGAAAGAACCTGCTGGAATTGTACCAGGAGCCACCAAAACCTGAATGCAAATTGCTTGGCGACCGATGGCTTTGTCGTTTGGGGTGTGTGCTTTTTGTTGCTCCAACTGGCGTAGGTAAATCATCGGCAAGCTTTCAAATGGTAATTAATTGGACGGCGGGCAAACCAGCCTTTGGAATCACCCCGGCCAAACCATTACGGATTCTCATCATTCAGACCGAAAATGATGCGGGAGATCTACATGAAATGGTCAGAGGTGTAATCGGCGGTTTGAACCTAACCGAGGGGGAAATTCAGGCGTTGGGCACCGGTGTACGAGTTGTCTCGATGCATGGTAAGGTGGGAAACGCTTTCATCGCTCAACTCGACAAGGAGCTTGAATCATTCCCATGCGACATCCTGCTGATAGATCCGGTCACCGGGTTCTTTGGCGAAGAGGTCAAGGATTCACGAGCAACCAATAAGTTCCTACGCGAAGGAATTCAACCCCTACTGATAAAGCATAACTGTGGACTGATATTGATTCTGCACACTCCAAAAACGAATCACAGGGACACATCAGAATGGAAAGATCATGACTGGATGTATGCCGGAGCGGGAGCCGCTGATTGGAGCAACTTTGCCCGTGCGATCTTGATTATCGAACCCAAGACTTATCCTGTCTTTGAATTCCGAGCCACTAAGAGGCGTCAACGCATCGGATGGGCCGATACTAACGGCAACCCCGTCAGCATTCAATATTGGGCACACACACCGCAATCGGGAACTATCTTTTGGGAGCCAGCGACCGCAGGCCAGAGCGAGACCGCCCAGGTCAAGGAGAAAAGCCGTTATGACATTCTAGCTTTGGTGCCGGAGGAAGGGACGATCGAGAAGAAGGCCCTCGTTTCCAAAGCCGGAGGCTTTAAAATAGGTCAAGTCAAGGCAAAGGGGTTTCTCGCTGAGCTTCTCCAAGATGGGATTTTAGAGCCTGTTCCTGTTCCCAGAAGTGGCACCAGACCGGAGGAACACGTTCAGCGAAAGAGATAGATATGAATGCCCATTCACACCACCCATTCATATCATCCATACCCATGAGAGAGATAGATATGTATGCCCCCTTACGTAGTAAGGGCATGCATATCTCATCTCAGGGCAAAATAGAGGCCATCCACATCTCACCCTTTTAACCCCATAGAAAACCCAACTATGACAACCAAAGAATGGCGATACACCCTCACTCAACTCCTCACCGGAGCCCTGAACCATCCAATCAAGCTGAGCAAGGCTCACGCAACCTGACAAAACTATGAAACCTGACCCGGCACCTGAAAAAGTCGTCCTCATCCAAACCGTCGAAGTCTCCCGACCATTCAATCGCAAAAGTTGGGAGCGACTTCCTGATGAACCTTACGTCTGGTTCGAGAGATTTATCGTTTTCCGTGAACTCGCCTCCGCTGATCGCAATGTCCGCTCCGCTTATCGTGTTTATTGTAAAAATAGCGAACGAGATCGCTTGAAATCGTCTCAAATCTACCTCAAAAAGCCTGTGGCTGCCGAGGGGGGGATACCTTCAAGTTGGTATCAGTCGGCGGATCAATATAATTGGGTAAACCGTGCCGGAGAATATCACGAGCACTTAGACAGGGTGGAGCGGGAGACGAACGAGAATGAGATACGGAAGATAGCGAAGGAGACGGTACATAAGCAGTTGGCGACGCGGCGAGTGATAAGCGACAAGATGATAGAGAGGTTGCTAAATGATCTTGAGTTATTAGATAAGCCATTGAGGGCGAGTGAGATAGCTAACTGGTTTCGGATTGCGGTGCAAGATCAGGACAAGGTGAATGCTATCTTATTCCCACCGGAGAAACAAAATCAAATGGCAGCCTATCCGGGCGCAATGAGCGGGCATTTACAGGCATCCATGATGGAGTTGATGAGCAGGTTACCGGATGGTCGGCCTGCGGAGGTGGTCGAGATGGAGAGAAAGCTGAGGGAGTCTGAACAAGCACCTGCTATCACTCAGGTAGCCCCTCAAGAGGTTGAAGTAGTGGTATGGGAGGAGCCTTGAAAAACCTCACAGGTAAATCATATCAACTTGCTTGCTCCTTGCCTGCGTCTTTGATTAACCTAACACATTAATCATATCCTTGCATTACCTCCCCCATTGCCCATCCTACGCACTCCGTCCACCCGGCATTAGATCCGAGGCCACCCACCCGCCAATTAGGTTTGATTGGGTCGGGGTAGGCACATAAGGGTCAGTCCATTTTTCCTATAAAATTTTCTTGGGTTAAAATCGCCTTTGAAAAAACTGTGAGGTAAATCAAAGGTGCGGCATGGTTAAGCAGATCCAGAGTGCCCTCTTGCTTTCCATGATAGGAAGCTCCGCAAGACAAACCCAAGTACCGCCCCACCCAGTAACCACAACACATTATTTATCCAAACTTCCGGGTCAAACTCTTGTTCGTGAGGTTTGTCGCCAGGATGGAACACATCGGACAACTTCTTCCTCTTTTCATAATTGGCGAGGTAAGACGCCACCAAAGTCGGATCATCATGAATGACAAGCAGGTTCTCCGCATTCCGTTTTTCGGCTGCGGTTGAAAAGTTAAAACTCCCTGTGATTAAGACCGAATGGTCAATAATCATCACCTTGTTGTGGGCAATGTTCGGTTTCCAATCAACGAGAATGGGGACGCCCGCACTCACCAGCCGCCACATCCCAGACCGTTTGTCCCTCTCGTTGCTCTTATCAAGGATGGCCTCAACGTGTACCCCTCTTTGATTTGCCTCCACAAGAGCCTCGACAATAGGCTTCGAGGTGAAGCTGTACGCCTCGACCAAAACCTCATTTTTTGCTGAGTGAATTTCCCGAACAATCGCATCAGTTGCCCCACCGGAGGGAGAGAAGTAAACAACGATTTCAGCATGTGTGCAGCAGCACCCCAAGCAGAAAACCCAGAAAAGATAGAACGCATGTTTCAATTAATTGTTCTCCAGAGCGCGATGCTGATCCTAGTAAGCCAAGATCAAAACAACACTGTTCTGGACTCTTGCAACCACATCTTCGATTTTTTCATCACCTGTGCTGTCCGTCCGCATGGGAGATGGAGTGACGGATTGGGCATCCAATAGCGGCATGAAATAATAGCTTTTCACCGCATAGTTGACATTCTGAGGCACGTCTCCTGTGGCGGCGGCAACTTTCACCGCGTTCAGTTTCATCACCACCAGTCCCACCAGATTTCCATGTTTGTCGAATAGGCCACCTCCTGAGTTACCTGGCTGGACGGGTACGCTGATTTGCCAGTCGCGAATGTCATCCTGAATTCCTGAAAGACTGCTAATGTCTCCACGGGTCATCTTTGGACTGAAGCCTTGAACGAGGATGTCTGGAAAGCCGATTGTGAAAACGGGTTCGCCCAGCTTCACGGATTGTGAGGGTCTGACCGGGACAGGAGTGAATGTCCCGTCACACTGGAGAAGAGCAACATCGTTTGCGGTGTCGATCTGAACCACCTTCGCGCTTTTTGTGCCGTTGGCCGTGATAACCGAAAACTTACTGGAATCCGTGACAACATGCGCGGCGGTTAAAATTAGACCTGTCGAACTGACTACAACTCCTGAGCCACTGCTCTTTGGGGGATCGGAGGCGACGGCGGTATCCGAAGGTGCAGTTGAGTTATTTTGAACTGCCGACTGCTTTGTCTTAATTTGTCTGAGGATTTCCCTGGCTCTTTGTTGAGCTATTAAAGCGTTTTGAGTTCCAAGGTTCGTTTCAAGACCGTCTCTTAAATTAACAGCGGAATTATCGCCTTGTGAGGCCGCGACGTTGTACCAAGCAAGAGCTTCCAGTTCATCCTTTATAACACCCTGACCGTGTTGATATAAATTTCCGATGGCGGATTGGGCTAGGGCATTGCCTTGATAGGCAGCTCTCTGATACCATTTCATGGCTTGGTCGTAATCTTGGGTGGTTCCGTAACCGCCGTAGTACATGGCCCCCAAATTAGATTGAGCACTCGCACACCCTTGGTCAGCCGCTTTCTGATACCATTTCACAGCTTGGCTATAATCTTGGTTGATCCCTTTACCCTCTCCGTACATGAGTCCGAGATTACACTGAGCACTCGCACACCCTTGATCGGCAGCTTTCTGATACCACTCTAGGGCTTGGCTGTAATCCTGCGTGGTTCCTTGACCGTTGAAGTACATCACGCCGACCATGTATTGAGCCGGGGCATACCCTTTACCAGCAGCATCAAGAAAGAACCCTAGGGCACAGCTATAGTCTTGAGGAGTATCTTTGCCATTATAACAATCGATTCCTGCATAGTACATGGTTTCCGGGGCACTCCAGATATCATAGGAAGCATGTGCCTTCTGAGGCCCAGGGGACTGAGCAGGATCAGCTTTTGTTTGATCCGCGATTGAAGCTGGTGGTGAGCTAGGGGGATTGGATGGCTGAATCAAGCCATGCCTTTTTATCATCCCATATAGCAACAAAAAAATTGGGAGAATCAGCATTGCATATCCGATACAGCTATAAATCATTTTCAGCGATTTAGACCGGGGACGGGTGCCGGGACGCTTAGCAGATGATGCTCCCTTTTTCCCCGGACGCGGGCGACTATACCACCTGTGCAGACCTTCGTAGCTGAAAAACAGTCCCCCACCGCCCAATAAAAAGAACGCTCCCACACGCACGCCACAAGCGAAGGTGACTATCGCCGCTAAAAGAATTGCGTAATTGTAAGTCCATGTGGGGAGATCAAATCCAACGAACTTGTCGGCAAATCTCTTTTCTTTAGGAGTGAATTTCCTTTCACACTCAGAAAGAATTTGTGTTACATCCGGGTTCCTTTTGAATTTCAAGCTTTCCTGAAAAGCTATGGCGGCTTCCTCATATCTGCCTTCGGAAAAAAACTGATAACCGAGGGAGCTTAAAAGCAGGGCGTTATTTTCGGCGGGCTGAATACCTCCCTGCAAATTGTTCCAAAGACCTTGGATCGTCCAAATAATACCCCATGGAAATCCCCAGATCCCTAAGAAAGCCAATTCGCAATTGAAGAGAAATGCATATTTCACCTGGCACTTTCGACACAAGATTCCAGCCCAGCCTCTTTTGAAACTAAAGATTAGTAAACTTATCACCCACGTAAAAACAACGACGCGTAGTGTGGGATCAATGGCACCACATCTTTGGCACCGGCATTTTTCTTGTCGTGGGGGTGCGGACTCCTGTGGAGGAGGTGTAGAAGACTTTGGATGGACTCCTGAAGCTGTTTGTTGCTGCGATGCGTCACTCGCACGAGCCTTTTTGAAAGCTCTGATCTGATCGTATTCCGCTTTTTTGATGGCATCTGAGAGTACTGAATAGGCTTCAGTAACTTTCTGGGTTTTCTCAGTGGCATTCCTTGATCGGTTAAGATCAGGGTGATACTTCTTTATCACCTCCCGATAGGCTCTCTTAATTTCGGATTGGCTCGCTCTGGGATCGACTCCTAAAATTTGATAGAAATCGTTCAAGGCATGCTCCGATTCATCCGCTAATTTGTGGGGAATGACGGATGGAAGATTTCATTGCTAGAATTTCTTGCCAAGTCGGATGATCGCACGGATTGCTTGGCTTCCGGCCTTTATACCGTCTAAGTTTGTTCGAGTGGCTGCCCGATGTTCATTTCGCTGCGCCCTTGCCTCACGTCGAGCCTCCTTGATGGTGTACCCCATACGAATCAGTTCGGCCTCCGAGTCAGGCTTGGGAGCTTTAGGATTCCGCCTGATCGTATAGACAAAAATAACAATTCCAACGATAATGGCTAAAACTAGAAACATACAATCGGTTAATTT